>OOCM01001701.1_pt1 | contig 16507 bp, 14 predicted proteins | sample 1671111 | NCBI WGS metagenome assembly OOCM01 (sample SAMN06348123, study PRJEB24527) | human gut metagenome | biome: human gut; feature: ankylosing spondylitis patient; material: feces | host: Homo sapiens | place: China | collected 2015-10 | reverse complement strand
CCTGCCCGCCAGACGCAGCGCCCTGCGCATGAGAGCGCGCCAGCTCGTGCCGGAAGGCGCCTCGGGCTCCGGCCCCCACACGGGCAGAGCCCTCCAGCGCTCCTCCTCGGGGCAGACGTTGCGAAGCTCCATTACAGTACCACGCGCCGCCGTATGGTGGAAAGCACTTCCTCGGGCGTGTCGCACACGGTCACATAGTCAAGCTCGTCCTCCCGCAGATAGCCGTCGCGGATCATGCGGTTTCTGATCCAGTCAAGCAGACCGTCCCAGAAGGCGTGACTGTAGAGAATGATGGGGAAGGGCTTGATGCGGTGCGTCTGCGCCAGCACGAAGGCCTCGGAAAGCTCGTCGATGGTGCCCATGCCGCCGGGCATCACCACATAGGCCACCGAGTACTTCACGAACATGAGCTTGCGGATGAAAAAATACCGGTAGTCGCTGCGCACGCTCAGATATTTGTTCGGATCCTGCTCCTGAGGCAGGTGGATGTGCAGGCCCACGGAAGGAACTCCGGCCTCGCTCGCGCCGCGGTTGCCCGCTTCCATGAGACCCGGGCCGCCGCCCGTGATGATGCCGTAACCGGCATCGCCGAGCATCTTCGCCACGCGCCGGGTCTCCCCGTACATGGGATGATCCTCGCCCGGACGCGCCGAGCCGAAAATGGACACGCAGGGCGGCAGATCGCTCAGATCCTCAAAACCGTCCACGATCTCCGCCAGAATCCGGAAAAGACGCCAGGATTCCTGCGCGGAAAGGGTATCAATGATATACTTCTGCGACGATGCGCTCATGGTCACTCCTGTAAGGTCTTTGTAAAACACAGCATAGCCCGCGAAAACGCAGGGCGCAAGCGCTCCCCGCCCCGGGCCCCATGTTTCTCTCTTATCCCGCCGCGGCTCCCCGCGCAATAGGACACAGACAAGCGGAAAATCCCCGCCCGCACGGAGCCTCGCCCCCGGCGCGTTTCCCCGACGGCCACAGCCTCGCGAGGCTCGTCCCGCCCGAGCACATGAAGCGTGCCGGAGGTGGGGGCGAGAAGGCCGCAGATCATGCGCAGCAAGGTGGTCCTGCCCGCGCCGTCCGGCCCCACGTTCCCCGCCGCTTCGTTCTCCACCCTCGCCTCTCCCTCGCCCATCCACACCTCTCTCGCACGCCTCTCTCCCCACCGCATTTTCCCCACCGCGCCGCGCCGCCGCTTCCGTTCCCGCACGCCGCCGCATCGGCAAGCCCCGCGATTCCTCCGCGATTCCCCGGCTCCGATTCCGTGCCGCTTCGCCTTCCCGGCGCCTTCCGTTCCCGTCTTCCTCCCGGCTTTCCGCCGCTCCCCCCCCGACTTTCCGCCCGCCCTCCACCTTCCGCGCAACCGCATAAAAACGCATGTCCGCCTCCCCGCGGCGGCATATTTTTGCCGCACTTCTGTACAACAAAGTACAACATAGGGAAAATAAACGATTTTTTGTTACATAATATGTCGCGTTGTTGCGCGCACACGGAAAAAGTCCTAAGATTCAATCTTACGGAACCTTCATTCAAGGAGTCCAATATGAAGATTACCTTTCTGGGTGCGGCCCGAACCGTTACCGGTTCCTGCTACGTCATAGAAACCGACTCGACACGCTTCGCCGTGGACTGCGGTATGTTCCAGGGCAACTCCGCCATTGAAGAGCGTAACTTCGCCACGGAAAACTACCGTCCCGAGGAGCTGGACTTCATCCTGCTCACCCACGCGCACATCGACCACTCCGGCCTCATTCCCCGCATGGTGAAGGAAGGCTTCAAGGGCGGCATCTACTGCACGGCGCCCACGGCCGATCTGGCCGCGCTCATGCTGGAAGACAGCGCGCACATTCAGGAAATGGAACACGAATGGAAGAGCCGTCACGACAAGCGCCGCGGCGAAGCGGACGACGCCTCCTCCGAAGCGCTCTACGATACGGACGACGCCCTCGCCACGGCAAAGCTTCTTCGTCCGGTGAACTTCGACAGCACCGTCACGCCCGCAGCCGACGTGAAGGCCACCTTCCGCTACGCCGGTCACATTCTCGGCGCGGCCATTCTGGAAATCACGGTCACGGAAAAGGACGGCAAGAGCACGAACCTCGTGTTCTCCGGCGATCTCGGCCGCCCGGGCGCGCTGCTTCTGCCCGACGCCGAAGTGCCCGCCGCTCCGGACTGGCTCTTTGTGGAATCCACCTACGGCGACCGCGACCACAAGGGCGAAGCCGACACCCTCGAAGAACTGGCCGAAGCCATCGACTACAGCTTTGCGCGCAACGAAAAGGTCATCATTCCGGCCTTTGCCGTGGAACGCACACAGGAAATCCTCTACAGCCTGCTCCTTCTGAAGAAGCAGAACCGCCTGCCCGCAGGCATGCCCGTCTATGTGGACAGCCCGCTGGCCTCCAAGGCCACGCAGGTCTTTTTGAAGTACGCCGATCACCTGCGCACGCCCGAACTCGATCCCAACGACTTCAAGGGAAATCCGGACGGCTTTGTCCGCTTCACGCAGAGCGCGCAGGAATCGCAGAAGCTCAACACCATGGAAGGCCCGGCCATCATTCTTTCCGCGAGCGGCATGTGCAACGCGGGCCGCATACGTCATCACCTCAAGCACAACATCTGGAAGGAAGGCGTAAGCATCGTGTTCGTGGGCTATCAGGCCATGGGCACCCCCGGCAGAAAGCTCGTCGACGGCGCAAAGACCCTGCGTCTCTTCGGCGAAGAGCTCGCCGTGGCCGCGCGCATCTTCACCATCAACGGCTTCTCCGCCCATGCCGGTCAGAGTCAGCTTCTGGAATGGATCGGCGGCATGGCGCGTCCGGGCATGAACATCGCCCTCGTGCACGGCGAACCCAGGGCGCAGGACATTCTTGCCGGACTCATCAAGGAACGCTTCGGCATCACGCCCATGATTCCCGAGTATCTGGAAGAAGTGGTCATCGAAGGCACCGAGGCCGAAGTGCACGCCCCCAGCCCCGCCCGCGCCAAGCCCCGCGTCAACTGGGACTTCCTGGCCTCGGAACTCGAAGAGCGCGCCGCGCAGGTTCGCCGCCGTCTGGCCCGCGTCGACGAGCTTCCCTGGGAAGAGCAGACCGAACTGCGCGATCGCCTTGTGGAAATCGAACGCGATCTCATGCTGTTCCTCTCCCAGCTGTAAACCACGCCTTTCCGGCTCCCGCGCAGAGGCGCGGGAGCCTTCTTGTCAGAGTCAGCAACAAGCGTTACCCTGCATGCTGCCGCGCCCGCCCGTGCGCGACAGCTTTCTTTTTTTTCGTCCGGCACAGGGCCGGACGCTCCGCGCCCATTTTCCGGCGCGGCAACCTCTTCCCGGAAGCTCCGGCTTCCGGCGGCGCGTCATCGGCGCGCCCTTCAGGAAACCTGCATGCGAATCATTGCCGGAGCCTGCCGCGGACGCACGCTCCACACCGTCACCGGACCGGGCTACCGTCCCGCCATGGGCAGAGTGCGCGAATCCCTTTTCTCCATGCTCGAAGCCCGCGGCGTCGTATGGGGCGCCGTGCGCGTTCTGGACGTGTTCGCGGGAAGCGGCAGTCTCGGATTCGAGGCCCTGAGCCGCGGAGCCGTGTTTGCCGACTTCGTGGAAAAGGATCACAAAGCCGCGGAATGCCTCAGAAAAAATGCCGCCAACCTCGGACTTGCCGATCGCTGCGCCATTCATGAGGAAGACGCCCTGCGCGTAACGGCCCGCCGTCCCGCCCAGCCCTGTCAGCTCATCTGCATCGACCCGCCCTACGGCGCCGATCTCTTCAAGCCCACGCTCAAGAACATCATGCGTCAGGGCTGGCTCGCCGACGACGGCTTTCTTGTGGCCGAAGTGGAAAAGGGTCTGCCCCTCCGGGCCGACGCCCAGTACGATCTGCGTCTGGAGGCGGAACGCCTCTACGGCAACACAAGGATTCTGGTATGGGTGAAGAACGTATAGCCATCTATCCCGGCACCTTCGATCCGCTCACCAGCGGTCATGAATGCCTCATTCGACGCGGTCTGGAGCTGTTCGATACCGTGATCGTGGCCGTGGCTCAGGACTGCGGCAAGAAGCCCCTCTTCTCCCTTGAAGAGCGGGTGGACATCGTGCGCGAGGTGTTCGAGCACACCCCGGGCGTGAAGGTCATGCCCTTTGCCGGTCTGCTCGTGGATTTTGCCGTCAACGTGAAGGCCAAGGCCATTCTGCGCGGCCTGCGCGCCGTTTCCGACTTCGACTATGAATTTCAGATGGCCCTCATGAACCGCAGACTGCAGGGCGACGTGCAGACCATATTCCTCATGTCCGACCTGCGCTGGATGTACATAAGCTCCACCAACATCCGCAACGTGGCCTCCCTCGGCGGAGACGTGCGCTGCCTCGTGCCGGATTCGGTCATTCCCCGCCTGCGCAAGGCCTATCATCTGCCGGAAAGCTGGCCGGGCGAGTCCGACTGCTCCCGCGGCAGCATGCTCCGCGAAGACGATCTGTTCGAGTGCCCCGGCCCGGCGGAGGAGCCGCGCTGAGTTCCGACAGCGCCCACTAAGGAAAGCCGCCGCTGCGCCTTTCCGGCAAAAAGCGCAGTCCTGCCCGGGAGCGCGACCGTACGCTGCCGGGCGCAGCCGGAAAGCGGACATGACCGGCCGCCGCCCTGCGACTCACTCTGCAAGCCGAGCCCGTTTCGGCATGAAGCGGCCGCCTCAAAGGCCGACGTGAGAAGCCGTGCCTGTTCCGGCTCTGCCGGCGCTCTCCGCGCCCCGCAGCCGACGATCCCGAAGGCAGAAATCCCCGCGGAGGAAGCCGCCTGACAGGCCCCCGGGCAAACGCAGAACCAGACCGCGCCGAGCCGGGTGAACCATACCCAGCCCCTTTTTTCCGGCCCCTGCCGGAAAATGCAGAAAACGCCGCATCCCTTTTTCACGACGCTCCGGAGGGAGCAGACCATGCATCAACCGCCCGCCATACTCTGCCTCGTCGGCCCCACCGGGTCCGGCAAAACGGCCGCCGCCCTGCATCTTGCCGCCATGCTGGAAAAGGCGGGCAGGCCCGCTTCCGTCATCAATGCCGACTCCCGGCAGGTCTACCGCGACTTTCCCATCATCACGGCCCAGCCCTCGCCCGAAGAGCGCAGCGTATGCCCGCACAAGCTCTACGGCTGGCTTGAGAGCACGGAAAAAATTTCCGCCGGACAGTGGGCTCAGATGGCCGGAGAAGCCGTGCGCGAAACGCTGGGCGAAGGACGCGTGCCCATGCTCGTGGGCGGCACGGGCTTCTATCTGCGAGCCCTGCTCGACGGCATAGCCGACATTCCCGCCGTGGATCCGGCCGTGACCGCGCGTCTCACCGAAGAGTGCCGCACGCTCGGCGCTCCGGCCCTGCACGCAAGGCTCTCCCTCATTGATCCGGAATACGCCGCGAAAATCCATCCCAACGACAGCCAGCGCAACGTGCGCGCGCTGGAAGTGTGGGAGTGCACGGGCAAGACCTTCAGCTGGTGGCACAGCCGTACCGCTCCGCCCGCGGAATACCGCGTGCTGCGACTCGGCATAGGCCTTCCCCTTCCGGAACTGACGCCGTTTCTGGAAAAGCGCATCACGCTCATGCTCAAGGCGGGCGCGCTCGACGAGGCCCGCCGCGCCCTTGTGCGCTGCCCGGACACAAAGGCTCCCGGCTGGAGCGGCATAGGCTGCGCCGAAACCGCGGCGTATCTGGAAGGCCGCATGAACCTTGAGCTCTGCGTGGAGCTGTGGGCGAAAAACACCCGGGCCTACGCAAAGCGCCAGTGGACATGGTTCCGCGCCGACGAGCGCATTCTCTGGCACAGACCCGGCGAACACGCGGCGATCGAAGGACTTGCGCGGGAATTTCTCGGGCTGTAGCGGGCATGTACACGCGTGTTCGGCCTCCTGCTCCTTGACAGCGCCGCCATGCCGCGTACAAGATGAGCGAACAGCCAAGGAGGCTCGTCATGACCACCGTTCTTTACCGCAAAGACGATCTGGAATTCTGCTTCAGCGATACCTTCGAGGGGAAATTTCTTGTTTCTCTTCTGGAAAACATGAAGGAAAAGCTCCTGAACGAAACCTGGGACGACTACAATGAAGTGCATCACTGCTGCAAGATCATTCACGACTTCAGCAGAACCCCCGGTCTGGTCATGGACTTCCACACGCTTCGCAGAGGCGATGAACAGCTCGGCATGGTCATGATGACGCACGGCGCCATCGACCCGCACATCTATGCCTGCTCGGGTCTGAGCATCTCGGATCCTGCGGATCAGGTGGCGCTGCTCAGCTATTTTCACGTTGCCCCGGCCGGACGCGGCAACGGCACCTTCTGGCTGCGCGATCTCATCATGCCCTTCTACGCGGATCAGGGGTACACGGCGGTGTATCTGAAGACCAGCCATCCGAAGGCCTTTCCGCTCTACGACAGACTGGGCACGGTCATCGGCAACTACACCTTCCCGAGCGACAACGGCGAGCATATGCGCGTAGGCCGCATCTACCGACTGCCGCTGCAGGAACGCCCCTTCCCGGAAAAATAACATGCCCAGCATCGTGTTCGACATGGACGGAGTGCTCGTGGACTCCGAACGGATCGTTCTGCGCTCCTGGGAATGCGTGGGGCGCGAACTCGGCCTCGGCGACATGCGGGATCTGTTCTTCCGCTGCATAGGCACCACCCATGCCAGCACGCAGAAGCGCTTTGACGAAATCTACGGCGACAGGCTGAACTATCAGGATTTCCGCACCCGCACGCGCGTGTGCTACATGGAATTCACGAAGAACGGCGTGCCGCTCAAGCCCGGGGTCATGGAGCTGCTCTCGTGGCTCAAGGAGAACGGCTGGCGCACCGGTCTTGCCAGCTCCTCGCGCGAGGCCAACGTGCGCCGCAACATGGAAGAAACGGGCATGGGCCGCTACTTCGACATTCTCGTCTGCGGCGACATGCTCACGGCGAGCAAGCCCGCGCCCGACATCTATCTGCGCGCCTGCGCCGAGCTCGGCACGGAACCCTCCCTCGCCTATGCCGTGGAAGATTCTCGCAACGGCATTCTTTCCGCGAGCGCGGCGGGCATGAAGGCCCTGCTCGTGCCCGACATGGTCGCGCCGGACGACGTCATGACGCGCCTTTCCTCCGGCATTTTTCCCGATCTTTTTGCGGTACGCCGCTTTCTTGAAGAGCAGGAAGGCGGAGCATGCGCATGATTCAGTGCATTGCGCCCTTCCGGCTCGACAACGCCTATTTTCCGCTCACGCCCGCGCCGGACGACCTTGTGCTCGACGTGAGCGCCGAAGGCCTGCTGCTTCATGCCGACCTGCGCCTGCCGGGCGTCCGAGCGTGGCGGAACGCCTTTCCCGAATCCGGGGCGGATCTTCGCTACGCCTTCCGCCTCTTCAAAGAGAACGGCTCCGCGCCGGAAGATGCAGGCAACGCCGAAGCCTCCGCAACCGCATCCGAGGAGGAGCGGCGCATGAAGGACATCGCCTGCACAAGGATTCCCGCCTCCGCGCCGGAAAAAACGCAGGAGCCTTCCAAGCCGGGCGAGCATGAGGATCCGCTTTTCCGCGCTGAGGCCAGACTCTTTCTTGCGCTGCGCCCCGCCGGAGAAGACGCCGTCACGCCCGAAGGTATGCAGCGCATCCCGCCTTCAAAGCTGCGCGGCGTTTCCGGGCCGCTGCCCTTTGCCGCCTTCACGGCGCTGCACCTGGCCCGCTGGTACGCAACGCACCGCTTCTGCGGCCGCTGCGGCTCCGCCATGCATCCTGCGCCGCACGAACGCGCTCTTGTCTGCCCCGCCTGCGGTCATGTCTGCTACCCGGTCATCGCGCCCTGCGTCATCGTGGCCGTGACCAGCGGCGACAGGCTGCTGCTCACCCGCTACGCCGGGCCCCGCGCCGGACATTTCGTGCTCGTGGCCGGGTTCACGGAAATCGGTGAAACGTCGGAACAGGCCGCGGCTCGCGAAGTCATGGAGGAAACCGGCCTGCGCATCCGGAATCTGCGCTACGCGGGCAGCCAGCCCTGGGGCCTTTCCAGAACGCTGGCCACGGGCTTCTTTGCCGAGCTTGACGGCCCGGATACGATCCGTCTCGACACAAGCGAGCTCTCCGAGGCCCGCTGGGTACGCCGCGCAGACATTCCGCCCTGCCCCGATACCGCTTCTCTCACCATGACCATGATTTCCCGCTTTGCCCGCGGCGAAGTCTGACCAACGCATTCCGCCGGCGCAACAGCGCCCTTCCCCTCCCGGGCCGCCGCCGTTCCAAAACGCACAGCCTGCAGGCTTTTCCGGCGCACCGGCGGCCCATGAACGTCGGCCTGAAACGCATTCTCCCCGGCAAGCCGGTGCTTGATGCCGTCGCCTCTTCCCCGAACCTTCGCTGCCCGGCGCTTCTTCCGGGAAAGGCGCGGCTGAAAAGCCCCGCGCATCCTCTCTCCCTCCCTTCAAACGGGCAGACGACGCCCGGCCCCCCCCTCTCCACCTCCCCCCCCCAAAAAAAACGCCATCGCTCAGGGAACAAGGCCCGCCGCACGCCCGTTTTCCCGGACGCCTGCCCTCCGGAACGCCCCGTCTGCCCCCCGCTCCGCCCGGCCGTCTCCACCGCTCCGCCTGCGCTCTCATGCCCCCGGCAGGTCGTCCGCACGCCGAAAGACGCCTCCGCCCCGCCCTTTCTGCCGTTTTCCGCAAAAAATCTGCGAAAAGTCCGCATTTTCCTCTTGCCAAACGCGGCCCCTTCCTATACAACCTCTTTTGTTGTGCCGAGGTAGCTCAGTTGGTAGAGCAGGGGACTGAAAATCCCCGTGTGGGCAGTTCGATTCTGTCCCTCGGCACCATATTTTTTTTAAAGTCCGGAATCCTCTGTTCCGGGCTTTTTTCGTTTCCGGCCCCAACCATCCATGCCGTTATCAAGCAGCACGCCCCCTCCGTCATGCCGAACGGCGTCCGACTGCATCGCCATCGCGCCTGACAACGCTCAAAAAGACAGCCCCCCCCTCCTTCTGCACACGCGCTCCTTCCCACTCCCCCTTTTCTTCCCACTCCCCCCGCTTTCCGGCACATCCGTCTTTTCCGCCAGCGCCGCTCCCCTGCCACGCTCCGCAGTACGGAAATCTTGCCGCAGCGACGCCGCGCTCCGCGCTTTCCGAAGCGCCCCGGGCCGCAAGACAAACACCTCCCGCCGGAGCGAAAACGCCCCGCAGCCCCCCCCGGGGGCGTTTAAAAGAAAAAAGGCAGACAAGCGTCCGCCTCATGATGTCTTCTCCGGCCCGAAGGCCGTTTCCAACTACTCTTCCGTCGCTTCCGCCCTCGTCGAGGGAAGCGCCGATGACACGGAAAGCATCCGGTACACCTCCTCCAGTTCCAGAGGCCGATGGTAGTAGTAGCCCTGTATCATGTCGCAGCCGGAATCCCTGATGAGCATCTCCTGCTCCTTCGTTTCCACGCCTTCCATGCATACCTTCCGACCGAAACGGTGGCAGGCGTACACAATGCTGGAAATGAAGTTCTTCTTCTCGCTGGACTCCATCATCTCCACCAGAATGGAACGGTCGATCTTGATGACGTCCGTGGGATACTGCAGAAGCATGCGGAAGGAGGAATACCCGCTGCCGAAGTCGTCCTGCGCAATGTGTATGCCCAGTCTCCGGCATATGGCAGCAAAGCGGCTCAGCTGTTCGGCGTCCGCGTCCATGCAGCTTTCCGTGACTTCCGCCACGAGCAGAGAACCGTCCAAACCGTATTTGGCCAGCGTCTGCTCCATGATGTCGGGGAACATTTCGTCGGACATCTGCTGCATGCTCACGTTGAAGCTCAGATGGAACCGGTGCTGATAGGCGTTGATGCGCAGACAGGTACATGCCGTCTGATCAAAAACCCAGCGCCCCACCGTATGGATCATGTTGTTCTTTTCCGGCAGAGGAATGAACACGGACGGCGCAATGTCCCTGTCCTCGAAGCGCCAGCGCAGCAGCGTTTCGCCGCCCAGAATCTCCCCCGTGGCGCTGGAAACAATGGGCTGCACCACCACGCGGAAATTCTGCATGCCGTGCAGCACGTCGTGACTGAGCGCAAAGGCCAGCCGGGAAAGATACCGGCTTTTTTCGATGTTCTCCCTGGAGTATTCCACATAGCTCTGCTGCACCTCGTGCTTGGCTATGCGGATAAGCGAAACCGCCTGCTCCAGAAAGTCTTCGGGCATGACGTCCCGGCCCCGGTATTCCAGCAGCGCAAAGGAACACGGATGCTGTATGGGCACGCCGAACATGCCGTACCGGCTCGCCACAATGCCGCGTATCTTTTCCACCAGCGCCGCCTTGTCGTCGCGGCAGAGCTTGTCCACCACGGCAATGAAACGCATCCCCTCCAGCCGGTAGAAGGTCATCCGGTCGGAAAGCTCGTCCACCAGCTCCGCGGAAATGCTGCGGATGAGATTGTCGCCCCGGGCGCGGCCGCGGGTGTTGTTGATTTCCATGAACCGGTTCAGACTGAACCCTATGGCCGACACGGACGCCCCGCTCTTGCGGGCCTCGCCCAGCACCCGGAACAGAATGCCCTCGCGGGGGAAGTTGGAAATGGGATCCACCACGAAATTCTCGTCCTGATGCGTGACGCGGCACGAGAAAAAAAGCGGTCGACTCTTGTCTTCGCTCCACTTCATCAGGCCGCAGCAGCGGATCCAGACATTGCGCCCGCCCGCCGTGCGCACGCGGTAGCGCAGATCATGGAAGGATCGCTTCTCACGGAGCATGGCGTCCAGCTCCTGCCGGTAACTCTCCCGTTCCCGGCCGGTGGTGATGCGCTTGGCCCAGTCCTGCAGAAAGCCGGGAACAATGTTGCCGCTGAAGCCGAACTCGTCACGCATGTTGTCGGAAATATAGAATATGTCCTTCTGCATATCGCCGAAGAAGAAATAACTCGTCGTATTCTGCATGGAGATGGCGTTGAAGAACATTTCAAAGTCGCAGCAGGTGGAGTTCACGAACTGATAGAACGGACTCTCCGTGTCCCGTCCGCTCTCGGCAGGCACAAGATTCCGGCTCTCCCCGCCGCTCATTCGGTGATTGAGCGCATAATAGACACGCTTGTCGTGATACATCACGCTGTCGGCCTGAGAGATCAGCTCCTCCACGCGCAAGGGACGCCTGTCCGACCAGGCATAGCCCACCGCAATGTGATGTCTTCCCTCCCGGACGCTCTTCTGCAGACGGGACACGCTCTTCAGAAAATCCTTTTCGCACACGTCCTGAAACACGGCCACGAACTCGTCGCCGCCGCTGCGGAAAATATCGGGAATACGCAGCTCGCCGTGAATGAGCTCGTAGCTCTGGCGGATGAGCTCGTCGCCCCGCTTGTGCCCCATGACGTCGTTGACGTGCTTGAGGCCCGTAATGTCGCAGAAGATCACGCCGAGCGAACGTCCCTTCCACGGCCTGCCGTACAGCTCGAACAGCGCGTTGCGGTTGAAGGCTCCCGTGAGCGAATCGCTGAAGCTCATGGTGCTCAGGCGCTTCAGAAGATCGCGCCGTCTGAGCAGCGACACCATGAAGTAGCCTATCACCTGGAAAAGCGACGCTATGAGATACAGCTTGTCCCGATCGGGATTGTCCACGCCGATGAAGCCGATGATGCGGTCTTCCATGCGGATGGGCCCGGCCGTCAGCGTATGCACGCTCTGCGGCTTCAAAATGGCGTACGAGGTGGGATACGTCGTGCGTATCTCCTCGATGTCCTTGATGATGACGGGCTTTTTCTCGGCAAAGAGATCCAGCCACCACTGCAGACTGGAAATGGGCATGTTGCGCAGAATGTCCTTCTGCGGCTGTACGCCCTCTTCGCACCACTCGTAGGTGTTGGTGGCCAGAGAGTCACGGATCTCAAAAATGTACGCGCGGTCGCAGCGGAACGTTTTGCCTATATAGGCCAGAATCGCCTGCAGCGATTCGTCGGGATTCATGGTGGAAACTATCTGCTGCAGACATTCATTAATGATAATTTCATTTTTTGCATACATATAGCTTTTTTTCGATATCGTGTCGTCATCGATATCAACAGCTATTTCTATTCTGTAATTTCTATCATTATAAACAAATTTTGAATCTTTAATTAAAAAAGTCTTGTTCATCACAGGATTCTTGTGAACCCATGAAATGAACTCCTTATCATGCAGACATGAATTATTACAGAAATCGCAAGGCCTGTCGCATCCCTGCAGAACTTCATAACACTTTTTATGGTCATATTCCTTTTCATAGAAATACCCCAGAGATTCTCTGAGCTGCTTATTCATATAAATAAGCTCATGGGTTTCCATGTCTGCAATATAGACCATTTCATCCATTTCTTCAAAAATGGCTGAAAGAAAATGTATCATGTCAGTCCCTGCAAAATGAATTCTTCGGCAAAGTTTATGCCTTCTACCGTAAGGCATTAATGAATTTTTTATAAAATGACAATCCCCCCGCAAGAAAATTCTGCGGAAAATACTGTGCTTTCTTGTGCTGCAACACCCAAATGACGGAGAAGTGCGCAGCATATCGAGAAATCAAACGGTGGACGTTTTTCGCCGTTCCGCATGTCTTCAGCGGCCCCAAACACCTTCTGCGCCCCGCTCCCCGGAACGGAAGCCGCCGAGCGCCCCCGCGCTTTCCGTATTTTTCCACAAAAAAGCAAAAATCCGCAAAAAGACCGCGTTTGCCTCTTGCCAAACGCGGCCCCTTCCTATACGAAATTCTTCGTTGTGCCGAGGTAGCTCAGTTGGTAGAGCAGGGGACTGAAAATCCCCGTGTGGGCAGTTCGATTCTGTCCCTCGGCACCATATTTTTTTAAAAGCCCGGAATCCCCTGTTCCGGGCTTTTTTCGTTTCCGCATGAAAGCGCTCCCCGGCACAACAGCCTGCGCGACCCGCAGCGTTTCCTGAAAAGCAGCCTCGGCAAATGCCGCTATGCCCTTTGGGCAGAGACATCACTTTCCACACCATGCACGGCAAGAGAAAGGAGCGAAGGAAGTCCTTTTCTCTGAACGCCTGCCGCATTCAGGCAGACGTCATCAGCGCGCTTTCTGCGGCATCGGCTCCTGCGGTAAGCATACCTTTTCACAACGATATCATGCAGATAACCCAAGAAAGGCCATTACCTGCCGCCATCCGCGGATTTTCTTATTTCCTGCAGCAGACATTCAAAGCCGATGTCAGGCCTGCGTTCATGAATAAACCTCTGAGCCTCCGGCACCCGCTCTGACAGCATGGGCAGGGCCGTCATGACGATGTCGGCCAGGGCATTAATTTCTTCATTGCCGGTTACCACCGCTCCCATGTTTTCATATTCGCAACGGCTTGCCAGCAGGGAGAGAACCGCCGCCTGCCCCGGCCAGAGCCCTCCGCCTCCGGCGATGTCATGCACGCAGCTGCTCATAAAGCTTGTTCCGCCTGCCTCATGAGCCAGAAGCTCCGCCAGTTCCCCGGCTATGCGCACTTTCGCCATGGAGGAGGCCGCCTCTGCGTATGCCTGCCCCAGCTGACAGATTTGCCTGCCCAAACGGGCGGTCGCTTCCTGCATCTCTCCCCTGCGGCGGACGTAGGCCATGTCATGAACCTGCGGTTCGTAGCCGAGCTGTCTGGCCGCTCTCACCAGACACTCGCCCACCACCGGATTATCAACGTCGTTGTTCCAGCGTATCCACGGCGTTGTCGAGGCCAGAGATTCACTGACGCCGGGGCTGCAGGCCTTCGACTCCAGCACTATGAACGGCACGGACGCCATGCCGAGCTCCTGCATAAGGCGCCCCTTATTGCCTACGGGCACGATTCCTTCGCTGTCTTCCACAGGTCCTGATCCATCGGCGGAAGCGTTGATGGTAAGCAGCCAGCCGTACGCATGCGTGCCGATCTGCAGCTTTCCGCCCAGAAATTCTCCGCAGCTTCCCGGCGTATCATCCGCATAATGGACGCTATCGTCAGGCCACGCCCTCTGCATCGCACAAAGTACGGCTCTGGCATGGGCCAGCGCAAATACCGAGGACAGCCTTGCCACGCCCTGTCCGACGGTTCTTCCCAGAACACGGGTGGCCAGCGTCTGGGAAGAAAGCTCACACAAGCCTTCCGCAGAAGCCAGCAGCCTTTGTTCAAACACGGAAACAGGCCCGGAAAACGAGGCCCTCCCCTGCCCGCCTCCGCGAAGAACAATCTGCACTTCTCCTTTTTTCACGGAGACCTGTTCCACCGTCAGATCCACAGGACGGATACGCATGAGAATGGACACAAGCGCGGAAAATCCCACGGCATCATCTTGTACGAGCCCCATATGACTGTCAGCGTGACCAACGCCTATGTGACCGGCAATTGCAGCACAAAGCATAGTATCACCCCCTGATGCATGATGTTCAACTGACATAAAATGTTGTCATCGTTTTTTCAACGGGTCACGGGCCGGCAGCGCCGCGCTGACTTCCGTGCGCCTTTGCGGCTCCCCCCGCCTGTCGCCCTCCCGCCCCGGGCAGTCGCATGCCTGCCGCAACACCGGCATTTCCGCCGCCGTCGGCCCGTGACAGACACTCGGCCTGCGGAAGGCTCAACGCGATCCGACAGCAAAAAAATCCCCGCCGGAAAAATCCGACGGGGAAAAGGTCATGCATGCGGGGCAACGCTAGGCAGCCGCGGCATCCTTTCTGTTATGCAGGGCGTTGAGGGCGAGCAGAGCCACGACAAGCAGCGCGCCGCTCACCAGCAGGCAGATCCAGGGACTGGAGCTGACGAAGCCCGCCACAAGGTAGCCCACGGCGCTGCAGGACGCGGCCAGAAGCGCATAGGGCAGCTGTGTGGAAACGTGCTCTATGTGACTGCAGCCCGCGCCGGCGCTGGAAAGAATGGTGGTATCGGAAATGGGCGAGCAGTGATCGCCGAACACGCTGCCCGCCAGCGTGGCGGACAGGGAAACCACCAGCAATTCGGGGCAGATGGCCTGCGCCACGGGCACCACGAGGGGAATCAGAATGCCGAAGGAACCCCAGGCCGTACCGGTGGAGAAGCTGAGGAAGCCGGCGATGACGAAGATGAGGAAGGGCAGCATGCCGCCGATCATGTTGCCGTTGGTGACGAGCGATTCCACGAACTTGTTGGTCTGCAGCATATCCTGACACACGCCGCTGATGCCCCAGGCCAGCACGAGGATGAGGTTGGCGGTGAGCATGGCCTTCATGCCTTCCACGGCGCCGTGCATGAATTCGGCAAGGCTCATGAGGCGACGGGGCACATAGAGAAGCAGGGCCACCACGAGGCCGCCGAAGGAGGCCCACACCAGCGCGGGCGAGGCGTTGCAGTTGCCGAGCGCGGCGCGGAATTCATGATAGGCGGGATCTTCGCCCCAGTAGCCGCCGCTGTACATCATGGCGAGCACGGCGAACACGATGAGCGCGCCGATGGGAATGAGCATGTCGAAGACATGGCCGTTCTTGGTTTCCAGCCCGATGCCGGTCTGCTGGGCGAGCACGCCGAGATCGCCTTCTTCCGCGCGCTTTTCCGCGGAGCGCATGGGACCGAAGTCCCACTTGAACAGGCAGAGCAGCACAACGAGGGCCAGCGAAAGCAGGGAGTAGAAGTTGTAGGGAATGGCGGCGATGAAGGCGGCGATTTCGCTCTCAAAGGCGCCGGTGGCCTTCAGATTGCTGCCCACGGCGGCGGCCCAGCTGGAGATGGGCGCGATGATGCACACGGGCGCGGCGGTGGCGTCGATGATGTAGGCCAGCTTGGCGCGGGAAATCTTGTAGGTGTCGGTTACGGGCTTCATCACGGTGCCCACGGTGAGGCAGTTGAAATAGTCGTCGATGAAGATGAGACCGCCGAGACCGCAGGTGGAAAGCATGGCCGTGCGGCGGCTCTTGATGCGCGAGGTGGCCCAGCGGCCGTAGGCGCGGGAACCGCCCGCCATGGAAATGACATACACCAGCGCGCCCAGAGCCGAGCAGAACATGACGATGTCGAAGTTGAGACGCTTGCCCATGATGGCGAAGGCCGACTCAATGGTGTTCATGATCACGAAGTCGGCGCCGGTTCCGATGGAATAGATGAACGTACCGGTAAGAATGCCGATAAGCAGCGAAGAAACCACTTCCTTGGTAATGAGTGCAAGCACGATGGCCGTCACGGGAGGCAGCAGCGACATCCACCCGGCGTAATAAGGTTCCATACTTTCCCCCTGAAGGATACTCATGTCCCGATGGACATATAAAACAACAATGCGCGGCGCTGCCACGCCCTCATCATGAAAAGTCCTGCCGCGGAATACGCGGAAAACCACAGCCTTTTTCCGCACTCCGCGGGACGCGTTGAACGAGGCTAGCAGATTATAGAGGGCTCTTCAACGTTTTTGGCGCACAAATCCGGACTTATGGGAAAAAACATGGAACAGAGGGAGTAAGGAGTATACATTTTTGAAAACCTGTTCTCCGCTCCCCGCCCCGCCTCCCGACCGCACAAATGGGGCCCCACCGGCATAGCCGGTGGTTCCTCTTATGCGCCTGTAAGG
>OOCM01001689.1_pt1 | contig 16630 bp, 17 predicted proteins | sample 1671111 | NCBI WGS metagenome assembly OOCM01 (sample SAMN06348123, study PRJEB24527) | human gut metagenome | biome: human gut; feature: ankylosing spondylitis patient; material: feces | host: Homo sapiens | place: China | collected 2015-10 | reverse complement strand
TGATATTAAAGAGCTTACCAATTATCTTTATCGTGCCTGCTATAATAATGCCTTATTATATATACGTAATAATCAAATTCATGATACTATTTTAAGTTCTTTGGCGGAAGAAGAAAGTATGGTGGACGAAGATACGATTTATGCACTGACAGTAAAAGAAGAAATTATCCGGCAACTCTATTGCTATATCGAAGAACTTCCTGCCGAACAACGTCGGATTATTTTAATGAGAATTGAGGGACATACATGGGAAGAGATAGCGGAACGTCTGGAGATAAGTATCAATACTGTCAAAACCCAAAAGACTCGCAGCTATAAATTCCTCCGTGAAAGGTTGGGGGATTCCATTCATTCCATAATTCTTTTTTTATTTTTCTTTCTTTTTTCCTAATTGATGGTTTTTCTTTGCTGCTGCAGTCACAGCTTCGATCACTGCACTTCTCATTCCTTTTTTCTCAAGAACGTTAACCGCTTCGATCGTTGTTCCTGCTGGAGAACATACAGCATCTTTTAATTCTCCTGGATGTTGTCCTGTCTCAAGAACCATCTTTGCACTTCCTAGTAATGTCTGTGCAGCGAATGTATATGCCTGCTTTCTTGGCAGTCCCTGTGCAACTGCTGCATCCGCCATTGCCTCAATAAACATATAAACATAGGCTGGACCACTTCCACTGACTCCAACAACGGCATCCATTAGATTCTCTGTGATCTTTTCCGCTTTTCCAAAACTTTCAAAAATCTTATGTACTAGGTCAAACTCTTCTTCCGTTACATATTCATTACAGCATAGTCCTGACATTCCTTCTCCTACCAGAGCTGGCGTATTTGGCATCACACGTACGATCTTAACTTCTTTTCCAAATTGACGCTCTGCTGCTTCCATAGAAACACCTGCTGCGATCGTTACGATGATCTGTTCTGAGCTTACTTCATCTCTGATCTCTTTGATCACAGCCGGGTATACCTGTGGCTTTACAGATAACACCAAAATATCTGATTGTTTTGCCACTTCTTTGTTGTCTGTTGTTGTAATGATTCCAAATTCATCTTTTAGTTTCGCTGTTTTTTCTTCTCGTGGATTGGATACGATCAATTCCTGTGGACTTACGACTTTCTGTGTCAAAATTCCAGTGATCATTGCTTGTGCCATATTTCCACATCCGATAAATCCAAGTTTCATTCCGTTTTTCCTCCTATGATTGTTCTAATTATCCAGCTTGTTCAGTAATTTTTCAAAATACTCTGGCAAAGGCACTTCAAACTCCATATATTCTCCAGTTCTTGGATGTACGAATCCAAGGACCTTCGCATGAAGGCACTGCCCTTCCAGTGTATACTTTGACTTCTTTGGTCCATAGACATCATCTCCTAGCAATGGATGCTTGATCGATGCCATATGCACACGGATCTGATGAGTCCTTCCTGTCTCTAATTGACATTCGATATAAGTAAAACCTTTCTTTAGACGTTTTAATACCTTATAATGCGTCACTGCATGTTTTCCATCCATGACGATTCCCATCTTCTTGCGGTCTTTTAAGCTTCTTCCGATCGGTGCATTGACTGTCCCTTCTTCTTCCTTGATATTTCCATAAACGATTGCATGATATTTTCTTGTGATCGAATGATCATATAACTGCTTGGCAATGCTTTGGTGTGCCATATCGTTCTTACAGACGATCAGGATCCCTGTTGTGTCTTTATCAATCCGATGCACGATTCCAGGCCTTAACACTCCGTTAATTCCTGACAGATCATCCTTACAATGTGCCATCAATCCATTGACCAGCGTACCACTGTAATGTCCTGCTGCCGGATGCACTACCATGCCTTTGGGCTTATTGATCAAAATAACATCCTGATCTTCATAGACAATATCAAGATTCATCTCCTCTGGCAAAATCTCAAGTTCTGTCGGTTCTGGAACCTGTAAGGTGATCACATCTCCTTCTTTACACTTCTTATTGCCTTTGGAAGTCTTGCCATTTAATGCTGCACGTTCTTCCTTACACAATTTATTGATATAACTTCTCGTAAGATCGCTGCACTGCTCCGAAAGCACCACATCCAGACGCTTACCTGCCATTTCACTTGTCACTTTAATTTCTATTGTCTCGTCCATGTTTTCCTTTCCTGTTAAGAAAATCAAGATCTTCTTCCTTATAGAAAAATAAGATCAAGATCAAAAGTAATATCATTGTTACGGTCACATAAATATCTGCAACATTAAAGACTGGAAAATCAATCCATTTAAAATAAAAGAAATCAACCACATATCCCCTGAATACTCTGTCGATCAGATTTCCAAACGCTCCTGCCATGATCAATGCATAACTGATACGAAGTGGTATATATTTCTTCGTCTGTGGTATTCTCCGATAGATCCATGTTAAGATCACTGCAGCAGCTACTGTGATCAATACAAAGAAAATCTGATGATCCTGAAGGATTCCAAAAGCCGCCCCTCGATTCTCCAGATAAGAAAGTTCAAATACATTTGGGATCACAACGATCCCTTCTGTACCTCGAAGTGCAGATAATGCCCAGACTTTACTTAACTGATCGATCAAGATCAGCCCTATGATATATATATAAATACGAATCTGTTTCTTCATGTCTCGTCCTTAAAAACTTATCCCTGTAATACTTGTTTCATTTCATCATCCGTCACGCTCATATCAATATATGCATCTCCGACAGATCTTAACAATACAAATTTGATCTTATCTCCGACCATCTTCTTATCGGATTTGGTTGTTTTTACAATATCATCTGCTGAAAGTTCACTGATATCTCCATTCATATCAAATGCTTCAAAAACACCTTTGATATCATCAACTTCTTCTTTACTGATATTTCCTTTTATACAAGAAATCTCTACTGCCAGACAGCACCCAGCTGCCACACACTCTCCATGAAGCCATGTAAAATCCTTTAGTTTCTCGATCGCATGCCCTAAAGTATGTCCAAAGTTTAATAGCGCTCTCTCACCCTTTTCCTTTGGATCACGTTCTACCACACCGCCTTTGATCAGACAGCTTTGATAGATCATTTCTTTCACTGCTTCATGCTCTCTTGCCTTGATCGCATCTATATTTTCTTTGATCCATTCATAATAATCGGCATCTTTGATCAATCCGTGTTTGATCACTTCTCCCATTCCAGAGAAATATTCTCTCTCTGGCAGAGATTTTAAGGTTGTTGTATTGATGTATACAAGTTTTGGCTGATGGAAAGCCCCAACCATGTTCTTATACTGTAAGAAATCAACACCAGTCTTTCCACCGATACTGCTGTCAACCTGAGATAGAAGTGTTGTTGGAACCTGTACAAAATCAATGCCTCGAAGATATGTTGCAGCAGCATATCCTGTCATATCCCCGACAACTCCTCCACCTAGAGCGATCAACAGATCCTGTCGGTCAAAATGATTGATGATCAGTTCTTCATATAATGCTTCGATCGTCTTTAACTGCTTATGTTTTTCCCCGGCTTCAAAACTGAATGTGATTGTTTTGGAAGCCTTGGATGAGATCAGTTCACAAACTTCTTTTAAATAGATTGGTGCAACATTGCTTTCTGTCACAATGCAGACTTTTTTCTTCTCAATTTCAAGGAATTCCATCTGGTCCAGGAGGTCTGCAAAGGAATCTCTTAATACGATATCATATGCTTTCTTTCCTTCATTGCAGATCTCAATCTTATTGTTCATTTCCAAATTGTTTTTGCTGTTCATCTTCTTCATCTCCATCTGTCTGCTCACATCCTGCAATTTCGAATTCCATCTCATAAACGGGATTATCTAAAATATCCATCTGCCCATTGATAAACTGCTTCATTCTGGCTTTGTAGCTCTGATAATCACTTTCCAGTTTACGGATCAGCTTCTGATAATTCTCAATCGTCTTTTCATGCTGTTCTTTCTCTTCTTTAAAGTCTTCCTTCGCACTTGTTAAGATCTTCTCTGCCTGATCCTCTGCCTCTGATACCAACTGTTTTGCATTACGGGATGCTTCTGCTTCTAATGCCTGTGCTTTATTGTTTGCATTCTCAATTGTCTCTTTGGATGTCTCTTCCGCAAGAACCAATGCTCTCTTTAAGGATTCTTCGATCGTGCGGTAATGGCTTAAGTTCTCTGTCAATGCAGATACTTTCTCTCGCAGTTCGTTGTTTTCTTTATAAACTTTCTCATAGTCTTTCGCTAATTCTTCTAAGAATTCATCAACTTCGACTGCTTTGTAGCCAAATCCTCTTCTTAGTTCCTTCCCTAATACCTCAACTGGTGTAATCATATATCCCTCCTATTGAAAGATCGCCAGTGTGATAAACTGACGGCCTTTTTTTGATGTTTTTCCTAAATCTTCCACCAGAAACTTCCCATATCCGCGCACGGATATGATATCGCCCTGTTTGATCTTTTGTCCACCTGATAAACACATCTTTCCATTATGAAATACTTTCTGGCTCTTTAGCAGCTTCTCACTGATATTCCTGGATAAAGAAAAAGCCTGTGAAACCAGAACATCCAGCCTCATGGACGCAACAAATCCTTCTTTTTTCTTGTATTTTTGGACATATCCAGTCTCTTCCCATGAAACTTCTTCCACAAAAACTCGCGTATGCCTTACCTGATCAAGCTGTTCTTTGATCACACCTATGATATGTTCCATACAGAAAATATAGGCATATCTCCCATCGATCAGGATATCACCGATCAAATGTCTCTCGATCCCAAGGTTCATCAATGCTCCAAGATAATCTCTGTGGCTTAATTCTTCTGCGAATTTATCAAAAACAGGTGAGATCCTGGCACAAACCACTGGAACCTCACCCTGATAACCAAATAATTCTTCTGAGCCAAACATCACCACTGCCCTTGTAAAATACTTATGCCCTCCAACAAGTATTGGATGTGCATAAGCAAGTTCTTGCTTCATATCCTGATAGATACTCTGTTCATATTCATTCAGAAAGTGTGTATATGTATAGATATTCTGATTATATGCTTTCTCACATAATTCCATCAGACGTTTCTTTAATAACTCTTCTTCCTTCATGATCTTTTATTTTAACTGTGGTGAGATCGTATTCTCATTCATGATCTCGCTTTTTAAATCTCCACTGACTTCAATACTGTCTGGTGCTGCAATAAAAATATTGTTTGATACTGCCTGTAAGGATCCATTGATCGCATAAGTTGCTCCGCCCACAAAATCAATACTTCTCTGTGCAACTGTAAGTTCTACACCTTCCAGATTGATCACAACTGTTCTTCCTTCTTTTAAAAGATCTGCTGCCGTCTGTGCTTCTGCAAAATCCTGTGGCTTTATTACATAAACTTCCACGCCTCTTCCATTCATAGATACGACCTTGCTTCCTGTACTTGTAAATCTTCGTTTCTTTGCTTCTCTGCTTGCTGTAATTGTATTATCAAACGGCTGACTTATCTTGCTGTTACTGCTTTCTTCTTCTACTTCAGGCTCTTTCTTCTTAAAGAAGGAGAAAGTACTTCTTGGTTCTTCCTCTTCTTCCTCATCGTCTTCGTACTCTTCATATTCTTCATCGTACTCTTCATCGTCTGATAGTTTCATAAAGTTCAGCAGTTTGTCAACTGTACCTTTCATAGATCTTCCTCCACTAAATATTATAGTTTCTCTCTCCAAAGATTGCCGTTCCAACTCTTACCATTGTCGCACCTTCTTCTACTGCGATCTCATAATCATTGGTCATTCCCATGGAAAGTATACTCATATCTACATTATCGAAGTTTTTGTTGTTGATGTCAACAGATAATTGCTTCATCGCACGGAAATACTTACGATTGTCTTCTGGATCATCAACAAATGGTGCAATCTGCATTAACCCTTTGATCTTTACATGTTCTAAGGCAGAAATCTCTTTCACCACATCAAAAACATCTTCTGGATTCAATCCAAATTTGGTATCTTCGTGTGCAAAATTCACCTGGATCAGAATTGGAACTTCTTTGACATCATGCTTTGCAGCTTCTTTGTCGATCGCCTGTGCAAGTTTTATGGAATCTACAGAATGGATCAATGCTACTTTATCCACGATATATTTAATTTTATTGGTCTCTCCAAAATCAAGTACTTTTTCTTTTCTTAATTCTTCTACCATTTCTAATGGTTTGGTCTTGCTGACTGCGATCACTGTCACTTCTCGTGGATCACGTCCTACACGTTTACAAGCTTCTTCTACATGTTTCTTTACTTCATTATAGCGTTCGATCAACATATCCAATTCCTTCTTTCTGTAATTCTTATAAATTTATATGCCTTAATATATGATCTGGTTTTCCTTGATCGTTGTTCCATCAAGAACAATGAAATCATACCGACTAACTCCCTGATTGGTATCATTTGCAATGATCGAATAATCATCTTTCTCAATCAGAATATCGATTGGACGGAAATCCGCATATCCCTGATTTGTACAATAAACTCCTTTTAATGTCTTCATTTTCTCAATCAAAAATGTATCTTTGGAATCCATTGCCTGAAGCACTACGTTCTCTCCAACTTCTTCTGGATCAAGATAACAGTAATCCTTCGTTCTTCCATAGATCGTAAAGCTCTTTTGTTCCACCGTCACATCGCCTTTGTTGCTTGTATCACGTACGGTAAACTGTTCTTTCGCACTGTTATCTCCTTTTGTAAGGTATTTTACTGGAACCTGGTAGAATTTCTTCTTTACAATGGATGTGTTTGGAATCTTTAATCCCTTGTAGGAATCAAGCGTCACATCGATTTCTAAGTAGCGCTCATTGATATAACGTACCGCGTAATCATTAAACTTAAGATATCCAAAATACGAACTTCCCTTTTTGGCGACTTCCACCGTTGCTGTGGCTGTTGTCTGATCTTGCAGGAAACGAACCGACACTTCACTTTTATCCTTCAACATCCGATACTGATCTGCTTCTAGTGGAATTACGATCTGCCATTTTTCGCTTTTGTTGATCCTAGCTACAACTTTGCCTTTCTTTACTTTATCGGACGTATTATACCTCTGAACACGATACTGACTTTGGTCAAAATCCTTGCTTGTGATATCTTTTGCGCTCTTACCGTCAAAGTCATCAGAATAAAATTGTGTTACCCCACTGCTTGTACTTTTCTGTGTTTCAAAACTTGTATCCCCAAGCTTTTGTTTGACTGCTTCTATAACTGTTTTCATAGAATCTTCACTTAAATTGAGGATTGCATTCTTGAGATCATATTTCAGATCATAAACCGTGCTGAACTTATGATCACTATATACAGACTGATAATCTATGATCTTATGCTGAATCTCTTCATCATCGATCACTTTTTTATTTTTCTCAAGCTGCTGCACCTGACTTACAAATGCATCCTGAACCTTCTGATCTTTATCAACCGTAAAGACCGTTCCTGATTTCTTGATCCGTTTTCCTTCTTCTACATAATAGGTAATATAACCGCTTTGTGAAGCCTTTAGAAGTTCCTCATCACGGATCGCAATTCCTGTAAACGATAAGGTATTGGTGATCTTATCTTCCGTTACCTTGTAGACAGTCAGCTTTTTCTTGCCTAGAAACAGGATGACATTAATCAGGATGTAGACCAATATGACTACAAAAATGATCATTCCAATATTCCAATGTATTTTTGTTTTTCGTCTTCGTTTTGCTGCCATCTCTTAAATCTCCCATCGCCTGAGCGCTGCTCCATTTAAATAGTCAAATTTACATCCTTGCATATAATCATTTGTTTCCATGATCTCGTCAAATCGATCTTTTAATTTCCACCAGCTGATGCCCCAGTTAGAAAATGATGCATCTTCCTTGGGCACTCTGCTGAATAGACGCTCGATCACCATATCTTTTCGTACATAACAGATAAAGTTTACCAGTCTGTCCAGATATTCTTCTGGATCACAAAGAGTTATTTTTCCTTCTTTATACTCCTCATACATTTTTGATCCTTTGGGAATATAAAGAGAATGTAATTTTACGATCTGCACTGGAAGTGCAGAAAGAATCTTTGCTGTCTCGATCACATCCGTCATGTCATCTCCTGGCAGATTCAAAATAATATGAGTGCAGATTTCAAATCCATATGGTGCTGTCATTAACACAGCATCTAGATATTCTGCTAGTGTATGTCCTCGATCGATCTTGTTTAAAGTCTTATAATTGACTGTCTGAAGTCCATATTCCATAGAGATCTTCACCTGATATTCTTCAGAAATCTTCTTTAAACAGTCTAAATATTCCTTCGTAATACAGTCAGGTCTTGTGGATACCGAAATTCCTACAATATCTTCCGTCTGTGCTGCTTCTACCAGGTACTTTTCAAACTTGTCAACCGGCAGGAATGTGTTCGTATAATTCTGAAAATATGCGATAAATTTCTTTGCTTTATAGCGTTTTGTGATCTTCCCTTTTGTCGCATTCAGCTGTTCACTTACAGATACCTCACTGTTCATAGCTTCAAAGCCGGTTCCCACACCTCCACAGAAAGTGCACCCATCTCCATCCATACGGTTTGGACAAGTCACCGGAAGATTAACTGGTAATTTATATACTTTTTCTCCATATAATTCCTTTAAATGTGTGCTGTAAGCTTTGTATCGTTCCATCTTAGTTTTCCTTTGATAATATATCTGTCATTGTATGGTAAAGAGCTGATTTTGTAACGCCTTTTAACACCACGGAAATGAATTCCTCACCGTCTTTATTCTTTGTAAGAAGAATCAGGCAAGAACCCGCCTGTGTTGTTGTACCAGTCTTGCCTCCGATCATATATACCTGGCTTGGAAGTGTGTATGTTCCGGCAATATACTGGTTTGTGGAAGCCATATCATAAATCTTTTGTTCTCCCTTGGAACCAAGATATTCAATCCTGCTGCTTGATCTTCCTGCAATATTAAAGAATTCATTATGTTTAGCTACTTCTTTAAAGATCAGATAAAGATCATACGCTGTAGAATAATGATCACTTAAATGAAGTCCATTCGGATTTGCAAAATGTGTATTGGTTGCTCCAAGTTCTTTGGCTCTCTTATTCATCATTTTTACAAAATTTGCTTCACTTCCAGCCACTGCCTCTCCAAGTGCAACGGCTGCATCATTGGCTGACATAATGATCAATGCATTTAACAATGCTTCCACTGTGATCTTATCCCCTTTCTTCAGGTGGATCGCCACAGCTGCTCCATCAGGGAATGTAATGTCATGTTTGATCGTTACAACCTGTCTTAAATTTAAATTCTCCAAAGTCAGCAATGCTGTCATGATCTTTGTTGTACTTGCCGGGTAAGCCTGGTCAAAAACCTTCTGACTAACGATCACTTTATTCTTTGTATTATTAACCAACAGAACTTCCTTGGCTTCTGGATAGTCGTTATTATCCGCCTTTTCTTTGGATACAACCGCTACCTTAGAACCTCTGGATTCCCAACGGTCACTCAATGCATCTTCTTTTAATGCCGTTTCATTCTTCTGATAATGTTCATCATATGATATAAATCCACCTGTCTTCGCCGATGTCTGGCAGCCAGATAATGTGATCATCATGACGGACATACAAATACAAATTAATTTTTTCATTTTATGCTTTCTGTAAAAAAAGACCGTCGTGTGACAGTCTATTTATACATATTCCTCCAATCTAAATCTCCTCGGTCCAGTGCCAGGATCAATACTTCTGCCGTTGGCAGATTCGTAGCACACGGAATATTATACTGATCACAGAGATTTAAAACATTATAAAAATCTGGTGTTCTCTTCTTATTTGCCGGGTCATTATTGGAGATCTTAGATCCCATTTGCTTCATACCGCCAAAATGGCCGGCAAGAAGTTTGTGGATCTTTAAGTTTGCAACATCTTCAATCATCTGTCCAGTCGTACTTGTAGCATATAATTTATGTTTTTTTAAAATATCCTGATACGCGATACATAAATTCTGCATCAGGTTCTTTTTGCCATCATGGGCAACTAATCCTACATTCATAGATAGAACCTCCTAGTGTCTTTTTCTTTGTAAATATATATTAAGTACCATTCCTATCGCGATTGACGCCGACATTAAGGAACTTAATCCATAACTGATAAATGGCAGGGGCTGTCCGGTGTTCGGCATGGTTCCTGTAGCAACTGCAATGTTGATAAAAGACTGAAATCCCATATAACACGCAACTCCTACAGCCACATAAGTTCCGATCAGATTCCCTGATTTCTTCGCCACATTCATGCACTGATATACAAGGCATGCAAAAACAATGATCAATACCACACATCCAACAAACCCAAATTCTTCTCCGATCACAGAGAAAATAAAGTCTGTCTGATTTTCTGATACCAAATTTACATCACTTGCAGATACATTTGAGATCGTATTACTTCCAAATCCCTTGCCAAATAGTCCGCCAGAACCGATCGCCATGATCGAATTGCTTGTCTGTAAAGCAGTGGAATCTGCGTAATTCTCTGGATGTAAAAAGGACATAATCCTTGCTACCTGATGTGGCTCTAACAACACCTGTCCTGGTGTCTGGACATACCACAAAAAGATTGCTAAAAGTGGTACGCCTACGATCAATACCTGAACGATCAATCTGGAGGATAATCCTGCCATAAAGATCATTCCAAGAATAATAAAACAAATATCGAGTGTAGAAGAAAGACTTGGCTGTTTCAAGATCAAAAGCAGCGGAATCCCACAGATTACAGCAAGTTTTCCTAATACCTTCGGTTCATTCAGATCATCCTGATGCTTCGCAAGAAATGCTGCAACAACAATGATCATGATCACTTTACTAAGTTCTGATGGCTGGAAAGTTCCCAATGGACCTAATGAAAACCATCGTTTGGCACCATTGACATCTTTTCCAAATAATTTAACGCCGATCAACATGATCACATTCAAAATATACAATATTTCTGCATTTCTTGTAAAGACCTGATAATCGATCAGTGATACGACCACAATGATTCCAAGTCCCATAATGATCCCCAATGCCTGCTTTGGCACATAGGATGCTTTGGCACTGTGAATAAACAAAAGGCTCATCGCCATCAGTACAAGTACGTTAAAAACAAGTTTGAAATTGTAATTCTGCAGTCGATAATTTCGCAACATAGTATCTCTCCAATGTTATTTTCTAAGCTCACGGATCGGAATATTTGCATATAATGCAGGTCCTTCGGATTCTTCGCTGCTTTGTGTGATCTGAATATCAAGTCCCTCTGGATCGATCTCCATATATTTGGAGATTACTTGAATGATGTCGTTTTTGATCAGTTCCATTGTCTCAGGAGAACAATTTGAGCGGTCAGATACCAATAATAGTTTTAATCGGTCTTTTGCCACTTCTCCTGAACTTTTTTTCTTAAAAAAATTATCAAAAAAACCCATCGTTTCTCTCCCCTCTACTTCTTAAATACGTTTGCAAGTCTCTGGAAGAAAGTTGGTCCTGTGATTTCCATGAATGGAACGTCTTTGCCCATCACACGATTACAGATATTCTGGTATGCTTTTCCTGCTGGTGTATTGCTTCCAACCAATGGTTCTCCCTGGTTTGTGGAAATGACAATATTCTCATCATCTGGTACGATTCCGATCAGGTCAACCGCAAGAATATCAAGAACATCATCTTTGGATAACATATCTCCACGTTCTACCATATCCATACGTATCCTGTTGATCACCAGATCGATCTTATGTATATCATTTGCCTCTAATAGTCCAATGATACGGTCTGCATCACGGATTGCTGATACCTCTGGTGTTGTAACGATCAGTGCACGGTCTGCTGCTGCGATCGCATTCTTAAATCCTTGTTCGATTCCTGCTGGGCAGTCAAGAATGATATAGTCAAATTCACTTTTTAGTTCTTCTACCAGTTTTGACATCTGTTCTGGTGTTACGGATGTCTTATCTCTTGTCTGTGCAGATGGCAGTAAGAAAAGATTTGGATATTTCTTGTCTTTGATCATTGCCTGTTTGATTCTGCAGTTTCCTTCCACAACGTCAACCAGATTATAAACGATTCTATTCTCAAGCCCCATGACAACGTCCAGATTACGAAGTCCGATATCCGTATCGATCATCAGCACCTTTTTTCGCATCATCGCAAGCCCTGCGCCAAGATTCGCAGTAGTTGTTGTCTTTCCTACGCCACCTTTTCCTGAAGTAACAACAATAATTTCACACATACAAAAGATCCCTTCCTGTTATTTGTCTGTTATCTTTTGTAATGTGATTTTTCATCGGCTTCTCTCACCTTTGATTTTCTAATCGCCAAAGCTGTTCGAAGATGTCCCTACGTTGGTTGCTTTTCCATTCAGAAGTTCTTCTTCCGTATTTTGTTTGAAATAGTACTTCATAACCTGATCTACAAATACACATGCATTGCTGGAACCATATCCATAAGCAATACGTGTTGCAATCGCAATCTGCGGAGCATCTGCCGGAGCATAGCCGACAAACAACGCATGGTTTGGACGTTTCTCATCTTCCTGTGCAGTACCGGTTTTACCTGCCAGTTTCACCTGAAGATCCTTAAACTGATCGTGTTCACCGATTGCCATCTCCATTCCGCTGTGCAGTACTTCCCAGGTAGATGCAGAAAGGTCTGTGATCTGGTTGTGTACTTCCGGCGTATAGGTCTGTAATACATTTCCATCAGAATCTGTCACTTTATTTAACAGTGTCAGATCATATACGGTACCTTCATTTGCAATAGAAGAAACATAGCGGGCAAGCTGTGAAGTCGTATAGCTGTGATTACTCTGTCCGATGGATGCATCAATCGGGAATTCATCTGCAATCTTTGGTGTACCTTCCGGAATCTCAATATTTGTCTTATCCGCAAGGCCAAATTCTGTTGCATATTTCGCAATCGCGCTTAATCCTTTATCTTCATTATACGTGTCTCCATTCAGACTTAAACGGTAAGCTGTCTCTGCAAAGAAATAGTTACATGAATCACGAATCGCCTGTGAAACTGTAATGCTTCCATGGTTGCTCGGATATACCCAACATTTCAGAGTTAATCCCAGTCGGTCAAAGACACCGGTATCTGTAATCACTGTTCCGGTACTGATAGCACCTTCGGTCAGACCGGCAGATGCAGTAACCATCTTGAAGGTAGAACCGGGCGCTGTGGTCTGCTGTGTCGCATTATTATACAGCGGCAGAGAACCATCCTGAAGCAGTGCGTTATAGTAAGCAGAATCCATAGAATTTGCCAGCCGGTTGTTATCATACCCCGGATAACTTACACTCGCCAGCAATTCTCCGGTATTCGGATCCATGATCACACAGGATCCGGTACAAGGATCCAAGGCTAATTGTGCCGGTGTGATCTCCATGTTCTGAATTTTGTTTTTCAGAAACGTATAAGCGCTGGTGGAACCATTTTTCAGAGATGCCATGCTCTCATCGTCCTGTACCAGAATTCCCTGTTCATACAGAATCAGACATAACTGGCTTCCGGAAATCTTATCATTATAGATCAAATATTTATAGACAATTTTGTCGAAAGCCTTATCATTCTGAAATTTATCCGTCACATAAGAGATCAGCTGCTGATATACTTCATCCGTATCTGCATATTTCTCATTCAGATCAAACTCTGTAATATTGATCCAGGAAGAATCAATGGCATGACGCAGATATTCCTGTACAGAAATCTTGCCGTCCTTCCAATCTTTGTATACAGAATCCGAACTGTCAATGGCAGAAGTCAGGAACACAGATTTATCCTGCAGCATTTTTACTACATAGGTCACCATCTCCTGCATTTCGTCGGAAAGATCCTCATAGGCAGTATCTGACTGCAGCGTATTCGCCACATCTGTCAGCGCCTCTGTCTTTCGGTTTGTAAATGTCTGATATACAGATGCCTGTGTGGTTCCCTCTGCCGCGTCTGCCATGGCAGACGTGTCAATTACACTGTTTTCGATCAATGCATTGTATACTTTATAAATCGGAATATATAATTCTGAACTTTCACTGGTTTTCGCATTTACGATTTTGGAGTTAAGGATACCCGCAAGTTCCTGTTCCAACAGATCATATACTGCCATCTGCAACGTTGCATCAATAGACAGATATACGTTATTTCCTGCAGAAGAATCCTTGTAATCTTTTACCTGTAATACTTTACCAAGATTGTTGACATAAACGGTCTCGGCACCTTTCTTTCCCTGAAGCTGTAACTCCATAACCTGTTCGATTCCCGCTTTACCAATGATATCACTCTTGCTGTAGGAATCATCCTGTGCAGAGAGATCGTCGTATTCAGAATCAGAAATTTTTCCGGTATAACCAAGAATATGGGAGAAATATTCCGGATAATCATACACACGTTTCGTATCTTCCTTCACTTCTACCCCCTGCAGATCCGAAGCATGTTCCCGGATGATCGCAACGGTCTCATCTGATACATCCTCCGCAATGTTGGTCGGGATATATTTCTGGAAAGAAGTCAGATACATCGCATATCGAACTACCATGATCTGATATGCCCGATACCGGTCGTAAGTTTCTGTATCTACCGCAAACTTATTCACCAGATACTCGTACATCTGCTCCGGTGTTGCCGTTGACTCATCATAACCTAATTTTGCATTGAATTTCAGGTCTGAAACTTTTTTTCTGCCATAAACATCACGGCGGAAACCGTCAAGTTCTGTGCCGTCTACATTAAAAGACAGTTCCCCGCTCGGATCCATATACAGATCCAGATCATTGACGATGCTGTCACCGTTTTTTTCAATCATTTCAATAAGCGTACTGATCTCCTCATTCAAAAGCTTTGCACGCTCTTTGTTATTTGCATAAGTACCATTATCTTCCAGTGTTACGGTATAAGATAATTCGTTGTGTGCCAGAAGGACACCGTTTCGGTCATAAATATTACCACGTGTTCCCTCTATCTCAATTGTTTTCTGAATGCTGTATGTGTAATCCTTCAGATAAGCTGCACCGTTGATGATCTGCATGGTAAACAGATGCTGCAATACAAATGCAAACAGCGCCAGTATCACTACCCACAGCACAAACAGTCTGGAAGTTACAATTTTTACAATCCATTCTTTTATCTTATCAACCAAATTTTGCTGCACTCCTTCGTTCAATGTCTTCCAGCTTTTCATTTATCTTCAACAGGATAAAATAAAGCAGGATGGATACGACCATCGTATAGACCAGTTCCGGCAGGATCGTGTGAAGCAGATAATAGCCAAAGGAAAATCTGCCGCGGAACCAGAATAACGTAAAGAAAATAATTATATTGCAGAAGAAATCACTCAATGCGATCAGGGCAAGGGGCAGTTTCACTTCATCCGGGAAAAAGATCCGTTTGAAGAAACCGTTCAGATATCCGATATACATATAGATCAGCGCATAAAATCCAATCACAGTTCCAAACAGTCCTGCAAAAAATCCTACGAAAATTCCTTCCTTTTTTCCTCTCATAAATCCAAATGATGCGACCACAACGATCAGCAGATTCGGGGAGATTGAAGCAATGGACAGTGCTTTAAACACCGTACATTGTAAAAGGAAGCAGGCGATGATCGTAATTGCCAAAACAATTTTTCTCCTCATAACCTACTCCCCCTCTGTTGTACCTGTCGTATCTGTCACGTCTTTTGTCTGTAAAATAACAAACACGTCGCGGAGATGTTCAAAATCCACGATCGTTGCAATGTGTCCGGACTTGGTCAGATTATTGGAATCTGTCTGGATATCCGTAATGTATCCGATCGGAATCCCCTCCAGAAACATATCACTGATATTTGATGTGACAATCTGATCCCCAACTTTTGCCTGCCCATCTTTGTCTCTGAGATCATCAAAATCAATCTGACTGGATTCGTTCATTGATTTTAAACTTCCACTTACAATACACAGATCGGAAGTGGAAAGATTCTTTGCACTGACATTGCTGTTGTCATCAATGATGGAACGGACTTTTGCATAATTTGGTCCCACCTGTGTGACAATACCGGCAAGTCCTCCGTCTGCCAGTACATTCATTCCAACGGAAATACCGTCGTTGCTTCCACGGTCGATCAGGAATACAGAAAACCAGTTTCCTGCATCTTTTCCGATCACATTTGCCGCAACTTTCTCATAGTCTGCATAGGTCTGATCCATCTGATACAATTTTTTCAGATTGTCCAGTTCTTCCTGATTTAACTGAACCTGATTCAGACTTGCCTGTGCATCTGCAAGCTGTTCGCGCAATTGCTCATTCTCAGTCTCCAGACTTTTCTTGGACTGCAGATGATTTCTGACATTCGTCAACGTAATTCCCAGTTTGTTTACACCTTTCTGCATCGGAGCGATCACAGAACCAGCTGCCGTTGATACCGGACCGGTTTCGGATGCTTTCAAACTGCATCCGATGATCACAGCGCAGAGTAAAGTCATAATAAGCAGCACATATTTTGCTGGAAATTTACTTTTTTTCTTTCTCCTCATACTATGCCTCTGTTATTTAAAAATTCTTGTACGCATGCTGTAAGCCAGACGTTTGAACTTGTCATTTGTCACAACAAGACTTAAGCCCTGGACAACGGTCTCATCCGGCTCCTCACAGGTATTTACCTTGATATTGGTAATCTGTGTAAAC
>OOCM01001669.1_pt1 | contig 16801 bp, 8 predicted proteins | sample 1671111 | NCBI WGS metagenome assembly OOCM01 (sample SAMN06348123, study PRJEB24527) | human gut metagenome | biome: human gut; feature: ankylosing spondylitis patient; material: feces | host: Homo sapiens | place: China | collected 2015-10 | reverse complement strand
GAAACAGCAGATGTCCAGATCAGAAAAATTATTTTATATATAGCTGAAAATTTTGGCAATGCAGTTGCATTAGAAAAGTTAAAAAAATTGGAACAAAGTATTTTGGATTTAGGGGATAATCCGTTTAAAGGAGTAGAACCTCGTTATTTAGTGTTAAAAAGGCAGGGATATAAAGTACTGATACTTGAGAAAAATATAGTATTTTATAAAGTGGATGAGCAAAAGAAAGAAGTTATTGTTTATTCCGTTGTAGACCAGAGACAGGATTATTTAAACATTATCAGAGGGTTATAATTGCAATCAAAAGAAAAAGCCATTTTCTACCAATAAGTAAAAATTTCCGGTCTGCCAGACTTCATAAATACGGAATAAGCCAAGCGTTAAGGAGGGATAAGATGCAGTACACGAGTCATTACCGGTCGCCGATCGGAAATATTTTATTAGCGGCAGATGAGATCGCTCTGACCGGACTATGGTTTGAAGGGCAGAAATATTTTGCACTCTATTTAGACAAAGAGCATATAGAAAAAGAGATCCCTGTTTTAGAGGAAGCAAAGAAATGGCTGGATATTTATTTTACAGGTAAAAATCCCGAATTTACGATACCGCTTCATTTTACGGGAACAGATTTCCAAAAGGAAGTCTGGGAAATCCTATACTCCATTCCTTACGGGCAGACAACAACTTATGGTGCGATCGCAAAGCAGCTTGCAGCGAAAAAAGGAAAATCCCATATGTCAGCACAGGCAGTGGGAGGAGCGGTTGGTCATAATGAAATTTCCATTATCGTACCGTGCCACAGAGTGGTCGGAAGTAACGGAAGCCTGACCGGGTATGCTGGCGGGATTGATAAAAAAATAAAATTATTGGAGTTAGAAAAAGCAGTCCCGGTTTTGTGCAATTTGTCAGCACTAAGTTGTGAGCCGCCTTTAACAACATAATCCTATAAAAAGTGCAAAAAAAGATATTCATAATTGTAATTGCAGCTCATTTCATTTACAATAGTTAGCAGGGAATCAAAAAAAGAATGTTTAAGTAATGGAGAGAAAAATGAGTGAAAAAAAATGGTATAAGATAAGCCTGTTTGTAGGGATCTGCATCTTGATCAATTATGCAGGTAAGATTTTTGCACAAAATTTGCAGCTGCCGTTGTTTTTAGATTCGTTTGGAACAGTGGTGGCAGCCTATGTATTAGGACCGTTATGTGGGGCAATGGTCGGTATGACGGTCAATATCATCTATGGGATTCTATATTCCTGGACGTACATATTTTATGCTGTAGTCAGTGCAATTGTTGCAGTGACGGTAGGAATATGTGCAAGAAAAGGATATCTGAAAAATCTGTTTGGTACGCTGTCGATCAGCTTTCTAACAACAATCCTTTCCGTAGTTTTATCAGTTCCGTTTAATTATATGTATTTCGATGGTTACACCAATAATAAGTGGGGTGACGGTGTCATCAATGCGTTAGAAAGAATGGGATTTAATCCGATCATCAGTCACTGCGCCGGAGAATTCTATCTGGATTTTTTAGATAAAGTCATTACGATCGTACTACTGTTCTTGCTGATACGTTTTTATAAGAGCAGAAAAAAAGTGCAAAAAAATGCAGTGATCGGAATCCTGTTGTGTCTGACCCTTGGAGCTTCGCTGTTTCAGGGAATGGGGGCAGCAGTTTCGGTGCATGCAAAGGAGAAAAAAGAGGTACAGGAAGAGAACAATTATAATACATATCTTCAGACAATCTATGGAAGAGAAAACGGGATTCCGGGCGGCTGTGCAAATGATATCGTGCAGACGAATGACGGAGTGCTCTGGATTGGAACCTATGGCGGACTGTACCGCTATAACGGTTCGGAATTCCGGTGGGTGGATGAATATGAATCCGTAAAGACAGTCAACTGTCTTTATACAGATGAGGAAGGCAGGCTCTGGGTTGGAACAAATGACAGCGGAGTGTCAATTTTTATCAATGAGAGCATTGCAAATGTAGTATCAGAAAAAGAAGGGTTGTCCTCCGATTCGGTACGCTGTATCACACAGAGTTCCGATGGCGAGTATTATGTGGGCACGTCGAGTGAGCTGTCTGTCGTAACACTTTCAGGCGGACTTTCCGTAAAACGTACCATTTCAGAAGTAACCTATGCAGAGAGCATAGACGCAGATAAGAATGGCAATGTAGCCGTAGTAGCAGATGAGGGAAAGCTGTTTTTGATACAGGGTGGAAAAGTAACAGCATCCTATCAGCCGTTGGATGAGTCGGCATATGTCTGTTGTCTTTTTCAGGATGAACTGCTGTATGTCGGAACTTCAGAAAATCAGATTGATGTGTATTCCGTGCAGGGAGAAACATTAGAATATCAAAAAAGTATTACCTGCGGAGAACTTTCAAATATCAATTCCCTGTATCCATACGAAGATACTATATTTGTCTGCGCCGATAACGGAGTAGGGTATATAGAAAAAAAGAAAGAGTTTCAGGCAGTGGAAATGAAACAATTTAACAGTTCCATTGACCATATGTTAGTGGATTATCAGGGAAATCTGTGGTTTACCTCTTCGCGTTTAGGCGTGCTGCGGATGTGTAAATCCATATTCAGGGATATCCATTACGAAGCAGCAGAGGATGAAAAGATCGTAAATGCAGTGACGGAATGGCAGGGACAGCTTTACATCGGAACGGACAAGGGACTGAAGATTGTCGATACCAAAACCGGAGCAGGCGTTATGAATGAATGGACAGAACTATTAAGCGATGCCAGAATACGAAGTTTTATGGTTGACCGTAAGGGAAATCTTTGGGCGTGTACAACCGGAAAAGGTGCTATCGAGATTGAAAAAAACGGTCAGTATACGATCTATAATTCGGAAAACGGCGTGAGCAGCGACAAGATCCGTACGACCATCGAATTAAAGAATGGGGATATTTTAGCGGCAGGGGATGCCGGACTTACCTATATCAAAGACGGAAAAGTTCTGCAAAATATCGGGGAAAAAGATGGATTATTAAATCCGAAGATGCTCTGTACCTTAGAACTTGAGGACGGAACGATTTTAGCGGGTACGGATGGAAACGGGATTGAAGTCATCAAAGACGGTAAAGTGTCAGCAAAATATGGAAAGGCAGAAGGATTAAGTTCGGAGGTCATCCTTCGTATGGTTGCCGATGAAGATGGAGGAGGCGTCTTTATCGTAACCAGTAACAGTATCTGTTATATGGAATCCGACCGGTCTATCAGGATATTAGATAATTTTCCATATTTTAATAATTATGATCTGGTAGGAAATAAAAACGGAATGTTGTTTGTGCCGGGTTCTGCCGGAATCTATGTAGTCGATAAAAAAGATCTGCTGGATGGAAAAGAAGTAGAGTATCAGCTTTTAAACAGTAAATCAGGACTTGAAAACGCATTGACACCGAATGCATGGAATTATGTGGATCAGGACGAAAATCTCTATTTTTCCACAGACAACGGAGTAACCTGCATGAACCTGAACCACTATAATGCGTCAACACGTTCTTACCGTATGCAGATGAAATCCGTAGAGATCGACGGTGCCCGCCATTCGGTAAAAAGAGGTGAACCACTCTATGTAGAGCGTGGAGCAGAGACCATTGAGATTTTTCCGGAGATCATCAACTATTCCGTATACAAGCCGTATGTCAGTGTATATTTAGAAGGCTATGATAAAGCACCAAAAGTCATGCAGCAGGGCGAACTGTCCAGTGTGATCTATACGAATCTTCCGGTAGGCAGTTATACGTTCCATTTAGCCGTGTTAGACAGCAAGGATCAGAGCGTACAGGTAGAGAGTACCTATCAGATCATCAAAAAAGCAGAGATATACGATAACTGGTGGTTTATGCTGTATATGGTGGCAGTTTTTGCAATCGCAGTCACTTATCTGACCTGGCTTGTATTCCATACACAGGTGCAGAGAACGCTGAATATACAGAAGCGGGAATTAGAACTGGTGAAAAAACAGTTAGAGATGGGAAATGAAACGGTTCTGACCATTGCGCGTACTGTAGATGCAAAGGATATCAACACCAGCCAGCATTCTGCGAGAGTAGCGGAGTATTCTGTTATGATCGGAAAAGAATTAGGCTTTGATGAACAAAAATGCAGCGAACTGAAACGTGCGGCACTGCTTCATGATATTGGAAAAATAGGAATCCCGGACCGGATCTTAAATAAGCCGGAGCGGCTGACAGACGAAGAGTATAAGGAGATGAAATCCCACGTTGTCAAAGGCGGAGAAATCTTAAAGAGCTTTACGCTGATAGACAATATCGAAGAAGGAGCGTTGTACCATCATGAGCGGTATGACGGAAAAGGCTATGTGCATGGCTTAAAGGGAGAAGAAATTCCATTAAATGCCAGAATTATTGGAATTGCAGATGCATTTGATGCAATGACTGCAAACAGAGTGTATCGAAAGAAGTTAGATATGGATTTTGTGCTAGGCGAGCTGAAAAAAGGCAGGGGAACACAGTTCGATCCACAGCTTACCGATATCATGCTCCATTTGATCGAAACCGGACAGATCGATATGCAGCGCCTATATGACAATGCAAATGTGAAAGAGGAGGAAGAATAGTATGAAAAAGACATATACAGTGACCTTTTTTACCTGTGCTGTTGTCATTGCAGTGGTGTTAGCAGCGGTTCTTTCCTTTCATAAGAGTGAGAGCAAGACCCTCAAAGTCGGATTTATCTATGTCGGGGATGCCAGCACTTCTTATACGAATAATTTCATAGAGGTGCAGAATGCGATAACAGACAAATACGGAAAACAGGTCAAGACCATTGCCATGTGTAATGTTGCCGAGGGAACCGAAGAGGAGTATTTAGAGAGACTGATAGACTCCGGCTGTGAACTGATCATTGCCACAAGTTATAATTATGGAGTGACGATGAAAAAGTTAGCGGAAAAATATCCTGATATCGAGTTCTGTATGGCAACCTGTTCTAACGCGAATGAAGAACCGCGTCTGGAAAATTATCATACCTTTATGGGAGCAATTTATCAGGGCAGATATACCGCAGGTGTTGCGGCGGGAATGAAACTGCAGGAACTGATCGACAACGGTACGATCACAAAAGAGCAGGCAAAGATCGGCTATGTTGCAGCCTATCCCTATGCGGAAGTTATTTCCGGTTATACGGCATTTTTGTTAGGGGTGCGCTCGGTCGTACCGGATGCTGTAATGTCCGTACGCTATACGAACAACTGGAATGACTATCTGACAGAGAAAAAATATGCGAAAGAATTTATAGACGAAGGCTGTGTCATCATCTCACAGCACTCCGATACCACCGGACCGGCAACTGCCTGTGAGGCAACGGATTCCGACACACCGGTTTACATTGTCAGCTACAATGAGAGTATGGCAAATGTAGCGCCGACCACCTATCTGACCGGATGTAAGATCAATTGGGAACCATATGTGACAGGAGCCGTAGAATCAGTATTAAAAGATAAAAAAATCGAAGAAAATGTCAAAGGAAATGTAGTCGGCAATGACATGGGCGCGGGCTTTGAAGAAGGATGGGTCGAGATGTTAGAGTTGAATGAGTTAGTGGCGGCAAAGGGAACTAAAGCAAAAATGCAGGAAGTCATAAACGGATTCAAAAAAGGAAAAATTCAGGTATTTCAGGGGGATTACATCGGAGTGGATCCGGAAGATCCAAAGGACACCTGTAATTTGAAGAAAGGCTATATCGAGAACGAGAACAGTTCCGCACCGACATTTCACTATGTATTAAAAGATGTGATAACAGTAGAGGAGTAAAGCCATTGTGGTTTTACTCCTCTTCCATTACCGGTACGATCATATTTTCTAAAGCATGACACATCTTCGGATGATGGATGACAAAATGGATCGCAGGGAACTTATTCTTAGACACCATGACCCATTCACCCTCTAGAATGATGATCTGGATATTGCGGAACGGAAGCTGATGTGTGACCGTTACGCTATAATTTTCCTGTCCTTTTGCATAGTCTTTTGTCTGCGATAAATGCTGCAGATACTGTTCATAGGTATAAAAAATATCGGATTCAAAGAAGAGACCGGAAAGAGAGAGCACCATCGGATACTGTTCAAATTCCTCCCTTGTCAGTTCCGGGACATCATTCTGTAAAGGGCCGGAATAGAGCATCTGCTCATAAATCTCTTTTTGCATCGTCACAAAATGGAAAATATTTGCAGCATCTTCTGTCGAAATCTTGTTCTGTTGCAGGATTTCTTTCAAAAGTTCCTCCGACATGGTACACAGAGGAAGGGAAGAGAGGATATGATGTCTTTTGCCCGGAAGTTTTGCATTCTCAAAAAGAAACTTCTCATATTCTGACTTTCTCTCTTTGCAGTAAATGTCCATCAGAGGAATTGCTTTCTGGAACAGACATTTGGTGATCGTCTTATAATGAGCGACTTCGTCCTTGTGTCTGGTCAGGTAATAACGTCCCTTATCATGGTATCCGGCGATACATTCTCCAAACAGGGCAGCTTCGCCGGATACATAGTGGAAATGACAGTAAACGTCATTCTGCGGACTTTTCAGATAATAAGGAGAGATCTGTCCGGTCATATAGAGCGGGATCCAGCTTTCGAGACCTAACATCATTTCCTCAAAAGGACGGTCTATGTTGTGGATGATATTTAAGTGCAGTCCTTTTTTCAGCATGACAGCAAGCCCGAACATCCATTTTTTTCCAAACTCTAAATCCTGTGCCATATCCTCCATTGGCATATCGCTGCACATATAGACGGATTCTGTAGACTTAGATAAAACCGTGGATTTCAAGAAGTCCAGTTCTCCGTTTTTCATAGCCTCCAGTCCAAAATAATTTTTTGAGGTGGCAAACTGAAACGGTACGGATGGAACCTTGATATCGTTAAAATGGATACTTCGGATATATTCATCTAAATTGAACTCGTCTAATTTTCTCAAAAAATCATTTGCAGAAGAACCGGAAAGCTCCATATCCTCAGAATCGGAAAAGAACCAGCTCTCTAATAAATAAAGGTAAGAGGAATTGTCCTCAAGATGTTGAATGTCACAGTCTAAAACGTTAGCGATCAACTCTTTTGAAGCAGTGTCTGAATAACTGCGTACAATGAATACAGAAACACTGTGGAAAAAAGAGTGCATATCAGACGGACGGCGTTGTTTTGAACGGATACGGGAGATATAAGAAGCATCGTAATTCAAAACACGCGCCATCTGTGAAATATTGATATCCAAAAGAGAGATGATCTGATTGAAACGCTCAATGGTAATGGCATAGGAAAGGGATTCCTTTCCGAGTGCATTGGTCAGAGCGTTATAAATTTCTCCTTCTGTAATGGATTCTTTTCCATGCTCCTGTGCAAGTTTCGCAAGTCCGAAAGCCAGTTTTTTCAGTTGGGGACTGGAAAGGTCAGGAGTACGCTTTCCGGTACGGTAACGGCTGATATCCACAGCTGTTAAGCCGGAAGCATCGGCAAGTTCTTTTGCCGTGCAGGAAAATAATTCAATATAATCATTTAAAAGTTCCTGAAAATCCATGGCAGTTCCTCGTTTTAAGCATTCTTAAGATTTTTCTGTGCGGTAGACAGCATCAGTTTAATACGGTTGAGCTGGTTTACCTCGGATGCACCCGGATCATAGTCGATCGCAACGATATTTGCTTCCGGATGCTGGTGGCGCAGCTCTTTGATAACACCTTTTCCGACAATATGGTTTGGCAGACAGGCAAATGGCTGTGTGCAGACAATATTCGGAGTTCCGGTGTGGATCAGTTCTAACATTTCTCCGGTTAAGAACCAGCCTTCTCCGGTCTGGTTTCCTTCGGAAACGATCGGACGGGCATAGCGGGCAAGTTCTTCAATGTGGGCAGGCGGTGTGAAACGGCTGCTCTTTTCAAATTCATCCCTTGCAGCAGAGCGAAGCCATTCTAACGCTTTGATGCCAAGGTTGCATTTTCTGGCAGAGGACTTGCTCATACCTAATTTTTCTGCCTTAAAGTTCGCATTATAGAAGCAGTAGAGGAAGAAGTCTAATAAGTCAGGAACGACCGCTTCGGCTCCCTCTGATTCTAATAATTCTACTAAATGGTTATTTGCGGCAGGTGCAAATTTGACTAAGATCTCGCCGACGATACCGACTCTTGGTTTTTGGATATCGAGGATCGGAAGTTTGTCAAAGTCACGGATCATCTCACGGCACATCTTTTTATAGGTGCGGTGGGAAAGGAGTTTATCCTGTGAAAGGAAAGCAATACATTTTTCTTTCCATTTTTCATGCAGTGCATTGGCTGAACCCGGCTCTGCCTCGTATGGGCGGACATGGTAAAGACAGCGTAAGAAAATGTCGCCGAAAACAAGTCCGTACATACCTTTTTGCACTAAAGCAGGCGTAAACTTAAAGCCCGGATTCTTCTCTAACGATGCAAGGTTGATCGAAATGACCGGAACATCCGGATATCCTGCTTTTGCAAGTGCACGTCGGATAAAGCCCATATAGTTCGATGCACGACATCCGCCACCGGTCTGCGACATCAGAACAGCCGTCTTTGTCATATCATATTTGCCGGAAAGTACGGCATCCATGATCTGTCCGACTACCATCAGGGACGGATAGCAGGCATCGTTGTTTACAAAACGAAGTCCGGTGTTGATCGCATCACGGTTATCGTTCTCTAAAACCACCAGATTGTAACCGGAGGAGCGGAATGCCGGTTCAATGATGTCAAAGTGGATCTTAGACATCTGTGGGCAGATGATCGTGTAGTTTTTACGCATCTCCTCGGTAAATACGGTGCGGTTGTAGTTAGCAGGACGGATCGTGCGTTCCTTCGGGTTCTTCTCTCTGACGCGGATCGCAGCTAAGAGAGAGCGGATACGGATCCTTGCAGCACCTAAGTTGTTGACTTCGTCAATCTTTAAGCAAGTATAGATCTTTCCGGAATTTGTCAGAATATCACTGACGCAGTCCGTGGTTACGGCATCAAGACCACAGCCAAAGGAGTTGAGCTGGATCAGATCCAGATTTTCCTGAGTCTTGACATAATTTGCCGCTGCATAGAGTCTGGAGTGGTACATCCATTGGTCTAATACGATCAACGGGCGCTCTACCGGATTCAGATGAGAGACAGAGTCCTCGGTCAGTACGGCAATACCATAGGAGTTGATAAGCTCCGGGATACCGTGGTTGATCTCTGCATCTAAGTGGTAAGGACGGCCGGCAAGGACAATGCCGCGTTTTCCGGTTTCTTTCAGATATTGCAGGGTTTCTTCACCTTTTTTCCGCATATCGTCACGGGCATTTGCAAGCTCTTCCCATGCAGCATCAGCGGCGGCACGGATTTCCGCTGCCGGGATCTGGAACTCTGCCTGAAATTCTTCTACCAGACGTTTGGTTAAAGCCTCTTTGCTTCCAAAAGACATAAACGGATTTAAAAAGCGTACACTGCCACTTGTGATCTCATCGACATTGTTCTTAATATTCTCAGCATAAGAAGTTACGATCGGACAGTTGTAGTGATTGTTGGCATCCTTGATCTCCTGACGTTCATAAGGGATACAAGGATAGAAAATAAAATCGACCTTCTGATCGATCAGCCATTTCACATGACCGTGTGCTAATTTTGCAGGATAACACTCGGACTCACTTGGAATGGATTCAATCCCAAGTTCATAAATCTTTCGTGTAGAATCCGGTGAGAGAACGGTACGGAATCCTAACTTTTTGAAGAATACTGCCCAGTACGGGTAATTCTCATAAAAATTCAGTACCCTTGGAATACCGACCGTGCCACGCACAGCCTCTGCTTCAGAAAGCGGTTCATAGTCAAAAATACGATGATATTTATAGTCAAAAAGATTAGGGATATTTTCCTTGTTCTTTTCTTTTCCAAGACCTTTCTCACAGCGGTTACCGGTAATATAGGAACGGTTGCCGCTGAAACGGTTGATAGTTAAAAGGCAGTGGTTGGTACAGCCTTTGCAGCGTGTCAGTTTTGTATCATAGGTCAGGTTGCAGATGTCCTCAATGGAGAGCATAGAAGACACATGTCCTTCTTCGTAGCGTTCCCTTGCGATCAATGCAGCGCCAAACGCACCCATGATTCCGGCAATATCAGGACGGATCGCTTCACAGCCGGAGATTTTTTCAAAACTGCGCAATACGGCATCATTATAAAAAGTTCCACCCTGCACAACGACATTTTTTCCAAGGTCGGAGGCATCGGAAAGTTTGATTACCTTAAAGAGAGCATTTTTGATAACGGAGTAAGCAAGTCCGGCAGAAATGTCTGCAACGGTTGCTCCCTCTTTTTGCGCCTGTTTTACTTTGGAGTTCATAAATACCGTACAACGTGTTCCAAGGTCGATCGGATTTTTTGCAAAAAGAGCTTCCTTTGCAAAGTCACGGACACTGAAATTTAAAGATTTTGCAAAGGTCTCAATAAAAGAACCACAGCCGGAAGAACAGGCCTCGTTCAACTGAACGCTGTCTACGGTCTGATTCTTGATCTTGATGCACTTCATATCCTGACCACCGATATCTAAAATACAGTCTACTTCAGGATTGAAAAATGCAGCAGCATAGTAATGAGAGACTGTCTCTACTTCGCCTTCATCTAACTGTAGTGCAGATTTGATCAATGCTTCTCCGTAGCCGGTAGAACAGGAATAGACAATGTGAGCATTTTTCGGAAGACGCTCATGAATCTCTTCCATGGCACGGATCGTTGTTGCTAACGGACTTCCGTTGTTGTTGTCATAGAAAGAATAGAGCAAAGAGCCGTCCTCGCCGACTAAAGCAACTTTTGTCGTGGTAGAACCGGCATCAATGCCAAGATAGCAGTTGCCCTCATAGGAAGATAAATCCCCGGTAACCACATGATTGCTGTTGTGGCGTGCTAAAAAGGCATCGTATTCTTCCTGATCAGCAAAGAGCGGTTCCATACGCTCTACCTCAAATTCCATATGTATTTTTCCGGAAAGAGTCTGTAAAAGACTTCTTAAAGTGGTCGTAGTATCTTCTTTATAATTCAAAGCAGAGCCAATAGCTGCAAACAAATGGGAATTCGGCGGTGTAATGGCATGTTCATCGTCTAAATGTAAAGTACGGATAAAAGCTACCTTTAATTCTGATAAAAAATGCAAAGGACCGCCTAAAAAAGCAACATGTCCGCGGATCGGTTTTCCACAGGCAAGTCCACTGATCGTCTGATTTACAACAGCCTGAAAAATAGAAGCGGCAAGGTCTTCTCTTGTAGCTCCTTCATTGATGAGCGGCTGGATGTCCGTCTTTGCGAAAACACCGCAGCGGGCAGCGATCGGATAGATCGCCTTGTAATTTTTTGCATATTCATTTAATCCCGGAGCATCGGTCTGGATCAAAGATGCCATCTGGTCGATAAAAGAACCGGTCCCTCCGGCACAGATTCCATTCATTCTCTGCTCAACATTGCCGCCTTCAAAATAGATGATCTTCGCATCCTCGCCGCCTAATTCAATGGCAACATCTGTCTGCGGTGCATAGTGCTGCAGGGCAGTGGATACAGAAATAACCTCCTGAACAAAAGGAACACCGAGATGTTTTGCTAAGGTCAGACCACCGGAACCGGTGATCATCGGTGCTAAGTTCATATCTCCTTCTTTTCGGTATGCTTTTTCTAAAAGGGCAGCAAGTGTGTCCTGGATATTTGCAAAATGTCTTTCGTAATCAGAGAAGACGAGGTCGTCATTCTCATCTAAAATAGCGATCTTTACGGTTGTAGAACCGATATCAATTCCTAATTTGTATAAATTCTGATTCATAATACCACCTGTTATAACTTGTTTATTTCCTATTAAATGTATGAACGGTACTGATTTTTCAGTACACCCCATTCTACGACAGGAAATTACAAAAAACAACCCTTTTTTTCCATTTTATATTTTCTTTATAAAGTTATAATTCTAAAGATTTTGTGAAGAATTTCTGCATAGATTGACAAACAAAATGCTTAAAATTATAATGTGTTAAATATAAGGTTAAAAATTCCAGACAAATGAGGTGCAAGATGAATTATCTGAATAAATTAGAACGAAAGATTGGAAAATATGCAATTCCCAACCTGAGCCTTTGGCTTGTAGTAACCTATGCACTCGGTTATCTGATGATGTATATGACACCGGGGATCATCAGTTATCTGATGTTAGAACCGGCAATGGTGCTGCGAGGTCAGGTGTGGAGACTGGTTACATGGGTGTTGATCCCACCGTCTACAGGCAACATCTTTTTCTATATTATTATGATCATGCTGTATTATTCCTTAGGAACGGCATTAGAGCGTACCTGGGGAACCTTCCGTTTTAATGTCTATATCTTCGGAGGCATGATATTTACGGTAATCGGAGCATTTGTGGCATATGGATTTTTAAGTGTCACAGGTGGTCTGACCATTGGAATCGGTTATTATGTCACAACCTATTACATCAACATGGCAATCTTTTTAGCATTTGCGGTCTGCTTTCCGAATATGCAGATTCTGTTGTGGTTCATTATTCCGGTAAGAATGAAGTGGATGGCATATGTCTACGCGGCTTTGACCATTTATGATTTTGTTACAACCGGAGCAGTGGGAAGAATCTCCATTGCGGCAGCACTTTTGAACTTCCTGATTTTCTATCTGTCTACCAGAAATTATCAGAGGGTATCGCCAAAAGAAGTGCATAGAAAGTATGTATTTAAGACACAGATGCGGGATGCAGAGATGAGACATTCCGGCGGTGTAACCAAGCATAAATGCGCAGTTTGCGGAAGAACAGAGAAGGATGATCCGACTTTGGAATTCCGTTTCTGTTCAAAATGTGACGGAAATTATGAATACTGTCAGGATCATTTGTTTACCCATGAGCATATTAAGCGGAGTTAGAGATTATTTAAGCATCATCAAATAGAGGGCTTACATTGACAAAATTCTCTTGAAATCATATAATAAAAGCGATTGAGAAGAGATTTCAGGAGGATTTAGTTTATGGAAGGCGGTACAGTTTCCAAGAATTTTATTGAACAGATTATTGATAAAGATATAGAGGAAGGAAGATGTGACGAAGTCGTTACACGTTTTCCTCCGGAGCCAAACGGATATCTGCATATCGGACATGCCAAGTCCATCTTATTGAATTACGGACTTGCAGAAGAATATCATGGCAAATTTCATATGCGTTTTGACGATACCAATCCGACAAAGGAAAAGGTGGAATTCGTCGAGTCTATCAAGGCGGACATCCAGTGGTTAGGAGCAGACTGGGGTGACAGCCTTTTCTTTGCATCTGACTATTTTGAGCAGATGTACGAAGCAGCAGTTAAATTAATTAAAAAAGGAAAAGCATATGTCTCTGATTTATCGGCAGAGGAGATTCGTGAGTACCGTGGAACACTGACAGAGCCGGGCAAAGATGATCCGTCCTGCAATCGGAGTGTGGAAGAGAATTTAGCACTCTTTGAGGATATGAAGAACGGAAAATTTAAGGATGGAGAAAAGGTTTTGCGTGCGAAAATTGATATGGCATCTCCGAATATCAATATGCGTGACCCGGTCATCTACCGTGTGGCACATATGACGCATCACAGAACAGGTGACACCTGGTGCATCTACCCGATGTATGATTTTGCACATCCGATTGAGGATGCCATTGAAGGAGTCAGCCATTCGATCTGTACCTTGGAATTTGAGGATCACAGACCACTCTATGACTGGGTAGTGCGTGAGTTAGAATATGAAAAACCACCAAAACAGATTGAGTTTGCAAAACTTTACCTGACCAATGTGGTAACAGGAAAGCGTTATATTAAAAAACTGGTAGAAGATGGAATTGTAGACGGTTGGGATGATCCGAGACTGGTATCTATCGCAGCACTCAGAAGAAGAGGTTTTACACCGGAATCCATCAAGCGTTTTGTAGAGCTGTGCGGAATCTCAAAGAGCAACAGTTCTGTAGACTATGCCATGTTAGAGTATTGTATCCGTGAGGATTTAAAGATGAAAAAGCCAAGAATGATGGCAGTCTTAGATCCGATCAAATTGGTGATTGACAATTATCCGGAAGGCGAAGTGGAGTATTTAGATGTTGCTAACAATTTAGAAAATGAAGAACTTGGCAGCAGAAAAGTACCGTTCTGCCGGGAACTTTACATCGACAGAGATGATTTTATGGAAGAACCTCCAAAGAAATATTTCCGTCTGTTTCCGGGAAATGAAGTGCGCTTAATGCATGCATATTTTGTGAAATGCGAAAGCTTTGTAAAAGATGAAAACGGAAAAGTGATCGAGGTACATTGTACCTATGATCCTGAGACAAAACAGGGAACAGGATTTACCGGACGTAAGGTAAAAGGTACCATCCACTGGGTTCCTGCACCATTTGCAAAGAAATGCGAGGTACGCCTTTATGAGAATCTTGTAGATGAAGAAAAAGGCGTTTATAATAAAGAGGACGGAAGTCTGAATCTGAATCCGGATTCCTTAAAAGTGTTAAAGGATTGTTATGTAGAGCCGGAGCTTGCAAAAGCAGAGCCATATGACAGTTTCCAGTTTGTACGGCAGGGATATTTCTGTGCCGATGCAAAGGATTCCACACCGGAGCATCCGGTATTCAACCGTATTGTTTCATTAAAGAGTTCATTTAAATTACCGGCTCAGTCATAGCCGGATTTGGGGGTCATCATATGAATTTATTATCAGGATTAGAAAAGTTTGGACTGGAAATTTCAGAAGATATGGATATCTTTGAAGAGGACAAGCCAAAGACAAGTGCAAGCACAGAAGCAGCCGGAGAAAAGCCGGATATTCCGACAGAGGATATGTTTTTATTGGAAAAAGGCATCCGTTGTCCGGTCTGTGATAAAGTGTTTAAGACAAAGATGATTAAGAACGGAAGGGTAAAGCGTTTAGAGTCTGATAAGGACTTAAGACCGCGTCATCAGTATATTGATACTTTAAAGTATGATATATGTTCCTGCCCGCATTGCGGTTATACGGCAATGACCCGTTTCTTTCCGCATATTACCAATGTGCAGAGTAAATTAATCAAAGAAAACATCTGCTCAAAGTTTCATGCACAGATTGAGCCGGAACCGGCAGTTTATGATTACGACCGTGCATTGGAAAGATATAAGCTGTCACTGTTTAATACCATTGTAAAAAAAGGCAAGACCAGTGAAAAAGCATATACCTGTCTGAAAATTGCATGGCTCTATCGAGGAAAAGCTGAGACCATGGATGCTGCAACAGAGGAAGGAAAGGCAGCGATTGCAGAATGTAAGAAGGAAGAGGAAGCCTTTTACAAACAGGCATATGACGGTATGCTTAAGGCAGTCAGCACAGAGATGTTTCCAATCTGCGGAATGGATCAGGGAACAGTAGATTATCTGTTAGCAACGATGTCAATCCATTATAAAAAATATGATGTTGCATCAAAACTCCTTGCAGGTATCTTAGCATCCAATACGGCAGGAAGACAGATGAAGGACAAAGCACTGAATCTGAAAGAAGAAGTAGTTGCAGAATTAAAAAAGGGGAGAGGTTAAACAGACAGTGAATGAAATGATGATTCCACTGTCACACGATGAAAAAATTCCGCTGTATCAACAGATATATGACCATATCAGGATCGAGATCATGGACGGTAAGATTCCCCAAGGAGAGAAACTGCCGTCTACTCGTTTTTTATCTTCCCATTTGCAGGTGAGCAGAAGTACTGTAGAACTTGCTTATGAGCAGCTTGTATCGGAAGGTTACATAGAGGCACAGCCATACCGCGGATATTACGTCAGTGATGTCAGTGATTTATTAGACTTAAAAGAAAACAGCCAGCAGCCAAAGGAAGAAGAGCCAAAACGTGCTAAGAACCGGATGTTGGAAACACACATTGACTTTTCACCTTTTGCCGTGGACTTAGAGCATTTTGCATTTAATGCATGGAGAAAGGTCAATAAGAATCTGCTCAGCACGGATAATGCCGATTTGCTGACCGCAGGAGATGGTGCAGGCGAGCCGGAATTTCGTGAGGAAATCTGTAACTATCTCTATCAGTCTCGTGGTGTTATCTGTGAGCCTTCCCAGATTATCGTGGGTGCAGGAAACGAATACCTGCTGATGCTGTTATCCCAGATTTTAGGTGCAGACAGACGCGTGGCAATGGAGAGTCCGACCTATGTACAGGCATATGAGACTTTTTTGAATTTAGGATATCAGGTCTGTGCGGTAGATATGGATGCACAGGGTATCCGTATGGAGCAGCTTCGCAGTGAACAGGCGGATATTGCATATGTGATGCCGTCACATCAGTTCCCAATGGGAACCGTCATGCCGATGAAACGGCGTATGGAGCTGTTAAAATGGGCAGCAGAGGATGAGGACCGATATCTGATCGAAGATGACCATGACAGTGAATTCCGTTATAAAGGAAAACCGATTCCTTCTTTGCAGGGTTCCGATCAGAATGAAAAAGTCATCTATCTTGGAACATTTTCAAAGAGCATTGCTCCGGCAGTGCGTGTCAGCTATTTAGTGCTGCCGAAAAAATTATTAAAAGTCTATACTGAAAAATGCGGTTTTTATGCATCAACTGTTCCAAAAATCCAGCAGATGACCATTTGTAACTTTATGAAGGAAGGTTATTTTGAGCGTCACCTGAACCGTATGCGGAGTAGTTATAAAAAGAAGCATGACTTTTTAATGGAAGAGATTAAAAAAAGGAAGTGGATACGGAAGGTTTACGGAGATAATGCGGGGCTGCATGTGATAGCAGAGATTG
>OOCM01001660.1_pt1 | contig 16845 bp, 16 predicted proteins | sample 1671111 | NCBI WGS metagenome assembly OOCM01 (sample SAMN06348123, study PRJEB24527) | human gut metagenome | biome: human gut; feature: ankylosing spondylitis patient; material: feces | host: Homo sapiens | place: China | collected 2015-10 | reverse complement strand
GAAACACTAAAAAATCCTTGATTTTCAAGGAAAAAAGACTTGACTATATAGGGAGAGGAAAATTAAATGGATGCAAAAGCACTGATAGAAAGCGGAAAAACAGCACTGGGCATTGAACTTGGCTCGACCAGGATCAAAGGAGTTCTGATCGATCTGAAAGGCAGGGTTCTGGCAGTTGGAATCCATGACTGGGAAAATTCCTTTGTAGACAACATCTGGACATACAGTCTGGAGGATATCCATGCAGGAATCCGTAACTGTTACACTTCCCTTCGAAAAGAAGTGGAAAAAACATATGGTGTGACCTTAAAGACCACTGGCGCAATTGGTATCAGCGCCATGATGCATGGGTATATGGCACTGAATGCTGACGGTGAACAGATCGCACCATTCCAGACCTGGAGAAATACAAATACACAGGAGGCCGCTGATGAACTGACAGAGCTTTTTCAGTTTAATATTCCTCTCCGCTGGAGCGTGGCACATCTTTATCAGAGGATTCTGGATCAGGAAGCACATGTGAAAGAACTGGATTATGTTTCCACTCTGAGTGGATATATTCACTGGAAACTGACCGGAAACAGGGTAATCGGTATCGGAGATGCAGCAGGAATGTTTCCGGTGAACTCTGGTACGCACGATTACTGTGAAGATATGGTGCAGAAATTTGATACGCTTACAGAAAAATATCATTATAGCTGGAAACTGAGGGATATTTTTCCCAAGGTACTTGTAGCGGGTAAACAGGCAGGAATTCTGACAGAAGAAGGTGCAGCTTTCCTTGATGAAAGTGGAAATCTGGAAGCGGGAATTCCGTTATGTCCGCCGGAGGGAGATGCCGGCACTGGCATGACCGCGACAAATTCCGTGGCTCCACGGACAGGCAATGTATCAGCGGGAACAAGCACTTTTGCCATGATCGTTCTGGAAAAACAGCTCAGTAAAATTTACCGCGAGATTGATATGGTCACAACGCCGACAGGTTTTCCATGTGCGATGTCGCATGCCAACAACGGGACTTCTGACCTGAATGCCTGGGTTGGACTTTTTGAAGAGTTTGCACAGCTTATGGGATATCAGACAGATACAGGAGAACTGTTCAGTAAATTATATACAAATTCTCTGAATGGTGATCCGGACTGTGGCGGACTCCTGGCATATGGATATTACTCAGGAGAAAATGTGACGATGCTCAATGAAGGGCGTCTGGCATTCTTACGAACACCTGAGAGCAGATTTAATCTTGCGAATTTTATGAAAGTCCATCTTTATACCTCACTTGGAGCGGTAAAAATGGGACTCGATATCCTTCTGGAAGACGAGAAAGTAAAAGTTGACCGGATTATGGGACATGGAGGCTTTTTCAAAACACGAGGTGTTGGACAGAGATATCTGGCGGCGGCAGTCAATGCACCTGTCACAGTTATGGATACTGCAAGTGAGGGTGGTGCATGGGGAATTGCACTTCTGGCAGCGTATCTGATCGACCAGAAAGAGGATGAGAAGCTGGAAGATTATCTGGATAACAGGATTTTCTGCGAACTTTCAGGAGAAACAACAGAGCCGGATGCAGAGGATAAAAAAGGTTTTGATACATTTATGGAACGCTACAAAGCAGGACTGGAGATTGAGAAAAAAGCAATTGAGACGATGAACTGGTAAAGGTGAAGGTAAACTTATGGGAAAATGGGGAAAAAGAATTGGATATGGTATCGGGGATCTGGGATGCAATCTGGTGTTCAGCACCATGGCATCTTATCTGATGGTTTTTTATACAGATGTATTTGGGATTACTGCGGCAGCAGCCGGAACTATGATGCTGGTAACAAAATTTATTGATGCACTGACTGATACAGGAATGGGACTGATCGTAGACCGTACACATACAAAATGGGGGCAGGGACGTCCGTATTTCGTGCTGGGAGCGATTCCATTTGCAATATTTACATTTATGACCTTCTATATCCCCAATTTTGGAAACAGCGGTAAGCTGGTCTGGGCGTATGTGACGTACTGTCTCCTCTGTACAGCATACACAGTTGTAAATATCCCGTTGAATACGATCGTTCCGAGACTGACTTCGGATGTACATGAAAGAGATATCCTGGTTTCCACGAGAATGATCTGTGCGATGATCGGAACCGCGATCGTCATGACGATTACAGCACCAATGGTAAAATTTTTCGGTAAAGGAAATGAAGCCAGGGGCTATCTTGTAACTATGACCATTTATGGAATTGCAGCTATGCTGATTTTCTTCGTGACTTTTGCGAGCACAGAAGAAGTCGTACCGCCAACTGTCAGCAATGAAAAAACAACTTTACTGGAAAGTCTGAAAGGGCTCACCGGACAGGCATGGATTCTTTTTCTCCTGAATCTGTTTTATTTTTCACTGTATGTAGTAAGAAACACAACTGTTTTGTATTATTTCAAATATAACCTTGGCAGAACAGAATGGCTGTCACTGGTTGGCATCCTTGGCATTTTATCCGGTCTTCCGATGCTTCTGGCGCTTCCGGCACTGGAAAAAAGATTCAGCAAGCGAAACCTGATGTTTGTAAGTGTGGCACTGTACATAGCGGGAGACCTGATGATCTTCCTTGGAAAAAATTCCGCAGTTTTTCTCCTTGCAGGACTGGTGATCACAGGACTTGGGATTTATGGAATCTTTGGCATTACTTTTGCCATGCAGCCAGACGTGATCGACTATTCAGAATACAAGAAAAATTCCAGCGTAGCGGGACTGATCGCTGCATTCCAGGGATTTTTTGTAAAAGGCGGCATGGGACTTACCAGTTTTGTGATCGGTGCTTTTCTTAAGAATGGCGGCTATGTAGCCAATGCAGTACAGACGGACAAAGCATTGTCCTACATTGAAGTCTGCTTTATCTGGATACCGGTTGTATTGTGTGTTATAATCGCTGTGCTGACCTGGTTTTATAAACTGGACAGCCTGAGAAGCGAAATGACAGAAGAACTGGAAAGTAGAAGGCGGAAGATAGCAAATGGAAATGAAAGGTGCGATTTTTGACATGGATGGTCTGCTGTTCGATACAGAGAACATCTATCAGGAAACATGGAATGAACTGGCAGCAGAGAATGGTGTGACTCTTGGGGCTGATTTTGTTGGCGATATCTGTGGAACCAGCGGTGCACATATGTGCAGGGTGATCGAGAAGCATTATGGAGTTGCCGACGGAAGCATCATTATGGAAGAGTGCATGAAGCGGGTGCGGCAGAAACTTAAGGTGTATGTGCCGAAGAAACCGGGTGCAGAGTGGATTGTAAAAGCTTTTCATGATAAGGGCATGCGCCTTGCAGTGGCAAGCAGCAGTTATCCGGAACAGATAGAAAGTAATCTGAAACTGGCAGGAATGAGAGAATATTTTGATGCAGTTGTCAGCGGCAAAGAGGTTGAACATGGCAAACCGGCACCGGATATTTTTCTCCTTGCAGCAGAGCGGATCGGCTGTACACCGGAAACCTGCTATGTCTTTGAAGACAGCGAAAACGGCATCCGCGCCGGAAAAGCAGCAGGATGTACCGCGATCATGATCCCGGATGTTCTGGCACCGTCAGAGGAGATCAAAGAGATTGCTGATGGAATTTATGAAAGCCTGGAAGCGTTTACGGTGGAAGTGCTGAAAAAGGCGGAATAAATTATGAAGATCATGGGAATAGACATCGGCACGACAACAGTCAGTATCGTGCTGACAGATACAGAAACGGGGAAGCAGCTTGCAAGAGAGACGGTGGAACATAATTCTTTTCTGCAGAGCAGCAGGCCGGAGCAGAAGATACAGGATCCGGGGCAGATCTATGAGATCGTCAGAGAACTTCTCGCAAAGATGCAGGGAGAACATGGACTGCCGGATGGGATTGGATTTACGGGACAGATGCATGGGATGCTGTATGTGGATGCTTCTGGAATGGCAGTAAGTCCGCTGTATACATGGCAGGATGGAAGTGGCGAGATCCCGCTGGAAGACGGCAGGACTTGTGTGGAAATACTATCCCTGTTATCGGACTTGACATGGCGGCAAGCTGGGAATGCTTTGACCTGCAGAGACAGGAGTTTTTGTATGAGGCTCTGAAGCATGCGGGTGTAGACACTTCTTATCTGCCGGAAGTGAGAAAGGGACATTTTCTGATCGGAAAAACCAGAGATGGTGTACCGGTAATGGGATCGATCGGTGATAATCAGGCGAGCCTGTTTGGCTCTGTCCGGGATCTTGAGGATACCGTTCTTCTGAATGTGGGAACCGGAAGTCAGATTTCTTTTGTATCAGAAGAGTTTGTAGAATGCGGAGGCAGTGTAGAACTTCGTCCATGTACTGAAAGCAGCTATATCCTTGTGGGGGCTTCTTTGTGCGGCGGTCGTGCTTATGCGATGCTGGAACAGTTTTACCGAGAAGTCTCCGGAACAGATTCCGGGGCAGGAAGTGATCCGTCCCGCCGGGGAATGATAACAGGAATCGGCGTGGAGAATTTTCATCCAGGTGCACTGACGGCTGGTGTGATCTGCGGAATCCTTGCTGAACTGCATGAGCAGTACGAGCAGATGTGCAAGCTTACCGGGAAAAAAGCCACTCGCCTGGCCGGCTCCGGAAATGGAATCCGAAGAAATCCATTAATGAGAAAACTGGCAGAAGAAATGTTTGGAATGCCAATGTATGTTTCTGAATATGAAGAAGAGGCGGCGTGTGGAGCGGCACTCTGTGCGGGGAAAGTATTAACAAAATAACAGGCAATCTGGAATGTATTTTGTCCATGAGAATGAAGTGCACAGTAACTTCCAGGTAACTATGGTACAGGATTGTGCTTACTTTACAACTATAAATGAGTCAAAATCATCGCTTTCCTTTGCACATTGGAAAAGATATCGATACTTTTCCAACTGAACAATGCCGCAGATCTTGTGATATCCGGTCTCGAAAGAGCAGAACTCACCAGTTCCTGCTATACACATGAAATGTGCCAGTGACATAAGCAGCCAATACCTTTTGATCCCCTGTGCAGAACGCAGCTGATAGCCGTCCAGTGCCATTTTATCCTTACACTGGCGGAAAAATATTTCAATTGACAATCGGTACACATAATATTTTCGCTTTTTGACTGTCGCAAGGTCAAATCCATTATGTGTAACGGACAATTCGGCAGCCAGTTCGCTGAGTTTCTTTTTCATTCCTGATGGATACAGCAGACGGTTTGTTTTCAAAGCACCAATGGTATGGAACCCTTTCTGTACAAAAGTATTGATTATTTTTTCAGAAACATACCAGCAGTCACAAAGGAAATAAGACATTACTGGTGGAACAGACAGTTCCTTTGCAATGTTCTGTGCAATGTCAATTTTAGAAATTGATTTATTGTACATTACAAAAGCATAATTCAGGACAATGCCATTGCAGGAAAGCATAACAGCAACTGCCTGATGTCCATAATCTTGTTTTTTCTTTAAATGAGACTGGTGAAAGTACGCATCTTCAATTGGATGTAATGCCCGTGACAAAGGCTTAGTCTTTGAAGCTATCGTATCATCCACAATGCAGAAAACAGGATTTCCGGTACGTGCAGCTTCTGAATAAATAATCTCAATGACAGGCTGTTTTAATGCATCTGAAAGTAATGAATCATCCCATTTCCCGGAATTAAGGAAATGAGCAATCGTAGTTCTGTGGCAGGAACTGTTTTTAGCAAAATCCGTGGTTTTTCCATGGTATCCTGAGATAAAAATGCTGATCAGGATACTCATAAGATGATTTATGACCCGGTTCGAATAGAATTGTTACTATTCACAGGTAGTATCCCGCGAGGCGTTTTGCCATGAATATGGCAAAATCCCGAGACATACAGGGCAAAATGCCATCACCGAAGGTGATTTGGAATGCATTTTGACCAAGTTACTGTGAACGGAGTGAACAGTAACATATATGTAAAACACAGCGAAGTGTTAAAATAAGAAATTATTGACAGTGTTTTTTTTACATGTTATGATAAAGTCGATTTTGAGAGACGAAGATGCAGAGTAACAGACAGAGTCTTTTCAAAGCAATTGTTTTGGATCACCCATCAGGGTTAAGGCCATACGGACAGCCGGGTCCACTGCCGATTATGGTAACTTTGGTTGCCTTATTGATTGAGTTAGAAGCTCAAATTTTATAAGTAGGTTCCTTTGATAACCGAGATGCGCCCAAAGCGCAGACTTGTGAAACGATCAATAAGAGTAGTAAAAGTATGATTGCTATATAGACTCTGACACGCATGCGAATACAGATCAGACGCAGGTTTGTGGCTTAGTGCCCTAATCTGCGTTTTTTTATTTTGCTTAGTTTGTGGAATGTGGTTTGAGGGTTGAGACAAAGGAAACTGGAAATGGAGGAATGATGAAAGGAAGTCGTTTTAAATTGAACCAGAATCATGCACCGATACATGAAGCTCTGGAGACTTTCCGACGAATGCGAGTTGTACCCTTTGATGTTCCCGGTCATAAGCGGGGAAGAGGCAATCCGGAACTGACAGAATTTCTGGGACAAAAATGTGTAGGGGTGGATGTCAACAGCATGAAACCGCTGGATAATCTCTGTCATCCTGTATCTGTAATCCGGGAAGCAGAAGAACTGGCAGCAGATGCATTTGGAGCAGCACATGCTTTTCTGATGGTGGGAGGCACGACCAGTTCCGTTCAGACCATGGTCCTGACTGCCTGCAAACGCGGAGATGAGATCATACTGCCCCGTAACGTTCACAGGAGTGTTTTGAATGCACTTGTCTTGTGTGGCGCGATTCCTGTTTATGTAAACCCAGAGGTGGATCAGAGACTTGGAATTTCACTTGGAATGCGCAGGGAGCAGGTAGAAAAAGCAATAAAGGAACATCCGAAGGCAGTTGCGGTTCTGGTAAATAATCCGACGTATTATGGAATATGCAGTGATCTGCGTGCGATTGTCAAGATGGCACATGATGCAGGAATGCTGTGTCTGGCGGATGAGGCTCATGGAACGCATTTTTACTTTGGCGGAGGTCTTCCGGTTTCGGCTATGGCAGCAGGTGCAGATATGGCATCGGTATCTATGCATAAGAGTGGTGGAAGTCTTACACAGTCGAGTCTTCTTCTTACAGGTCCGAACGTCCACGCAGGATACGTGCGCCAGATCATTAATCTGACACAGACGACCTCTGGAAGTTATCTTCTGATGTCAAGTCTTGACATTTCAAGAAGAAATCTTGCACAGCGTGGCCGTCAGATTTTTCACCAGGTAGCAGATATGGCAGAATATGCCAGAGAGGAAATCAATGCGATTGGTGGTTATTATGCATTTGGAAAAGAACTGGTAAATGGAAATTCGGTTTTTGACTTTGATATTACGAAATTAAGTGTACATACACTGGATATTGGACTTGCAGGAATCGAAGTTTATGATATTCTGCGGGATGAATATGATATTCAGATAGAATTTGGTGACATTGGCAATATTCTTGCGTATCTTTCCATCGGAGACCGTGCACAGGAAATAGAACGACTGGTAAGTGCGCTTGCGGAAATCCGCAGACGTTTTCAGACAGATGGATCAGGACTTCTCAGTCAGGAGTATATTGATCCACAGGTAGTGACAAGTCCACAGGAAGCTTTTTATGCAGATAAATGCAGTCTGCCGCTTCGAGAAACGGAGGGAAAGGTCTGCAGTGAATTTGTGATGTGTTATCCGCCGGGAATTCCGATTCTTGCACCCGGAGAACGGATCACAGCAGAGATTCTGGATTATATTGAATATGCAAAAGCAAAGGGCTGCAATATGACAGGCCCCGAAGATCCGGATATTTTGAGATTAAATGTACTGGCAGGGAGGGAATGACAATGGAAATGTGGTTTTCAGAATTTCATACACCGGATGTCAAGCACAGTATCCGGGTAAATCGTCAGCTCTATTCGAAGCAGAGCGACTATCAGAGAATTGATATCTTTGAGACACCAGAATTTGGACGTGTGCTGACTCTGGATGGAAATGTAATGCTGACAGAGCGTGATGAATTTATCTATGATGAGATGATCACGCACGTGCCGATGGCAATACATAAAGAAGCGAGGGATATTCTTGTGATTGGTGCCGGAGATGGTGGTGTTGTTCGTGAACTGACCAGATATGACAGAGTACGTCATATTGATCTGGTAGAAATGGATCCGATGGTTGTGGAAGCCTGTCGTGCCTATCTTCCGGGAAATGCCTGCAGACTGGATGACAGAAGAGTACATCTTCATTATGAAAATGCGCTGAGATTTATCCGTCGGTGTGAAGCAAAATATGACCTCATCATTGTGGATTCTTCTGATCCGTTTGGCCCTTCTGAAGGTTTGTTTACCCGTGAATTCTATGGAAATTGTTACAATGCGCTGAAAGATGATGGGATTATGGTAAACCAGCAGGGAAGCCCGTTCTATGCGGAAGATGCACATGCCATGCAGCGTAGTCATAAGAGAATTGCCAGCACTTTTCAGATCAGCCGTGTTTATCAGGCGCACATACCGACTTTTGCTGCGGGTTACTGGCTGTTTGGATTTGCCAGTAAAAAATATCATCCGGTGGATGATCTGGATGCAGAGGCCTGGAATGCATTAAATCTTCGCACGCGTTACTATACGACAAGACTCCATAAAGGAGCATTTTATCTTCCGGCATTTCTGGAAGATATGCTGAAAGAAGTGGAGGAATAATTTATGATCTTACCTAATATAGAAACTTTCATTGGATGCGAAAGTAGTTTTGAGGAGGCATCTATTGTTCTTTACGGTGCACCCTTTGATTCTACAACAAGTTTCCGTCCGGGTGCCCGGTTTGGTCCGGCAGCCATGCGACATGAGAGCTTTGGCCTGGAGACCTACAGTCCATATCAGGACAGAGATCTTATGGACATCAGAGTATTTGACAGCGGAGATCTGGAACTTTGTTTTGGAAGCAGTGAAATGGCACTTTCAGATATTGAAAAGAGAGCAGAAGAGATATTAAACGCAGGAAAATTTCCCCTGCTTCTGGGAGGCGAACATCTGGTAACACTGGCAGCTGTGCGTGCCGCAGCAGCTAAATATCCGAACCTTCATATCATTCATTTTGACGCACATGCAGACTTAAGAGATGATTATCTGGGAGCAAAATTAAGTCATGCCTGTGTGCTTCGAAGATGCCATGAAATTCTGGGAGATGATCACATTCATCAGTTCTGCATCCGAAGCGGTGAGAGAGAAGAATTTCAGTTTGCCAGAAAGCATACAGATTTTCATCCGTTTACGTTTGAGGGATTGAAGGAAACGGTCAGGGAACTGAAAGAGAAACAGGTTCCGGTATATTTTACAATTGATCTGGATTGTCTGGATCCGTCAGTATTTCCAGGAACAGGAACTCCGGAGGCAGGCGGCGTGAGCTTTATGGAACTTCTTGAAGCCATCCGCATGGTTTCTCAGGCGAATGTGGTAGGAGCAGATGTCAATGAACTGGCTCCTATGCTGGATGCAAGCGGTGTCTCAACTGCAACGGCATGCAAGGTTCTCCGTGAACTGCTTCTGGCAGTTGCAAAATAAAATGATACCAGTGTCGTCCCCGACACCATAAAAATAACATTGTAAAATAAGACTGTTGAAGAAACAGTCAGTTATCATAAAAGGAGAAAAATTATGAGCAGAGTACTTGTAATCGGCTGCGGAGGAGTAGCCAGTGTAGCAATTCAGAAATGTTGCCAGGTTGACGAGGTATTTACAGAAATGTGCATTGCAAGCCGTACGAAGGAAAAATGTGATGCACTTGTAGAAAAACTGAAAGGAAAGACAAAGACAGTTCTTACCACAGCAAAAGTTGATGCGGATGATGTAGATCAGCTGATCGAACTGATCAATGGTTATAAACCGGATCTGGTAATGAACATTGCACTTCCATATCAGGATCTGACGATCATGGATGCATGTCTGGCATGTGGTGTAAATTACATGGATACAGCAAACTATGAGCCGGAAGACACTGACGATCCAAAGTGGCGTGCGATCTACGAAAAACGCTGTAAAGAAGAGGGATTTTCTGCATACTTTGATTATTCCTGGCAGTGGGCATACCGTAAAAAATTCGAAGATGCTGGACTTACAGCACTGCTTGGATGCGGGTTTGACCCGGGTGTTACACAGGCATACTGTGCCCATGCATTAAAGCATGAGTTTGACCAGATCGATACCATTGATATCCTGGACTGCAACGGCGGTGATCATGGATATGCATTTGCGACAAACTTTAACCCGGAAATCAATCTTCGTGAAGTAAGTGCACCGGGAAGCTACTGGGAAAACGGACACTGGGTGGAAATCCCGCCGATGGATATCAAGAGAGAATATAACTTTGATCAGGTTGGAGACAAGGATATGTATCTGCTCCACCATGAAGAAATCGAGTCTCTTGCAAAAACAATCCCGGGTGTAAAACGTATTCGTTTCTTTATGACTTTCGGACAGAGTTATCTGGATCATATGCGTTGTCTTGAAGACGTAGGAATGCTTTCCACAACACCAATTCAGTACAATGGACAGGAGATTGTTCCGATTCAGTTCCTGAAAGCGCTGCTTCCGGATCCGGCAAGTCTTGGACCACGTACAAAAGGAAAAACAAATATCGGCTGTATCTTTACAGGTGTGAAGGACGGAAAAGAAAAAACATACTATATCTATAACGTATGCGATCATCAGGAATGTTATCATGAAGTTGGAAGCCAGGCGATCAGCTATACAACCGGTGTTCCGGCAATGTGCGGAGCACTTATGATGCTGACTGGAAAGTGGATCAGACCAGGTGTGTATACAGTTGAAGAATTTGATCCGGATCCATTCCTGGATGCACTCGACCGTTACGGCCTGCCGCGCAGTGAAAGCCACGATCCGAAGCTGGTAGACTGATGGAAGGATTGGATAAAAGAGCACCATTTACAGCCACCGGCGGAATCATTCCGCCGGAATTCAGGAATATAAAAACACCCTGCTATATCCTGGACGAAAAAGCACTTATAAAAAATGCAAAACTGCTCGGTGAAGTGGCAGAGCGGACAGGATGTAAGATGCTTCTGGCTCAGAAAGCGTTCAGTAATTATGACTGCTATCGATTTTTAGAACCGTATCTTGCAGGCACAGAGGCCAGCGGACTGTTTGAGGCACGACTTGGGGCAGAGGAGATGCCGGAAAAAGAGGTTCATGTATTCTGTGCCGGTTATCGGGCAGATGAATTTGAGGAACTTCTTCAGTATGCGGATCATATAGTGTTTAATTCGCCAACGCAGCTTCTTCGTTTCGGACCAGGAGCAAAAGAAGCGGGAAAGAGCGTGGGACTTCGGATCAATCCGGAATGTTCTACACAGGATGGACATGAGATTTATGATCCCTGTGCACCGGGAAGCCGAATGGGAACGACAAGAGCACAGTGGGATGAAGCATTCCAGAAAAACCCGGAACTTCTGGATTTACTGGATGGCATTCATTTCCATACTCTCTGTGAGCAGGATTCCGCTGATCTGGAGACAACTCTTGTTTCTGTAAAGAAGCATTTTGGAGATCTGGCTTCCAGAGTGAAGTGGGTTAATTTTGGCGGCGGTCATCATATTACAAGACCAGGTTATGATATTGAACGACTGGAACGATGCATCCGGATGGCAAAGGATGAATGGAAGGTAGAGGTTTATCTTGAACCCGGAGAAGCATGGGCATTAAATGCAGGATTCCTTCTGACCCGTGTGCTGGATGTCCTGAAAAATGGAGAGACAGAAATTGCGATCGTAGATGCCAGTGCGGCCTGCCATATGCCGGATGTACTGGAAATGCCGTATCTTCCGCCGCTTCTTGGGGCAGATGATATAGAAGAGAGAGGAACCACAGTTCGCCTTGGAGGGCCAACCTGCCTGTCGGGAGATGTGATCGGAGACTATAAATTCAGACAGTTTCCGGAATATGGGGATCTTCTTATGTTTGGAGATATGGCCATCTATACTACCTGTAAAAATAATACATTTAACGGGATGCCGTTACCGGATATCTGGCTCAGACGTGCTGACAGTACTATGCAGCAGCTTACGGATTTTGGATACGGGGATTTTAAGGGAAGACTTGGAAGTCGCAAATAGCGACTTCCTTTTTTGGTGGAATGCATGTATATAGTTCATTACAAATCTCATAAAGTATTATAAGAGCAGAGTAGAAAATCTTCCGTTTTATAGGCAGAGAGGACGCAGATGGTTACAATCAGTCTTTGCATGATCGTAAAAAATGAGGAGAGAGTGCTTGGCAGATGTCTGGAATCTGTGCAGGAGATTGCAGATGAGATTATCATAGTTGATACGGGGTCTGAAGACCGGACAAAAAAGATTGCAGAAAAATACCATGCCAGAGTATTTGAACAGGAATGGCAGGATGATTTTTCAAGAGCGAGGAACTATTCTTTTTCTCAGGCAGAGATGGACTACTGTATGTGGCTTGATGCAGATGATATTATTACGAAAAGTGAAGTGCTGAAACTGAAGCGATGGAAAGAAGAAACAGACGGATCATCGGATGTGGTAATGATCCGATATGTGGCAGGCTTTGATGAAAAAAGAAATCCGACATTAGTCTATTATCGTGAAAGAATAGTAAAAAGAGATAAGGACTTTCAGTGGCAGGGACGGGTGCATGAGACGTTAGCCGTCAGAGGCAGGACGGAATACCTGGACTGTGAGATAGAACATCACAGCATAAAAACGGAATACTCAAGAAGAAATCTCGAGATATATCAAAAGATGGAATCAGATGGAGAAGTATTATCGGCAAGAGACAGATTTTATTATGGACGAGAGTTGTTTTATCACAGGGAGTATGTGGAGGCGGTGGATAACCTCCTGAAATTTCTGCAATTACCGGAGGGATTTGTGGAAAACCAGGTGGAGGCATGCAGAGTGGCAGCACGATGCTGTTATGAACTGAAACAAAATGGAATGGCACTGGAGTTTCTGTACAGGGGACTGACATACCGGACACCGTCGGGAGAACTATGCTGTGATATAGGTAAACATTTCTTTGACAGAAAGAAATGGGAACAGGCAGTATTCTGGTACAGAAATGCACTGCAGGTATCTGAGAATGCAAAGACAGGAGGTTTTGTGGAAAAAGAGTGCTATGGCTATATTCCATGCATTCAGCTGAGTGTCTGCTGGTATTATCTTGGCGATATTGAAAAAGCGTTTCAGTATCATTGTCAGGCGGGCACGTATAAACCTTACGGGAGAGAATTTCTGAAAAATCAGCAGTATTTTATCTCAGTCAAACAGTAAATACAGATCACCGATGTACATCTGACTATTGTTGTCTGAAGTAAAGGGAACAGGAAAGACTGACTGTGCATATCCTAAAGAGAGAAATATTTTAGCAGGGAGCAATATATGGAGTTTTTCAGAAAAAACAGAGAAGCTGACTGTCAGAGTCAGGGCTGCTGCAACTGTGGATGTCCGGGTCCGACCGGTCCCATGGGACCAAGAGGATGCCCCGGAGCAACAGGACCGCAGGGTCCTCAGGGATTACAGGGAGTCTAGGGACCAACGGGTGCAGCTGGGCCGACAGGAGCAACTGGAGCCACCGGATTGCAGGGACCACAGGGAATTCAGGGTCCGGCCGGAGCCCAGGGAGCAACAGGGCCGCAGGGAATCCAGGGACCAATTGGTGTGACGGGAGCAACAGGCCCAGCCGGGCCACAGGGGAGTCCAGGTGCAACCGGTCCGGTTGGTGCAGATGGACCAGTAGGAGCAACCGGTCCAACCGGCCCCACAGGCCCCGCAGGTACCATAACTCCTGCAGCAGCGGTCGCAAATGCGACAAGTGCGGAAGATGTGGTAAATCAGTTTAATCTTCTGCTTGCAAATATGCGGACAGCAGGATTGCTGGCAGAATAGGACAGAGTAAAGTAACTGTCCACAATAACTAAAAAACATGGTATGACAGGGCATCTCTGTTGTACTGTGTTTTTTTCTTTATAAAAAGATATATAAAAACGGAATATGTCTGGTATAAAAAGGAATATATCAATATCCCCCGACGGGGCTTATTGCAATAAAATGAAATAAAAGCAGAAATCAGACTTGCAGGAGGTAATAATGTCATTGTATTTTTTATTGATACGTGGATGCTCCGGATATAATCAGTAACTGATTATATCCGGAGCATTATTTTAGCGGAGAAAATACCATCTTCATAGGTAAAGTCACAGGTACCGCCATTTTTGTCGGTAATGTGGCGGACGGATTCGATTCCTATGCCGTTTCCGGAGCGTTTGGAGGATTGGAAAATATTGTTTTTTTGCTGTATTTTGCCATCGAAGGTATTCTCCACATGGATCAGAAGGAGATGATTATGGTGGGGATAAACTTCCACGTTAATCTTTCTGCGGGCGGGCGCTGTTTTTACACTTGCCTGGATGGCATTTTCCAGCAGATTGGAAAACACAAGGCACAGATTAATCTCATCTAAGGAAAGCTCAGCAGGCATGGAAACCACTGCATGAAAAGGAATGTTTTCTCTTTCTGCAAGGGCGGAATAATATCCGAAAATACTGTCAACAGCCTGATTTTCACAGAAATGCAGGTTAAAGTCAGAGATTTTTCCGGTTGCAGCGGAGAGATATTCTTTAATTTTTTCCATGTCACCCTGTTCTGCCAGAGCGGACAGTCGGACAAAATGATGGCGGACATCGTGACGGGCCTGTCTTGCTTCTTCGATGGCCATGCAGAGATTCTCGTACCTTTCCTGCTGAAGAGAAAGAAAAAGGTTCTCCTGCTGAAGTTTGGCATTTCTGTTCAGGCTGACTGCCATCATAAGAAACATGACATAAAACAGAAGCAGGATTATGAGCAGTACAAGACTTAAAACAATATAACACTGCAGGACCCGCCCGGTATATAAAGTACTGCGGTATTTAGGAATCATAAAAAGATTCATTCCTATGAAGATCACCGGAAGAATCCAGAATACATACCAGGTCTGGGCAAAGTTCTCGTCTGTGACCATTGTCTGTACACAGTGGCAGGCAGGATACCAGGCTGCCAGAACAAACAGCAGGCAGATGACATTATAGAAAATTCCGGCACCAGTGTGCAACCACAGTTCGTTTTCTGTAATATGCAGGTCAGCAGTCATAAGGGCATTGAGTGCCCGGGACAGACTTTTGATACATGTAAAAACTGCGAAGACTGCCAGAAAAATACTGACGGATTTCCAGACAGAGATTTTTAATGTTTTATGGTAAATGAGCATAATGACAGGCAGCAGAGGAAACAGGAACCATCTGGTGGGAATTTGCAGGGCACAGCAAACTGCCCCTCCCAAAATACAGATTCCCAGAAGAAGGGGAAGAAGCCATGCTGTCAGCTTAAGCGGTGTCTGCCTCAGATAGCTTTTTACAGGCAGATATGCCAGCAGTATACCGGGAATGATTACGGAAAGTTCAAGTACAGGGCGAAGTATGTCAGTCATTTCAGGACCTCCTTTGGAACAGAAATTCCATAAATGTCTGTCTGGCGTTTTTGAGCAGCTTCCGGCTGACCGGGACATTGCTTCCGTTATCAAGGCGAAAGCCTGATCCGTCAAAATCAACGGCATGCTCCAGATTGATCACAACGCCCCGGTTACATTGATAGAAACGTGAGTCCATTTTCAGGGAGGTTATGAAGGAGTCAAAGGACTGACGGGTGACCAGTTCCCTTTCACCGGCAGTGTGGATGTGGATCATATGGGAAAAATGCTCTGCGTAGATTATTTTCCGGAAGGGAATCTGAATATTACTGCCGTTTACCTTTACATCTATGTATTTCCCGGAATCCGGGATGCGGGAAAGGATTTCATCTGCCAGTACGGAAATATCATTTTCACTGTAGGGCTTTACAAGATAGTGCAGAGCCCGGACCTGGAATCCCTCTAATGCATGGTCGGTAGAAGTTGTTGTAAAGATCAGCAGACAGTCAGTATCTGATCTGCGAAGTTCTTTTGCTGTATCAATTCCGTTAGAACCATTCATATAAATATCCAGAAACGCTACAGTGAAAGGACATTCCTTCGCTGAAGTGAGAAAAGTTTCTCCATTTTCATATTCAAATATATCTGTATGGACATTGCGCCTGGAAAACTGAGATTCCAGTCTGTTGTGAAGCAGTGTCCGTTCTTCTGAAATATCATCAACAATTGCAATTCTCATAGTAAATCTTCCTTTTTATTTTGTACCGGTAATGGTACGTTCTGGAAACAGTATATCACAAAAACAGGTGGCTGATTTACAATTCGTGCTATTTTTTGACTATTCGTGACAGAGCGATTGAAAATGAGAAGTGTTTTTTTATAATAAAAGCAGTAGATGACAAAGGCTGGAAAAAGGAGGGAAGTATAAATGAAAGGAAGAAAAATACTATTAGCATTTATTATATCTGCAGTTACGCTCACATCGGGATGTGCAAATGGTACACCAAAGACAGAGGAGGCAAAATCAGAGCAGAAGACAACAGAAGAAAATGCAGTTGTTCCAATTAAGCCGATTACGGCAAAAGCAATTGATGATAATCCATATATGGCAAAGAGTGATGCCAATGTTCATCAGGACTGTTATAATTCAGATACGACAGATGAAGTATTACCGGTTGATATTTATCCGGAAATTAATGTTTCTTATGAAAAAGTAAATCCAAATGCATCTCCGGCGGTATTTTTTGATACATATGGACATGCTGTTGTTCCATTTCAAGGAGGACTGGCTATCCGTAATATTAATGCGGATGAAACACAGACAGAAGGTTATTTTTCACCGGCAAAGCATG
>OOCM01001658.1_pt1 | contig 16851 bp, 13 predicted proteins | sample 1671111 | NCBI WGS metagenome assembly OOCM01 (sample SAMN06348123, study PRJEB24527) | human gut metagenome | biome: human gut; feature: ankylosing spondylitis patient; material: feces | host: Homo sapiens | place: China | collected 2015-10 | reverse complement strand
CTTCAACCTTGGCAAGGTTGCACTCTACCACTGAGTTACTCCCGCGTGGCGTGAACTGATGTCTTTTATAAAAGAAGAGATCGCTTGTCAATAAAAAAAGCGGAAAAAAGAAAATTTTATCTGAAGAAAAAGAATCTACGTTGATCCCGAGACGCGTCGGCTCCGAAAAAGCGGAAGAAGCCGGAGAATATGCAGGCGGCATGCATATCTTCCGGCATGTCGGGGGATCGGTGCCGCTTGAAGGCATGCGTCAGCATGACGGCTTCAGAAAAAAGTGGGAATAGCCGGACAGGCTGGCGGAAAGGCATGCCTGTGAAGATGGGCTTTTTTTGGGGGGGGGAGAGAGATGCAGCAAAGGGGCGCAGATTCTCCGCGGGAGGAAAGAAAAAGGCCGTCGTTTCCGGAGAGAAAAGACGGCCCGTCGGGCGGCCCCAGTCGAACCGGCCCCGAATTCAGCAGTTGTTAGTTCTTGGCAGGCATGGCGTAGTCATAGCCTTTCTGGTCGGAAGCAGGAGCGGTTTCCACCTTGGGAGCCTTTCCGCCGTAGGGGGATTCCTTGAAGTCAAGCAGAGTCTTCCAGTCGGGACAGTCGGGAGCAAGTTTGCGGATGGGCTTGAGGTCGCGTCCCTTGAGCTGAGGAGAGTCGGCGCTGTAGCGGAAGGCCCGGTGAATCTGTGTCCAGGGCGAGTTGTCCTTCTTTACGCAGTAGGGTTCATCGCCGGATATGGGGTTCACGAAATCCCACACCACTTCGCCCTGAGGCGTCACTTCAAAGAGGTGGCCGTTATTGGTGGAGGTAATCTGCCAGTTGCCGTTGGGCAGCTTCTGTGCGGCGCTCTGGTAGGCGGAGTAGAAGCTGTTCTGATCCTTGGTCTTGAAGCTCCAGACGATCTTGCCGCCGTTGAAGGTGCCGTCGCGTTCTATTTCATAGGCCGCGCTGTAGTTGCCGTTGGGACGCATGGTACCGTTGTCGAAGATGGTCACATTGCCGTTCGGCAGCCAGTTGCAGTCGTGGGATCCGAACAGAATCTGATCGCCGTTGCGGGCGTAGCCCTGTTCCTTGGTTCCTTCGCCGTAGGCATAGGGGTTACCCCAGCGCCAGACCATTTTCTTGGTCTTGCGGTCAATGATGTACATTTCGCCCCAGTCGCGGGAGTTTACGAGGTACTGATCGGTTTCGGGGTTGTAGCGTATGGAGTTCCAGTGCGTCCAGTCGGGGCCGGCAAAGTAGGCGGGCATGTAGCCGAAGGGCAGATGATAGTTGGGATCCCACTGATCCTTGCCCGTGCCGATGTTGTCCTTCACATGAAATTCCCAGACGATTTTGCCGCTGGGATCCACTTCGATGATGGCGTCGGGCCATACGCCCTCAAGCACCTTGCCGTCGGGATATTTGAATCCGTCCTTATAGATGGTGGGATCCTTGGGATCGCGGCCCTTGGCGATCATTTCGTCCCAGCTCATTTTTTCCCAGATGAGCAGGGCGGTGTTGCCGTTGGGCAGGCGGTCGAAGCCGTGATGGGCCACCTTGTTTTCGTCGCGGATGGTGTATTCCCACACCACGTTTCCGTCCCAGTCGTATTCGCGCAGCGTGCCGTGCCAGCCGCCGAAGGTCACGGGAGAACCCGGGCCCTGTTCGGCACGCAGCAGGTGACCATTGGGAAGCAGTTCGGCCATGAAGGCCTGACGACCGTGATTCCATTCATGAACCACATTGCCTTCAAGATCGATGAGGTATGTCTTGGTGCCGCCCAGATGGTTGGTGTAGAGCACATAGCCGCCGTAGGATTTTTCCTTCTGATAATGAAGGACGCCCAGAGGACCGCAGATGGCTTCATAGGCGTACGACGGAGACGGAGAGGCTGCGAGGCCCGCCACGAGAGCGGCGCCGGCCAGAAAGGCAACGAGTTTGCGCATGCTGTTCTCCTTTCAGGTTACATGTGCGTACAAACGGATTAGGTGTATTTTTTCACAAATAGAAAGATGAGTCAACTAATTAATTAAAAAAAATAAATTCAATAGATTTATTCTTAATTAAATCAGTAGAAATCCGCATACATGCCGGGCCCGGAGAAGAAGAGCTTTTTGTTACAGAATCTGTTTTCCCATTGACAGCGAAGAAGGTGTGCTGAACAATGAGAAAAAATTTCGGTACCCTGCTTCATGTCCCATCAACGTCGTTTTTTTGTCCTGCTCTGCCTGGCTCTGACCTGCTGCCTTTTTTGCGTGGTCTCATCTGCGCTGGCGGCCAATCCCCCTGATTATGAAAAGGCCAAGGCTCAGCTGACCCGCCTTCAGTCCAGCGACAATGTCGGTCCGAATACCTGGCAGGCCTGTGCGGACGCCTTCCGCAAGGCCTATGACAACAATCCCAAATGGTATCTGCGTGCGGCGGCGTTGTTCCGCTGCGGTGTGGCGCTGGAGGAAAAGGCCAAGGTCACGAAGTCGAGCGTGGATGCCAGAAATGCCGTTTCCGTGTACGAGCAGACGGCCAGCAAGTTTCCGTCCAGCGCACTGGCGGATGACGCGTTGTTTCGTGCGGCTGTCGTCTGCAACGAGCTTCTGGGCGATCAGAAAAAGGCCCGGGTTCATCTGGAACACATCGCCCGTCGCTACTTCAGAGCCGATCATGCGAAAATAGCCGCCGAATATCGGGAGAAAATGGACGGCAAAGGCAAAAGTTCCGCAAAGTCGTCGCCTTCTGTCCCCTCTACCGGAACGGGACTGGCGGCCCAGCTCGGGCTTTCCGTGCGTACCGTCATCATCGATCCCGGGCACGGCGGCCGTGATCCGGGGACCATGCACAACGGCGTGGTGGAACAGGACGTCAATCTGGACATCGCCAAGAGACTGAAGACCATTCTGGAAAAGCTCGGCTACAAGGTGCACATGACGAGAACGGGCAATACCTGGGTGTCTTTGTCGGAGCGTGTGAACTTCAGCAAGCGGAAGAAGGGTGATCTTTTTGTTTCCATTCATGTGAACGCTTCGGAGAATACGTCCATCAGCGGTCCGGAAACCTATATTCTCGACTTTGCCCGCAGCAGTTCGGTGAGCCGTCTGGCGATGGTGGAAAACGCCGACAGCGGCCGGCTTGGCGACATGGACAAGATTCTGACCGAAATACTGACGGGCGCCCGGACCAATGAGTCCCGCAGGCTTGCGGAAAGGGTACAGAAATACATGCTGAGCGCCCTGAAGAAGGGAGGCGTTTCCGCCCGCGACGGAGGCGTCAAGGGCGCACCGTTCTTTGTGCTTGTAGGCTCCTCCATGCCCAGCATTCTGGTGGAGGTGGGCTATTGCTCCAACAAGACCGAAGCCGCCAGACTGAAGACCAGCAAGTACCGGCAGAGCCTTGCGCAGGGCATAGCCAACGGCATTCATTACTACGCCCGCAGTCTGCTCGGTAAATAGCGGACGTTTTTTTTCTCAGCTTCTTTTTCAGCAGGGAGAACCTGCCGGGGACAGCGTTGCTCTGTTTCCGGCAGGTTTTTGTCATCTTACGGCCGAAGTCCGGTTGCGCTTTTGCCCCTGTTCATGGAACGGGCCTCAGCCGCGTTTTTTGCCGCTTCCTGATCGGAAGTTCCGGGATGTCATGCTGTTTTGCATGACGCTTGAGGGCGTGAAGGAGCCTCATGCGGTTGTGAGCGGTATCATCGCCGCGGGACGGAGAGTGCCCGCTTCAGGGGATGACTTTTTATATACGACAGCGCCCCGGCTCATCCTAGGGACGAACCGGGGCGCGCCAGAAAGGAATGGGAGAGCTGCGCTAGGCCTGTTCCTTTTTCTCTTCGCTCTGTTCTTCAGCAGAAGCGTTTCCGGCGTCGTTCTTTTCGAGCGCGGCGGTAATGTCGTTGTCGTTGCGCATATGCACGTCGAGCTGGGGGAAGGAGATCTCGATGCCTTCCTCGGCAAAGACTTCGTTGATCTTCAGGCGGATGTCGGAAGTGATGGCGAGCCCGTCGTTGTATTCCCGCACCCAGAAGCGGAGAATGAGATCAAGCGAGCTGGCGCCGAAGTTGATGAAGTACGACGTCGGTTCGGGATAGTACAGCACCTTGGGATGTTCACGCGCGATTTTCAGCATCAGGGCGAGGCAGTGATTGACGTCGGAGCCATAGGCGACGCCGACGGCGATTTCCTTGCGCACGCGGCGGTTGTTGTGGGTCCAGTTGGTGAAGGAGCTGTTGAGGAAGCTGGCGTTGGGAATGAAGATGATGGCGTTGTCGAAGGTTTCCACCATAGTGGAGCGGATGTTGATTTTCTTGACCACGCCGGTGATGGTGCCGACCTCCACCACGTCGCCTTCACGAATGGTCTGTCCGAAGATGACGGAAAGACCGCTGGTGAAGTTCTGCACCATGTTCTGCAGGCCGATACCGATACCGACGGAGAGACCGCCGGCAATGATGGAAAGGCTGGACAAATTGAAGCCCAGTGCCTTGAGGGCGTAGAGGCCGAACAGGGCCCAGAGCAGACATTTGTAGACGATTTGTATGGGAGCGAGCAGGGAGACGGAGATGCGGGAAATCTGAGCCTGCATGCCGGACATGAAGGTATTGCCCACGGCGAGCAGGGCGCGCGTCAGATAGAACGCAATGAAGATGCTGAGAATCTGCATGGCGTTCAGCGACACGTTGCCGATGTTGAAGCCGAGCGTCGCCATATGCTGAAGCAGGAAGTATCCGCCGGGGTAGGCAAGAATCCAGAGCACGGCGGCCATGACGGCCATCAGAAGGACGACAGGCATGATGAGGGCCATGGCCAGACTGGCCATGACGGCAATGGTGCCCTCCTTGGGCAGATAGGATTCGATGAGATGTTCCACCTTGAAGATGGACACGCACAGCATGATGGTCACGGTAATGGAGGTGAAGCACATGCTGATGAGAATGGACAGTCGGGAGAAGCCCAGAAGGCTGATGATGAGCGTTATCCAGAGCTGTATGGTGTAGAGCCGCATGATGGTGCGCGGCAGAGGCTGTTCCGGCAGCGGCAGTCTGCGGGCTTTCCACAGATCCACGGCCTGCACGATGACCCACACCACGCAGATGAACAGGGGGAAGGGATCAAAGTTGAGCAGCACCATGCCTATGAGCAGCGGCGGGAACATGGGCCACAGCGGAGAGAGCCGGGGCCGGTTGGGGTTTTCGAATTCGTAGAGATCCCAGGCGAGGAGCATCTGTCCCCAGCACAGGCTCATGGAACCCAGGGTGGCGATCATCTGATACAGCTTGCCGTCGTCCCATGCGGCAAGGTGTATGGATATGCCGAGTATGATCCAGATGGCGCTGTTGCGCATGACGCGATCCACACCGGCCTGCATCTGTTCGGGAAGCCGTTTTCTGGCCGTGTGGCGCAGCGCCAGACCGAAGAGACCGAAGAACAGCAGCGAGGTGAGCAGACGCACGAACATGGAAAGCAGCGCAGTCATGCTGTTGGGCAGTTCCGTCGTCACGCGCAGGGAGAAGAGTTCGCGCAGGGAGCCGAGGTTGCGGATGTCTCGGCCCCAGGCCACGACATCGTAGAAATGCCCGGAAGACTGGAAGTAGTAATTGTTCCAGAGAGTGGGCATATTCTTCATCAGCTCGTCGATGCGTTCCTGCACCTGCTGGATGAGCTCGAGAGCCGGTGCAATGATGCGTTCGTAGCGACTCTGCAGGCTGTCGATATTCCTGTTGGCTTCTCTGAGACGGCTGGTCAGCTTGCCGCTGACTTCCGGCGAGTTCTGGCCCGACAGCGACTTTTCCAGAAGCGCAAGCGCCTGCTTTTCCTTGTCCAGGTCGGCCTGCGTATTCTGCAGCGGCTTTATGAGCGACTGAATGCGATCCTTGATGCGGGAGAAGCGCTCCACCAGCACGGTGAGATCGGAAGGCATGCTTCCGGTCACCTGAGAAAGAGCGTCGAGCTTCTGGAACTCCTGCTCCAGAAGAGAAATGCTCTGGTTCGTATCCGAGGCCAGTTCGGTCAGTCCGTCCTTCAGCGTCTGGGAATGTTCAATGATGCCTGCCAGTCTCGCGTTATGAGTGGCCAGCAGGGCATTCCACGCTTCCTGAACGCTTTTGGCTGCTTCGGCAGCCCGCTCCTCTTCTTCCTTTTTGGCTTTTTCAGCGGCCTTGGCTTCACTTTCGGCCCGGGCTTTGGCTTCGGCTTCGGCCAGGGCCTTGGCGTCGGGGCCGTCGTCGCTCTGCTGGGCTGCCGTATCAGCCGCAACGGCAAAGGCGGTGAATCCGCCGACATTTACCGGCGCGAAGGAGAGAAGAATCAGCAGAAGAAACAGAATGGGGAGGCGTGTTCTGCGCATGGCGTTCCTCGGAAGAACAGACGGTGATTCAGCGTGCGCTGAGGGTGAACGAAAGCGAAACTCTCTGCTCCGTATGTTCCGGCGGAGCGGAAATGACGCCGGGGGTGCGGATGGCGTTCATGACGGCGGCGTCGACATCGGCGTTGCCGGACGGGCTGGTGATGCGGCAGTCCTTGACGGTTCCGTCGGCCCACACGTCGAGTTGTACCACAGTTGTCCAGCTTCCGGAAAGGCCGTGAGGCACGATGAGATGAGGACTGATGGATTGCCGGAGCATTTCGGCATAGGTCGGCGCCGGAGCCGGGGTCGTTCCCGTTTCTCCGGTGCTGTAGGCGGCGGCAAGCGATACTCTGGCTTCTGCGCCGAAGGGCGTATAGGGATAGGGGGCGGCATTGTGTGCGGCTGCACAGAGGGCGGCATCCGCAGCCGGGCTGAGAGAAGGCTGCAGAATGGCACAGTCTGCAAGGGCGCCCGATGGTTCGATGCGCAGTTCCATCATGACGGTGCCCCGTGCGCCGGCGGGCTGCTTCCATATCCGCATGATCTGATTGAGAACCTGAAAGCTGTAGCCGCCCGACGTATCGGCAACGGCCGTGAAGGCGGAACAGGGCAGAGGCATGAGAAGGGACATGGCAAGCGCAAAAACGGCGGTACGGCGGAAGCGGAGGGCATTGCCGAAACTGCGTAGCTGGCTGCCGGAAAGGCGATGATCGTTCATAAAAACTCCAGAGCCGGCTCCGATCGGGGATCGGAACCGGCGCTTGAAGAAAGGGAAAGGGAGGGGCTCAGCGCCCCATCATCTGCAGAGAGTTGAAGCTGACCACAAGATCCTGCTGAGCCGGAGTGGGCGGCGGAGGCAGAGTCTTGGTGCGTATGACGGCATTGATGGCGGAAGCATCGAATTCCGGTCTGCCCGAGGAGCGTTCGATACCGCAGTCGAGCACGTTGCCCTGCTTGTCGAGCTTGATGCGCACCTGCACCACCATGTTGTTGCGGGAATAGGTGGGCATGCTCCAGTTGGGCTGGATGGCGAGAATGACCTGCGCGACGTAGACATCATAGATGCCGCCGCCACCGGGACCGTCGCCTTCACCGCCGCCACCGCCGACGCCGGTACGTCCCACCTGCTTTTCCAGGTCGGCCAGCGCACGGGATGCGGAAGTGCCGCCGCCTTTGCCTGCCGTGTTGGACTTGGCCTGCTTGCGGGCCGCGGCCAGAGCATCGGCAAGAGCGTCCTTGCCGCTGTCGCGCTTCGGCTGTTCCTTCTGTGCAGGCTTCTGTTCGGGCTTCTTTTCCGGAGCAGGCTCAGGCTTTTTCTCCGGCTTGGGATCCGGTTTTTTCTCGGGCTGAGGTTCCGGTTTCTTCTCCGGCTTCGGCTCGGGCTTGGGCTCGGGTTTCTTTTCGGGCTTCGGCTGCTGGGGAATCTGAACCGGATCCTGTTTGGGTTCGGGCTTCGGCTCGGGCTTGGGTTCCGGTTTCGGATCCGGCCGGGTTATGGGAATTTCCTCGGGCTTCGGCGTAGGAGCGGGTTCCGCCTTGGGCGAAGGCGCCGCTTCCGTGGAAGCCACCTGTTTGCCGGTGACGGGCGGACGGGCTCCGAGAACCGGAGACGGCAGTTTTTCACCGCCCGGAGCGCCCATCACGAGACTGACCTGGTAGACCGGCCGCGTGATGTCCAGCGGAGGACGCAGCGGCACATACAGTATGAAGGCCAGCACTGCCAGATGGAGCAGTATGGATAAGAAAAGACTGCTTATTCGCATGGGATTCTTTATGCCGTCTAGCGGCGACTCTGCCGGGCGTCGGACGATCCGGCGGAAGTGGCGCCTTCCGTGGAAGGCATGGCGACCACGCCCAGCTTTTCAATGCCTGCGGCCTTGATGCGGCCCATGACATCCACCACAAGACCGTAGGGCACGCTCTTGTCGGCCTGAAGGAAGAGGGCGCGGTCCTTTTCCTTCACGATGGCCACGAGGCGCTCTTCCAGTTCCTCAAGCTGCACTTCGTAGGTGTCGAGATAGAGCGTTCCGTCCTCACGCACGGTGAGCACGAGATGCTCGGCATCCGACGGCAGGGTATCCACCTGCTTGGCCTGCGGCAGATCCACGTCGAGTCCGGAGTCCATCATGGGCGCCGTGACCATGAAGATGATGAGCAGCACCATCATGACGTCCACGAAGGGCGTCACGTTGATTTCCGAAACAAAGCCTTTTTTTCTGGCCATGACGCAGACCTACCTGTCGCCGCCGCGGGAACGGTGCACGTTGACTTCACGCTGAACGCGGTTCAGGAAGATGCCGGCAAAGTTGATGAGCCTCGTTTCAATGCTGTCCAGCTTGCCGAGGAACATATTGTAGGCAATGGTGGCGGGCACGGCCACGCCCAGACCGATGGCCGTGGCGATGAGGGCTTCGGAAATGCCGGGAGCCACGGTGGCCAGCGAGGCGGACTTCATCTGACCGATGGCGTGGAAGGAGGTCATGATGCCCCAGACCGTACCGAACAGACCGATGAAGGGAGCGGTGTTCGCGGCCGTGGCGAGAATGGAGAGATTCTTGTGCAGACGGTCGATTTCAAGTCCGACGCCCTGATTCAGAGCGCGGCGCACGGTTTCGACCACGACGCTTTCATCGGCGCCGGCTTCCTTGCCGTTGTTGAATTCGCGCACACCGTGCTGGGCGACGGCATACAGCGGGGAAGAGGGATCGCCGCCGAGGCTCTGAACGGCCTGACGGAGGTCGGGAGCGTCCGTGAAGCGGGCAATGCCGACGGAGGCCTTGCGTTCTGCGGCGGAAAGCGTGACCATCTTTCCTATGATGACGGTCCAGCTGAGAATGGACAGGGCCACGAGAATGACCATGATGAGCTGGGCAACGAGACTTGCGCTGGCAAAGACGGAAAAAATGTTGTAGTCCATGAGTGCTCCGAAAATATCCGATGAGTTGTCGGCACGGGGTGTGACGACGGGGGATGGTCCGCTCTGTTCTTATGCTTGAGCGGCGCCGGATGCAACGAAAAAATCCGCTCCTTCCGAGGCCGGAGGGAGTGACAGAAGACCGCCTTTTGCGCTAGATTCTGGGCACCTCAAGGAGATTCCCATGTTCTGGCGTTCTGTATGTTGTGCGGCTTTTGCCTGTATACTGTTTTTGCCTCCGTCCGTCAAAGCCGGGGAGGATGTATATTCCATGGAAAGCGCCGTCATGCGGGCGCTTGAGCAAAATCCCGATCTGGAAAGCGCAGATTTTTCGGTGCAGGCGGCGGAGTCGGCACGCAAGGCGGCGCGCAGCTCCTTCGGGCCTGAACTTGGCGTGAATTACAGCTATTCCCGCTACAGCAAGGAACGTTCCTCCCGGTCCGAGAAGAATGCGACCACCATGACGGTGCAGGCTTCCCAGCCGCTGTTCACGGGGTTCAATCTGCTCAATACCTATCAGAAGGCCGCTCTTGAAGTGGAGGTGCAGAAGCTTCAGCTGGAGTCTCAGCGCCTGTCCGTGACCGCCAGCGTGCAGGAAGCCTTCATTTCCTATCTGAAGGCGGAAGAATCCATCAGCAGCACGCAGCGCTCTCTGGAAAGAGCCAGAGCGCAGCTCGACATGGCGAAAACGGCATGGAACATCGGTCTGAGGCCTCGGCTCGACGTACTGCAGGCGGAAACCGATCTTGCCCAGACAGAAGCGCTTCTCATCAGCTACGAAAATGACCGCGACATCTGGCTGACCAGACTCAATACGCTGCTTGATCTGCCGCCGGACGCCAGAACGCAGTTCCTGGGCACCTTGGACGTGCAGCCTTTCCGGCGTACGCTGGAAGCCTGTCTTGCGCAGGCTCTTGAGCATCGTCCTGATCTGCTCATGGCCAGAAAGTCGGTGGAGATCGCCTTCAAGGATCTCGGCATCACGAAGAGTCTTTTCTGGCCGCAGCTGTCGGCCATCGTGGGCTGGTCCACCACCGGCAGCCATCTCGACGCTGCAGGCAGCCGCTACAGCAAGACCGACTATTCCTACGGAGAAATCGGTCTGTCTCTGGACTGGACCCTCTTTTCCAGCGGCAGACGGGTTTTCCTCACCCGGCAGGCCCAGCAGCAGATTTCCGCCCTGGAGGCTGCGGTGCGTTCTTCCGTGAACAACTGCGCCTATGCCGTGCGGTCGGGCCTTCTGACCACGCAGGATGCCTATCGTGCCGTCAAGGTTTCCCAGCGGGCCGTGGCAAGCGCCAAGGAGTCCTATGCGGATGCCAAAATGCGCTATGAACTGCAGACCGGATCCTATCTGGATCTGCTCACGGCGCAGTCGGCGCTCTCCGATGCGGAGCTTGCGGAAATTTCCACCCGCGCCGACTGCCTCATTGCTCTGGCGCACCTCTACGAAACCATGGGCGAGCTTCGCCCCGGACTGGAAGAAGAGTCCGCAGCAGGAGAGGATCGCGGGCGTTCCTGAAATGAAAGGACGGCTCTCGTCTGCAGGCGGCTGACGAATGATGCAAAAAAGGCCGGGGCGTTCATCCCCGGCCTTTTTCATGGGCTTTGCAGAAAATTACAGCGTGGCCTTGTAGGCGTCGGCGGAGAGCAGAGCGTCCACGGCAGCCATGTCTTCAGGCTTCACCTTGATGAGCCATCCGTTTTCGTAGCAGGAGGCGTTGAGCAGGGTGGGGGTGCCGTCGAGGTCGCCGTTCACGGCGGTCACTTCACCGGCAACGGGCATGAACAGCTTGTTCACGGACTTGATGGATTCCACTTCACCGAATTCGTCGCCGGCGCCGAAGCTGTCGCCTTCGGAGGGAAGATCGACGTAGACCACTTCGCCGAGCTGATCCTGGGCGTAGTCGCTCACGCCGAGGATGACTTCATCGCCCTCTTTGCGGACCCAGATGTGTTCGTCGGTGTACTTGAGTTCGGAGGGGAGGTTGAGTTCCGCAACGGTCTTGCTCATGGGAATGCTCCTTGTATTGAGGGCGTGTGCCCGGGAATGGAAAGGCGGCCGGGCCGCAATATTTTTTATTGTACGACGGTCGACGGAATATGTCTATAGCCCGGACGTATGCCGTCCGGGCTCATACCGCTATTCCGCAATGTTTGCGGCCGCTTCCATGACACCCTCGGCCAGGGTGGGGTGAGCATGGATGGTACGGGCAATGTCGGAAACGGTTGCGCCCATGTGCAGGGCGATGGCGCATTCGGATATGAGGTCGGTGGCATGCGCTCCGGCAAAATGGGCGCCGAGAAGCTTGCCGCTGGCCTTGTCGGCCACAAGCTTGAATACGCCGGGCAGCTCGCCCATGGCCTGTGCCTTGCCGAGTTCGCGGAACTGGAATTCCGAGGTGACCACCTCATAACCCTGCGCTTCGGCCTGCGCTTCGGTAAGACCCACGTCGCCGATTTCCGGAGAGCTGAAGATGCCCGAGGGAACCACGTTGTAGTCGGGGGTCTCCTCGGCGCCGAAGATGTTGGCCACGGCCACATGAGCTTCGGCGGAGGCCATGTGGGCGAGCATGATGCGGGCCGGGCCGAGAATGTCGCCGATGGCGTACACGCCGGGCACGGAGGTTTCAAGATGGTCGTTGACCGTGATGTAGCCGCGCTTGTCCGTGGCGATGCCGGCTTCGGCCAGACCGAGTCCGTCGCTGTTGGCCACGCGGCCGATGGTCATGAACAGGCAGTCGGCTTCCAGCGTGACGGGTTTCTTGGCAGAGGCGGGCACGAGTTCGGGAGCCAGGAAAGGCGAGGGACCGAGTTCGGCAAAGACCTTGCCGTCTTCCACTCTCGTGGCGTTCACGGTGCGGGCGAGTTCGACCTTGATGCCCTTCTTCTTGGCTTCGCGCTGAAGAAGCTTGCTCATTTCCTCATCCACGGAAGGCACGGGAAGCAGGCGGTTCTGACCTTCCACGATGGTGACTTCGCTGCCGAAGGCGCGGAAAATGAAGGCCAGTTCCGTACCGACCACGCCGCCGCCCACGATGACGAGGCGGGCAGGCACATGATCGAGTTCCAGCGCTTCGTCGCTGGAGAGAATGTGGGTGCCGTCCACGGGCAGGGTGGGCAGGTTGAGCACGTTGGAGCCGGTGGCGATGATGACTCTGTCGCCTTCGATGTCCTGCACGGTTCCGTCGGCCAGCGTGACCTTCACGAGACCGGCGTTGACGACCTGTCCGCGACCCATGACGAGCTTGACCTTGAGCTTGGCGCAGGTCTTTTCAAGGCCGCCCTGCAGCGTTTCGGTGACCTTGCGCTTTCTGGCGATGACGGCGGGCATGTCCACGGTGGGAGTGCCTGCGCCGGCAATGCCGAACTCTGCGGCGCGCCGTATGGTTTCCAGCGCTTCTGCAGAGGATTTCAGCGTCTTTGTGGGAATGCATCCGCAATTCAGACACGTACCGCCCAGCCACCGGGATTCCACAAGGGTGACTTCCGCGCCGCGCTTTGCAGCGTCAAAGGCGGCGGTGTACCCGCCGGGACCTGCGCCGATGACAGTAATTCTGAGAGCCATGGATATCCTGCCTTGAAGATGAGGATGTTATGCGCCTGTTCCGCAAGGAGCAGGCGTAGTCCGTGTCCGTTCCCGCACACGGATGAGAATTCGCTCCGGAAGAGGCTTCCGGAGCGACGGATTATTCGCCCTTGATGATGTCGGTCTTGGGCAGAGCGGCGCGCACCTTGGAGCGGTACGGCAGCAGATTGGCAAGAGGCTCGACGCCCTTGATCTGTTCGGCCGTCGCCTGAATGCCGAAGGGCAGCATCATGTCGCCGCAGGCTTCGGCCACCATCTTGCCGGCGAGAGCGGCATCGGCGGGAGAAAGCCAGGCAAGCGTGCCGTCGGCCTGGGGAATGGGTTCGAGATACAGACGGATGACGTTGTCCTTGAAGGCGCGGACGAGGGCGATGCTCTTTCCGAGATCAGCCGCGGAGGGAGCTTCCCCGCCGGTTGCCGCAGGATAGACGGATGCCGGACCGGGAATGTTGAGACGGACGCGGGTCAGGCAGCCGGTATTGATGAGCTTTTCCAGCAGATCGGGATTGCGGCCGTCGCTGTCGATGACGACCTGAAGGCCGCCCTTGGCCAGCGCCGTGACGAGCTCGACAAAGTGTTCTTCTTCGCCGGCGGGCACCTTGGAGACGTTCAGACCGGAAATCCAGCCGTGCAGCATCTTGCTTTCGGAAACCGCGCCCGCATCGCTGAGGGACTTGCCCGCCAGAAGATAGGCGATGATCACGCCCGTTCCCTGAAGAACCACGTCGCCGTCATCGTCATGGAACATGGGGAATTCCACGCCGGTTTCGTTGCGGTGCAGGAACTTGCGGTTTGCGCGATAAAAGCCGTTCACGATGTCCTTATCCGCTTCCAGGTCGAAGCTGCCGTAGGTGATGCCTCGGGCATCCATGAATTCATGAGTGATGCGGCAGCGGATGCAGTTGGGAGCCTTGTAGAGAGTGATGGCCATGTCGGAACTCCATGACAACGGTTAGACATTATGCGCATTCTGGGAGCCCGGCCGGAATCTGTCCGGCAAGAAAACAGGCAGTCCGCGCGGTATTTCATCAGAAAACCGGAACGAAGGCAACGAGCATGAGCGCTGCCTTTCTGCTTTCCAAAAGGAAATATTCAATAGATGTTCATTCTAGTGAAATAGAGGGGAGGTGTCAAGGATCTGCCGAAGGAATCGCGGCTGCGTTCAGGGGATGGCGGTGCGGCGCAAGGGATTGTGCCAGGACTTGAGAGAGTTTGAATATGAGGAAAAAGAGACGGTTTCCTGAGCTGCCCTGCATCCCGGATGCTTATGGAAACTTTTTTATGAAGAAAGGCTCCGGCAGAAATATCGGAAAAAAATTTTGTCGGTGCCGCAGGGGCAGGGCGCTGCAGGAGCGCTGCAGAGGAGTGGATTTCGTCAGCGAAGAGGCATTTTTAGCATTGCCTATCGGGAATTGTTAGGGTAGTCTGCTGTCATCTTATTAAATTCTATTCAATATTGAGGAATCATATCATGGCAAGAAAAGCCGTCGAAAGCGCTTCAGAACCTGTCAAAAAAAGGCGCGCCTATCATTCGCCGCGCAGAAAGGAGCAGGCGTCTGTGACGAAGTCCCGCATTGTGGCGGCTGCCATGCAGCTCATGAAGGAAAAGGGCTACGCCGACATGACGCTGGAAGCCATCGCCCGTGAGGCGGGTGTGGCGCCGCAGACCGTATACGCCGTATGCGGCTCCAAGAAGGGCGTACTTGCGGCCATTCTCGAAACCACGGTGGAAGCCAAGAAGTACGACAAGCTCCGCGATTCCATTCCCCAGATCATGACCGGCAAGGAAAGGGTCAAGGAGATCGGCCACTTCATGTCCGTGCTGATGGAAGATGCCATGCCTGTTTTCGACATCGTTCGCGGCATGAGCGTGCTTTCTCCCGAGTTTGCCGAACAGGAATACGATCAGAGCATGATGCTGCTGGAAAAGTGCCGCAAGTCCGTGCACAAGATGGCTGAAGACGGCATGCTGCGTCCCGGCCTCTCCGAGGAACGTGCCGCGGAGCTGTATTGGAGCATCAGCACTCCCGGCATTCACCGCAGGCTGACCAAGGTGCTCAACTGGTCGTCCGAGGAATATGCGGCCTGGGTGTCCTACCTTATCGGTGTTACGCTGCTGGACTGGGATTCTCCCATGCCCTTCCTTAATGAAGGCCCCCGCAAAAGCGGACTGCCGTCGCTGAAGAAAAAAGCGGAAGACGCCGAAGAAGAGGCGTCTGAAAAATCAGAACCGGAAAAAGAGCAGGCAGATCAGGAATCTGCCGGAAAAAGCACGAGCCGCGACTGAACTTTATGGCAGAAGAGCCCAGAAGAGGCTTGCCTTTCCGGCCTGACTTTGTGAATATACGCCCTGCGCTGATCCGACTGGAAGTCATCAGATGAGTCGGATGGAGACGCGCTTCAACATTCGTCATCATTTCTGAATAATACGACTGTGTCAGGCGGAAGGCTCCGGCCTTGCCGAAATGTTTCCGTATTTTCCATGCGGAAACTTTGCTGCGCTGATTTTTCAGCGAAAATTCCGCCCCTGACAGGAGCCGCTTCAGAATCTCGGGGGATCCATGAGTCAGAATCAGAAAGCAAACGAAATGGGCACGAAGAACGTAGGTCTGCTTCTTCTGGAGTACTCCATACCCGCCATTCTGGGTATGATCGTCGTTGCTCTCAACCAGATCATTTCCAGCATATTCATCGGGCACGGCGTGGGGCATATGGCTCTGGCCGCCATGGCCGTCACCTTTCCTCTCGTCAATCTCCTGATGGCCTTCTGCCAGCTTGTGGCCGTCGGCTGCGCGGCGCTCTGCTCCATAGAGCTCGGCCGCAAGGATATGGAAAAGGCCCGCAGCATGCTGGGGCACTCCGTGATCCTGGAAATTCTGTTCGGTCTGCTGTTCGGTCTCATCTTCTGGTTCTATCTTGATCCTCTGCTTGAATTCTTCGGAGCGAGCGGCGAAACGCTGCATCTCGCCCATGAGTTCATGATGCCGCTGGTCATACTTTCTCCTCTGGGCTTCCTCATGCTCGGCTTCAACTATCTGGCCAGAGCTACGGGCTATCCCAAAACGGCCATGATGACCGCGCTGCTTTCCTCCGTAGGCATCATCATCTTCTCGCCTATTTTCATCTTCTGGTGGAACTGGGGCATGTATGGTGCCGCGCTCGCTCAGCTTGCCGGACAGCTCATGTCCGTCATCTGGCTTGTCGCCCACTTCTCGCGCAAGAGCTCGCTCATCCATTTCCAGAAGGACATCTGGAAGCTGAAGATGGAAGCCATCCGCAAGATCGTGGCCATCGGCATGGCTCCCTTCCTCATCAACTTCTGCGGCTGCATCGTGGTCGTCATCATCAACCGCGCGCTGCAGGAGCACGGCGGCGATCTGGCCATCGGCGCCTTCGGCATCATCAACCGTCTGCTCATGCTTTTTGCCATGAGCGTCATAGGGCTTGGTCAGGGCATGCAGCCCATCATCGGCTTCAATTTCGGAGCCAAGAGACCCGACCGCGTACGTCTGACGCTGCGCTACGGTCTTATGAGCGCCACGGCGATCACCCTTGTCGGTATGCTGGGTTCCTGGTTCTTTCCGGAATTTCTGGTTCGTATCTTTACCGACTACGATCCTCTTGTCGAAGTTTCCACCAATGCCCTGCGCATCACGGGCGGCTTGTTCATTTTCGTCGGCGCGCAGATCATCATCGGCACCTATTTCCAGTCCATCGGGCAGGCCAAGATCGCCAGCATCATTTCCCTGTGCCGTCAGATGATCTGCCTTGTGCCCGCGCTCTGCATCATGCCGTACTTCTTCGGACTTCAGGGCGTATGGCTGAGCATTCCTCTGTCCGACTTCCTGGGCTTTGCCGTGGCGGCGCTCTTCCTGCGCTTTGCCATCAAGGCTGAGGACAATACGTGCGTTCAGGGCGATCCGGAATGCAAACCTTCTTCAAAGTTCTTTGAACCCAAGAAGTTCTGAGAATTTTTTCCGATAGAAATAAAAAAGGCTCTTGACTAGCTGAAAGGACCTAAAAAGGTTATCTGGTTAGTCATGG
>OOCM01001657.1_pt1 | contig 16853 bp, 13 predicted proteins | sample 1671111 | NCBI WGS metagenome assembly OOCM01 (sample SAMN06348123, study PRJEB24527) | human gut metagenome | biome: human gut; feature: ankylosing spondylitis patient; material: feces | host: Homo sapiens | place: China | collected 2015-10 | reverse complement strand
GATTGCCCTGCGCAATCTCGCGCCCGAGCTGACCCGCGGCGAAATGACCGCGCTGGACGGCGGCAATGACGCAATTTGCGCCTACACTGTGACCGACGCGGGCAGCACCGTCGCCATCATCAGCAATGTCAGCCAGAAAGATACGCTGACTGTCTCGCTGGATGTGCTGCGCGGTGCGGAGCTGCTGGGCGACATCGGCGGTGCGGCATTTGCGGATGGTACGGCGAATCTGCCGCCGCTGTCGGGCATAATCGTGCGTTTACCGTAAACTTTTTCCCCGAAATCAGCAGGATTTTCGCGTTTGGCAGCGAATCTTCTTCCTTGAACAAGAATGCGGGATGAAAAACCCGCATTTCTTTCCACGATTTTCGGAAACGTTTCCGATTCCTCCATTTTTCCCGAAAGGATGGACTCGACTCATGCGCAAAAGCGGTATTTTGATGCACATCTCTTCCCTGCCCGGTGCAGGCGGCATCGGCAGTCTGGGCAAGGAAGCCTATGCGTTTGCGGACTTTCTGGAAGCAAGCGGCATGAAGCTGTGGCAGGTGTTGCCGATGGGACCAACCGGCTACGGCGAATCTCCTTACCAGTCTTTCAGCGTCCACGCGGGCAATCCAATGCTGATTTCCACCGAGAAGCTGGTGGCGGATGGTCTGCTGACGCTTGACCCCGGTGAAGAATTTATGCCCACGCAGGATGAGCGGGTGGAATTTGACCAAGTGCGCGAGAACAAGGAGAAGCTGCTGCGCAAAGCGTTCCATCAGAGCGAAAAGGGACTTCTGCCGGAGATTCGCCAATTTCTGCGCGACGAGCGCTGGGTGAGCGACTTCGCGCTGTTCACCGCCGTTCGTCAGGCCTATCCGCCGCTGGTACGTTTGGGCAACCTCGGTATTAAGGCGGGGGAGTGATACATTAATATCATGTGAAGGCAGGCCCGTGGATTTGCCGATGAAAGGCGATTCCACGGGTTTTATTGTGAAATGCGGTTACCGGCTGCGGAAAAAATGCGTGAAAGCACGGGGTGAGCGTCATGATTACGGTTCGCGACTTAGGATGGAAGTACGCGCCACTGACCGACGGGAGCAAGCCGGTGGAAAGTCTCAAGCGCGTCAGCTTCGACATCCGGTCCGGATCCTTCGTCGGCATCATCGGACCGGCCGGAGCGGGCAAGTCCACGCTATGCATGGCATTGGCCGGCATCATTCCGAACCTGGCCGACGGCACCATGAGCGGCGTCGTGGAAGTTAACGGCATGAATACGAGCAGGCACTCCGTCTCGGCACTGTCGGAGCGCGTCGGCTACGTGCAACAGGATCCGGAAGCGCAGCTGTTCTGCTCGAGTGTCGAGGATGAGATCGCTTTCCCGCTGGAAAACCGCGGAGTAGCCCCAAACATCATCGACAAGCAGATCGACATCATGCTCGACTTAGTCGGCATGGCCGGATACCGCAAGCGTGTGCCGACCAGCCTGTCGGGAGGCCAGATGCAGCGCGTGGCCATCGCCGCCGCGCTCGCGGCGGAACCCGATGTGCTTATTCTTGACGAACCCACCGCGGCCCTCGACCCCGAAGGCAAGCAGGAAGTGTTCGACGTGCTCGACCGCATTCGCCAGACCCGTTCCATGACGGTGATCATGGCCGAGCAGGATACCGAACACATCGCCTACTGGGCCGATCAGGTGCTCTTCATGGTCAACGGTGAAGTGGTGCGCAATGGAGACGCCAGCCTATTTACCCGGGAACGTAGACTGTTGGAATCCTCCGGCGTGCGGGTGAGTGACGGACCATCTCCAGTCATCAAGGCGTTGCCGGTAGGGAACGACGCCAAGCCGAAGCATGCGATCATCAGTCTGGACCATGTGACGCACCGCTATGGGCAGGGCGGCAATGCGTCTCCCGCACTGGACGACGTCAGCTTGGATATCGAACAGGGCGCCTTCGTAGGGCTTATTGGGCGCAACGGGTCAGGCAAAACCACGCTCGCCAAGCATCTGAACGGGCTGATTCAACCCACGCAAGGAATCGTGAATGTGGATGGGCTCGACGTGTCGAAGCATAGCGTGGGCGAAATGGCCGCGCACGTCGGATTCGTATTCCAAAATCCCGACCATCAGATTTTCTGCTCCAGCACCAAAGAGGAGATCGCGTTCGGCCCGACCGCGCTCGGACTTGACGCGGCCACCGTGTTCAAACGTGTCGACGAAATGATGACATTGTTCGACCTGCACCGGTATGAGGATGTTTCGCCGGCCACGCTCGGCTACGGCGAACGACGTGCGGTGGCATTGTCTTCGGTGATCGCCATGCGTACGCCAATACTCGTCCTCGACGAACCTACGGCGGGTCTCGACCATCGTCTCGCATCACGATTCCTTGGAACCGTGGAAAAACTCAACCGGCATGGCGTCACCGTCATCATGATCAGCCATGACATGCGTGCCGTATATCGGTATTGCACGCACGTGCTCGAATTGGAAGACGGTCATATCGTGCAATATGGACCGATCGACAAATCGCAGGAAGCGCAACAATCGCCCGCGCGACAGGCGCGGCAGCCGTACAAGTCGCGCGGTCCGGTATCGGCGACCCACGTATTGTTGAAAATCGCCAAGGATGAATGCGACAAGGAGGAACGCTGATGGATGCCGACCTGTATGTGCCAGGCGACGGATGGTTGCATCGCACCGATCCGCGCGTCAAATTCCTCATCTCCATCGTCATGCTGGCCCTTTGCCTCGTATGGCGTAACTGGGCGTTCATCCTCGGCATCCTCATTCTCGAACATGTGATGCTCGCCACCGACCGTGTGCCCGCCGAACGCATTGGATGGGTGTGGAAGATCCTCGCCGTGCTCATCGTGTTCATCGTGGTGCTTTGGCCGGTCTTCGACCAGAGTGGAACGCACGTGCTCTGGCAGTGGGGATGGTTGCGTCTCACGCAGGAGAACCTGCTCATGGCGGCGGTGATGGGTCTGCGCATTCCAGCGCTCGGCTTTGCATGTTTCATCACGCTGTTCACCACCAGCCAGACCAAACTGGTTCGTGGCCTTACCTCGCTTGGTATGCCCTACAAGGCCGGGCTTACCCTGGCAACCGCATTACGGTATATTCCCGTGTTCTTTTCCATCTTCCAATCCGTGTCCGAAGCGCAGCGTGCGCGAGGGCTTGATCTGAGCGGCAAAGTCAATGCGGCAGGTAAAAAACGCAACATATTCGTACGTCTCGTAGACCGGTTCAAATCGTATCTGCCGATCATCATCGCCGTATTGATCCGCGCCTACAAAATGAGCCAAAGCGTGGGCTGGGCCATGGAATCGCGCGGACTCAACCTGAATCGGAACGGTGTGAAACGCACATATCGGGTCAATCTCACGATGAGCATTGCCGACTGGATTATTCTCGTGATTGCCATCGCCGCCGCCGCAGGCAGCGTGTGGTTGATGACATGGCTGTCATAGGGGGTGCAATGACACAGGATGAAGGGCGTACCACAATCACCGCACGTGATTTGAAGGTGGTATCGGCACTGCAATGCAACGGACGCATGACCATGCAGGCGCTTGCCGATAAAATCGGCATTTCCGTATATGCGGCGACGGAAAGCTACAAACGGCTCACCGATGCGGGCATCATGACCATTGTGCCCGTATGCAATCCGTTGAGTCTCGGCAATTACAGTCAGGTGCTTGTGGGACTGCGCATCAACGGCAATCGCAACGAGGCGCTCGCCATGCTCAAAGCCATGCCTCAGGTCACCTATGTGGTCTGCACGCTGGGCGATGCCGACATCATCGCCGAAGCCGTGGTGTATTCAGCCGACGGTATGGACCATTTCCTGAAGTACGATTTGCGCGCACTGCCCGGATTGACCCGTCTGCAAGTGTTCTCCTGCGGTCGATTGGTGCTTGACGACCATAATGTCAGCGTGGTCAACCGTCTGCTGGCCGAACGCGGCGAAACTGGATTCATGACCAAACGTGAGGCCAGCGTCGGCACCGATATTCCCGTGCATCGGTTGGACGCGCGATTCGTGCACACGTTCAACGAATTGCAGAAAGACGGCAGGGCAAGTTACGCCATGCTGGGGGAGCATCTTGGTGTGACGCACACCGCGATTCGTGGGCGCGTCAAAAAACTGGAGGATTCCGGTGTGATGCGCATTATGGCCACGGTAAGCCCCATGCGTTTAGGCGGATTCCGCCAAGCGTTTCTCGGCATCGGTGTGAAGCCTCCGTATCGCCTCGACGTCGAACAGTTGCTAGCGATCGACGAGGTGACATATGCAATGAGCGGAGTCGGTTTGAATGGCGCCGACTACCTCATCGAAATCATCGCCGGAGATGACGAGGACTTATGGCGTGTGGTGGATGAGTCCATCCGTTCGCTGCCAGGCGTGGACCAGACATGGTGGGCTTCCACCGTCAGCGTGGAAAAAGAGTCGTACTGGCTCGAACCTCCGCAGGATGGTGTACTCCTCGACGATTGATGAATCAATGGTATTAGGCGCCTCGTCTTTGCTCATTCTCAAGGATGAGATGATAATTCAGACCAACGCATGATATTCGAATCAGCTGTTTTTCCGTAATTTTGGAGGTAATCCAAAGAAAGGAATGACAGCATGGATATCAGGGACACCATCAAAGCTACCAATACGGCCATTGCAACCGTGGATCTTGTGAAGGACTACGGTTCCGGAAATAACACGGTGCATGCGTTGCGTGGCGTCAACGTCGCTTTTGAAAAAGGAAAATTCACGGCGATTATGGGACCTTCCGGTTCCGGCAAATCCACGTTGATGCACACGTTGGCAGGACTGGATTCCGCGACCGGAGGGCACATCATATTCAATGGCGACGATCTGACGCGCATGAACGACAACCAGCTTACGTTGCTGCGCCGCCGCGACATCGGATTCATCTTCCAAAGCTTCAACCTGCTACCGATGTTCACCGCCGAACAGAACATTCTCATGCCATTGACCTTGGCTGGAGCGAAACCCGACCGACAGTGGTTGCGTCTGCTGGTGGAAACGCTTGGCCTTAAGGAACGTCTCAACCATCGTCCGAACGAACTATCGGGAGGTCAACAGCAGCGGGTGGCCATCGCACGAGCATTGATCACCAAACCGAAACTGGTGTTCGCAGACGAGCCCACCGGCAATCTTGACTCCGTATCAAGCGCCGAAGTGCTGAGCTTCCTGAAACGTTCCGTCAACGAACTTGGGCAAACCATCATCATGGTTACGCATGATGCGGTCGCCGCGTCTTACGCCGACCGTGCGCTCGTGTTCGCCGACGGCCAGATTGTGGCGGACGTGAACAAGCCGACAGCAGACCAGATGAGTGAACTGCTGATGAAGGAACGTGAGGCCGCCACAATGAATGTGGCTTCCGCGAGGCATTCCCACTAAACGCACTGTAGAAGCATTCGAAGAAGGGAACAGAATTCACCATGTGGTCCATCACTTTGAAACTCATGCGAAAAACCAAGCGCATGCTCATACCCGCAGGCATCGCCATCATGATCGGCACGGCGTTCATCGCCAGCACCTTCCTGTTCGGCAATGCCATGAACGACTCCCTGACACGGCAGCTGACCGCCATGTTCGGAAACGCCAACTATGCGGTGAGCATCAACAGCTCCGACCTGAGCGATAAGGAACTCAACGAGGCGTATTCCAGCACTGTCGGCGACTTCCATCTCGACCAGATCGCCGGCATCGAAGGGGTTGGCGGCGTCCGTGCCTCGGTGGAAACCGGCGTCAGCGTTTCCAAGGGAGACAGCACCGTCAGCGGCGAGATCATTTCCACCGCGGCACAGAAGAACATGCTCCCCGTGAATATCACGGAAGGGGACCAGCCGAAGGATTCCAACGAAGTCGCGCTGCCGGAAGACATGGCGAAACAGTTGAACGTCGGCGTTGGAGACACTGTAAGCCTGACCTCCCGATATGCGGTAGGCGACGATGGCAAAGCCAAGGCGGACAACGTGCGCGTGGTAGGACTCACGTCCGATCCGAACGGCGCCTACTCATACTATGGTGGTGCGATCGTAGGATCCAACAATCTGCTTGCCGCAATGCAGGGAGTGGACGATTTCAACGCCACCGGAACAACAATGGTGTATCTCGACCTTGCCTTGGATGGAAACAGCGTATCCGCAAAAACCATCAACGGTGTGAAAGCGTTGCTGCCAAAGCATTTCGATCTGATGTCACGACAGCAAATCAGTGACGAAAGCATCAAATCCTTAAGCGGCAACCAAACCAACATCGTCACCACATTCCTTATGTGCTTCGGCGTGCTTGCCATGTTCGTGGCGGCTCTGGTGATCGCCAACACGTTCCAAGTGCTCGTGGCGCAACGCCGCCGCACACTCGCCTTGCTACGCACCATCGGCGCAAAGAAAGGCCAACTGTATGGTTCCGTGCTGTTCGAAGCGGTGGTGCTCGGCTTCGTCGCATCCGTGCTTGGCGTGGTGCTTGGAAGCCTGCTCATGTGGGGCATGTGCGTCAGCGACATCATGCAGGCGGGTATGCGGTTCAACTTCTCCTGGCAAGCCGCCGTCGTACCGATTCTCTTCGGCATTGTGGTGACGGTGCTTGCATCCATGGGATCCGCACGTTCCGCCACCGCGGTAACGCCATTGGAGGCATTGCGTCCGATTGAACTGACCGACAACCGTCGTTCCAGCCTTACGCGAGCCATAATCGGTATTCTGATGGTGGCGGTCGGTATCGCCATGGCCATATTCTCCATCTGGCAGGTGCAGGCCACCAACGGCGGCGAGGATGCGAGCGGCGATCAATTCACGATGATTCTGCTCATAGCCATCGCCGGTGCCGCACTGGTGTTCCTCGGCATGGTGGTCACCGCGGTATTCTGGATGCCGACCCTCATGAAGGGCGTTGGAGCGTTGGCCTCGCTGACAGGTCCTTCCGCAACGGTTGCACACGCCAACATTCAGAAGAATCCGCGACGCATCGCAGCAACCGGTGCCGCTCTGCTCATCGGTGTCACCTTGGTCTCCACCATCGCAACCGGTGCCGCTAGCGCCAAAGAGACTATGAATGGTGCGCTCGCCACCCGTTATAGCGTCGACATCGTGGCCATGGGCGATGACATTAGCCAGCAAATGGTCAAGGATGTATCTGACATCAACGGCGTGTCCGACACGTTGTATGCGCCGGCGGTTTCCGTGACCTTGGAGAAAGCGGATGGAACCCAGCCTACGTCCGCATTGCTGGTCGGCGTGAAAAACATCGATCAGGTCAAGCAGGTCATGCGTGCCAACTTGGGTAACGCCTCCATCGACAGTGATAGCGTGCTCATGCCAACATACAATGCGCAAACCGGCAAGGAGCTGCAGTTCGCCAATGGCACGGCTGATTTCTCCACTGAATGGAACCAGAACGGCGACGCTACGCGTTCGCTGACATTGCAAGCCAACCAAGCCGACTACCGTCGTGTATCCGCGCAATATGGAGCTGTCGGATTCGTGGATGAAAGCCATTTCACCAATGGTGACCTTGATGCCGCCACCCATGTGTTGCTGGTCAAGGCAGACACTGACAAGTCGGGAGTTTCCGTTGACGACATCTACAACGACATGCAGGCCGCATTGGAGAAGAGCACTGATGCGACAGTGACCGGACCGATCGCCGAACGCATCGTATGGGCGAACATGATTGACTCCATGATGATGCTTCTGGTGGGGTTGATCGCCGTGGCCGTGCTCATCGCACTTGTCGGCGTAGCCAACACGCTGTCGCTGTCAGTGATCGAACGCACCCGAGAATCCGCCACACTGCGTGCCATCGGCATGACTCGAGGTCAGTTGCGACGCTCCCTCGCGGTGGAAGCCCTGCTCATCTCGCTGGTATCCGGCATCTCGGGCGTACTACTTGGCACACTGTTCGGCTGGCTGGGCGCATACGTGGTGTTCAGCATGTACGGCAAAGTGGTGTTCCCGTTCGAATGGGGCATTAACGGCATCGTACTCGCCGTGGCAGCTGTGGCAGCACTGCTCGCCAGCGTATTCCCCGCACGCAGGGCAGTGAGCACGCCTCCTGTTGAGGCGCTCGCCGAAGCCTAAGCTTCATAGCAAACACAACGAAAAGGACTCCTGCCACAAACATGGTAGGAGTCCTTTTTGCATATCATGCATACGCAAAACAACAAATCAATCAGACCAAATGGTTTTCATAAGCGAACACCACTGCCTGCACGCGGTCACGTGCATTGATTTTCGACAGAATATGCGCCACATGCGTTTTCACCGTCGGCAGACTGATGAAAAGCTTGTCGGCAATCTCCTGATTCGACAATCCATGCGCGATCTCAATAAGCACTTCGCGCTCGCGATCGGTCAGTTCATCTAATTCCGGATCGGTGTACGTCGAATCAAAAGTGGAAGCAGCAGCGGAATTTCCATGTGCGCCAACATTCGCAGCCATGAAATCGCCTTCCATCATTTTCTCGATAAGACGTTTCGTGGCGGACGGTGCGATAATCGCATTACCTTGAAAAACCGTGCGAATCGAATTCAGCAACGTTTCCGGTTCCGTATCTTTCAGCAGAAAACCGGAAGCTCCGGCAGTGATCGCAGCCATAACATATTCATCCAAATCGAATGTCGTCAGAATGATCACTTTGGTATGAGTGACTTCTGATTGCGTTCCATCGGCAGCAAAGCGATGCTGCAACGCACTGATCTGCCGAGTCGCCTCGATACCATCCATGCCGGGCATACGCACATCCATCAACACCACGTCAGGATGCAGCGTTTCCGCCAACGCCACAGCCTCTGCACCATCGCGAGCCTGCGCCGCAACCGCCATATCAGGTTGGGAGCTGATCACCATGGCGAAACCGGCACGTACCAATTCCTGATCATCGGCAATGACCACACGAATCTTCTGTTCTTCACTCATACTCTCCACCTTATCGGCATTGTTCCGCTCATAGCGCGAAACGAACCCTTAAATCTCCCTGAAAAACTTGAATCGGCTATCGAGACACGCGCTGCAGCTGCTCCTCCAACGGTGCTGCGGGCCTCAACTGCAGTTCGCTCGCACTGCCGGCATGAGCGTCATCGCTGAAACCAGTCTCACGAAGCACGCCAAGCAATTCGCGCATACGCTTAAGCGCGGCGCGCCCCTGCTCGCCAATGGCTTTGAATGCTGCGGAAATCTCGTCGGCGGTAGGCTCTTTACCTTGTGCTTCGGCGCTATCCAGCATGCGGATACCATCGACGGCTTGACTAATCACGCTGTTCAACGTGGCGGTGACTTCAGCCTGAATGCTGGCACTGATACGGTCACGTTCCATATTCGCCGCGAGAATACGCTGCTTCTCCTGCTCGGCCACCAGTGCCTTTTCGCGAGCCTGCAATACCAGTGCGTTTGAATCGCTGGAACGAGCCCAACGTGCCCACGCCATGATGCCGGCGCACAGCATCAGCATCAGCACCGCAACCGTATACATAACGCCGGTAAAGAACGCTGCACTACTACTTGACGTGGCTGAAACCGGTTTTGTCAAGCCCACGGAAGCGGCGATGGCGCCGAACAAGGTAGTGTATCCGTGTTGAACAGCTGCGATTTTCAAGCCCATCAGAGCTGAACAGGTGACAGCGGCAAGACCGGTCCAACGCCATACGTGTTCACGCCCATACAATACGGCTGAATACAGCGCACACAGCGACGCTACGATATGTCCAACCTCAATCGATTCCAAAAACACCAATTGCACAACCGACAATACGAACACAATAAGCGCACAAGTCTCGGGGAACCTGCGTCGAAGAGCCAGCGCCAGCAAGCAGCATGCGGCGATCGCATGAGAGAGCTGCGCATCGCGTGAACTATCAAAAAAGAACGTAATCGACATGCGATTCAGCAGCATGACCAATATCACGGCGCCAACGGAATCCATGAGTACATAATGGTGCTGCGTCCACGCGGAAACACGTTCCACCCAATTCAGCCCTCGCGAATTGGATGTATTGGCAAGTTCTACGGATTTCAGTTTCAACGATGTGAGCAAATCATGCAGATTGGGTGCGGTAATGCGCAAGTGTTGCAGGGCGTTCGAACGATGATCGCGACCGGTCGGTTGGTTGGTTTCCTGCGTCTGCTCCGATGGCTGATCTGGGATTCGCGCCGATATGTTGACGGCTGTGTGAGGTGCGATTGCTTCGTCGGATAATTTCGCTTTGCTGGATATGGCAGTTGTGTTGCAAGATTCGGACTGTTCCGAGGCATACTGTTCGCCGGTTTCGTCTGTCACATGTTCTTTACCGCCGTAAGGCAGAGTGGCCATGACTTCGAAGCCTCCGCCGAGTTGAGGGCCAGCCTGCAACGAGCCTCCGGCCGATTCGATGCGTTCCTTCATGCCCAGCAGGCCGTAACCTGGCGTATGCCCGTCGATATTGGCCGCTGCGCCATGACCATTGTCGGTGACGGTCAAAGTGAGTAAACCGTTGTTCCATGACTCTTCAATATGCACATCGACGTGCGGCCCTGCATACTTGCGGATATTCGTCAGCGCCTCCTGCACTACATGGTAGGAAGCTATCGAGGCTTGTTCGCCGAGTTGTTCTGGGCTGGCGGTGCCGGTGATATTCCGTCGGATTCGAATGTCGGGGGAGACGTTTTGCGCTTGTTCCACAAGATTGCCGATATCGTTATAATCGGCGTGCGATGAACCTCCGAATACTCCCAGAAGACGTTGCATGTCATGCAGTGCGCGTTCCGATTCGTGTCGAATCGTCTCCATGGTGTTTCTGGCCACCGCGGGATCATGCGTGCCTGCATAGCGACCGCCATCAGACTGCACGATGATGATTGACAGGGTGTGCGCCACCACATCGTGCATGTCACGTGCGATGCGTGCGCGTTCCGCCAACGCGGCGATATCGCGTTCATCCTGGTCTCGCGCGGCGATTGCCTCATTGCGTTCCCGCATCATGCGAATGGTTGCCAGACGGGCACGCTGCCAGAACGCTACAATGACGGTGGAAATGATACATACTTCGAAAATCGGCGTCAGCACCAGCATGGAATGCGCCACCATGTCGGCGACTTCCGATATGGATGTTCCTGTGTAGATGGAACCGAGAGTGTCTTCCATGACCATAACGCCATTTGGATTTGAGTCATTCCAGCTGCTCCATGTATGCACTTTGCCTCCGGTGAGCAGTGGTCCATTGGTCATGGTCCATGCCGCCAGCGCCGAAGCCAGAAGACCGATGGTCAACGCCAGAATAATGAAGGCTTTCGTGTTTTTGGGATTGCCGTAGACGATTACCGAATACAGCATGAACAATGCCAGAATATCGGTGCCCAACAGGCAGGGGCCGAATATGAGATGCGCCAAGGCCAATGCCACGCAGAGCAATGCTCCGGTCTGCGGCCGCCATCGACGGATTAGCAGCGGAATAAGCATTGCCGCTTCCCATGTCATCTGCGTGGAAGGCCTAAGGTCAAACAGCAATCCCGGATTATAGGTGATGCCGCTGGTCACGCCGAACAGCAGAACACCTATAACAAGCGTGATGATGAGATCGCCTGCGAAGACATGACCATGCATCCACGACAAGAGACGCTGCTTGAAATTCGACATATGCTCCACCCTAGCGCCAGATACGCTGTGGCGCCATCATGCGCAGGAATGAAATAGCGGTAAGATAAAGCCGCTTTTGTGAGGTAAGGTTGTTTCCGCATGTGGGCGAGATGGAAGCTCTCAAGAAGTCACTACCCGCATTGAACATGCCGATGACGCCAAAGGAAAGGTGAATGCATGACACTGCTGAGCGAATACTACGTGCCCGGATTGCATATTGAGGATCGTTCCATCAAGGTGCCGTTGGATTGGACGGGTCACGAGCCCGGTCATGGGTTCGATGGCGAATCGATCAGCCTGTTCTACCGTGTGGTCACCGCTCCCGAACATGTGCATGACAACCTGCCGCTGCTCGTGTTCCTGCAGGGCGGTCCCGGCGGTTCCGGTCCGCGTCCGCTCGGTCCAAGTTCCGATGGTTGGATCGAGGAGGCCATCAAGCATTTCCGCGTGGTGTTGCCGGATCAACGTGGCACGGGGCGTTCGTCTCGTGTCGACACGCATGTGATTGAGGGCATGGACGGCGACGGCAAAGCCGGTGCCGCGTTTTTGAAGCGTTTCCTCGCCGATTCGATCGTTCGTGACTTCGAGCATCTGCGTCGCACCGAATTCGGGGGCGCACGTTGGGCCACGCTTGGCCAAAGCTATGGCGGATTCCTGACGTTGACGTATCTTTCGCTGTTCCCGCAAGGAGTTATCGCCAGTTTCACCACGGGCGGCATTCCTCATGTTCCCGCCGATGCGACCGACGTGTACCGTCATACGTTCCCGCGCATGGCGGCAAAGACGAAGCAGTTCTACGAGCGTTACCCGATCGATATCGAACGTGCCGCGGCCGTCTCCGACATTCTGCAATCGCGCAAGGTCACATTGCCGAACGGCGATCCGCTCACGGTGGAACGCTTCCAATGCTTGGGATCCGATTTCGGTATGAAGCCAAGTTTCGAACGCGTGCATTGGATTCTTGACCAGGCATTCCTTGACGGCGACGGTTCGGCCTCGACCTCGGCGGAACTGTCTGACGAATTCCTGTCTTCCGTGATGAATGCGACTTCGTCTCGCCCGCTGTATTGGCCGTTGCAGGAGTTCATCTACGCCAACGGCGAGCTGGAAACGCCGATTTGCTGGGCCGCACAGCGCGTGCGCGGCGAGCATCCGGAATTCGCGGGCGGCATTCGTCCGCTTAATTTCACCGGCGAGGCCATGTTCCCGTGGATGTTCGAGCAGGAACGTGCGTTGCGTCCGTTCAAACCAGCCATGGACGTGCTTATGGAAGACACGCATTTCGGCACGATCTACGATGCCGACCAGTTGGCACGCAATGAGGTTCCGCTGCAGGCTGCCGTCTATTTTGACGACATGTACGTCGATTCTGGATTGCAGCTCGACACGCTGTCTCGCGTCGGTCGTTCACATTATTGGACTACCAACGAGTTTGAACATGACGGCGTGCATGGTTCAACAGTGTTCAAGCACCTGTTCAATGAAGCATTGAACCGCGGAGATTTGGCGGAGTTGTTCTGACGATCGTTCAGCAACGACGAGTATCGATAGCAAAGGAAAGAAACATGGCCAATCCAACCATCGGATTCATCGGATACGGCAATATGGCACAGGCGATCGCCGAAGGCCTGGTCAATGCCGGCACGATCAACGGCAGCGACATTGTGGCTTGCGCGGCACACTATGACAAGCTGGAACGCAGCGCCGCCAAACTTGGTGCGAAAGCGGTGCATACCGCCGCACAAGTGGCCGAAACCGCCGACGTGGTCGTCATCGCCATCAAACCATATCAGATTGAAGCGGTGATCTCACCGATTGTTGACAAGCTGGCGCAGCCAAACACCATCGTCGTGTCCATTGCGGCAGGCTGGGATCTGAACAAATTCCGTGACCTGTTCGGAACGTCTTTCGAACAGGCGCACATTCAATGCACCATTCCGAACACGCCGATGGCTGTCGGCAAAGGCGTGCTGGTCACGGAAATCGACAACACGCTCACGCAGGAACAGGCGGAAACCTTCGAAAGCCTATTTTCGTCAATCAGCCTGATTGAACGCGTGGACACCGCGCATATGGGCATCGGCATGTGCATCGCCGGCTGCGCGCCGGCCTTCACCGACATGTACATCGAAGCATTGGGCGATGCCGGTGTGAAATATGGATTGCAGCGTGCTACCGCGTATCGTCTGGCTGCCAAAATGGTGGAAGGCGTGGGCGCGCTCTATTTGGCCAACGAAACGCATCCGGGTGCCATGAAAGACGCTGTCTGCTCTCCGGGAGGCACCACCATCAGGGGTGTCGCATCGTTGGAGGAAAGCGCGTTCCGTGGTGCCGTTATCAAAGCAGTCGACGCCATCGAAGCCTAATACTAAGCTAGGGAACCATGTCTCTTACTATCGGAATCGTCGGACTGCCGAACGTCGGCAAGTCCACCATGTTCAACGCATTGACCCGCAACAACGTGCTGGCGGAAAACTATCCGTTCGCCACCATCGAACCGAACACCGGCATTGTGCCGTTGCCGGATGACCGCCTGCCGGTGCTCGCCAAGCTCGTGCACACGGAGAAGATCGTGCCGGCCACCGTCACGTTCGTCGACATCGCAGGCATCGTCAAAGGCGCTTCGGAAGGCGAAGGCCTGGGCAACAAGTTCCTTGCCAACATTCGCGAAGCCGACGCGATCTGCGAGGTCGTGCGTGCCTTCGAAGACGATGATATCGTGCACGTCAACGGCAAGGTCGATCCGTCCGACGACATTGAAACCATCAACACCGAGCTGATCCTCGCCGATCTGCAGACCATCGAGAACGCGCTGCCGAAGCTGGAGAAGGATCTGCGCGGCAAGAAGATCGAACCGGCCTACATGGAGGCCGTCAAGCAGGCGAAGACCATTCTCGAAGCCGGTGAAACCATTGATAAGGCGGCTCGCGAAGGTCGTTTCGACAAGGATTCCGTCTACGATCTGCACTTGATGAGCGCCAAGCCGTTCATCTACGTGTTCAACGTGGACGATGCCGAACTGCAGAACAAAGACATGCAGACCAAGCTCGCCGCATCCGTGGCTCCGGCTCCGGCCATCTTCCTCAATGCGCAGTTCGAAGCCGATCTGACCGAACTTGATGAGGCCGACGCGCGCGAAATGCTCGCCGACGCCGGTCTTGAGGAGTCCGGCCTGGATCAGTTGGCGCGAGTCGGCTATGATACGCTTGGCCTTTCCACCTTCCTCACCGCAGGCGAGAAGGAAGTGCGCGCATGGCAGATTCACAAGGGCTATACCGCTCCGCAGGCTGCCGGCGTGATTCACACGGACTTCGAAAAAGGCTTCATCAAGGCCGATATCGTCTCCTACGACGATTTCGTGGCTGCCGAAGGTTCCATGGTCAAGATCAAGGAGGAAGGCAAGCTACGCCAGGAAGGCCGCGACTACGTGATGCAGGACGGCGATATCGTCGAATTTAAATTCAACGTCTCCAAGTAGTGATTGCCGATTAGTGCCGAGGGCCTTGGAAGCGTTGCGTTCCAAGGCCCTTGTCTATACTGTAGACAGTTGTTCTTCATATGTGAATCGCCCGATATGACTTTGGAGCGGGCTTGATTGGAGGGGACGGATATGACGAGTTACGTGCTGCGGCTCTATGATGATCCGCTGCTCCAGTTCGATGCGTCGTATGGCGAGGGCCTGCTGGCGGGCAAGATCGAGGCGCATGTCCGCTGGTTCGATGAGTTGAAGCGCGCGTTGCTGCCGTTTCCGTTGGCTCCGGAGCCGGATAATGCGAAGCTGACGACGTGGCTGGAGCGGCGCACGATTCCGAAGAATCGTGAGTTCGCCACGCAGGTTCTCGCGCAGGCGGGGTTGAACATTGCGGATACGCTGGGCATCATCGACCTGTGCAAGGGGCTGTCGGTTAACGATTCGTTCTGGGTGGAACGCGACAGTGAGAACCTCAAGTTCGCGGACATCAGCCTGTATGACAATCCGTTGGACGAGACGCTCGCCATCGTGGCCTACACGGGGTATACGTCGAGCGAGAAGCATGCGATCGGCCTGTCGAGCGAGTGGACGACGGACGGCCAGTTCCCGAAGGCGTGGCGGCATACGGGACGTGGGCTGGAACTGTGGAAGGCGGGTTCCGAAGGGTATGCGAACGCCGGTTTGGAACCGTATTCCGAGTATCTCGCCTCGCAGCTGGCGCGCAGGCTCGGTGTGAACGCGGTCGACTACCGCATCGCCCGTTGGAAGGGCAAGCTTGCGTCGGTGTGCGGTTCGATGAACTCGAAGGACGTGTCGTTCGTGCCGTTCTATGTGGCGACGCAGCTGGCGTCGTTCCCGGAGATCCTCGCCGCCGCAGGAATCGTTCGAGTCGATGCGCACGATGCTAGTGTTCGACGCGCTCATCGTCAATCAGGACCGTCACGCCAACAACCACGGGTTCCTGCGCGACAACCGTACCGGCCGGATTCTGGGTCCGGCGCCGTTGTTCGACCATAACATGTCGCTGTTCAAGAACGACATGCGCGCCGACTGGGAGGGCGGCGCGTGGATTCCGCAGGTACTGTCCGAACGTCAGCCGGCAAATTCTCGTATGACGTTCCGCGACCAGTGCGCGGCCATCATGGGCAGCGCGCAGCATGAGATGTTGCGCAAAACGTTGGACGTCACCTTAGAGAACGACCCGGCTTACCCGCTGGAGCCGGGCCGCATCGAGGCGTTGAACGACTACCTGCACGCGGCCGCACGATCCCTGCTCGAACTGCCGGTGGTCGACGAGTCGAAGCTGTCCGACCAGCTCGATGCGTTGCAGCCGTCAATCGAACACGCTCCTGTCATCCTCAACGAACGACTGTTGCGATAGACCAAACCGGTCGAGTTCGCCAATAAAAAGGACCTTCCGGGTTGCGCACTGTGAGGAGGCGTGGAAGGCTGCTATTGACTTGGCGCAACGGCGACATCGACATCTCGCCCACGTACTTGTATGGGCCCTCATACGAATACGCCGCCCCCGGCAAACTGGTTTCAGCCTGATGTCGTATGCCGACATCGTCGAGTTCATGTTCCAGTCCGGTTGTGTGATGGACAAGTGCGGTATGAAGGCCGTTTCCGAATCAAAGTCCGATTGCTTCGGACTCATCGGCGCATACCATATCTGGGACGTCTGGCAGGTCCACACCCGCCTCGACGGGTACGGCAAAGCACGCCGATGTCGCCGATCGGCGAGATCGTCAACGGCAGG
>OOCM01001656.1_pt1 | contig 16856 bp, 15 predicted proteins | sample 1671111 | NCBI WGS metagenome assembly OOCM01 (sample SAMN06348123, study PRJEB24527) | human gut metagenome | biome: human gut; feature: ankylosing spondylitis patient; material: feces | host: Homo sapiens | place: China | collected 2015-10 | reverse complement strand
ATAAGTTTTCGGGAACCCCCAGCCTAGCTGGGGGTTTTCTTTTAACCAAAAAAGCCGCCTTCCAAAGAAGACGGCCCGAAAGGAATCAGAAGTTGCGACCTCAGATGCGCACGCCGAGGCTCTTCACCACAAAGGAAGCGATCTTTTCACGTTCCTTGTCCACTTCACCGTCCTGCAGGGTGCGGTCCGCCTTGCGGAAGGTGAGGCGGCAGGTGATGTTGCGTTCCTCACCGCCCTTCGGTTCATAGACATCCAGAAGTTCCACGCTTTCCATGAGGCTCGTCTTCGCGCCGCGGATGGCGGAAAGCACGGCCTCCACATGCATGGAACGGGGAGCGATAAAGGTGATGTCGCGACGCACGGAGGGATACACCGGCAGCGGATGGAACATGATCTTGGCGCTCTGGGAAGCTTCGCGCAAAAGGTCGAGGTTCAGATCGGCATACCACACGGCCTTGCGGGCCAGATAGGCATCGGCCAGCGCGGGCTTGAGGCGACCCATGACGCCGACTTCCGTGCCGTCTTCCATGCACATGCGCACGGCGGGGGCAAGGTAGGCATGATCCGTCATCGCAACGGAAGGCGCGGGCAGATGCAGGAAGGCAAACAGCTTTTCCACAATGCCCTTCAGATCCACATAGTCCAGATCCTCGTCCTTGTGGGCCCAGGCTTCGTCATAGCGGGAACCGTACAGCACAAAGGCCAGATGACGCACTTCCTTCACGGTGGTGTCGCTGGAAGCATCCTGGCAGAACGCTTCGGCCACTTCAAAGAGGCGTATGCCGTTCGCGCCCTGAGCAATATTCTGACGCACGTTCTGGAACAGGCCGGGAGCAAGTTCCGTGCGGAGCACGTCCTGCTCGGCGGTGAGCGGGTTCATGATGTTCACGCGGCCTTCGGCGGGAAGACCGAGAAAATCAAGATCCTTGTTGCCCACGAAGCTGTAGTTGACGGCTTCGTTGAGACCGAGGCCCGCAGCCCAGTTCTTCACGCGCATCATGAAGGCGTGGCGGCTTTCCGGCGCGCCGAAGGAAGAAAGGGTCTGAGGGATGGAGGGCAGCGTTTCTCCCAGATTGTCCACGCCCTTGAAGATGGCCACTTCCTCGATGAGGTCGGCTTCACGGGTAAGGTCGTAGCGCCAGCCGGGCGTCTTCACGCTCCACTCTTCGCCTGCGCTTCTGTCCACGATGCAGCCGAGGCTTTCCAGCGTCTTCGCGCAGAATTCGTCGGAAAGTTCCACGCCGAGCAGATCTTCGGCGCGGCTGCGGCGGAAGCGAACCACCGGAGCCTGCCAGGGGCTGGGCGTGCATTCGCACACGCCGCGGCACACTTCGGCGCCGGAAAGTTCCGCCATGAGAGCGGCGGCACGATCCAGAGCAAAGGCCATGTTGGTGGGATCCACGCCGCGTTCATAACGGTAGGAAGCTTCGCTGTTCAAACCGAGACGACGGGCCGTCATACGGATGGAGCGGGGACGGAACACGGCGCATTCCAGGAACACGCTTTCGCTCTCGTCGGTGATTTCGGTTTCCAGACCGCCCATCACGCCGGCCAGAGCCACCGGCTTTTCCGCGTCGCAGATGAGACCGTCGCCGGCCTTGAGCAGGCGTTCCTGTCCGTCGAGCGTGGTGAGCTTTTCGCCGTCTTCGGCCGTACGCACGATGATGCGGCCGCCGGCAAGCTTGTTGTGATCAAAGGCGTGCAGGGGCTGACCAAGTTCCATGAGAATGTAGTTGGTCACGTCCACCAGGTTGGAAATGGCACGCACGCCCACGCCGTGCAGGCGATAGCGCATCCATGCCGGAGAAGGCTTGACCTTCGCGCCCTTGATGATGCGGCCCATGTAGGAGGGGCAGAGACCGCCGTCCTTCACGTCCACGGGCACGGCGCCGCTCATGTCTTCGCCCTTCTCTTCCAGATGGAAGGAGGGCATCGTCACGGGCAGGTTCAGATACGCGCCCACAAGGCGGGCGAAGCCGTACACGGACAGGCAGTCCGCACGGTTGGGCGTAATGCTGATGTCCAGCACTTCCTTGTCCAGCTCGTAGGCGTCCACGAACTTCTCGCCGGGCATGATCTTGCGGCCGGAGCGGTTTTCCTCGGGCAGTACAAGAATGCCGGAATGATCGTCGGCAAGGCCCAGCTCGCGTTCGGAGCAGATCATGCCGAAGGAAGGAACGCCGCGCAGCTTGGCCTTCTTCATGACCAGGCCGCCGGGCAGCGTCGCGCCTACGGGAGCCACGGGAACCAGCTGTCCGGCCGCCACGTTGGGCGCGCCGCACACGATGTTCAGAGGTTCTTCCGCTCCCACGTCCACGGTGCAGACATGAAGATGATCGGAATCGGGATGCGCCTCGCAGGTGAGCACGCGGCCCGTCACCACGCCTTCGATTTCCGCATAGGGATGAACCACTTCTTCCAGCTCGAGGCCGAGCATGGTGAGCATGTCGCCCAGCTCTTCAGCCGTTCCCGTATACGGAACGAATTCCTTCAGCCAATTGAAACTCAGCAGCATATGTTTTTCTCCTCAGAGGATGAAAAGATCCCTTTCCTTCCGGAACGCATCCGGGAGGGAAGCTTCCGGTCATGCGCCGACAGAGGCGGCGACAGGTCCGGAAGACGGCGTCCGGCGGAGCAAAGGCCTTCAGCAGAGCCCTCTCTTCCGTCCGGCGGCTCTTTTTCCTCTACGCAGGGAACTGATGGAGGAAGCGCACGTCGTTTTCAAAGTTCATGCGCAGATCGGTAAGACCGTACTTCAGCATGGCGATACGTTCCACGCCGAGGCCGAAGGCAAAGCCGGAAACCTCGTCGGGATCGTAACCGACGGAGACAAACACCGCCGGATCCACCATGCCGCTGCCGAGAATCTCAAGCCAGCCGGAGCCCTTGCACACGCGGCAGGGCTGACCGTTCACATGACCGTGGCCGCCGCACTGCGTGCAGGACATATCCACTTCCACGCTGGGTTCGGTGAAGGGGAAGAAGCTGGGACGGAAGCGGACGCGGGTCTTTTCGCCGAACACGGCGCGCACGAAGGCCGTGAGGGTGCCGCGCAGATCGGCCATCGTGACGTGCTTGTCCACGAGCAGGCCTTCGATCTGATGAAACATGGGCGTATGGGTCACGTCGGAGTCGCGACGGTACACCTTGCCTGGTCCGATGACGGCAAGCGGAGGCTTGCGGTTCATCATGGTACGCACCTGCACGCAGGAGGTATGGGTACGAAGCAGCACCTTGTCGGTGATGTACAGGGTATCCTGCATGTCGCGGGCGGGGTGCTCCGGAGGCATGTTGAGGGCTTCGAAGCAGTTGAAGTCGGTCTCAACCTCAGGGCCGCCGGCGATTTCATAGCCCATGCTCTGAAACACGGAACAGACTTCCTGCATGGCCAGCGTGATGGGATGCAGAGAACCGTTCCACAGCGTGCGGCCGGGAAGGGAAGGATCGAATCCGGCAAGGAAGGCGGCTTCACGTTCCTGTTCCTGACGGGCGAGACGCTCTTCAAAAAGGGCGATGAGGCGCTCCTTCACCGCATTGGCAGCCTGTCCGAAGGCCGGACGCTGTTCCGGAGAAAGCTCACGCATATGCGACATGAGTTCGGCAAGCTGCCCCTTACGGCCGAGAAAATCCACACGGGCCGCTTCCAGTTCCGCCTCTGACGAGATCCGGCTCAAGCGCTCATCGAGCTTGCCGACCAGTCCATTCAATTGTTCAAGGAAATCCATGACAAGGCCTTGTGGCAGGCTGCGCCGCAGGCGCGCCTGAATGTGAGATATGAAAAAAGGGGTGCAGAGTCAGGCCCTGCACCCCCTTGCGGGGAAAAGCTCCCCAAAAAGCGTCATCCGGTGCCTCGGGCCGTAAGGCCGCAGGCTGTTCCCGAAAAGAGAAACTTACGCCAGCTTGGACTTGGCCAGTTCGACGATGGCGGCGAAGTCGGCCTTTTCGCGGACGGCGAGGTCAGCCAGCATCTTGCGGTTGATTTCCACACCGGCAAGCTTCAGACCGTTGACCAGACGGGAATAGGACAGGCCGTTGATGCGGGCGCCGGCGTTGATGCGCTGGATCCACAGGCGGCGGAAGGCGCGCTTGCGAAGCTTGCGGCCTTCAAAGGCATAATTCAGAGAACGTTCGACGGCTTCACGGGCAGTGCGATACAGACGGCTGCGGCCACCGCGGAAGCCCTTGGCCATATCCAGGTATTTCTTGTGCCGACGATGGGCAGCAAGACCTCTCTTTACACGCATGGAAAATCCTCCACATTCAGTCCCGCGAGGCGGAGATCAGGCCAGCGGGAGTTGAGCCGCAAAAAGGCGGCGAAATTCGGAAATACGCTACCTGCCAAAAGCAGGACTTACGCGTAGGGCATGAGGCGCTTGACGGCCTTCAGGTTCGCGCTGTCGACGAGGGCACCCTTACCCAGACGGGCACGACGCTTGGCATCCTTCTTGGTGAGGATGTGGCGCAGGTTCTGACGACGACGGCGGAACTTGCCGCTGCCGGTGGTGCTGAAGCGCTTGGCGGCAGAACGGCTGGTCTTGATCTTGGGCATAACCAACTCCTTAGTATTCGCAGCGCCCCGAAAACAGGACGCACGATTTGGGCATCAGAAAGGACCGACTATGCAGCATTTTTGCTTAATCTGCAAGCAAAAAATCAGCGCTTTTCCGCCGGAACGCATGCGCCGCGCGCACTTTCCGAAAACGGCCGCCGATCCTCTGATAAACGAAAGCGCCTTTGAAAAAGCGCTTTCGTTCCTTCGCGGTTTTCCCGCAAAATGTCAACAGCGCGGCGAAGATGAGCTTCGCCGCGCCGGATGAAGGACTATTTCTTGGGAAGAGGGATGAGCAGCATCTGAAGGGTGCGGCCTTCGGCGCTGGGAGCCTGTTCGACCTTGCCCACATCAGCGGTGTCGGCGATGATCTTGGTCAGAATGGATTCACCGCGATCCTTGTGCACGATCTCGCGTCCGCGGAAGAACACGGTAACCTTGCAGCGATCGCCGTCGGTAAGGAAACGACGGATATGGCGCAGCTTGGTTTCGTAGTCATGGTCGTCGGTCTTGGGACGAACCTTGATTTCCTTGATCTGCACCACGGTCTGATTGCGTTTGGCTTCCTTTTTCTTCTGCTGCTGTTCGTACTTGAACTTGCCGAAGTCCATGATACGGCATACGGGCGGTTCCGCGTTGGCGGCGACTTCCACCAGATCATAGCCGGCCTCATGGGCCATGGCGATAGCATCGGAACAGGGAAGGATGCCAATCTGTTCTCCTTCCGGACCAATCACCCGTACTTCACGGGCACGAATCTGCTCGTTGCGGCGTACACCGTCCTGAGGCACGTCGCGCCGAGGTCTCATGTTAGGCGAAGCTATAGCTCATACCTCCACGTTTGAACGGTTCCTCACTCTCCGTCCGAATCATGGCGATCACGTCATCCAGAGAGCGGAAGCCGATGTTTTCGCCGGAACGCAGACGGACGCTGAAGCCGCCGTCGGCCACTTCCTTGTCGCCCACCACGAGGACGTAGGGAATCTTGGCCAGCTGAGCTTCACGAATCTTGAAGCCCAGTTTTTCGTTGCGCAGATCGGTCTCCACACGGATACCGGCGGCGGCAAGACGGCTCTTCATATCCTTGACATAATCCATCTGGGCATCGGTCACGTTGACGATGCGGGCCTGCACGGGCGCAAGCCAGGCAGGGAAGGCACCGGCATAATGCTCGGTGAGAACGCCGATGAAGCGTTCCAGAGAACCCAGAATGGCGCGGTGCACCATGACGGGACGATGGCGTTCGCCATCCTGACCGACATACACGAGATCGAAGCGTTCAGGCAGGGTGAAGTCCACCTGAATGGTGGAAAGCTGCCATTCGCGGCCGATGGCGTCGGTGACCTTGATATCTATCTTGGGGCCGTAGAAGGCGCCGTCGCCCTCATTGATCTGATAGGGCTTGCCTTCCTTTTCCACGGCCTTGATCAGCGCATTCGTTGCGCGTTCCCATGCCTCGTCGGAACCGATGCTGTCCTCGGGACGGGTGGAAATGAAAATGCGGTACTTGAAGCCGAACAGATCCATCAGGTCGGCGGAAAGGTGCATGACGTTGAGGATCTCTTCTTCCAGCTGATCGATGGCGCAGATGATGTGGGCATCATCCTGCGTGAACTGACGCACGCGCAGAAGACCGTGCAGCGTACCGGACTTTTCATGACGATGCACCACGCCGAGCTCGAACATGCGCACGGGCAGATCGCGGTAGCTGTGCAGGGTTTCGCCGTACATGAGCATATGGCCCACGCAGTTCATGGGCTTCACGCCGTGCACGTCGCCTTCGATTTCCGTGAAGTACATGTTTTCACGGTAGTGATCGTAATGGCCGGAACGCTCCCACAGCTCGCGGCGCAGGATCTGGGGTCCGCGCACAAGCTCGTAGCCGCGCTTGAGATGTTCACGCACGAGGAAGTCCTCAAGAATGGTGCGGAGCATCATGCCCTTGGGCAGCCAGAAGGACATGCCGGGAGCCACGTCTTCATGGAAGGAGAACAGACCGAGCTCCTTGCCCAGACGGCGATGATCGCGTCTCTTGGCTTCCTCGATGGCGGCAAGGTAATCCTTGAGGCCCTTTTCATCGGGGAAGGCCGTGCCGTAGATGCGGGAGAGCATGGGATTCTTTTCGTCGCCGCGCCAGTAGGCGCCGGCCACGGAAAGGAGCTTGAAGGCCTTGACCGAACCCGTGCCGGGAATGTGCGGTCCGCGGCAGAGATCGAGGAAGTCGCCGCAGCGGTACAGGGAAACGGTATCGGCGTCGATGCCTTCGATGATCTCCACCTTGTAGGTCTCGCCCTTGTCGCGGAACAGCGCAACGGCATCGTCCTTCTTCATGACGGAACGTTCAAAGGGAACGTTTTCCGCAATGATGGAGCGCATTTCCTTTTCGATGGCTTCAAGGTCATCGGGAGAGAAGGGACGCGGGGTATCAAAATCGTAATAGAAGCCGGAGTCGATGGACGGACCGATGGTGACCTTCACGCCGGGGAACAGTCTCTGCACGGCGGCGGCCATGACATGGGAAGTGGAATGGCGCAGCAGCTGAAGCCCTTCGGGGTCCTCAGCCGTCACGGGGGCGGCTTCCAGTGCATCGGCGGGCATTTCAGCAGAAAGATCGAGCAGCGCTTCCTTGTCCGCGGTCTTCACGCGGCAGGCAAGAGCGGCCTTGAACCGTTTGCCGGAAAGAGCCTGCTTCAGCACCTCGGCGCAGGAAGCACCGGCGGCGGCCTCAATCAACTTTCCTTCTACGGATATCTGCATGGGGAACTCCAAAAATCACAGTTGAGAAAACAAAAAAGAAAAGGGAGGCGCTGCCTCCCTTTCCGATGATTTTTTGTGGTAGGCACGAGCAGACTTGAACTGCTGACCCCTTCCGTGTCAAGGAAGTGCTCTGCCACCTGAGCTACGCGCCTTTATTGTTCGGTGAAGACGATTCTTATAGACCTTTTCACCGTTCGTCAAGCATTTTCTACAAGATTTTTTTTATTCCTCCTCATTTTCGTTAGCTACGGACTCTCCCTCTCACCCTTCCGTTCTACGCGCCTTCTTCTCCGTAGCGGCAGTTCCGTTCCAATGAAAGACACAGGGTGAAAGACGGTTCCTCTGGCGATTCAGAAAGAGTTCTTTCAAAAAGCGCCGCACGGCCCCTCTTCTCCAGCCCGGGAATGTTGCACAGCCGCTTCCGCCGTGCTACATGGCAGAAGCGTACTTTTTAATATTGAGGAGGCATTCATGTCCACAAAAGCCGCTGATTTCTCGCTGATCATCAAACTGCTGATCGGCATCGTGGCGGGTTCCCTCATCGGAACGTACCTCGGCAACAACACCCAGAGCCCTCTGCACCACATCATGGATGCCGTGGTATCTCTGCGCTACATCTTCGGACAGATCATCTTCTTCCTGGTGCCGCTGGTCATCGTAGGCTTCATCACGCCCGCCATCGTCCGGCTCGGCCAGAACGCCAGCAGAATTCTGTTCACCGCCGTGGCCATAGCCTACCTCTCCTCCATAGGCGCCGCCTTCTTCTCCACCGTTTCCGGCTACGCCATCATTCCCCATCTTTCCATCGCCACATCCACCGAGCCTCTGCGCAGCCTGCCGGAAATCGTGTTCAGGCTCGACATTCCTCCGCTCTTCAGCGTGATGAGCGCCCTTATTCTGGCCCTTTTCTTCGGTGTGGCCATCACCTGGACCAGGTCTGAAAAGACGGCCGCCCTCTTCGCCGAACTTGAACGCATCATGAGCTCCCTCGTGGTACGCATCATGATTCCCATCCTGCCCTTCTTCGTGGGCATGTCCTTCCTCGGACTCGCCTATGAAGGTTCGCTGAGCCTCCATCTGCCGGTCTTCATCTCCATGGTGCTCATCGTTCTCGTCGGTCACTTCATCTGGCTCGCCGTGCTCTACGGCATCGGCGGTCTGCTCTCCGGCCGCAACCCCGTGGAAGTCTTCCGCTACTATGCTCCCGCCTATCTGACCGCCGTGGGCACCATGTCCAGTGCGGCCACGCTTCCCGTGGCGCTGGAGTGCGCCCGCAAATCCCGCGTGCTCAGCAAGAACCTTGTGGAATTCATGATTCCCCTCGGCTCCACCGTACACCTGTGCGGCTCCGTGCTGACGGAAACCTTCTTCTGCATGACGCTGCATCTCATGCTCTACGGCACGCTTCCGAGCGTCGGCGTGATGATCCTGTTCTGCCTGCTGCTCGGCATCTTCGCCGTCGGCGCTCCCGGCGTGCCCGGCGGTACCGTGGTGGCCTCCCTCGGCATCGTCACCGGCGTACTGGGCTTCGATCAGAACGGCGTGGCTCTGCTCATCGCCATCTTCGCCCTTCAGGACAGCTTCGGCACGGCCTGCAACATTACCGGCGACGGCGCGCTCACCCTCATGCTCGAAGGCATCTTCAACCGCAACGAGGAACTCGGCGAGCTGCAGAACAAGTCCGCATCGGAGCGCGTATGAGCATGAACGCAAGCGAACGCGCAGCTGTTCTTGCCCTGCTGCATAAGGAAGTGGTGCCCGCCCTCGGCTGCACGGAACCCATCGCCGTAGCCCTGTGCGCGGCGCGCGCCGCCGAAGCGCTCGGCTGCAGACCGGAACATCTGGATGTGGCCGTCAGCGCCAACCTGCTCAAGAACGGCATGGGCGTCATGGTGCCCGGTACGGGAGAAATGGGCCTCGGCGTGGCTGCAGCCGCAGGAGCTGTCGGCGGCAGAAGCGAACTCGAGCTGGAATGCCTGAAGGATCTTACGGAGGATCAGGCGCAGCAGGCGCGGGACATGCTCACTGCCGGAGCGGTGCATCTGCACCTTGCCGACAACGACGAACTGCTCTACTGCCTCGTCACGGCCTCCGCCGGCAGCGAAACCGCCGCCGCGGAACTTTCCGGCAGTCATGACAACATTACCCGCGTCTGGAAAAACGGCAGTCTCATCTTTGAAAAGAAGAATGCCGACGCCGCGGAAAATGCCGACGCGCCCTGGCCGCTCACGCTGGCCGGAATCTACGAATTCTCCGTCACGGCCCCGCTCGATGAGATCAGCTTCATTCTGGAAGCCGCGCGCATGAACCGGCGCGTGGCGGAAGAAGGCCTGCGCGAGCAGTACGGACTCGGCGTGGGAAAAATGATGGAAACGCAGATCCGCAATCACGTGCTGGCCGACGATCTGCCCACGTTTGCGGCAAAGCTTACGGCAGCGGCCGCCGACGCCCGTATGGCCGGCGTCATGATGCCGGTCATGAGCAACTCCGGCAGCGGCAATCAGGGCATCACCTGCACCATGCCCGTGGTGGCCTGCGCCATACGCACGCAGGCCGACGACGAAAAGCTGGCGCGGGCTCTCATGATCAGCCACCTCACCTCCATCCACATCAAGCATCACCTGGGTCGCCTTTCGGCTCACTGCGGAGCCATGGTGGCGGGCACCGCCTCGGCCTGCGGCATCGCGCTTCTGCTCGGCGGCGGACTCAAGGACATGGAGCGTACCGTGCGCAACATGGTGGGCAACGTGTCGGGCATGATCTGCGACGGCGCAAAAAGCAGCTGCGCCCTCAAGGTGGCCACCGCCGTGAGCGCGGGCATACAGGCCGTGCTCCTGGCCCTGAACGGCACCGTCGTGCCCGGCAACGAAGGCATCGTGGATGACGACATCGAGGCCTGCATCGCCAACCTGGGCCGCCTCGGCTCCACGGGCATGAAGGAAGCCGACAAGGTCATTCTCGACATCATGCTGCACAAGTCCTGATCCCGACCACAGCCATCTTCAAAACAGACGGGGCCGACGCTCCGTCTGTTTTTTTATGCAGCATACGCCGCATCGCCCCTTCCTCCAGTCGAAAATCAGACGCTCCCGGCAAAGCTTACGTCTCTCACCGGGGGCTTCCCAACCGTGCCGACAGGTATTTTACACTTGGTAATCATCTGAAATAACTTGATTCCCCGAGAGAAAACTTATGTCTTAACAAGATGTCTGCTTTCTTTTTTCTGGACAAGCAGAAACCGCTCCTTTATCCTGCAAAAAACTACTGCCCGTTCCCGCTTCATGCAGGGAAACACATCTTCTCATTTTACAAGGATATATCCCTATGGGCATGACCGTCACTCAGAAAATACTGGCCGCGCACGCAGGACTCGAAAGCGTGACCGCAGGCCAGCTCATTGAAGCCAGGCTCGACGTGGTCATGGGCAACGACATCACCATAGCGCTCGCCGTTCCCGAATTCCGCAAGGCCGGAGCCGACAAGGTGTTCGACAAGGACAAGGTCGTGGTGGTGCTCGATCACTTTGCGCCGAACAAGGACATCAAGGCTGCCATGCAGTGCAAGATCTGCCGCGAGTTCGCCCGCGAAAATGATCTTACCCATTTCTTCGACGTGGGCCGCATGGGCATCGAGCACGCACTTCTGCCTGAACAGGGCATCGTCGCTCCCGGTGAGGTCATCATCGGCGGCGACTCCCACACCTGCACCTACGGCGCGCTGGGGGCCTTTTCCACCGGCGTGGGCAGCACCGACCTCGCCATGGGCATGGCCACGGGAGAAAACTGGTTCAAGGTTCCTTCCGCCATCCGTTTCAACCTCACGGGCAAGCCGGGCAAGTGGGTCTGCGGCAAGGACGTCATGCTGCACATCATAGGACTCATCGGCGTGGACGGCGCCCTCTACCGCTCCATAGAATTTTCCGGCAGCGGCGTGGCCAACCTCTCCATGGATGACCGCTTCTCCATCACCAACATGGCCATTGAAGCCGGAGCCAAGAACGCCACCTTCCCCGTGGACGACGTCTGCCGCGCCTACCTCAGGGATCACTGCACGAAGAGCTGGACGGCCTATGAAGCCGACGAAGACGCCGAATACGAGAAGACCATCGACATCGATCTCTCCTCCATCCGTCCCACCGTGGCCTTCCCTCATCTGCCGTCCAACACCCGCACCATCGACGAAGTGGGCGATGTGGAACTCGATCAGGTCTTCATCGGCTCCTGCACCAACGGCAGAATGGAAGACATGGCCATGGCCGCGAGCATCCTCAAGGGCCGCAAGATCAGCGACAGAGTCCGCGTCATCGTCATTCCCGCCACGCCGTCCATCTACATGGAGTGCATGGAAAAAGGCTATATCCGCACCTTCATGGAAGCCGGATGCGCAGTGAGCACCCCCACCTGCGGCGCCTGCCTCGGCGGACATATGGGCATTCTTGCCTCCGGGGAAAAATGCCTTTCCACCACGAACCGCAACTTCGTGGGGCGCATGGGCCATGTGGACTCGGAAGTCTATCTCTGCAGTCCGGCCGTGGCGGCCGCATCGGCCATAGCGGGCCGCATCGTCAGCCCTGAAGCAATCATGGACAAGGAAGGAGACGACTGATGCAGAACGCGCACGGTAAAGCCTTTGTCTTCGGCGACGACGTCAATACCGACGTCATTCTCCCCGGCAAGTACCTCAACGTCACCGATCCGAAGGAGCTGGCCTCCCACTGCATGGAATCGGAAGATCCCGACTTCGTGAAGAAGGCCCGTCCCGGCGACATCATGGTGGCGCACAAAAACTTCGGCTGCGGTTCCTCCCGCGAACACGCGCCCCTCTCCATCAAATATCTGGGGATTTCCTGCGTCATCGCCTCCACCTTCGCCCGCATCTTCTTCCGCAACGCCCTCAACATCGGCCTGCCCATTCTGGAATGCGAGGAAGCGGCCGAAAACATCCACGAAGGCGATACGGTGAGCGTCGACTTTGAAACGGGCGTCATCACCAACGAAACCACGGGCCGCACCTTTCAGGCCGAGCCCTTCCCTCCCTTCATGCAGAACCTCATCGCCTGCGGCGGTCTGGTAAACTACTCGAAGGAAAAAATAGAAAAACTGCGCGCCGCGCGCTGACGTTTCCGCCCGGCTTCTGTTTCGCCCCGACCGGCGAAACGCAGGACAGAACTTTTCCCGATCCCGAAGGCAGGCCAAGCCCCCTTCGCATCCTTTCCTTCCAAGAAACAAAGGATCTCATCATGGCAACCTATCGTATCGCGGTCATTCCCGGCGACGGCATCGGCCCGGAAATCGTGACTGAAGCTCTCAAGGTTCTTGAAAAGGTCGGACAGAAGTTCGGCCATGAATTCATCTTCACCCATCTTCTCATGGGCGGCGCGGCCTACGACGCCGTAGGCACCTGCTTCCCCGAAGATACCGTGGAGATCTGCAAGAAAAACGACGCCGTGCTGCTCGGCGCCGTCGGCGGCCCCAAGTGGGACAACCTCCCCGGCCCCGAGCGCCCGGAAAAGGCGCTGCTCAAGATCCGCGAAGGTCTCGGTCTCTATGCCAACCTGCGTCCGGCCATCATGCACAAGGCGCTCAGCGGCGCCTGCCCCATCAAGCATGAGAACATCGGCGACAGCATGGATCTCATGATCGTGCGCGAACTCACCGGCGGCATCTACTTCGGCGAACACGGCTGGCGTGACGGCAAATACGGCCAGGAAGCCTACGACGTGGAACGCTACAGCGAAATGGAAATCCGCCGCATCGCCAAGGTGGCCTTCAACGCAGCCATGGCCCGCAAGAAGAACCTCGTGAGCGTGGACAAGTCCAACGTGCTGGAAACCTCCCGCCTGTGGAGACGCGTCGTCAACGAAATGAGCGCCGATTATCCGGAAGTGACGGTGTCCCACATGTATGTGGACAACGCCGCCATGCAGCTGGTCTACCGCCCCAGCCAGTTCGACGTGATCCTCACCTCCAACATGTTCGGCGACATCCTCTCCGATGAAGCCAGCATGATCACCGGATCTCTCGGCATGCTGCCTTCCGCAAGCCTCGCCGACGGTTCCTTCGGTCTCTACGAACCCAGCCACGGCTCCGCTCCCGACATTGCGGGCAAGAACATCGCCAATCCGCTCGCCACCATCATGTCCGTTTCCATGATGCTGCGCTACAGCTTCGGCCTTGAAAAGGAAGCCGCCGCCATCGACAACGCCGTCACCGCCGTGCTTGAGGCGGGCATCCGCACCGGCGACATCGCCGAAGCCGGCGTCACGCCTGTGACCACCACCGAGATGGGCAAGGCCGTCTGCGACAGAATCTGAAGCCTTATCTGACTCACCATGAAAAAGGGCGGGGAAGTGCTCACTTCTCCGCCCTTTTCGCATCATGCAACATCCGCCGTCATCCGGCAGAAAACGTTTACCTGTCTGCGCTCTCGCTCTCCGTCCAGGGAGCCAGCGTTCCCTGCATGGTTTTGTTCAGAGTTTCATAGACTTCCCGCACCGGAATGTCTCTTACGTCGTCGTTCACCTTGGAAACGGCAGAAAAATTCAGCGGCCCGCGAGGCGTCCAGAGCGTTTCCGACCACGGATAGGTGATGGAAACCGTGGGAACCTTCATGGCTCCCGCCAGATGCTGCGGCGAAGAAGTGCAGGTGACAAAGGCGTCGCAGGTCTTCAGAAAGGCCGCCGTATGCTGCAGAGACTTCTGCCCGATGAACTGATGCAGCCGAGGATACTCCATGCCGCGATAGGCCTCCAGAAGCGGCACGTCACTTTCGCCCGCCACGATCCAGACATCCACATCGTCGTTCTTCTCCAGCAGAACGCGCGTCAGCTCCACAAACTTTTCAATGGGCCAGCGCAGTCCCGTCTTCTTGATGTTGCCGATGAAGATGCCTACGCGACGCAGACCGGGCACAGGCGGATACGTCGCCCGAACGGCGGCCTCCACATCTTCCGGCAGGGCGAAACGAATGCTGATATCCGGATGCTCGTCATGCGGCAGCTCAAATTCCGCCTCAAGCTCCCTCAGCATGACGCCGGAATAATGCTCGCCGTCCTCAGGAGATCCGCTCCACGGCGCAAGTCTGCCCGTATTCAGAGCGCCCTTTCTCCGTCCTCTGGCCAGAGATGTAAGCATGCGCAGCGTCTTTGACCTGGCATTGAAGCTCACCACAAGATCATGCGACTCCAGCAGGCTGGGCAGAAGGGAAAACCAGGTCCGTACGGACTTCTTGTCGTACACAAACACATGATCCACATCAGGATTGCCTTCCAGTGCCACGGCGCCCAGCGGACTGACGATCACATCGAGAACCGCGTCGGGATACAGCGTGCGAAGCCGATGAAGGACCGGCGTGCTGACCAGCATATCGCCGATGCGATCACTTCTGAGACAGAGAATACGAAACTTGCTCAAAGGACACACTCCTTGCGCATACGGAGACGGCGTCTCCTTCCCGATGCCGATCACATCGGGGCTTTGGATCGAAACAGACGCACGGCCTCGCCGACAAAGCGTACGACGGCTTCCCTCTCCTCTTCCGTCAGAGGAAGAAGCATATCGGCAACGGCCTGAGCCTGAGCCTGCAGATTCGGAGAATCATCCCTGAGAAGATCAGCAACCGAGCAGGCATAAAGATCGGCGAACTGCTGAAGCCTCTCGAGATTGAGCACGATTTTCCCGCTTTCCATGCGGGATATGCTCTCCTTCTCCACCGAGAGACGCTCCGCGACCTGTGCCTGCGTAAGTCCGGCGGCCTTGCGCCTGCGCGCAATGTTTCCGGCCGCCAGGGTGACTATGCTTTGCCTGGTCATGCTATTCCGCCTGATTCATGAAAATTATTGAAGACGAAAGAATAGCAGACTTTTTCAGGCTAAAAATTAACATTATATGTTATATTTAAATGATATATAAGGGCCTCTCCCATAGCTCCGCGCTCTCGGCCGACTCTTGAAAAAGTGACGGTATGAATGCAATGCGGGCATCCCACAGCACGCGCAGACAAGAGGCAACGGCAGACCGCTTCAGCTCCGGTCTGCCCCTGTAGAACCGGCCTGCAACGGGTTTCCTGCCGGATTGGCACGAAATCGACTTCAGTACTGTTCTGAAAGCACAAAATAAAAAAGCACGACCATCATCATGAAGATCGTGCTTTTCCAGTGGAGGCAAAATGCGTTATCAGCGGCGATGAGGCAGCCTTCCGTGTTCAAACCAATACAGAACGGCAGCACCTACAGCTACCAGAGCGAGCGAGAAGAACATTCCCTCATAGCCAAAGGACGGCACAAGGAAGCCGAACAGATACGGCCCGATGCCGATGCCGAGATCAAAGAACAGGAAAAAGGTCGTCGTGGCCTGGGCAAAACGCGAACGCGTGACCAGTGTCAGAGACACCGCCTGCCCCGCCGACTGAAAATTGCCGAAGCCTACCCCCATGAGCAGACCGGCGAAAAGAAACTCCGTACTGCTGCCAGCCACGGCCAGCTGTATCATGGCTGCCGCCATGATGATGAGCGCCGGATAGAAAACCACATTCTCCCCGTAATGGTCCAGAATATGCCCGCTGAACGGTCTCGTTCCCAGCGCTGCTGCGGCATATACAAGAAAGAACAGACTGGCTGCGCCGGAGAACCCCCGCTCGGCGGCATAAGAGGTAAGAAAGGCCTGCACGCATCCATAGCCGAAACAGGCTACCAGAGCGACCAGAGAAAAACGGACCACTCTGGGATCAATGTAGCTGTACAGATCCGTCATGGGACGATGCTTCTTCAGCATGGGCGGCAAGGAGCCGAGAGCAGGAAAAAGAGCCAGACACGCCAGTCCGAAGCCGCAGGTCGTCCATACCACGACTTCGTATCCCGAACCGTGAACAAGCGCTATGCCGAGGAACGGACCGGCCGCAAGAGCCAGTGCCGTACTCATGCTGAACAGGCTGATGCCGAGCCCGTGATATTCCCGGGGAACCACATACGCAATGATCGTACCCGTGGCCGTTCCCGTCACGCCCACGGCGATACCGGTACAGAGTCTCTGCAAAAAAAGCAGAGGAAGCGATCCTTCCATCAGGGATGAGGCAACACTCCCCGAAAAAAGCAATAACCCGGCCAGAAGAATGACACGGCAACCAAACAGAGAAAGAAGACTTCCTGAAGCAAAGCGTCCGATGAGACAGCCTATGACCATGATACCGCTGGAGAGTCCTGCCACACTCAGGCTGGCTTCATAGGTCTCACGAACATGGAGCGTACCGGTGACAAACGTCATATAATACGCGGTCATCACAAGGAGATTGATGGCGGCCACGACATTGAAACTACGATGGAAAATGGCCTTCAGAGACATTCTCCACGCGGGACATTTACAAGCTTGCGACATTCTTTTCTCCCCTGTCTCATAAAATGCCCGACATCATTTGCCGGTACATTTCATGAGACATAGGAGGAAGGCCGGATGCTGTCAACAAGTCCCTATTAATATTATAAATATATTCCCCATAAAACATCATAAAAAACTATTAATAAAATTTAAATTTATTTAAATATTTTTAGTAACTT
>OOCM01001653.1_pt1 | contig 16868 bp, 9 predicted proteins | sample 1671111 | NCBI WGS metagenome assembly OOCM01 (sample SAMN06348123, study PRJEB24527) | human gut metagenome | biome: human gut; feature: ankylosing spondylitis patient; material: feces | host: Homo sapiens | place: China | collected 2015-10 | reverse complement strand
AACTCTAAGTAAATATGTTATATTAAATTGTTGGGATAGATTACCACAAAAATCGCAGTGTGTCAACAAAAAACTTTGAAAACACGCCACTTTCGGCAGTGTGCAAGAAAACGCAAGGGAAACCTTGGTAAAAAGAGCGAACAGGACAACTCGTTCTGTTTGTAATGGAATGCCAACTCGGAACTTTTTTGAGCAGAAAAACAACCGTCCACTTCAAGTTGAGCTTGAAAACGGACGATCATTCTTGCAAAGTGATTTTCAAATTTGGGAGGCGTTTTGAAAGGCCTCATAGCGCTAGCAAGAGGTTATACAAAGACCATTTTTGCGTTGCCAAACACTTGTTGGGAAAGTCAAACCCTTGAACTGCATCCGGTGGATGCAGGCTGTGCGATTGCATCGCTGATTCGTTCAAACTCATCGCAGCCCTATATTATCGCTCACACTCCCGATCAGGATGTCAAATGCAGAAGCGGCCATCTGCATCTACGCAAACAGCCGCTTCATGATTCATTTTGTACTGGTCACTGCAGTACCTTATTCATCAGCTCTTGATAGCTGTCCACATGGTCGTATGTCACAAGACCATCTGACAATTTTGCGAAGAGCTTCTTGGCGCAGTCGATCTTGGACTTCTCGATTGGGCGCAAGTTCAGGCTTTCCATCGTGCCTTTGGTTTCTGCTACAAAATAGATGTGTTTCACCTTGCCCTCATGGAACACGATTGCCCAGTCCGGGGAGTAGTGTCCAACCGGGGTCGGAATATAGAAGCCTTTCGGCAGTTTTGCATAGATAAAGACTTCCTCTGCACCATCCAGATTTTCCGCAAACTTCCGTTCCACGCTCTTTTCCGCTGTGCCATCGGTGAAAACGTAATCCTGAATCGCCTTTTGTGCCTTGTAAGCCTTATCCATCGTCAGAGCGTGTTTCTCTGCCGTAAAGATGCTGCTGTCGTAGCTGCCCTCAATGGTATCATAGGTGATATGCTCCACGATCATGGTAGCTTTCTGCTCCTTGACCAGCCGGATCACCTTTGCGATAAATTCTTCTGGGTTGTTCTGGTACATCGCAAAGGTTGTCGGCTTGATGCCCTGCAAAATCCGTGCAACGGTATGCCGGGTCAGCGTTGTGCCCTCTGCAATTTTGCCGATCAGGTCATACGCAACCTGACCTGCGTAGTCATGTTCTAATTTTTTTGTTCTGCTCTTGGCATCGCTGAAGCTGCTGCCTTCTCGCACCATATCGGCACTCAGGACATCTTTCTGCCCGGCATAGGTAACGGTATATTGCAGGCGACTGACGTACAGTTCCATGTCGATGTATTCGATTGCTTTCCGGATCAGTTCCTCAGAATCAAAATCCACCGTATAGGCGTATTTGTGGTTGATCGTCTGCCAGAGCTTCTGGAACTCTGCCTTTTCAAACCGGTCGTTCAGCGGATTTTCCAGCACTTTCGGCTTGTTGCCATCCTCAAACATAGACTTGAGCATACTGTCATCATAAATTGCCTGCACAAGCGTGTGCACGCCCTCTTCAATGGGCTTCAGCGTTTCCGGCACCGGTGCAAGTGTTCCGGTCTGCACATCGTCCCGGTAGTCCTGCGTGACATTATCCTGCTCATCCACATAGTTATTGCGGACAAGATACTGATAAATTGCCCGTGCCTGACGGTCATCCACCTTGACGGTTTTGCCATCCAGCCTGATGGTCTTGCCGGTGAAATATGCAATGTCTGCTTTGCGGGGACGATCATACAGCACTGCCTCGGTCTGCTTTTGCAGTCCGTCTACAAATCCTGCATAGCTCTCGCTGGCAATAACGGTCAGGACGTTGATATCCTGCACCTTATCTCCCAGCACTTCCGCATCCATGCGGTTTCCGTCCTTGTTCACGCACAGACGCAGTCCACGGCCTACTTCCTGCCGTTTCTGCGTGGTGCTGTCGCTGTGCTTCAGGGTGCAGATCTGGAACACATTCGGGTTATCCCAACCTTCCCGCAGTGCGGAGTGGGAGAAGATGAACCGGGTCGGCTCTTCAAAGGACAGCAGACGTTCCTTGTTTTTCAGGATCAGATCATAGGCAGAAATGTCATCCGACATATCCGAGCCACGCTTGACCGAACTGTTGACGCTGTGACCTTTCTTGTCGATGCTGAAATAGCCTTTGTGGACATCATGCACATCGGTTGAATCCAGATAGGCTGTATAAGCAGGGTCAAACAGGGTACGATGCTCATTCAGAACCGAAAGATACTCCTGCTCAAAAATCTTGCCGTACTCGCCCAGCAGCTCGTTTCCGTCTTCATCGTACTGGCGGTATTTTGCCACTTCGTCGATGAAGAACAGCGAAAGCGTCTTGATGCCCAGTTTGAAAAGTTCCTGCTCTTTTTCAAAGTGCGAAAGGATCGTTTCATGGATCTGCACCCGGCGCATATCATTTTCGGAAACATCGCCGGTGACATCGCCTTTGCGGATGGTATCGCCGTTCGTAAAGGTCACAATGCCCGTGATCGGGTCGATTTCCGACACTACGAAGCCCTTGTACTGCTCCATTTCCCCGGAGATGTAATAGAGATTATCGCCCACATCCAGCGTATGGAACTCTCGCTTCGTGCCGTTCTGGTGGCTGACCTCCAGCTCCACTTTTGCCCGCGGCGGATTCTTCGGGGAGATGATGATGCTTTCCAGATACAGATACTTGTCCGTACCACGCAGATTTTTGACCTCAAAGCCTTTGACTTCGATTTTCTTGACCAGCCGCTTATTGTAAGCGTCCAGCGCATCCAGAACGTAAATCAGATTGTGCTGCTTGGCGTGGGTAGCAGAGTAGTTCAGCGTGAAAAGCGGATTGAACTTCTTCAGGGCTTTCTGCGTGGCAGAGTCCTCTTTGCCCATCTTCTGCGGTTCGTCCAGAATCAGGATCGGGCGGTTGGCGGCAATCACATCAATCGGGCGGCGGGAGCCGAACTCGTCCCGCTTGGTGTAAATAATTCTCGCAGCGGCATCACCCTTGCGGCCTTCCACGTTCTTGTCCTCGTTCATGGATGCCGCAAACGCCTGTGTGTTGATGATCATGACATTGATGCCGGAATTGCTGGAAAAGGAATCCAACTGATTCAGGTTGCTGCTGTTGTAGATAAAGAACCGTGCCTTTTTGCCGTAGCACTCCATAAAGTGATCGGCAGTGATCTCAAAGGACTTCTTTACGCCCTCACGGATGGCGATACTCGGCACAACAACGATAAATTTGCTCCAACCATACCGCTTGTTCAACTCGAACATGGTCTTGATGTAAACATAGGTCTTGCCTGTGCCGGTTTCCATCTCAATATCCAACGAGCATCTTCCCATCGGTGCCACCAACTTGTCCGACTGATGGATGTTTGCTTCTGCCTGCAATGTGCGGATGTTCTGAAGCAACTCCTGATCGGTCAATTGGAGTGCTTCGTTCTTAAAGCCGGAATCGTTGATCAAATCCTGTAACTCCACCTGTGCTGCATCGTCCCCATTGGAAACAAGACTCAACTGCTGCGGCTGCGCAGACAGGTTTCCCATATCCCGCAGGTACGACACGCCTGCATTGTAGGGTTGCCCCTGAAAGACCCGTGCCACCGCATCCACAGCGTCCGTCTGGTACTGCTGAATCTTAAAACTAAACTTCATCTTTGTGGTTTACCTCCTGCTCCAGCATCAGGAACCGGTCAAAGTCACTTTCATACAGGCGATCCTGAATGACACGATACTTTTCGTATTCGGTTTCCGCATGAAGTTTTGCCTGCTCTGCGCTGATTTTACCGGGACCTGTCAGCAGCTCGTTGCCGTTGAACTCCAGAAAACCATCCAGCCGCTTTGCCCAGTCCTCCATGCTCATGGGAATCTTGCGTTCCGCCTGTAACTCAGCATAATCCAGATAGAGCGACACGATGCGCTCCAGATAGTTCATTTCCTCTTTGCTCAGGTAGTTTTTGGCTATTGTCACATCCGCTTTCAGGATTTTCCCATCCGGCGCATTTTCCCATGTGGTAAGCCCCATGTGTTCCTTGTTTGCATCGGCACGCTCCACGATCAGTTCTGCCGCCGTGTGGCGATGCACAGCATAGTGCATCTTATTCTGAACCGTCTGAAAGAACAGCCGGGTCGTCTTGGCGTCCTTGTCGTAATCGAACGCTGTTGCGTATAAATCCGTCACTTTCTGATAGAACTTGCGCTCCGACAGACGAATTTCCCGAATCTGCTGCAACTGACGCTCAAAATATTCATCGGTGAACATATGGCCTTTTTTCAGCCGCTCTACATCCATCGTCCAGCCCTGAATGGTGTGGTCCTTGACGATCTGCCCCGCCCACTTGCGGAACTGCACAGCACGCTGGTTGTTCACCTTGAAGCCCACGGCAATAATCATTTGCAGATTATAGTGATCCTGTTTGCGGTTAATCTGACGGTTGCCCTCCGTTTGAACTGTCAAGTATTTCTTGACAGTTGCCTCCGGCGTAAGTTCCCCATCCGAATAAATGCGTTTGATGTGCTGGGAAATCGTCTGCTTTGACACATCATATAATGCCGCCATCATCTTCTGCGTCAGCCAGATATTCTCATCCTCATAGCGCATTTCATAGCTTGCATCGCTCTCACCCGTAGAAGCCACAAAGGTCAAATATTCTGCCGCGGAACTACGGATCAGTTTGGAGTTTTGAGAGTGGAGTGTGGAGTTTTTTTCTTCGCTCATACCGTATCATCTCCTTTTGCAAATTTTGCGCTCATGGTTTTGGTCGTAGAAGAGAGCATTTTCCGGAGTTCTTCACAGTCTGCATAGAGCGACTGATATTCTTCCGCTTTCAGATAATCTGTTTCCGCCAGCAAGTCCAGCCAGTAAATCGTTTCCGCACATTCTTTCAGCGCAATATAGATTTTGGAAAGGAAATCCTTTTCGCTGATGGCGCACTCACTTTCGGCAATGTTTGCACCAATGCTCGTCCCACTCCGTAAAACCTGTTTGGACAGGACAAACTCTTTCTTTTCTGCGCACAGATATTTATAAAGATTCACGATTCTGACCGCAAACCTCTTGCTTTTGAACTTTACCGTTTTGCTCTGCTCCATAAACGCACCTCAATGTGGAGCTTGGAGTGTGGAGAGTGGAGTTATCCGCTTTTGCTTCAACTCCACTCTCCACTCTTCACACTCCACACTCATAAAACTTTTCTAACTGTTTCCGGGCTATACGTTTCAAAAATCTGGTCAAAGTTTGTCGCAACGCTGTCGTTTGCCATGGAGCTGTCACGGAACACAGCATAGTAGGGCTTCATCTGGGCAATAGCTTTGACGGTCTCCTCCGTCACATCATGGTCAAAGCAGGCCAGCAGGAACCCCTCTGCCACATTGAACACCCTTTTGCCCGCAATCTCTTTCACCTCAATGGGGCTGGACAGCAGCACACCCAGATCCAGCATCACCTGGAACAGCAAATCTTCCGGAGTGCGGTCAGGTTTTACGTTATCCACCAGCGAGAACATATCCTGCTGGCTGACTTCATCCGGCGTATAGTAGACGTTTTCCATATTGCTGCTGTCCAACCGCAAACACCGGAAACCCACATCCAGTGTGGAGTTTGGCGTGTTGAGAGTGGAGTTTGTGTCAAGCCGCACTCCATCCATTGACAGCTGTCCCCCTGCGGACAGAATTTGCTTGCCTGCACGGCGGATGCGCTCTTTGCCGATTTCGCAGATGTTCTTATAGCCAGCCTTGTACGCTTCGCTCTTCTCGTCCGTCTTTTCCGGCAACTGCACCATGATAAATTTACGGTGTCCACCATCTTCGGCATTTTTGCTCATTACTGCATGAGCAGTTGATGCCGAACCTGAAAAGAAGTCAAGAACTACAGAATCCGATTTTAAGTTCGCAAGAGTCAAAAGTCGTTGCATTAGGCGCTGCGGTTTAGGACCACTGAAAAAGCCGCCATCAAGAAGTCTGGAAACTTCTTGTGCTCCTTCTTGGCTGTGTCCAACATCCTTGAAAAACATAATAGAGGTTGGTGCCATGCCATCGTGTTTCAAGTCAGTAAGGAATCTCTTTATTCTGGGCACTCCGTTTCCATCTGGTCCAAACCAAATCCTATTATCTTGGAGTCTCTCCAAAAATGCTTTTTTGGAGAGACTCCAGCAGCGACCTGCTGGAGGCTCTATTACTCGCCCCGAAGGAGCGGTAATAGGATAATCGCACTCCGCATTATAAGTCTTTACTGAAATATCACTTGACATCCATACGCCACGAGGATCGTTATCAGGATTTGAATAACGAGCATTTGCTTCCTCAGTTCTTGGCAATCTACCAATAATGAATTTCGTTATATCTCTTGCGTACATTAAAACATAGTCGTGGCTGTTAGATATGAAGCGGGCATCGTTCTTTGGCGAAAATGCTCTTTCCCACACCAACTGTGCTAAAAAGTTTTGTCCACCAAACACTTCATCGCAACATTTCTTAAGATTTTCCTGCTCATTATCATCAATACTGATAAAAATCACGCCATCATCTGCCAGCAAATCCTTTGCTATCTTCAAACGCGGATAAATCATATTAAGCCAGTCCGTATGGAAACGGCCATTGTTCTCGGTATTCGTCACCATGCGATTGCCGCTTTCATCGTAATCGCCGGACTTCACTCTCCACTCTCCACACTCCACACTGAAATCGTCATTGTAAACAAAGTCATTGCCGGTGTTGTACGGCGGATCAATGTAGATCATCTTGACTCTGCCCAGATAGGTCTCTTGCAAGAGCTTCAGCACTTCCAGATTATCGCCCTCGATGTAGAGGTTCTCGCTGTCAAAACCGCCGGGTGTGCCATCTTTGCCCACACTGTCAGCTGCCACCGGACGCAGCGTTGCCGTAATGGGCGCATTGGCCGCCAACATCGCCTTTTTCTTATCTGGCCAAGTAAACTGATAGCGCTCTTCCCGACCCTCCACGATGGAATCGGAAAGCTCCTGCCGCAGAACATCAAAATCAATGGCGTGTTCTACCTTGCCGTTGCGTTTCACCTCGGTAATTGCATTGGGGAATAGCTTGCCGATTAAATCTATGTTGCGCTGTACGCCGTCAAGGCTGTGCATTTTTAGAGTTTCCATCAGTTATCCTCTCATTTTTTATAAATAAAATTTAATGTTTTCATGTTTATATAGTGGTAAATCTTCTTCCTTAAATTCCAATCCTTTGCAGATGCCACGATAAAGGAGACAACAAATTGAATCGTAGTACAGATTTCTGTGTTGAATAAATCTCTGAATCGTTGCACTCCCCGTAGTCGATATAAGACCATCCGGCACATTGCCGTCTGGAAAGTCCGCTGTACAGAATGGATTCATTTGTATGCCAAGTTTTTTCGATGAATAGCACTGTGAATCTATACACAGAAATCTCATATCACCAATATTATTGCAGATAAGTTTATAGTCATACTGATTTCGGATAAGATATTTGCTAGTATCAAAAATATTATAATATGTTTCTTCGTATAGTTCAGGCAAATTGGAAAACAGTTGATTGCAGATGTTCTCACATTTGGAAAGGTAATCAGTTTCATCAAGGTCGATCCAATTATACCAGTGATAATTCCAAACGGGTTTTATTTTCTTAATATTTCGCCGCTGAAGTTCAAAAAGTGCCATCATCCATCGAATGCTCTCATCCGTCAGAAATTTAAGCATATTTCCACGAAATAAATTCTTATCATCTCTTCCAGACAGGCAATAATTCTTAAAATCTTCCGTACAGGATTTTGCGCATTCAAAAATACTGTAAAAATTTTCTCCTCCATGAGCAAGAATCTCATTTGTTCTTCTAACAAAATTATTTTCCTTGTCAGAAGCAGCATGTCCCGAAAGGACAAAGCACATATAGTTGTGCAGAAGAACAAAGCGATGCCGGATTTCGGACATCAAGTATTCATTTGAGTCAGATTTTTCAAAAAAATGATTACTTTTCTCAATAAAGTCTTCCACTTTCTCTTGCAGTACAATCGTCGGAAGATTTTTACATGGTATACCTATTTCAAAATAATTTTGAATAATTCTATGTAACGTATCCCGACTATAATCCTTCAAATCCGTCTCAAAGCCCAAAGAAAAGTGTGTAAACATATTTTCCTTGAGATTCCAATCATATTCACGCACCCCTGTATCAAGACTGCCACGCATTTGAGGATACAATGCAACGCATCCGTTAATTGGGAATGATATATTGTTGAACTTAATATCATGGTTGGTACTATACTTAATGCCAATACGCCACAAATTCGGAAGGACTTGATTTTTTATTTCCTTCAAGTCTCCATTCAAATGCTGGTTTAGATAATCAACTGCATCTTGTATTTCCGCAATCTGTTGAGGTGTTTTATAAACAAAAAGCTGGTTTCGTTTTTGAGCAATATATCGCATCTCCGAAATAAACGAATGAATATCGGAAATATACTCCGTTCCTTGGAAATGATATGTCACTGTCTTTTTTCCTTCAAAATTCAATCGCATGAGCGTTTCATCTGAAAGATATATCCAGAATACCTTTTTGGTCGAAAGATCTACGACAAAGTAAATTGCCGGACATTCCGTCACCTTGTCTTTAACATACTGCAAGAAATTTGTTTTGAGTGAATAATCATATTTTCCTATGTTTTTTCCTTTTGTATTCTGTATCAACTTGTCAACTTTTTTTATTTGGACGATAAATTGTTTGACAGGTTCACATTCATTGTTTACAAGCTCAAATGTTCCATCATAATTTGGAGTTCGATCATTTTCGCTAAAAAAAGTTTTAATTTCACGTGTTGATTCCAAAAGTTCCTCTAGAATTCTGATTGATTCAGACTCGTCAAAAGCTGATTTACTATGCTTTGAAATCATTGAATTAGACATCTTTCAGCCTTTCCTTTAACATTTTAATTTTTTGAACCATCTCAAATTTCTTTTTCGGTTGCTTTTCCTTACGGATTTTAGCTTCCAGTGCCACAATCTGCTTTTCCAGCTGCTCTCGCTGTTTCTGCTGCTCCACACTGTCTTTCAGGGAAGTGCTTTCTCCTGTGCCAAGCGCATCGCCTGCGATCTGTCGGACAAAATTCTCGTACACAGCATCCAGCGTAAGCCCTTCCAGATGCACCGGCAGGTCGTCCTCGTCCAGCCAGTCCGTAGAATAATAGCGATCAACCTTAAAGGCCGTCTTGCCCGCCGCAGCTTCCTTGTAGCCGATGACGGCGCAATACTTACCCTCGTATTCCAGCAAAAAGAGGATGTGATATGGAATTTCCCGGTCGATTTGGCGCAGCACACTCTCGTCCAGCTCCGGGGCAGACAGCCGCACCTCGAACACCTCGATCTCCGTCACCTGCTCGCCAGCAGCCAAATTCAGGGTAGTGGTCGCAATCTTATTGCGCCAGTAGATGATTTTGATCTGCTCGACAAAGGCTTTCTTCATAACCGGGGTAACAGCGATGTTCTCATAGAACTTCTGCTTCGGGATGCGTTTATTGAACTCGGTAGATACAGGCAAGTCCAGCACGTTTTTCACCTCTATGTGTTCATTTTACGACAAGAAAACAAATCAGCTCAAAGTCATCCAGCCCGGACACCTGACTGAGCAATGCCGTTGTTCCGCCTGCAGAGAACAGGCTGTCGATATCGCTTTCTTCCTTAACATCAATGATCGAATCAATGGCTTCACTCAGCAATTCGGACATTTCTGCCATGTCCTTTCCGTCGTCTGTTTCCCGATTGAAGCGTTCGTACACCTCTTTGATCGGCTCAGACTTTCCACGGCACAGCAGACGGATATCATCCAGCATCTTTTTGGGGTTCAGATAGTCGCAGACGATCTGCCCATCCATTCCGATGTAGACCATGTAGAACGGATGGATACGGTTGCGGTTATCCGCATTGACGCTGTTATTGATGTTTTTCAGAACGAAGATCACGCCCTCCGGCAATTCATCCGTAGCTGGAACCACCGCATGAAGTCCACGGGGCTTCTTGTCCAGATCGCCGTTGTGCTTGATGTAATCCAGCAGGTCGAGCCGGAACTCGTTCAGTCCCAGATCCATGATGGAGATGCCGTCCGACATATCCTCGATGTCAACGACCTCTTCCTGCAAGCGTTTCAGCTGTGCCTTGCGGTACTCCAAATCGCCCTTTTCTTCGGGGTTGATAAGGTCATCATCGCCGGTAGAGGTCATAACGGTGATTTTCATGCGGGTCTCCACACGGGATTTCAGGTTGATGTAATCGTCCAGCGTCAGATCGGGCCAGAAATTCACAAGCTGGATGTACTGGTTCCTGCTGCCGATACGGTCAATTCGTCCAAAACGCTGGATGATGCGCACCGGGTTCCAGTGAATGTCATAGTTGATCAGATAATCGCAGTCCTGCAAGTTCTGACCTTCAGAAATGCAATCTGTCGCAATCAGCACATCAATTTCCGTGGTACTACCGGGCATCAGAACATCCCGGTCTTTGGAAACGGGAGAGAAGCAGGTCAGCACGTTGTTGAGCGTTGCCTTGAAGCCCTTGATCGTGGTGCGTCCATCAATCGAGCCGGTAATAACGGCGGTGTTCAGCCCATATTTCTGCTTTACAAACGTACTCACATTGTCAAAAAGGTACTCTGCCGTATCCGAAAATGCAGAGAAAATCAGCACTTTTCTGTTGCCGGCATTGATCGGGTGCTCAATTTTTTCAGACAGCAGCTTGAACAGTTCTTGCAGCTTTGTGTCATGCTGCGGCGTGATATCTGCCACCATAAAGGTCAACAGCTCCAGAATTTCTGCATCTTTCCGAAGTTCATCACGCCAACTCTTCCAATCCATATCCGCAAGGTCGATTTTGACTTTCTTGCCGACGGTGAAAAAGCCAGTATTTTCATCGTCCATGTCAAAATCGTCTCCGGTCATGTCGTACATATCCAGATCGGCATGACCGGAGCGTTCAAACTGGTCAATGGACTGAATCGTACCATCAATCAGCTTCTTGATGCGCGTCAGGGTCAACTGGAACGAGCATACAGAGCTTTCCAGCCGTTTCAGCAGGTTAATACTCATCAGCCTGCAAATGCCCTGCTCACGACCTCTCTGGGTCAGATTCTCGCCCTTATTGTGCGTCAGCTCCTGATACTTTTGGATCTTACTTGCGAAGATGTAGTTGGAGGGCATATAGACGCACAGGCTCAACTGTATCAGCTGCTCGTAAATCTCGTTGTAGTTGATGGCATTATTCAGGTCTGTCAGGCATGGACGAACAGAGATCGGCTTCAACCGCTCCGGGAATTTTCCGATAGCGTTGGTGTTGTAGTACTTCTCAATATGCTTCCGAGAACGTGCGATGGTAACACTGTCCAGCAGCTCAAAGAAGTCAAAATCCAACGTCCGCAGCAGCGCATCCGTGGTTCTCTCTTCTGGTTTCAGCTTGCTCCATGCGTTAAAGGCTTTCTGCGCCTGCTTGAAGATGTCCTCAATGCTCTTTGAGGTGTTCAGCCTTTCATCCAGATACTCGGAGCTTCCCTCATAGGCAAGGGCCAGCTGATTTTTCAAATCCACAAAGCGGTTGTTGACCGGCGTTGCCGAAAGCATCAGCACCTTGGTCTTAACTCCGGCACGGATCACCTTGTCCATCAGCCGCTGGTAACGGTTGTCCTGCGTCTTGCTGTGCGTACCGATGCCGTTGCGGAAGTTGTGCGATTCATCAATGACGACCAGATCGTAGTTGCCCCAGTTCAGGCGATCCAGATCGAGGCCATTCGATTTTCCGCTGCTTCTGGACAGGTCTGTGTGGAACAGGACGTCATAGTTCAGCCGATCCGATGCAATTGGGTTGTTCACATAGTTGTCCTTGTAGGTATTCCAGTTCTCTGCCAGCTTTTTGGGGCACAGCACAAGAACCGACTTGTTTCGATTCTCATAATACTTTACGACAGCCAGTGCGGTAAAGGTCTTGCCAAGACCAACACTGTCCGCAAGGATGCAGCCGTTGTACTTTTCCAGCTTATTGATGATGGCAAGCACCGCGTCCTTCTGGAAGTCGTACAGCAGGCTCCAGATTTTGCTCTGCTTAAAGCCGGTTGACTCATTCGGCAGTTCATCTTCTGAGATGTCGTCCAAAAACTCGCTGAACACATGATACAGCGTCATAAAGTAGATGAACTCCGGGGAATTTTCTGCATAAGCCGTGCTGATATTCTCCAGTACTACATCTGTGACATCCTGCATTTTGTCCCGGTCGTTCCACAGGGTATCGAACAACTTCATGTACTGCTGTGCGAACGGAGCCTCCATGCAGTTGACCATGTTGTAGCTGTTATTTCCGCGCTCACAGCCAATATCAACTGTCGTAAATCCGCCAATCGGCATATAGGCGGTCTGTGCTGCACCGGAATCCACAGTCATAAAGCCAGCCATATTTTCACCGGTGGTGTTCGATTTGAACGTAGCCTTCCTTCTGATCCAGTCTGCACACTCCTTTGCGATGGCTCTCTGGGTCATCTCATTGCGCAGTTTGATTTCAAACTCTGTACCGTAAAGGCTCGTTTCACGAGAAATGCGGGGAATGTAGAACTCCCGCTTCTGCTTTTCAGCCTTTTCTTTCACAAACGTGGGGGATGTAAAGATAAATTCAAACTCGTCTATGGTTTCCAGCTGCTTCTTTAGCTCTTTGTAGGCATACATCGAAAAGCAGGCTGCCGCAATAGACACCCTGCTGCCTTTTTTGATTTCGACCCGTAAATCATCTCGAACGGTATTGGTGATGTTATCCAGAATTTTCATATCATCCACCGGCTTTATGCTTATCCGTATTTTTTATAGCCTTGACTATGAAAGCACTCTTACAAAACTCTATTTCTATTATACCACCCACTTTTTCCCCTGTAAACGAAAAAGCTGACGGTGTGTAGCGTGCAGCATCCATCAGCTTTTCGTGACACAAAAAATCGGCACCCACTTTTCAGCGAGTGCCGATTTTGTTACCCTATAGTGCGCTTTGATTTTTGGCGTAAGTGGCGTAAGTTTGGCGTAAATCCGCTTTTGCGCGCTCCAAAAATCAAGGATTCATGCGGTTTTTAGGCAGTTATTAGTACATGCCGCCCATGTCACCGCCGGCAGGTGCGGCGGGAGCCGGGGGTTCCGGCAGGTCAGCCACGAGGCTCTCGGTGGTCAGCACCATCTCAGCGACGGAAGCTGCATTCTCCAGAGCGGAGCGAGTGACCTTGGTCGGGTCCACGATGCCAGCAGCGATCATATCCTCGACAAAGACCTCGTTCTGGGCATCGAAGCCGTAGTTGGGCTTGTTAGCAGAGATGATCTTGTCGATGATGACGCTGCCCTCCAGACCGGCGTTCTTGGCGATCTGGCGCAGAGGAGCCTCCAGGGCCTTCAGCACGATCTTGGCACCGGTGCGCTCGTCGCCCTCCAGCGTGTCGCACAGGGCGCGCACAGCGGGGATCGCATTGATAGGAGCGGTACCGCCGCCGGCTACAACACCCTCCTGCACAGCTGCCTTGGTAGCGTTCAGTGCATCCTCAATGCGCAGCTTCTTGTCCTTCATCTCGACTTCGGTAGCAGCACCGACCTTGATGACAGCCACGCCGCCGGCCAACTTAGCCAGACGCTCCTGCAGCTTCTCACGGTCAAAGTCGCTGGTAGCGGCCTCGATCTGGCTGCGGATCTGGGCAATGCGGGCTGCAATGGCGTCCTTATCGCCTGCGCCGCCCACGATGGTGGTGTTCTCCTTGGTCACCTTCACCTGACGGGCATGACCCAGCATCTGGACGGTTGCGTCCTTCAGCTCATAGCCCAGATCAGAGGAGATCACAGTGCCGCCGGTCAGGGTAGCGATATCCTGCAGCATCTCCTTGCGGCGGTCGCCAAAGCCAGGAGCCTTGACAGCTACGACATTCAGGGTGCCGCGCAGACGGTTGACGATCAGGGTGGACAGAGCCTCGCCCTCGATGTCCTCAGCCACGATCAGCAGCTTCATGCCGTTCTGCATCACCTGCTCCAGCAGGGGAACCAGATCCTGAATGACGCTGATCTTCTTATCGGTGATCAGGATAGCAGCGTTGTCCAGATCGGCCACCATCTTGTCGGTATCGGTGACCATATAGGGGGTCAGGTAGCCGCGGTCAAACTGCATACCTTCCACGATCTCGTTGTAGGTCTCGGCTGTGGTCTTGTTCTCCTCGATGGTGATAACGCCGTCAGAGGTGACCTTCTCCATAGCCTCGGCGATCAGACGGCCGATCTCGGGGTCGCCGGCAGAGATGGTGCCGACGCGGGCGATATCGTTGCTGTCCTTCACCTTCTGGCTGTGTGCCTTGATGGTCTCCACAGCGGTGGTAACAGCCTTGCTCATGCCGCGGCGGATATCCATGGGATTTGCGCCGGCGGTAACGTTCTTCATGCCCTCGTTGACCATGGCCTGTGCCAGCACGGTAGCAGTGGTGGTGCCATCGCCTGCGGCATCGTTGGTCTTGGTTGCGACTTCACGCACCAACTGTGCGCCCATGTTCTCGAACTCGTCCTTCAGCTCGATCTCCTTTGCGATGGTCACGCCATCGTTGGTGATGACCGGTGCGCCGAACTTCTTGCCCAGCACCACATTGCGGCCCTTGGGGCCGAGGGTGATTTTAACGGTGTTAGCCAGGGTATCAATACCGGCACACAGTGCCTTGCGGGCGTCCTCGCCCTGCTTGATCTGCTTTGCCATAATACATCGCTCCTTTATAATACAAGCTCAATTGAAAAGGGAAAATTCAGTTTCAGTCTTCCACAACAGCCAAAATGTCGCTCTGGCGCACAATGGTGCACTCTTCGCCGTCCACCTTGACTTCGGTGCCGGAGTACTTGCTGGTGAGGACCTTATCGCCGACCTTGACGGTCATCTTGACTTCCTTGCCGTCCACGACACCGCCGGGGCCGACAGCCACTACCTGTGCCACCTGCGGCTTCTCTTTTGCGCTGCCGGTCAGGATCAAGCCGCCCTTGGTGGTCTCCTCAACTTCAACAGTCTTAATGACAACACGGTCTGCAAGAGGAATGATCTTCATAATTCTTGCCCTCCAATTATATTGAATTTATTTGAAACTTTGTTACGTCCTGCGGGGGCTTCGTGTGTGCTCCGCAGCGGTTTAGCACTCCTTTTCTCTGAGTGCTAATTGTATTGTACTCATCTTGCTCTGAAAAATCAAGGGGTTTTGCAATTTTTCTTTGTTAAGAATTTATGACGTCCAAAAATCGCACCCTACTACGCAAAAAAGCGGTGTGTTCTTGACAGGACGCGCCGTCTTTTTTATACTTATAGCGCATTACAAAAACACAGCTGACGCGCTTTGCGGCAGAACGGAGGATACTTTGACAGACAAAAAGCTGATCTCATCTTTGCAGGGGCTGCGGGCAGTCGCATTTCTGAGCGTGGTGCTCTCCCATTGCGGGGCACCGTGGCTGGGGCCGTGGGCGATCACGGTATTCGTGGCGCTGTCCGGTTTTCTGATGACCTGCAACTATTACGACCGCCCGCGCACAGCACCGGGACTGCGGTCTGCCATAGCTTTCTCTCTTAAAAAAATACGAAAGCTGTACCCGCTGCACCTTATAATGATGGCTGCCGCGTTGTTATTTGTGCTGAAGGGGCTTCTGGCGCAGCCCTCTGCCCGCGGGGTGCTCTCCTGTGCAGCGCAGCTTGTTGTAAGCATTTTTCTGCTGCAAACATGGATTCCCTCCAGCCGTTTCTGGTTCTGCCTGAACGGAGTGGCGTGGTATCTTTCGGTACAGGCTTTTCTGTATGCCATCTTTCCCCCGCTTCTCGCCGTACTGAAAAAGGCGGATGTCCGCAGGCTGCGCTGCATTGCCGCCGTGATCTTCTGCGCACAGTGCCTTGCGTCCTTTGTTTTCTGGAAAGCCGGGCTCAGCGGAAAGGCGGCCTTTTACCTGACCTATCTGTGCCCTGTGTTCCGGGCGGGAGATTTTACCATCAGCTGCTGCATGGGCTGCCTTTACCACAGCCGCAAACAGGAGAGCGGCCTGCCGGGCGGTGCTTTCTCCCTGCTGGAGCTTGCTGCTGTGCTACTTGCGAGCGGCTGCCTTTTTATCGCCGCCAGGCAGGTGGGGGTTCTGGGCGCGGTGGCCTTCCGGTACAATGTGCTGTTCACTCCCTCTGCGGTGCTGCTGGTCTGGCTGCTTGCCGTGGGCAAGGGAATCATTTCCCGGCTGCTTTCCGCAAAGCCGTTTTTGTGGCTGGCCGGGCTGTCCCCTTACGGTTTTCTGATTCATCAGGTGCTGATCCGGTATATGGAGTGGACTGCGGACAAGTTCAGCTTTACGGTACATCCTGTGGTCTGGACCCTGACCGTATATCTGCTCACGCTCTGCCTGAGCAGCTTTTACAAGGCGCTGGAACGCCGGGTGCGGCAGCGCCATACCCAAACCGGCGCATAACAGTAAAACACAAGGCCGCTGCACGGAACAATGTGCAGCGGCCTTGTTTGGGTCTGATGGTTTATTTCTTTACTTCACAGCCGCTTTTTTGGCGGTAAAGCGCTGGTAGGCGGGCAGCGGCAGCAGCACGCGGCCTGCCAGCGGCTGCACCTGCACCGACACCTGCTTGCAGGGGGCGCACTCGCCGTCCACTGTGGCAATGATGGGTCCGCGGCCATCTGCTGCCCGCAGACTGACCGATTTTGCGCGGCGGTAGATAAAGTAGGGCTTTGCGGCCTCGGTCAGCTGGCCGTTTTGAAAGTGCTGGCCGTTTTTGTACAACATCAGCAGTTTTGCAATGACCCGGCGGCTGACCTTGCGCACGATGAACACATCCAGCCAGCCGTCATCCGGCTGTGCCTCCGGCC
>OOCM01001649.1_pt1 | contig 16896 bp, 10 predicted proteins | sample 1671111 | NCBI WGS metagenome assembly OOCM01 (sample SAMN06348123, study PRJEB24527) | human gut metagenome | biome: human gut; feature: ankylosing spondylitis patient; material: feces | host: Homo sapiens | place: China | collected 2015-10 | reverse complement strand
AAGATTTTAAATGTGCAAATAAACGTCATAAAAATAGTTTTGTAAAAAAAGAGTGTTCATAGAAGTGTTATATTTTATTTGAGAGCAAAAAAGACCGACTCACAGTGGCGACAACAATTTTCCATCACTATGATTCAGTCTCTTTAAGTTTCACATTTTGTATTCTGACCGGAAACACATTTCCGCTTAAGAGCCCCCTGGCAAGCCAGGAGCTTTTGGCAATGTGCAAAATGAACAATTCCCAAGAAGGCACTTTCACGTGCCCTTTGGGGAATTCGTTCATTTGCACACACAATAATACTATTCACTTGCAAACAGCATCTTAATAAAACATGCGATATTTCCATTCCTTACATCCGCCGGGGAACTACCGGTAATTCTCTATTTTTTCTTGTATTTAACCTTTTTCCCTGCACTCTTCATTGCTTTTTTCAGCTTGCCAAAATTCTTTGCCGTCATTTTCTTTGGAACGGTCACTTTTGCAGTTGCTTTGATTCCTTTGAATGCCTGTGAGCCAATCTTAACTGCATTTTTGTTCTTGAAGGTGATATTCTTCAGTTTGCTGTTTTTATAGAAGCTCTTTGTTCCGATCTTGCTGATATTTGCTCCGAGTACCAGAGTCGTCAGTTTTTTATTGTTTTGGAATGCTTTTGCTGCAATTTCCGTTACTTTAAAGGTATAGCCATCTTTCGTAACGGTTGCCGGAATGGTGATCTTATTTCTTTTTTTCCTGGTTCCGGTTACTGCAACCGTTCCTTTTTTTGCATCGGATTTGGTCACTTTATAGCTGATTCCTTTTCCGTCGGTAAATACCGTTCCCTTTTTCGGTACCGTTTTGACAGTATCCGGTGCCGGATTTGGATTTGGTGTCGGCGTTGGATCTGGTTTTTGCTGTTCTGCTTTTTCCGTCAGAGCTTTTCTTGCCTCTTCCAGTTCTTTCTTTGCTGCGTCCAACTCTTCCGGTTGTGCATCTGCTCGATCCAGCATCTCTTTCGCCCGTTTCAGTGCTTCCTGATATTTGGCTACACTTTCAGAAGTGTATTTTGAGAGATCGATTTTTTCAGACACCTTTATCTCTTCCGTCAGAGTTTCTTTGCATCCTGTAACTTTTTTCAGGTAAGCATTCTGTGCACTTTCCAGCTCAGCTTTTGCCGCATCCAGTTCTTCCTGACCAGCCATGACATCACCGTATACCGCTTTTGCTCTCACAGACGCATTCCATAATTCTGCCAGTTCATCTGTGTTTGCAGATGCATAAGCAAAATCAGCTTTTGTATTTTTCAAGATCGTTTTTGCTTCCTCATATGCATTTTTCAGGACACTTCTGTCAACGCTCTGGTATACTTTCATTTCACAGATTACATATTCACTTGCTTTTCGCTGTACACCCTTCATTCTGACATAGCGTGCGGATGTTTCTGTAAAGCTGTCCTCAGTCCATGCTTTTTCATTTCCGCTGACGGATTTTACTGTGCTCCAGTCGGCACCATCGTTTGATACCTGAATGTCGTATGCTGTCGCATAACGTCCTGCTGCCCAGTCGATCACAACCTTGGATACCTTTCTTTCTCTTCCAAGGTCAATCATCAGGAAATCATCATTTCGGTCAGAAGAGCACCATCTGGATTCGTAAGAGGTACTTACTCCGCTTGTTCCGGTTACATGTCCGTCTCCGTCGGTTGCCTTCCATGCCGGATAGAGACGCATCTCATCCCCTTTGTAGCCTTTGTTGCCAAGATCGGCATATGCTCCCCGGTTTCTCGCCACATCCACAAGCGTTGCACCAACATTTTCTGCTGCCAGTTCTTCTGTGGACAGTGCTTTGTTATATGCTTTGATATTTCCAAGGTAACCGGAGAAATTCTTTCCGATCTCATTTAACGGGAACACAAAGGTGCTGCGGTAATTGTTGTCTGCATCTGTCCAGGTACTTGCACCGAGTGCACCATTGTTCTCCGGATCGCTGGCTGCCGCATAAAGAATCTTTTTAAACACACCATCTACATACAGTTTTGTTGTCTGATACGTTCCTACGACCGTGATCCGGTGCTTTTTATTCTTTTCTACCTGATACTCAAAGGACTGATTAAAATAATCGCGGTTCAGGCTCAGGGAACCATTGATACCCGCAAGCTGCAGTCTTCCGTCATAACCGGAGAACAGAGAGGATTCTTTCGTATTCTTTTCTGTACCGTCCAGATATACATCAAAACTCATCGTATATGGATAACCAAGTGTCGTCAGTGGTGTACGGATAACCGTATTGCCATCAAATTTCAGATAGGTTTCGCCGTCTTTTTCTGCTTTTTCTCCACCGCTCACCTGTCCGTTGTAAGCATTCCCGCTGGCATCATAAATGATTTCTCCATCCGCGGATAAGTTTGCAAAATCATAGTCCAGCACTACATCTGAAACACTTTCCACATCATAGGAAATAGCAGTTCCAGGTCCCTCGCGTAATGCATCAAAGGTCTGCTCATAGTTTACAAAGCTTGTTTCTTTATTGCTGCCCCAGGTTTTCTGTGATACCATGGCTACCGCACGCAGATAACGCTCATTCAGATCGGCTTCTGTGATACCCTCGCGGTTCTCATCGCCCCAGAGTGCTGTCTTGGCTCCAAGTACCTGCGGATCACCTTTATCCGTCTTCACTCCGCCGCTGAACACAGACGGATCCCAGTTATAGAAAAGATTATTTTCCTGGATCATATCTTTGTGATAACGTCCAGGTGTATTATAAAGATATGTCTGCGGTACATTGATAAGACGGAAGCCTTCTGCCAGTCTCGCACTCGGACTGTCCTCTGTAGCAGACCACATATTCAGGATAATATTATTATTTACCTTTGTATTTCCCTTTAAGACTTCCATCGCTCCCCACATTTCCACTTCGACATCATACTTATCATGCAGATAGCTGTACATCTCATTCATGTAACGGCGGAAAGCTTCTTTATTTGCATCGGTTCTGTCCCAGTATTCATCAACACCTGCGTTGACATTTTTTGCATCAAAAACCGCATCAATTCCGTCAATTCCTCCGAGATATTCATCAAACAGTGCTTTCATAAAGATTCTTGCATTGATCGCATTCTGTCTGATCTGTGCATTGCTGCTCTGATCGTCCAGTGCCAGGAGTTCCCAGTTTCCAGGGTTGTGAATGTAGAAAGAAGCTCCCTGTTTTACATTTCCGTCTGCGTTCAGATAATCTGCCGCCTTCAGATAGCCGTATTTTACAAGTGATTTGATCACTTCTTCCTGATGGTCATGAACATATTTGGTGTAAGCTGCGGAATGTCCCGGTGTATCTAACTCCGCTACAACCTGAATACCGCATGCCTTTGCTTCTTCGTTCATCTTGCAGAATTCTTCTTTTGTATAGTAAAGCTCACCGCTTTTACCGGTATGTACATTATAATAGTAGTCATAGCGATCCTCTCTGTCTCCTGTTTTTACAAATTTGGACTTTTGTGTTGCAAGAGACGGAAAAAGTTCTGATTCCAGTCTGTGAGAAGCCTCGGTATCTGCCCAATCCTCATATTTTGCAGAATACGCCGGATCTGACCACTGATTATCATTGATATGAAGCTGCATCTCATTCAGTTTGTACCATTTCATGATTTTTGTATAATCATTCAGGAATGATATTCTTGTAGGGATACGGGCAATGTCAAACATCACGCCTCGCATCTCATATGCCGGATAATCACGAATCACACCTTTTGGCACATTTGCATGTTCACTGTCCTGATAAAGGATCTGTTCTACGGTCACAGTACCGTAAAGAAGGCCTGTTTTGGTGGAAGAATAAATTTTCAGTCCAGCATCGCCATTAACCATCAGATAACCTTCTTTTCCGACATCATAGACATCTTCTGTCTGTGATTCCAGATAAATATCGTTTGTGCCGGTGCTTGTTCCTTTTACAATCTCCAGATCTAGACCACAGATATCGTGGATATCACTCTGCATTTCTTTTGCCGCTTCTTCCGCATCAACCCCAGCCGCATCATTTACCACGATCCTGGACTGCTCTGTCAGTTTAAAATTGCCTTCGTAGCCATACCATTCCTGAATGGTCGGCAGGACTTTTGGCATTGGATTTGGATTGCTCACTTTTTTGAACAGTTCCGGATACTTGTCCGTGTTGCCTTTGACAGTTACCGTCACATTTTTCTTTGCTGTATCCTGCGGGTCATTTTTATTGGTCGCTTTTAAAATAACATTAAAAGAGCGGTCACCAATTCTCATTGCAGATGCTTTTCCATCTTCCGTGAGCAACTGATCCAGCTCACTTCCATATATAGAAATATCATACTGTTCAGAAGTATTTGGAATCACCAGTTCTTCCTCATTTGCTCCCACAGTCAAGCCGGACAGGTTCTTCAATACAGAAGCCGCCGTCTCAATCATTCCGGACTGTGTTCCCATGATCTCGATCTCACGCACGGAAATACATTTCCAGCCATTGATATTTCCTTTTTTAAAATAGAAACGTACATATCGTTTTAATTCTGCCTTACTCAGATCCGAGGCATTGATCACATCCGGATCGTTTCTCTGTACATTTGCACTGTCACGCGACAGTTCATAAACCGTTTCCCAGTTGGCATCTGCCCCGTTGGAATCACTGGTCTGGATCTGATATTCTGTACTCCATGCCTTCAAATTAAAATAAATATTGATCGATTCAACGTTTGTTGTCGCTGCGGAAAGATCGATCACCAGCCACTGTGGATTGTCACGGTTTGTGCCCATATCACCGGAAGACCATCTTCCGGAGTCTGATGTTTTATCGCCGTCAACGGCTTTGTCTGCACTCCATGTTGCTGATTCATTTGCAGAAGAGGTAACTTCTTTATTGAGCGCTACGTTTGCTGCCGCTGCCTGCACTTTCAAAAGACCGGCTCCCATTCCGGCAAGATTCGGTGTAAACAGACTTTCACACAACAGAAATGCTGCCAGAGCACCTGCTGCTATACATTTTTTCTTTTTCATTCTGTCTCCTTTCTTATTTCCTCTCTGTTTTTTATAACGATACCGTATTATTATATCTGATTTTGTCTATTTTGTACATGGTTTTCGCTGGTTTTCTAAAAAACAGAAACAAAATGCTTGTTCCCCATTTCCACACTCGACGTTTTTTGCAAACACAAAGGCTCCCATTCCATCCAGGGAACAGGAGCCTGCATCTCTTTTCATTTCTATTCTTCTTCCAGATCTTCCACGTAGCTCTCAATCAGCAACGATATCAGATCTTTGCACTTAATACACTGCTTTCCGACACCAAGCCTTGCTTTCACATCATCAAATGTTCGATCTCCCTGCTGTACCGCCTGTTCGATCTGTTCGGCCGTCGTGCCGGTACATTCACATACTACATAATTACGGTTCATTCTGCTCTGTTTTCTCCCCTTTCACTTCCACTGGTTTTGTAAATTCTTCTGTCATCTCACTTTTCATTTCTCTGCCATTGTCTGCTTCCAGTTCAAACCAGAATTCTACGCCATTGTCATAATTTTTCACGCCAAATTTCTGATGCATGGAGTCCATAATCGCCTTGACAATAGAAAGGCCGATTCCGCTTCCGCCGTATTCTCGCGTCCTTGCCTTGTCAACCTTGTAAAATTTGATCCAGATTTTATCGATATCTGCCTCCGGAATCGGTACACCGGTATTAAACACACTGGTGTGCACTTTTCCGTTTTCTTTTTTCATTTTGATCTCGATCACTTTATCAAAATCCACATGATTGATTGCATTGGATACAAAATTTGTCACAACTTCTTCGGTCTTAAATTCATCCGCCCAGACATAATGACTTTCTGTTTCATTGAATAAAATTTTTGCACCTTTCTGATCTGCCAGCAGTTCCGCGGAATTTACCACGCTGTGAATCAGTTTAGTCAGATCAAAACGTTCAAAAACAATGGCATCTTTGCCCGACTCCAGATGATTCAGTGTCAGCAGTTTTTTAACCATATTGTTCATCTTCGCCGCCTCATCCATAATGACCTCACAATAGAAATCACGGCTTTCTGCATCGTCATTGATACATTCTTTCAGTCCTTCTGCATATCCCTGGATCAGTGCGATCGGCGTTTTCAGCTCATGCGAGACATTGGAAAGAAATTCTTTTCGCATCTCGTCGATCTGGATCTTTTCTTCGATATCATTCTGCAGCTGATTATTCGCTGTTTTCAGCTCCGAAATCGTCCTTTCCAGCGTCTCGGACATCTGGTTGAAATGCTCGCCCAGCTGACCAATCTCATTCTGTCCGCCGCTCGTATATTTTGCGTCAAAATCAAGGTCTGCCATGCGTTTGGAAAGCTCTGTCAGTTCCTGCAGCGGCGTCGTTATCTTACGTGACATCCAGGAAATCAGAATCATGCTGACTGCCAGACCAATGATGATAAAATATCCCAGAAATTCATTTGAGGTACGCACGCTGTCTCGGATACTGTCCATCGGAACACGCATCATAAAGTAATAACCAGTATTAAATTCGCCCCACATTTCCAGATAATCTACATTTTCCTTGAAATCTTTTGTTTTCTGGATTGCATAATCATTGGTTTCTTTGAGTACCTCTGTTTCTGATTTATCAATTCCCATCAGATAACCCCAGAGCCGCCCCTGAAGTTCCTGCTTCTGATAATTCTCCGTACCATAAAGCGGCACGAACTCATCCGTCAGAATGATCGCACTTAAATTGTAACGTGTACAAAATTCCGAGAGATTATCTGCAAATTCATCTGTCAGGTAATCATCCTCATCTTCCACCTTGTTCATAGCATCGTAAATGTGCTGCAATGCCGCTTCTTTCTTCGCCACATAATAACGCTCCAGCAAAAAATTATTCGTACACCAGTTTGCCAGAAACACAAATCCAATAAGGCCGATAAAAAGTACCGCGATCTGCGTTTTCAGCGATTTTCTCATGGTTCATCCACCTCAAATTTATATCCCATACCCCAGATGGTCTTGATATAGTCTGCATTTTTTCCAAGTTTGCTTCTCAGCTTTTTCACATGCGTATCGATGGTTCTCGCATCACCGAAATAGTCATAATTCCACACACTGTTCAGAATCTTTTCTCTGGAAAGTGCGATGCCCTGGTTTTCCATGAAATAGCTCAGAAGTTCAAATTCTTTGTAACTCAACTCCACATTCTTTCCGTCTACCAGAACCTGATGTGCTGCTTTGTTTACCTCGATCACGCCGGCTTTTAAGATTTCTTCTGCTGCCAGTGTGTTGGTTCTTCGAAGAATTGCCTCTACTCTTGCAACCAGAATCTTCGGGCTGAACGGTTTGGATATGTACTCATCGACACCCAGTTCGAATCCCAGCAGCTCATCTCTCTCATCTGATCTTGCTGTCAGCATAATGATCGGCACTTTTGAATACTGCCGGATCTCACGGCATACCTGCCATCCATCCATTTTCGGCATCATAACATCCAGAATCACCAGTGCAATATCTTTTTTCGAAAAGAAAACATCGATCGCATCTGCCCCATTTTCTGCCTCCAGGACTTCAAAGTTTCGCTTTACCAGGAAGTCTTTGACCAGTTTTCTCATCCTGCTTTCATCATCTACTACTAAAATCTTCAATTTGTCCATTGTTTTCTCCCACCTGTCACTTTTTCTTTCATCGTAGCAGAGAATTATGTCCGTTTTGTGAATATCCATCTCAAAACCAGAAGAACTTCCACTGAATGCGACTGCATCTGCATACAGAAAATGCAGACAGAATCATCTGCCTGCATTTTCTGCTTTCCTATTTTTAATATGGTATTATAATGTCTTTCTTTTTAATTACCACTTTCTTTCCGGCACTCTTAACTGCTTTCTTGATCTTATTCAAATTCTTCTTACTGATCTTATAAGGAACCGTTACTTTTGCATTTGCTTTGATTCCCTTGAATGCATTTTTTCCTGCTTTCACTGCCTTATTGCCTTTGAAGGTAATATTTTTCAGTTTTGCATCTTTGTAGAATGCTTTCGCACCGATCTTCGTAACGTTCGCACCGATCACTACACTGCTTAATTTCTTTCTGTTCTGGAATGCTTTTGCAGAAATCGCGGTTACTTTAAATGTATAACCATCTTTTACTACAGTTGCCGGGATGGTAACTTTCTTCGCATTCTTCTTCGCAGCGGTTGTTCCTGTTACCGTCACGGTACCATTCTTCGCATCGGATCTGGTAACTTTGTATACAAGACCTGTCTTTTTGTCTGTAAACTTGCTTCCCTTGGCCGGTACTTTTGCTGTATCATCTTTACCCGGTGCAGGATTTGGAGTAGGTGTCGGATTCGGATTCGGGGTCGGGGTCGGATCTGGCGTTGGAGTTGTCTTCTTAACCAGAGCATCGGCTGCCTGTTTCAGAGTATTAACTGCCGCATCGACTTCGGCCTGTGTTGCGTAAGTATCTTCCAGTACCGCTTTTGCTGCTGTCAGAGCCTGTTCAAAGCTTTTTACGCTATCATCGGTGTAATCCGCTTTGTTTACTTTTTCTGCCTCAGCAACTGCTGCGGTCAGTTTTGTCTTGTCTGCTTTTGCTGGTTCTTCCGTGCTCAGTGCTGCTTTTGCTTTTTTCAGGTTCTCCAGTGCTCTGGCAAAATCTGCTCCTGTTGCACCTTCTTTTTTCAGCAGTTCTTCTGCTTCTTTTACCTGTTTCTGATAGTTTGCAATGCTTCCTTCGCTGTATCCTGTGGTATCAAAGTTCTGATATCCGGTAAGGACTCTTGTCAGCTTGTCTTTTGTTGTTTCCAGCTGTGCTGCAACATTGGTCAGGTTTGTGTATGCCTGGGAATATGCTGCTGCAGTGCTGTCTGCGTTATCCAGTACCTTTTTTGCATTTGCCAGGGCATCTGCAAAGAATGTCCAGGTTTTGCCGGTGTAGTCTTCACTCTTGTAGTTTGCATAAGTATTGTATGCTTTCTGTACATCTGCTTTTCCATAAGCAGCATACAGATTCAGTTCTGCGATAGTTCCGTGTTTTCCGGTATTATCACTTCCTGCATCTTTAATGACGAGTTTCACTTTCTTTGCTTCGATCGGATCAAAGTCTGCAAATTTTTCAGATGCATCATTTGCCCAGGTACCGTCTGTTGCAACGGTTGTCTCGGTTCCGTCTGCTTTTGTAACAACGATATCATATTTGAAGATACGGCCGTTTGCACTGTTCTGTCTTGGCAGACAGGAAAGTCTGCTGATCGTCTGAACTTCCGGCAGTGTTACTTCAAAGTAATGATTGTGTGTACCGGAAATGACATCCGGTGTACGCCAGTTTGTATGCCAGAATGTAGTGTCATCTCCGTCGATTGCATTCTGTGCCGATCCTTCGGAACTCTCCTGGCTGCAGGCAGATACTGTCCAGCCCGCTCTGGAAAGAGCATTTCCGCTTTCGGATACGGTAGTCGGATCTGCACTTACCGTCAGTTCGTCTACCAGACCTTTGAAACTATTGGTCTTGCTTCCGATGTACTCAACCGGAAGTACCAGTGTGGCAACTTTTGAACCGCTTGTCTTTGTCTCGTTGTCCAGAGTTGCGGATGATACATATTTATGATTTACATAAAGCTCTGCTTTGTCTTTGTAACCATTGATGGTCAGGTATACCCATTCATCTTTCGGCAGTTCATAGTTAAAGGAATAATCATATCCTTCTCTTGAGAATCCGACTTTTCCGGTATTCTTCTGGACTGCTTTGATCGCATAGGTGTTGAATTTTGTGTTGGTCTCGCAGAGAACCTGCTCACTGTTGTCGCTGGCCGCATCTCTCTTGACCCACATGGAAATGCTGCTTCCTGCTGTCTTTCCGCTTGTCGGTCCGACCATGTCAACCGGAGTCTCTACGTAGCTTTCTTTGCCATTCAGCTTCACTGCATTTCCGCTCTTGCCTGCTACTTCCTCTACATTTTTCATGCTTACCGAATCGTTATTATTACCAGATTCATCGTAAACTTTTTTGTCATCGAAAGAATATTCGAGAACATCTTTGCCTATAGAGTCTGCCTCATAATATGGATTTGTATTTGGTGCTGTATCTACTTTTTCTGCTACCGCACGCATCTGAGCATAAGTTCTGTCCGTTCCTTCTCCCCACATCTTCTCACTTAAGGACGGCAGCGGCTGGAAGAAACGGTCAAAGTCATCGTATTCTGTGATACCGTTTCCGCGTGTACCGATCTGGTCATTCCAGATTGCATAAGTACCGCCGAGTACCTGTCTGTCTCCGGCTCTTAAAACAGTACCGCTGAAATTATTCGGTACCCAGTTGTTGTAAAGGTTCTGGGAATTCAGGTAGTCTGAATAATATCCTGCAGAAGGTACAATGTAAAGGCTTCCTTCCAGGGTATTGATCAGGTCATATCCCAGGTCATACATATTTTTTGGATTTGCATATCCGGTGTTCCAGATGTTCAGCTGTACATCTTTGGATGCAACCGGGGTTTTACCGTTTTTGTTGGAAAGGCTTCCCCACATACGGACGTCACGTCCTGTTCCCTGGATGTACTTGATCATGGAATCAGAGAAGCTTCTGAAATATTCATTTCCGCCGTTTCCGTGGAATTCGTCTGTTCCGATATGTACCGTGGTGTCTTTGTCAAATACCGGATCATCACCTTCGAAGTACTGTGCCCATACGGATTTGGCTGCATCCAGTGCACCATCTTTTCGGATGTCCAGTTCCTCGATCAGATATTTATGATTGCCGCCTGCCTCTTTGGTCATAAGGTTCGGGAAGGCTCTTGTGATCGCCAGGGCATGTGCCGGCATATCAAATTCCGGAATGATGTTGACACCCATGGTTCTGCTGTCTTTAATGAAAGAACGGAACTCCTCTTTTGTATAGTATGTATCTTCTGATGTCAGATTTGGAATTTCAGATTCCAGACGGAAACCTGCATATGCATTCTCTACCGCTTCATCAATCGTAGCGTAATCTTCCAGGAAGATCAGGTTGTCGGACAGGTGCAGATGGAAGTTGTTCATCTTGTACCATGCCATGTTCTTTGCAAATTCCTTTACGGTATTGAAATCAAAAGCTTTTCTTCCGACATCGAGCATAAACCCACGCACTTCGTACTTCGGATAATCTCTTGTGATACCTTTCGGAATCGTTGTTTTGTTCTGTTTTAAAATCTGCAGTGCACTGATCACGCCCCAGTATGCACCGGTTGCTTTTTCTGCTTCGATCTTTACGCTGTCACCGATCGTCATGATATAGCCTTCTTCGTCAAGACCCTGGTCTGTGCTGTTCAGTGTCAGATAAAAATCACCTTTTTTGGCATCGGATTCGCTGCCTTTTACGGTCTGGATATCGTTTCCTGTGATATCTTTGTAATCTTCTGCAAACTGTTTTGCCGTTGCTTCCAGTCCGTCTGCATAAACAATCTTACTGCTGCTCTGGATCACGAAATCACCGGTCTCGCCATGCCACTCCTGCAGTGCCGGGATGACATCCGGTTTTGCATTGGCTCCTTCTGCATCTGTATAACGTCCCGGAACCGTAATGGTAAACTCTGCGGACTGTGCTTTATCTGTGCCGTCTGCATTGCTGATCTGGTAAAATCCTTTTACGGTCTTGGTCTGCAGCGGTTTGTAAACGGTGCCGTCACTTCCGATGATCTGCTCATAATCTGCATCAAACTCTACCGTATATCCTTCCGGAACGGTCGGCATCGGAATCTTTGTCGTATCTGCTGTAACGGTCGGAGCAGTCATAGAATCCGCAATCTTTGTAGCCTGTGTTCTGGTATCTGGAATATCACCTTCGTATACCTGCAGTTCCCATACAGAAATTGCATTCCAGGTAACTCCTGCATTGGTCGGTTCAATCTTTGTAACATTTAACCGCAGGAATTTTCCGGTAACTGCAGTATCCAGTGTAATCTTGTCCGTTGTCGTTGCCGGTGCCTGTGTTGCAGTGTATACATCTCTCCATGTCTGACCATCATCAGATACCTGCAGTGTATAATTAACTGCATTGTTTCGCTGCCAGTTGATAACAAAACTCTTCATGGTTTTGCTCTCAGCCCAGGCAAGCTGTGCCCATGAAGTATTACTCTGATCATGTGACCATCTGGTGTTCATATTACCGTCATTGATCTTTGCGATTTCGTTTCCGCCTTCTGAGTTGGATGCTGTTGCCGTTGCACTCAATGCCAGGTTGGTATTCTCTGCTGCATTTGCTGCAAGCGGCGGGAGCTGTACAGAAGCAAGGATCATGCTCGCTGCCATGGCCATAGCACCGATCTGTTTCATTTTTTTCTTAAACATAAACTTCCTCCTCTTCGTTGTGTTATCCAATGTTACTAAATACGCATTTTATTTTAACACATTTTTTGCCAGAAGTCCACAACGATAAAACAAGCTTTGCAAATTTTAGTTTTTGAAATTTACGCAACAAAAAAAGCCCGATAAAATCGAGCTCTTTACGATGGACCTGAGGGGAATCGAACCCCTGTCCGAAAGCCTATTCATCAAGGCATCTCCCATCACAGTCATTATTTTAACGTTCCCTCAACGGTGCACCTAATGACAGGTTCACAGCCTCAGTAGCTTCATAAGTTCTTCTGCCGCCGCAAAGCTTTGGCCACAGAGTGCCTCACAGGATTTGATGCCGGTTGGGGAAGCTGTGAGCAACCTCCTGCCGACAAGCAGCCCTTAGGCTGCTAACGCGTAATTATCTTCTGCGTTTATATTTAGTTTCCGGTTTACTGTGCGGTCCCGGCCCGCAGATGGCTTCCCTGACTGCAAAACCCCCGTCGAAACCAGTACAAGCCCTGGTTTGTTTGAAGATAATCTTACAGTGCAGTTTATTTTACACCTGAAATTCATTTTTGTAAAGTGCCTTTTTAAAATTTTCACTTTTTATTTTTCTTTGCATCTTTTTATCTCTGTGCGTTTTCCATCTTTACAGATTACGCACCTTAAATTCACGCTCTGCTTCTCTTCGCATATCTTTCTTTGCGATATCCTGTCGTTTGTCGTACAGTTTTTTACCTTTTGCAAGACCGATAGAGACTTTTACCAGACTGCCTTTAAAATATACTTTCAGGGGAACCAGTGTGTATCCTTTTTCTGCGATCTTTCCTTCGATCTTATGGATCTCATAGCGATGCATCAGCAGTTTTTTTACACGCATCGGATCTTTATTAAAAATATTTCCCTTTTCATATGGGCTGATGTGCATACCATAAATAAACACTTCGCCGTTTTCAATACGGACAAAGGATTCTTTTACGCTGCATTTTCCCATTCGCAGGGATTTAACCTCTGTTCCGTGAAGAGAAATCCCTGCCTCATACGTGTCTTCGATAAAATAATCATGATATGCTTTTTTGTTGTTTGCAATCAGTTTTATGGATTCTGCTCCCATATCTTTCCTCCCGTCTCTGACTTATCCCCAAATAGCTGCAGGCACAAAATCAATTGTTGCATTTTCTTTATCAGCATCAAGCACACGTATACGGATGCTCTGACCGAGTTTGTAAACCTTTCCAAGATCTGAGCCGACCATCTCATGGGTATTTTCATTATAATAATACCTGTCATCGTAAAGATTTGCAACATGTATCAGTCCCTCGATGGTATTTGGAAGTTCTACATACATGCCCCAGGATGTAATACTTGAGATTACGCCTTCATATTCTTCACCGATATGCTGCTGCATGTATTCTGCTTTTTTCATTTTATCGGTATCACGCTCTGCCTCATCTGCCCTTCGCTCCGTCTTACTGGAATGTTCTGCCACTTCCGGCAGGATCTCCTGATAATGCGCGATCCGCTCTGCATTTAATCTGCCACGCAGATTTTCCTTGATGATCCGGTGAATCTGCAGATCCGGATACCGACGGATCGGAGAAGTGAAATGCGTGTAATACTTCGCCGCCAGTCCGAAATGTCCGGTACATTCTGTCGAATACCTCGCCTGTTTCATGGAACGCAGGGTCAAACGACTGATCAGTGCCTCTTCCGGTGAATCTGCAACTCTGGAGAGGAGTTTCTGCAGTTCTTTTGGATGGACTTCGTCTTGGACACCTTTCAGTCCATATCCGAAATTGCGGATAAATTCTGCAAGTGCCTGGATTTTTTCCGGATCCGGTGTATCGTGGACACGGTATAAAAACGGAATTTCCTGCCAGAAATATTCGGATGCTACTGTCTCATTTGCAAGCAGCATAAAATCTTCGATAATCTTTGTCGCTGTATTTGCCTCGTATGGTCTGATATCAACCGGTTTTCCTTTTTTATCCAGGATAATCTTTGCTTCCGGAAAATCAAAGTCGATCGAACCGCGTGCATGGCGGTTTTTGCGAAGCAGTTCTGACAGTTCTCTCATCTTTTCAAACATCGGAACAAATTCCTGATATTTTTCGATTTCTTCTGCGTCCTGATCCTCCAGAATCTTCTTCACGCTGGTGTAGGTCATTCGCTGATCCACACAGATCACCGTCTCCGCAATCTGGCTGCCGATCACTTTGCCCTTCTCATCGATGTCCATCAGGCAGCTCAGTGCCAGCCGGTCGCATCCTGCATTTAAAGAACAGATGCCATTTGAGAGCCTTCTCGGAAGCATCGGGATCACCCGATCCACAAGATACACACTTGTTCCGCGTTTCTTTGCCTCCCAGTCCAGTGCACTGTTCTCCTGCACATAATTTGTGACATCTGCGATATGCACGCCCAGATGCCAGATATTTCCATCCTTTTCCAGTGATACAGCATCATCCAGATCCTTGGCATCTTCACCATCGATCGTGACCATCGGTACCTTTCTAAGATCCAGTCTGCCCTGCATATCTGCCTCACTGACCTCATCTTTCACTCGTTCTGCCTGATTGAGCACCTTTTCCGGAAATTCAAACGGAAGATCTTTTGCATAAACAATAGAAAGTACATCCGTCCCCGGATCACTGATATGGCCGATGATCTTTGTGATCCTGCCCTCCGGCTTTTTCTTGTTGCTGCCGTAAGAAGTAATCTCTGCGATCACCTTATGGCCGTTTACCGCACCTTTGGCACACTCCTGCGGGATAAAAATATCCTGAAGGATTTTCTGGTTGTCCGGAATCACAAAGCCAAAATGTTTGCTCTGTTCATAGATGCCAACCACTTCCGTGACCGTATGGGAGATGACCTGTGTGATGCGTCCTTCCTGACGTTTCCCGGTCGTCCCGGAGATCAGAGTCGCCTGAACCACATCTCCGTAAAAAGCATTGCCGATGTTTTCTTCTGAAACATAAATATCATCGTCTCTGCCTTCCACTTCAATAAAACCAAAGCCTTTCGGATGCGTCACAAAGGTTCCGGTAACCGTCTTTTCTTTTGCAATTTTATACTTGCCTCTTTTGGAGATTTCAATCTTGCCCTCTGCCAGAAGTTCATTCAGGACCAGCTCCAGATCCGGCCGTTCTTCTTTTGACACCTGGAGGATGATAGCAAGCTCCTTGATCTTCATCGGTACATATATTTTATCGTTCATCAGGTCTAAAAGAACCTTTTTTCTTTTTTCTAACTGTTTGCTGTCCATGTTACCCTCCTTGTTCATCATGCGGGGAATCGGTGTGCTGTTTTTTCTGACCGGCAACGCTAAAAAACACCCTTGCAGTTACCAACCACAAGAGTGTTTTAACGTGTCATGCGTTCAAAAGAACCTGCCTGTGACAATTCTGCAGGTTTCTTAGAAATTCAGATTCAGAACTATGGAAATTACGATAAATGCGATTGCAAGAAACTTTGTGGATTTCACAAGTGCTCCTTCCATAGAACGGCCTTTGTTCTTTCCCCAGTAAGTATCTGCTGCACCTGCAATAGCTCCCAGCCCTGCGGACTTTCCTTCCTGCATCAATACGATAACGGTCAGTGCGATACAATCCAAAATAAAGAGTATATTGATAACTGTTCTCAAGATTTCCACATTAACACCTCCTATACCAAACAAAAACAGTTTAGCATAGTTTGTATTTCTTTGTCAACTTAAATATGCTCTTCAATACGCAATAATTGGTTATATTTTGCAATTCTTTCGCTGCGGCACGGAGCTCCTGTTTTGATCTGTCCGGCTCCTGTGGCAACTGCGATATCTGCAATCATCGTATCCTCTGTTTCACCGGAACGATGCGAGATGATCGCAGCGTACCCGCTCCGTTTTGCAAGTTCGATCGCTTCAAACGCTTCCGTCAGTGTTCCTATCTGATTTACTTTGACCAGGATCGCATTGGCAGCCCCGAGTTTTATGCCTTTTCGCAGACGTCTGGTATTTGTCACAAACAGATCATCACCCACCAGCTGTACTTTCTGCCCCAGTTCTTCCGTCAGATGTTTCCATCCGACCCAGTCATCTTCAAACAATCCGTCCTCGATGGAAAAAATCGGATATTTTTCAGTCAGTTTTTTATAATATATGATCATCTCTTCTGTGGTTCGTTCTTTTCCTTCACCTTCAAACCGATAGATTCCCTGTTTTTCATCGTAAAGTTCACTGGCCGCCACATCCAGTGCAATCATAATATCTTTTTTCATCTGATAACCGCTCTTCTCGACCGCTTCCACAATGACATCCAGAACTTCTTCTGAATTTTTCAGGTTCGGGGCAAATCCGCCCTCGTCTCCAACTCCGGTTGATAACCCCCGAACATCCAGAATCTTTTTCAGTGTGTGGTAAATCTCTGCACACATCTGAAGTCCTTTTGAAAAATTCTCTGCCCCAAACGGCATGATCATAAATTCCTGGAGATCGACGGTATTGGATGCATGGCGTCCCCCTTGTGTCAAGCTAATGACACAAAATTTTTGTAATTTGTCCAACAGCATTTTAACTGCAGATTTTCTGTGCCTGCTCTACATACTTTACCAGTTCATCAGCAAAATTCCATTCAATTT
>OOCM01001647.1_pt1 | contig 16930 bp, 15 predicted proteins | sample 1671111 | NCBI WGS metagenome assembly OOCM01 (sample SAMN06348123, study PRJEB24527) | human gut metagenome | biome: human gut; feature: ankylosing spondylitis patient; material: feces | host: Homo sapiens | place: China | collected 2015-10 | reverse complement strand
GTCCGCCCCGCTGCGCTTACATATCCAGGATTTTCGGAAAAGCCTTCAGCCTGTTCTCACGACCACGCCCAAGGAACCACCGAAGGCGGAAACGCTAGCGCTCCACGTATTCCAGAATCCCTTCGCCCTGCACCAGATCCCGCAGAAAGGCATTGTTGTGTCCATGTCCCGAACAGGCAACCGTGAACGAACCCAGCATGGGGGAGCCCAGCATGGCCATGTCGCCTATGAAGTCCAGCATCTTGTGTCTGACGAATTCATCGGGAAAACGCAGGCCTTCCTTGTTCAGAATTCCGTCGTCCCCGATGACGATCACGTTTTCCAGAGAGCCGCCCCGGGCAAGGCCGCGGCTGTGCAGGTATTCGACTTCCTTCAGAAAACCGAACGTGCGTGCCGGAGCCACTTCCTTTTCAAAGCTTTCAGGCGTGATGTCCAGCACGAAACGCTGCTCGCCTATGACGGGATGAGGGAAGCGTATGGTGTAGTCCACGCGGAATCCGTCGTAAGGTTCCACGGAAATGGAGCGGCCGTCCTTTTCCAGCGAATGACTGCGCATGACTCTGGCCATGCGGCGAGGCGCGCTCTGAGTACGGAAGCCGACGCTGCGCAGAGCCTCAACCACAGGTCTGGCAGAGCCGTCGAGAATGGGCACCTCGCCTCCGACGACATGAATTTCCACGTTGTCCACGGCAAGACCGTTCAGCGCTGCAAGAACATGTTCAATGGTGGAAACGCTGACCTTGCCGTCGCTGACCGTGGTAGCAAGCTCCGTCGTGCTCACGGCTTCGGGGCGGGGAGAAAGCAGATGCTCGCCGTCCTCGGAATGAATATGAAAAACAATACCCGAATCCTCCGGCGCGGGCCGGAACTCCATGCTGACTTCATGGCCGGAGTGCAGAGAAACGCCTCTGCAGACAACAGATCCGCCAAGAGTGGTCTGGGGCATGACTATCTCCTGAACGCCTGACGGAACACTCCGTCACGGCTTCCCCGGACGGACCGGGGGCTTACGCGCGTCAGCGCCTCACCGCAAAAAGGAATCGATCCTTTCCGGCAAGATCGCGACCAGTGCGCCTATCCATCCAGTATGCGTCCGGGCACAACGCCCGGCACGCTTCGCCCTGAAGGTAGCCGTGCTCCATGAGCAGAAGGCCGCCTTCCTTCAGCAGGGCGCGGGCCGCCGCTTCCACTGCGCGGGGATGCTCCAGTCCCTCGGGACCGGGCACCAGCGCGGAACGCGGCTCAAAATTCCTGACGCCGGGATCGAGTTCGGCGTATTCTTCTTCACTGATGTAGGGGGGATTGCTTATGACCAGATCAAAGCTGCCCGGAGCAAAGGGCAGCGGCCGGGTGAAATCGGCCTGCAGAAACTCCACACGGTTCTCCGTGCCGCAGAGGCCGGCATTGCGCTGCGCCGTGCAAAGCGCGCCTTCCGAGATATCCACGGCCACGCCGCGCCATGAAGGCCGCTCTGCCGAAAGCGTCACGGCAATGCAGCCGCTGCCCGTACCGAGATCAAGAAAGCGCACATCCTGCCTGCCCTGAAAGAAATCAAGCGCCGCTTCTATGAGATGTTCCGTTTCCGGGCGGGGAATCAGCGTATGGGGATTCACCAGAAAATCGCGTCCGTAAAACTCACGCCGACCGAGGATATAGGCCACCGGTTCCCCGGACAGACGCCTGCGCAGAAGTTCCTCCAGAACGGCTTCCGCCGCCGGAGAAACCGGCTCTTCGGAATGGGCCACAAGAGCAACCTTGTCTATGCCGAGCACATGACAAAGCAGAAGCGCCGCCACCGCTGCCGGAGCATCCGTTCCGGCGAGTCTGGCCGTCGCGCGTATTTTCCATTCACGTCTGGTCATAATGATATAAATATAACACAGGACGACATTCAGGACAAGCCGTGGTCGCAACCCCGTCTTTCTTCACACTTTTCTTCAAAGACCGGCAGCGGAAGGCAAAACCTCCCGCAGTACCGTCCTCTGTACCGGTTCCGAAGGGAACAGCGCTTCCCGGCCGTTACACCCGTCAGTCGGAAAATCCCGGATCCTCGGGAAGATTCCGTCCGGAGGCCTCCGTTCTGGCCAGTTCGTCGCAGCGTTCGTTTTCCTTGTGCCCTGCGTGCCCCTTGAGCCAGTGAAAATGCACCTCGTGCCGGGAGAGCAGCGGCGGCATTCTCTTCCAGAGATCCTGATTCTTCACCGGTTTTTTGGCCGACGTCATCCAGTTGTTGCGCATCCATCCGGCAAGCCAGCGATCCTTGATGGCCTTGGCCACATACTGGGAGTCGGTATAAAGCTCGACCACGCACGGCTCCTTCAGCGCGCCGAGCGCTTCCAGCACGGCAAGGATTTCCATGCGGTTGTTCGTGGTGCGCGCAAAGCCACCGCTCATCTCCCGGCGGGCCGTTCCCTGCGGCCCGTCGAAGGTGAGCACGGCAGCCCATCCGCCGGGACCGGGATTGCCGAGGCAGGACCCGTCGGTATGAATGGTCACGGTCTTCATGCCTACTCCGCCGCTCCGGCCTCGGCAGCACGGCGGGCGGCCTGAATATGCTCCTTGCCGTTGTTATGCAGCAGATACTGCGAGGTATAGTAGAAGTCCATGAGCTTCTGACGCATCTGTGCCGCCCGTTCGGGCTCCTCTTCCCGCAGATCGCGGGCATTGTTGTCGGGAGTACGCTCATCCAGCCGGTAAAGCGCCTCATTGCCTGCCCGGATCGCATACACGAAGCCGTCTTCAATAAGATAACGGGTATGGTCGTTGTCGCTGATGAAGGCTACGGCATCGGCATCGTTGGCAGGATCAAGCATGTTTCTGCCGAGCGTATTGGTGTAGTAGTCCATTCCGGCAAGCGAGGCCATGGTGGGCAGCACGTCGGGCTGGATATGGGGCGCGGGATTCACGCCGGGCTTCACCTGTCCGCCGGGGGCATAGATGAGAAGAGGAATATGCCAGGCCTGAAGATTGCAGGCACGCACCGCGGGCGTAATGTTGGTGGAATTGTAATTCAGGCCGTGGTCGCCGAAAATGACGAACACCGTATCGTTGAACCAGGGCTGCTTCGACGCCTTGTCGAAGAAGCGGCGCAGCGCGTGGTCGGAAAGATGCAGGGAACGGTATTCCTCCGCATTCTCATAGCCGTACCAGGCAAGCGCCTCGGCAGACGGATCCGGCGGGAGCACATAACCTTCGTTGTCGTCCGGGATGGTGTACGGACGATGGAAGGAGGCCGACTGGATCACGGAAATGAACGGCTTGGGACTGCCCGTCAGCACATCTATGGACTCGCGGAACAGCGCGATGTCGGACACGCCCCACACGTCGGTGTTGGGGGCTTCCCAGGCCGATTCCTCCAGAAGATGCAGATTGCTCACATTATGCTGGATCATGCCGCGGATGTTGGCCCAGTTGGCATTGCCGCCGATCATGTAGTATTTTTCGTATCCCTTGAATTCATCGAGCACCGACGACTGATCCACCAGCTTGGGATTGCGCGACGTGGTGCCGCCGGAGTGATTGACGTCCGGCACGCCGCTTATGGTCGTGAACACGGCTCTGGCCGTGGTGCGGGTGGGCGCATAGAAATTGGGATAGTACAGACTCTTGGCCGCGAGTTCCTTGAGGAACGGCGTGGGATCGATATCTTTTCCCATCGACTCCGGCATGGAAGGCGCCAGCGACGTGCGCTCCCAGCACATGGATTCCATGATGATGATCACGATATTGGGGCGCTTTTCCATGTCTCTGCCGGGGAAGTGCCGCACATAGTTAAGCGGCTTCTGACCTTCGGGAATGCGGAGATACTCGGCCATGCGGGGCCAGGCTTCGAGCGTGGCTTCCACGTTCGGAGGAATGGCCTTGCCGTAGTTGCGGGTATCGTAGAGATTCTGGATGGGGTTCACGGCCAGAAGCGCGATGTTCTTGTCGGAACTGAAATAGGCGTTGCTCCAGCGCAGCGGGAAGAAGTTCGAGCTTATCTGCCCGTAGCCGACGATGAAGAGCATGACGAGGGAAGACACCGTGACAAGTGCCCGCCATTTGCGGCTGCAGCCCTCTCCGCCGGTCTTCGGACGAATGGGACAGGGAACGTGTCTGCGCAGGAAGCGGGCAAAAAGCCAGACGTACAGCGCCACGACGGCGGCAAAGGCCAGCGTGATGAGCACGACGGGATAGCTCTGCCACACCATGCGCACGGATTCGGAAGGATCTTCGAGAAAGACCTTCGCGCCCATGTCGATATGCTGGTGCAGATAGAAGAAGAAGCCGAAGTCGAAGATATGAATCAGCATGGCTCCGGCGGCCATGATGCCCGTAACGGCGCAGAGAATGCCGCGGGGCATCGAGAATCCGGGCCTCGACACGGCCCTTTCAACGGCGGGCCACAGCAGGCAGAACGCCATGGGCAGCGACATGAACACGGCCATGCGCGCATCGAACTTCAAGCCGATGTACAGGGCATGGGGAATATGCGCCGTTTCCGTGATGTCGGGGAGAAGAAAATACAGAAGCGCCAGTCTGGCGGCAAAAAAGAGCGCCGTATTGACCAGCATGAAGGCAGCGATGTCGATCAGCGGCTGCCACGCCGCAAAGGAAAGGCGACGAAAGCTCATAGGGCCTCCTTGATCGGAATGCTCTTCCGAGGAAGCGTCGTTCCGGCGGATACGAAAAGGCCGTGTCACGCCTTAACGCACACACGCAGGAAAAACGGAGGTTGCCCGTACAGGGAGGAGGCCGACCGGCAAGTGCGGCCGACCCGTTTATTGACTATACGCGATCGGCATACAGCCGTTCGAGGAATTCTTCCATCACATCGTCCATCTGGCTGACGAACTGCGTCAGCTTGAAGGTACGGCGGCAGGCAGAGCACTGCATGAACGCCTCGTGACAGGTACGGCGGATATCCAGAGGAGCGCCGCATTCGGGGCAGGTCAGTGTGGTTCTCGCCTCGCGGGGTGCAAAATAAAAGGCCATGCTATCTCCGTGGAATGATTGTCGTTGAACGGCCGTCTGGAAGAGGCGGCCTTGCGAATTACAGGGCCTGACGATAGCGCAGGGACTCGCGCAGGGTTTCCCTGTCCATGTACTTCACTTCGGCCCCGAGCGGGATGCCCTGGGCAAGGCGGGTGACACGCACTTCGGGAAAACGGGCGTTCACCATGTCCTTGATGAAGGTGGCCGTGGCTTCCGCCTCAGCCGTGGCGCCGAGAGCAAGAATGAGTTCCCTGACCCTGCCCTCGGCAAGGCGGGAACGCAGGCGATCCGTTTCCAGCGTTTCCGCGGGGCTGTGATCCAGCGGAGCCAGAAGACCGCCGAGAATCATATAGTAGCCTCTGTAGAAATTTCCTTCCTCCAGAGTAAGCATGCTGTCCCACTCGGCCACGAGACACAGCTGCGTTTCGTCTCTCTCGGGATCGGAACAGATGGGGCACGGATCGGAATCCGAAAGGCCGCCGCAGCGGCTGCACAGATGAAGCGTATCACGCAGCTCGTACACGCCCTTGCCCAGACGACGAACTTCCGCTTCGGGCCACTTGAGCAGCGTCATGGCGGCGCGCATGGCGGATTTCGGGCCCAGTCCGGGCAGGCGGGCGAGCTGATCCACAAGATTTTTCAAAGGTTCCGGTATGCGCTGCAAGGCAACTTCCTTCCTGAATGAAAAAACGATTCCTCTCCCGAAGCCGCGACTCCGGGAGAGGCACAGAAAAACAGCAGTGAAACGGGACTACTCGACGAGCATGCCGATACGGCCGAGTCTCGGCGTGTGGGAGTCCCCGTCCCAGGACCAGTAGATGCGCCAGGCCTTGCCGTGAATGTAGGAGCGGGGCACGCAGCCCCAGGCGCGGGAGTCCTCAGAATTGTCGCGGTTGTCGCCCATGACGAAGTAGGAATCTTCCGGCACGGTGATGGGACCGATATTGTCCAGTCTGCCGATGACGTTGGGATACAGCTGCTGGATGTAGTCTTCCTTCACCGGTTCGCCGTTGCGGTAGAACTGCTTGTCGCGCATTTCAATGACGTCGCCGGGAAGGCCCACCACGCGCTTGATGTAGTCCGTTCCGGGATCGCGGGGATACTTGAACACGATAATGTCCCCGATTTCAGGATCCGCGCCGCGGAAAAGATACTTGTCGGTGAAGGGAATCTTCACGCCGTACACGAACTTGTTCACCAGCACATAGTCGCCGATCTGCACGGTCTGCAGCATGGAGCCGGAAGGAATGGTGTAGGCCTGAAGGAAAAACGTTCTGATGACAAGAGCCAGTATTACCGCCGTCAGCAGTGCCTCGCCGTAATCGCGAAACATGGATCTGCCTTTTTTGCTTGAATTTTCAGACATAACGACAAAGAGGCGCGAGGCCCGGGTTTAAGGTATGGGTGCAGAATGAACGAGCGGAGATTAGCACGGCGGGAAAGTACGTGCAAGACGCCATTTTCCGCTGTCTTTTCCGCAGGTAATCAGACTTCCGCTCCTCTGGCGCTGCTTGCGCCTGTGCGGCAAGTGTGGCAGATTGAAAGCCATTCCAAAGGAACGGAGATTTTCCATGATCCAGATACCTCAGGGCTTCCGTCTCGCCGCGGCCAATGCCGACTTCCGGGGCAAGCATCTCGACCGCAACGACCTTTCCCTCGTCTTCAGTGACGCTCCCGCCACGGTTGCAGGCGTGTTCACCACCAATCTTTTCCGAGCTGCGCCCGTACTCGTGTCGCAGGAAAACATCAAAAACGCCGGGGACAGGGGCGTACGCGGCGTGATCTTCAACTCCGGCCAGGCCAACGCCTGCACCGGCGAAGAAGGCAGAAGCAACTGCCTGCGCACGCTCGACATGGTCAGCGCAGCGCTCTGCAGCGCCGGAGAAGACGTCCGTGCAGAAGAGCTTCTGCCCGCCTCCACCGGCGTCATCGGCGCGCAGATGGACATGGACAAGTGGGCTGCCGCCGTTCCCGCCCTCACCGCCTCTCTGGGCAGCGTGGATCTGGAAGGCCTCGCCCGGGCCATGATGACCACCGACGCCTTCCCCAAAATGGCCGGACGCGAACTTGCGCTTGCCGGAGGCACCGTCCGCCTTGCCGGCGTGGCCAAGGGCGCGGGCATGATCTGCCCGAACATGGCCACCATGCTCTCCCTCGTCATGTGCGACGCCGCCGTGGAACCTTCCGCCTGGCGCGCCATGTTCCGCCGTGCGGTGGACGCCACCTTCAACCGTGTGAGCGTCGACGGCGACACCTCCACCAACGACTCTCTCTACGGCCTTGCCAACGGCGCTTCCGGCGTGAACGTTGCCGAAAGCGAGCTGCCGCTTCTCGAAGCGGCGCTTACCGAAATTCTGGGCGAGCTCGCCTACATGCTGGTCAAGGACGGCGAAGGCGCCACCAAGGTCATGCACATCCATGTGACGGGCGCCGCCTGCAACGAGGATGCCGAAAAGGTGGCCCGCACCGTCGGCCATTCTCAGCTCGTGAAGACCGCCATGTTCGGACGCGATCCCAACTGGGGCCGCATCGTGGCCGCCGCAGGACGCGCCGGCGTCGACTTCGATCCTCTGGCGCTGCGCGTGACGCTCTGCGGCGTGGAGCTGTTCTGCAACGGCCGTCCCACGGATCTGGACTTCGACGCGCTGCTGGAAGAGCCGCTCAAGAACGTGGATCTGCCTCTGGACATCGTTCTCGGCGACGGCCCCGGCGAATCCCGCCTCCTGGCCTCGGATCTTTCCCACGGCTACGTTTCCCTCAATTCCGACTACCGCTCCTAGGACACCCGCATGGTCATAGGCGTTCTTACCGTGGAATACGCCCTGCACGGCAACGACTCCCTGAAGGGCAAGCGCCGCGTGGCGAACAGCCTGAAGCAGAAGGTGCGCAACACCTTCAACGTGGCCATTGCCGAAGCCGGAACGGAGGAATCTCTGGTCAGGCTCCGGCTCCAGGTGGTTTCGGTAAGCAACAGCGAAAGACATCTTCAGTCGCGCATGGACAAGTGTCTCCTCATGATGGAGGCCGTGTGCGAGGAAGAGATGGTCTACAGCGATCTCGAGTTTTTCTATGACGACTGAACAGACTACCGTTCCCGGCGAAGTATTGTCCGCCCTGCGCGGTCATCAGCGTGTGCTCATAGCCGCCCATGCCCATCCCGACGCCGACGCCGCAGGCTCCAGTCTTGCTCTGGCCTGGGCGCTTCGTTCCATCGGCGTGGACGCGCTGGTCTTCAACGAAGACGGCCTGCCCGACTTTCTGAAGTTCCTGACGCTGCCGGGCCCCGTGCTCACCGATCCCGGCATGCTTCCCTGCGATCCCGATCTCGTGGTCTGCCTCGACTGCGGCGACAGAGCCCGTCTCGGCGACGTGATCCAGCCGCTCCTCGACCGCGTGCCCAGCGTGAACATCGACCATCATCTGGCCAACCCGCTTTTCGGCACCGAGGCCAACTGGGTCGATCCTTCCATGTCCGCCACCGGAGAAATGGTGGCACTCATCGCCAAGGCGCTGCGCGCGCCGCTTCAGGGCGCGCTTGCCGAAGCCCTGTATGTGGCCGTTTCCTCGGATACGGGCAACTTCAGCTACGGCAACACCACGCCCGGCGCGCTGCGTCTCGTGGCGGAAATGGTGGAAGAAGGCCTCAACCTGCCGAGGCTGCGCGAAGCTTTGGAAAACAACTGGAAGGAATCGCGTCTGCGTCTGTGGGGCCTTGCCATGCAAGAGACCCGCATTCTCGAGGACGGTCGCCTTGCGGCAGCCCTCATCACCCGTGACGCCCTCCGTTCCTGCGGAGCCGGACGCGAAGACGCCGAAGGCCTCGTGGAGCAGCTGCGCAGGCTTTGCGGCGTACGTGTGGCGCTGGTTCTCCGGGAAGAGGAAAAGGACGGCAAGGTGCAGACCAAGGCCAGCCTCCGCTCTTCCGGCAGCGACAACGTGCGCGACGTGGCCGCCCAGTTCGGCGGCGGCGGACACCGCAATGCCGCCGGAGCCACGCTGCCCCTCGATGCGGAAAAGGCCCTCACCGTCATGCAGCCCTACATCCGCTTCGTGTGGAACAAAATTCGATAAAAATAACGCGGGCGGGAGAGCTTCCGGCCGGGGAACTCTTCCGCTCCACTTGTACGTTCAGGCACGTGGCTTGACGGATCGTTACGTCGATGTCACTACTTGAAATAAGGAAATCTGGGGTTCTGAACCTCGGGGGCACGCACCCCTGCCCGGCCTGCGCACCGTGCCTGCAGACGACCTCCCGCCGTTCAGCCTTTTGAAATTCTGACCGTCCGGGGCCCAGTCGTCTGGAAATCTTCTTCATTCCTCTATCCCGCTCGGAGAGAACCATGTTTCACGGAACAATAACTGCTCTGCTTACCCCGTTCAAGAACGGCACCATCGACGAAGAAGCCTACCGCGCTCACATAGAATGGCAGATCGAACAGGGCGTGAACGGCCTGGTGCCCTGCGGCACCACCGGCGAATCAGCCACCATGACCCATGCCGAACATGAATCCGCCATCCGCATCTGCGTGGATCAGGTGAAAAAGCGTGTTCCCGTCATCGCCGGAGCCGGTTCCAACAACACCGTGGAAGCCATCAGTCTCACCCGCTTCGCCAAGAAGGCCGGCGCCGATGCGGCTCTGCTCATCTCTCCCTACTACAACAAGCCCACGCAGGAAGGCATTTTCCAGCACTTCAAGGCCATCAACGACGAAGTGGCCCTGCCCATGTTCGTCTACAACGTGCCCGGACGCACCGGTTCCAACGTGCTGCCTGCCACCCAGGCCCGCATGGCCCGCGAACTTGAACACGTGATCGGCTGCAAGGAAGCCACGGCCAACCTCGTGCAGATCTCGAACATTCTCGAACAGTGCCCGGCCGACTACATTCTGCTTTCCGGCGACGACTTCACCGTGCTGCCCACCTATGCCGTCGGCGGCAAGGGCGTCATTTCCGTGACCGCCAACGTGCTGCCGGACATCATGTCCGCCCTGACCGCCGCCTGCGAGCGCGGCGACTACGAAGAAGCCCGCCGCCTGCACTTCAAGCTCGAACCCATGAACCGCGCCATGTTTGTCGAAAGCAATCCCATCCCCTGCAAGACCGCGCTTTCCCTCATGGGCCGCATGAGCTCCGAAGTGCGTCTGCCCCTCTGCCAGCCTTCCGAAAGCACCGTGAACATGCTGCGCGAACTTCTGACCTCCTACGGCAGAATCTAGTTTTCCGGCAGATCCTGTCTGCCTTCTTTTGAGAAGAGCGCCTTTCCCGTAAGAAGGAAAGGCGCTCTTCTTCGTCATGAGCGACGAACCTGCCCCGCCCCAGACTCCGCGCTTCGGTAGTCTGACTCACGTCGAGGGATGGGGTGAAGACTTAGATCACCTGTTATCAGGACTGATTCCTAATTTTTTCTCTTATTAGGAATTATTCTTGACAAGAGGACATTTCATACGCATACTTCACTCAACGACAATGCTTCGGAAACGGTGACTCCGCCGCCGTTTCCCCGTTTTCTCCCACCGCACAAGGAGTGAACCATGCAGTACAATACCCCCGAACAGCTCAAGGCTTTCAGCAGCCTGCCCATAGAATGGAATCTTGACCCTGCCGACGCCGTGACCCTCTACCTTGAATGGGGCAACAATGACTGGCGTGCCGAGCATCCTCCCGTCCGCTCCAAGGACGACTTTGCCCACTACTTCGTGCTCGACAACTGGACCGAGCATCCTACGCTGCGGCTTGTCATGCGCAACTCCGAAGCCACGGAAGATCTCTGGGTTTCTCCGCTTCCCCGGGAGCTGGAAGGCAACTTCCATAAGGAATTCGGCACGCTCAAGGGAGTCTTCATGCCTTCCGACCCCATGAAGGACTGGCTGAAGGAAAGACTCTACGCCGCATAACTCTCATCCCCTCTCCTCCACCCCTGCTCCGAAGCCCGCCGGATCCGCCCGACGGGCTTTTTTCTGCGGCATGTGCCTAAAAAACTTACGGCGTATGCCGCCGCTTCGCGACTCTGGAGACGGGCCGAAAATAAAATCGACGGAAGAGCGCCACGCCGCCGGAAGAAGAAAAGGAAGAGATGCTTTCCCCCGCGCTCAAAGCCCATGAGAAAAGCGCTCCGAACCGCTCCGGGAGCGGCCCGTCCTCTTGCCTACGGAGCGAAGCTGTGTTAAATTCATCGCCTTGCAGTATATGGCTCTTCGTGCGAGAGTGGCGAAATTGGCATACGCACTGGATTTAGGATCCAGCGGAGCAATCCATGAGAGTTCAAGCCTCTCCTCTCGCACCATGTTTCTGCGCCATTTTCTCTGCCCTCCTGCAAGGCCGGGCGGATCATTCATAAGGAGTTTTACCGATATGGCTCACAGCATCGAAGTCCTTTCCCCTGTTTCCCGCAAAATCAGCGTGACCGTCCCCGCCGAGGAAGTCAACGCCGCGCTCAACGCCGCCGCCCGTGAAGTGGGCGCTTCCGTCACGCTGCCCGGTTTCCGCAAAGGCAAGGCTCCCGCTTCCGTCATCGAAAAGCGCTTTGCCGGGGAAGTGATTTCCCGTGCCACCGAAACTCTGGTGGAACGTCGCGTGGCCGACATTCTGAAGGAAGAAGATCTGAAGCCCATGTCCCGCCTCGACTTCGAAGGCCAGCAGATCACCCGCGGCAAGGATCTTGCCTTCTCCTTCACCTTTGAAACCCTGCCCGACGACATCAAGCTGCCCGAAGACCTTTCCGCCCTCACCGTGGAAATGGGCTCTTCCGAAGCGACGGAAGAAGAAGTGGCCGCCTTCACGCAGCGCCTGCTGAAGAGCACCGCCACTCTGGAAGAAGTGAAGGAAGCCCGCCTGCCTGAAAACGGCGACATCGTCACCATCGACGTGGACGGCGACGTGGACGGCAAGAGCGTTCCCGGCATGAAGGTGGAGAACTACAGCATTCAGCTCGCCGAACCTCAGGAAGGCAAGGAACTCTCCGAACTCGACAAGATCATCCGCGGTCTGCACGCCGGCGAAGAAGGCACCGGCACCATGGTCTGCCCTGAAGATCACATCGACGAAACCCTCCGCGGCAAGACCGTGGATCTGCGCGTGAAGCTGAACAGAATCAGCCGCGAAATCCTGCCCGAGCTCGACGAAGACTACGCCAAGAAGCTCGGCTTCCCGGATCTGGACGCCCTGAAGAAGATGATCGCCGACCAGGCCAACCGCAACAAGGCCGCTTCCGTGCGCAGCGAAGCCGAAGCCAAGCTCATGGATTCCGTGCTCGAAGGTCAGGACTTCCCCCTGCCTGAAGCCGTGGTGAAGAGCCAGCAGGAAGAATACGAAAACGAAATCCGCGACTACCTCAGCCAGCAGGGCCTCGACAAGGACGCCATCGACGAAAGCCTCAAGAACATGGCCGAAGAATGCCGCAAGCAGGGCGAAAGCCGTGCCCGCGTGGTGGTGTTCCTTGCCGCTCTCGCCCGCCGCGAAAAGCTGGAAGTCACCGCTCCCGAAGTGGATATGCAGATCATGCAGATGGCCCGCCAGTACAACCAGGATTTCCACAAGCTGCGTGAAACCCTGTACCAGAACGGCGCCGTCAACGACATTCAGGACCGCATGCTCAACAACAAGGCCATGAACTTCATGTTCGACAAGGCTCAGAAGGTCGCACCTGCCGAGGCCAAGGCCGAATAAAGAATCAGTAGAAGGAATGATTCCCCGGCCCCTTCGGCCGGGGAATTCCTTTCTTAAGGAGTCCAGACGTGACTATCCCCTTTGTCATCGAATCCACCGGACGCGGAGAGCGCTCGTACGACATCTACTCCCGTCTGCTCAAGGACCGCATCGTGCTCCTGTGCGACGAGGTCAATGATGCCACGGCCTCGCTTATCTGTGCCCAGCTTCTTTTTCTCGAGTCTCAGGACCCCGAAAAGGAAATAAGCCTGTACATCAACAGCCCCGGCGGGTCGGTTACTGCGGGCATGGCCATCTACGACACCATGCAGTTCATCGCTCCCCCCGTGGCTACCATGTGCATCGGTCAGGCCGCCAGCATGGGAGCCTTTCTTCTGGCCGGCGGCGCCAAAGGCATGCGCTACAGCCTGCCCAACAGCCGCATCATGATCCATCAGCCCTCCGCCGGCGTGCAGGGCCAGATCACCGACATGGACATCCATGTGCGTGAAGGCATGCGCCTCAAGAAGAATCTGAACCGCATCCTCGCCGAGAACACCGGCAACACCGTTTCGCGCATTGCGGCAGCCACGGAACGCGACAACTTCATGTCCGCCGAGGAAGCCCTCAAGTTCGGTCTGATCGACCGCATTCTCAGCTCCCGTCACGACGTGGCGGCTCTTTCGGGTAAACAGGCATGAGCGACGAACAAAAGGAAATGTACTGCTCCTTCTGCGGCAAGAGCAGCTCGGAAGCCCGGCACTTCGTCGTGCAGGGCGACGTGTGCATCTGCGATGCGTGCGTGGAGGCCTGCTCCGCCATCATGAAGGAACAGGATGCCGAGGAGGCGGCCGCCGAAACGCCGGACGGACTGCTTACTCCGCAGCAGATCAAGGCCCGCCTCGATGACTACGTCATCGGGCAGGAACGCGCCAAGAAAATCCTTTCCGTGGCCGTGCACAACCACTACAAGCGCGTGTTCCATGCCGGAACCATCGAAGGCGTGGAACTGGAAAAGAGCAACATTCTTCTGCTCGGCCCTTCCGGCAGCGGCAAGACCCTGCTGGCCCGCACGCTGGCCCGCGTGCTCAAGGTGCCCTTCGCCATAGCCGACGCCACCACGCTTACCGAAGCCGGCTATGTGGGCGAAGACGTGGAAAACATCCTTGTCCAGCTTCTTCAGAACGCCGACTACGATCTTGACGCAGCCTGCAGGGGCATTATCTATATCGACGAAATCGACAAGATTTCACGCAAGGCCGACGGTCCGTCCATCACCCGCGACGTGTCCGGCGAAGGCGTGCAGCAGGCTCTTTTGAAAATCATCGAAGGCACCGTGGCCAACATTCCGCCCAAGGGCGGCCGCAAGCATCCGCAGCAGGAGTTCATCCGCATGGATACCTCGAACATCCTGTTCATCATGGGCGGCGCGTTCATCGGGCTGGAAAAGCTGGTGGAATCGCGCTCCCGCGGCACCAGCATGGGCTTCGGCGCGCATATCGAGAAGAAAACCGAGCACCGCATCGGGGAGCTGCTCGACAAAGTAGTTCCTTCCGATCTCGTGCAGTTCGGTCTCATTCCCGAATTCATCGGTCGTATTCCGGTCATCACCCATGTGGAAGAACTGAGCGTGGACGATCTTCTTCGCGTCATGACCGAGCCGAAGAACGCGCTGGTCAAGCAGTACCAGAAGCTCTTCGAACTCGACGGCGTGACGCTCCGCTTTGAAGAAGACGCGCTGCGCGCCGTGGCGGAAAAGGCGCTGGAAAACAAGACCGGCGCCCGCGGTCTGCGCAACGTGCTGGAAAACGTGATGCTCGACATCATGTATGAACTTCCCACCCTCAAGGACGTTACCGAGTGCGTCATCACCCGCGGCGTCATCGAGGGGACGGACAAGCCCCTGCTGCACAGGTCCGGAGAATAAGCCTGACGTATCGGAACCACGCTGTTCCGATACCGGACGAGCACTCCGGCAGACCATGTCCGGAGACGGACCCGGCATCAACGGAAAAACATATTCGGGGATCGTTCCCCGGCCCCGGCTCTTGCGTTCCTGCTTCGCCGCCCCTTTCGGGACGGACAGGAACGCAATTGCATAAGGGGCACTCAGAGGTTTCTTATGGCTGAACAGACTCCGCTGGAATTGCCCATCATCACCCTGCGAGAGGTGGTGATGTTCCCTCACGCCGTCATGACGTTCCATGTCGGGCGTTCGGCTTCGGTGAGCGCCATCAACAGCGCCGTCACCGAATACGACAAACAGATATTTCTGGTGGCGCAGACCAGCTCAGCCATTGAGCGTCCCGGCCCCGACGATCTGTTCCAGATCGGCGTGGTGAGCCGCGTGCTCAGGGCCGACCGCCTTCAGGACAACACCATAAAGCTCGTGTGCGAAGGTCTGTACCGCGCCTCCTGGCTCCCCCTGAACGCAAGCTCCGCCTTCGGCGACCGCGCCTTCCCCCGCCTGAGAACCGTGCGCGTGGAAGAAACGCTGGAAAAGGACGACGAACTGCCCGCCGTGGTGGAAGCCCTGCAGGAATCCCTGTCCGAAGCCTGCCGTCAGAACCGGCGCATCACGCCCGATCAGCTGGCATCCTTCGCGCTGATCGAGGATCCGGGCACGCTGGCCGACGCTGTGGCCCCCTGCCTCAAGGTGGACTACCTGCACAAGCAGGCCATTCTGGAAACGCTGGATCAGGGGCAGAGACTGCGTCAGGTCTATGAATATATCGGCGGAGAGCTCATCTCCTCCGGCATAGACAAGACCATCAAAAGCCGCGTCAAGGCGCAGATGGAGCAGAACCAGAAGGAATACTATCTGACCGAGCAGCTCAAGGCCATCAACAAGGAACTCGGTCACGACGACATTCAGGCCGAGATTCTGGAGCTTGAAGAAACGCTCAAGGCCAAGAATATGCCGGAAGAGGCCCGGGAGCGGGCGCTGCGCGAAGTGCGCAAGCTCCGTCAGATGCCGCCCGCCTCTTCGGAATACGTCGTGGCCAGAAACTATGTGGACTGGATCATCGACCTGCCCTGGAACGAGCTGAAGAAGATCGACATCGATCTTGCCAAGGCCCGCGAGGTTCTCGACGGCGGCCACTACGGTCTGGAAAAGGCCAAGACCCGCATTCTGGAATACCTTGCCGTGCAGAAGCTCTCCGGCGGGCTCAAGGGCCCCATTCTCTGCCTTGTCGGTCCTCCCGGCGTGGGCAAGACTTCCCTTGCCAAGTCCATAGCCGAAGCCACGGGACGCGAGTTCGTGCGCATTTCCCTCGGCGGCGTGCGCGACGAGGCTGAAATCCGCGGCCACCGCCGTACCTACATCGGCGCCCTGCCCGGCAAGATCATCATGGCGCTGAAGCGCGCCAAGTCGAACAATCCGCTCTTCTGCCTCGATGAAATCGACAAGATGACCGTGGACTTCCGCGGCGATCCGGCTTCCGCCCTGCTGGAAGTGCTGGATCCGGAACAGAACTGTTCGTTCAACGATCACTATCTCGACATGGACTACGACCTGTCGCAGGTGTTCTTCATCACCACGGCCAACTCCATGCAGAGCATTCCCGCGCCTCTTCTCGACCGTATGGAAGTGCTGGAACTCTCCAGCTATCTCGAAGGCGAGAAGGTGCATATCGCCCGGGACTTTCTGCTCCCCCGCCAGTGGAAGCTGCACGGTCTCAAGGCCGAAAACATGGAGCTTACCGACGACGCCCTGCTGGAAATCATCCGCTCCTACACCCGGGAATCCGGCGTGCGCAATCTGGAACGTCAGATCGCCGCACTGTGCCGGAAAACCGCCATACGCCTTGTGGATGCCGACGACACGAACCTTTGCGTGACCATCACGGAGAAGGATCTTGAAGAAATGCTCGGCGTCAAGAAGTACCGCTACGACGAGAAGGAGAACCATCCTCAGGCCGGCGTGGCGGCAGGACTTGCCTATACCGGCGCAGGCGGCGACATTCTGTACATCGAAACCGTGGTCATGCCCGGCAACGGCAAGGTACAGGTTACGGGCAAGCTCGGCGACGTCATGAAGGAATCCGCTCAGGCGGCCTTCTCCTACATCCGTTCCCGCTCCAGCGAGCTCGGACTGCGCCCCGACTTCTACAAGGACATCGACATTCACGTTCATGTGCCTGAAGGCGCGGTTCCCAAGGACGGACCTTCTGCCGGCATCACCATGGCCACTGCCATGCTCTCTGCGGTGACGGAGAAAAAGGTGAAGGCCAGCGTGGCCATGACCGGGGAACTGACCTTAAGAGGACGGGTTCTGCCCATCGGCGGCTTAAAGGAAAAGACACTGGCG
>OOCM01001618.1_pt1 | contig 17156 bp, 19 predicted proteins | sample 1671111 | NCBI WGS metagenome assembly OOCM01 (sample SAMN06348123, study PRJEB24527) | human gut metagenome | biome: human gut; feature: ankylosing spondylitis patient; material: feces | host: Homo sapiens | place: China | collected 2015-10 | reverse complement strand
GCCCTAAAATTTCATTTTATGGAATTTGGACTACTTGATTTTCTAATTGCATACGCAATTCATGAAATGCATAATTATACTGTTGATACATCGGACACACAAATGTAAATAGGGACTAAAGTAATTGTTTCAGTAAATCGTAATTCTACCAATTATCAAGTAGATGAGGTCATCTGTGATGAAAGAAGAATTGCAGCAAAGGCATTGGAATATCTGATTTCTTTAGGACACCGTAAGATTGGCTATGCAGTCATGGAGAAGCTGATTCAGGGTGAGAATCCGCCAACAGCCATATACTGTGCCAATGACCTGATCGCCATTGGTATGTTAAAGTACATGTGCGCAAACGTTTACATGGAAAATGACAAAAATGAGAAGAAAATAGTTACAAAAACAGAAAAAATGTTTTATCTTTGTAAAGATTATATAAATTCTATTAAATTAGATTAAAATATTCCGCAGAGTACTTGTGCTCTTCGGAATATTTTTGCTATTATACTTAAGTAAAATCAGTTCATAATAATATTCGATATTCATCTATTATGCAGGCGTGTTGAACTGCCTGTATTCGTGATAATCTTATATTCATATTTTCAGAATCTTTTTATCCAAAATATTTATTTAACAGGGGGAAAATACTTGGCAGATAAGGATTTGGCAGAAAAATATCTGGAATCATTTTCGGATGTTTTTGCTGACATATATAATGTATTACTTTTTCGAAAGGAGATTCTTTTGGAAGAAGGATTGGAAGAGGGACCAACAGAAAGCATCTATAAGGTGGAAGAAAACAATCTTCGGAATCAGTTTCGGGATACTGTGAAATTATATAAGAATGGGTTATACAAAGTGGCATCTTTTGGGATTGAAAATGAAAGTCGGATAGACAAAAATATGCCCATCCGGATTATGGGGTATGATTATGCTGTGTATCGGGCGCAGATTGACCGTGGGGAAGAACGAAAATATCCGGCAATTACGATTGTTTTAAATTTCAGTGATACAGAATGGAAAAGTCCGAATGCGCTATTTGACATTTTAGATGTTTCTCCGGAACTAAGACCGTATGTAAATGATTATAAAATATTTGTTTTTAATATTGCATTTTTGCCGGAGAAAGTCCGAAAAGAGTTTAAGAGCGATTTTAAAATTGTAGCAGATTTTTTTGCAGAAAAACGTCTTGGAAGATATAATCCCAAGGAACATCCGGAGGCAATCTGCCATGTAGAAGCGGTTTTGAATCTACTTCGGGTGTTTACAAATGATAAAACCTATGTCAAAATAGAGAAAACAGTAGCAGAACGTGTGAAGGCAGGAGAGGTGATTACAATGTGTACGTTTGCAGAAGAGATGACCAACAAGGGAATAGAGATTGGTGAAGCGCAGGGCATCAAGATTGGTGAAGCGCAGGGCATTAAGATTGGCGAAGCAAAAGGAATTAAAATTGGTGAAGCCCGTGGAATTGCCAGAGAAAAAATCAGTGTTGCAAGAAACCTTTTAGACCTTCTGACAGATGAAGTAATTGCAGAAAAGGTCGGACTGGAGCTTGCTACGGTAAAAGAACTCAGAGAAGAAGTGAAGTAGAGGCATAAGAAATGGATAAAATAGCAGCGCCAACTCCGGAACAGTTAAAAAAGCAGGAAGCGTTAAAACAATATTTTGAAAAATTAGGCAGCGTGGCAGTTGCATTCTCAAGTGGTGTGGATTCCACCTATCTTTTGAAAGTGGCGCATGATGTATTGGGAGAGCGGGCAATTGCAGTAACTGCGTCCTCCTGTTCATTTCCAAAGAGAGAGTTAGGGGAAGCAGAAGCATTTTGCCGGAAAGAAAATATAAGACATTTTATTACAGAATCGGAAGAACTTGAAATCGAAGGATTTGCACAGAATCCTAAGAACCGCTGTTATCTTTGCAAGCATGAATTATTTGAAAAGATATTAAAGATTGCAGAAGAAAAGAAAATAGCTTATGTGGCGGAAGGCTCTAACCTTGATGATAACGGAGATTATCGTCCGGGATTAAAAGCAGTGGCAGAGCTTGGAATAAAAAGTCCGCTCAGAGACTGTGGTTTTACCAAGCAGGATATTCGTGTTCTTTCGAAGGCATTGAATCTTCCAACCTGGGAAAAGCAGTCCTTTGCCTGTCTGTCATCCCGGTTTGTCTATGGAGAGACCATATCCGAAGAGAAACTTACAATGGTGGATAAAGCGGAACAATTATTATTGGATTTAGGTTTTCATCAGGTGAGGGTAAGAATTCATGGAATGATGGCAAGAATTGAGATTGAGCCGGAAGAATTTTCGAAGCTGATGGAAAAGGAGAATCGGGAGAGAATTGCAAAAGCTTTCCGGGAATATGGATTTACCTATGTAACCTTAGACCTTTGCGGTTACCGGATGGGAAGTATGAATGAAACATTGGAAAAGTAAGGAACTTACTCAAAGAAGTAGTAAGTTCCTTCCGCATCAGAGAACGTCTTAAGTGAAGTATGAAATACTTTATTTAAGACGTTTTTTTGTACGCATTCATCCGGAGTGCCCTGAAAGCAGATGGCACCGGATTCCATGACGATAAGTTTGTCTGAAATAGTAAGTGCCTTGGCAAGGTCGTGCAGCACCAAAAGAATTGTTTTTCCCTGTGCTTTTAAGATTGGAAGCATCCGGTAGAAATTATTCTGGCTTTCCAAGTCTAAGAAGGTAGTCGGTTCATCCAAAATAATCGTATCGCAGTTCTGGGCTAAAGTCATGGCAAAGAAGACACGCTGTCTTATCCCACCGGAAAGAGTGTCAGTTGCAACGTTGCGGTAATCCGTAATATGGGTAAATTCCATGGCATCTTCCACCAGTTTGCGGTCTTCTTTGGTGAGGCGTCTGGAGAAGCCAAGATATGGAAAACGTCCATGCTCCACTAAGGTATGAACCGGAAGAGCAGGAATCACTTCACGAATCTGCGGTAAAAATGCAATTTTCTGGGCACGAAGGTGTCCATTCATATGATAAATATCTTCGCCATCTAATGTGATAGAGCCGTTAAAAAGCTGGCTGGATTTATTTAATACGGAAATCAGTGTTGTTTTGCCACAGCCATTTGGCCCTACGATGGTTGTGATGCTGCCGGTAGGAATTTCAACGGACAGATTTTTAATCAGAGGCACCTTGTGGTAGCCAATGGAAACGGAATCAAATTTAAGCATGGACTCTGCGGCCTCCTTTCTTTCCTAATAAAAGATATAAGAAAAACGGTCCGCCAACAAAAGAAAGAATAATGCCGGCAGGAAGTTCATATGGTGCGGCAATAACACGTCCAAGGGTGTCACAGAAGAGGACGAAACTTGCACCTAAGAGAGCACAAAGGGGAACTAAAAGCCGCAGATCATTGCCAAAGAGCCGTCTTGCAATATGAGGAACAATCAGCCCGACGAAGCTTAAAAGTCCTGCATAGCTTACCACACAGCCTGCCAGTATACTGGAAAGCATCAATAACAGGAAACGGAGCAGCGATACCGGAATGCCAAGGGAGCGGGCAACATCTTCTCCAAGACTCAGAACATTCATGTGGCTTCCAAAAAAGCAGGAGAGAATAACCGCAATGACAATGGCAATGCCGGGAGCCAACAGCGTTTTGGTGGTGACATCAGAAAGAGAACCAATCATAAAGGTAGTGAGGTTTAAGGTGATATCATCACTTAATAATTTTACCGTATTGATTCCGGCACTTAAAAAAGAAGAAACGGTAATTCCGGCAAGAATAATAGTAGTACGTTTGCTGTCTGCCATATACGCCAGTGCAAAAATAAGAAGTGTTGTCAGAAAGGCACCTGCAAATGCAAAGATGGCATTATGGGCTGCACGGCCCTGGAAGAGGGCAAGCCCAATCATAACGGCAAATCCGGCTCCGGAATTGACACCGATGGTATTCGGACTGGCAAGGGAATTATTCATAACAGTCTGTAAGATAACTCCGGCGCAGGATAAACCCATGCCGGCAGCAATGGCACCAAACATCCGTGGAATTCTGATATGAAAAAGTAACAGACCTGTGACAGAAGTCCGGTCATTTTGAATCAGACAGGATAAAATCTCTTTTGGATTTAATAAAACACTGCCGAAAAAAAGACTTGCCAACATCATAAGAAGCAGCAGGAAAAACATTCCGGCAAAAGATAAAATGATTTTTTTTCTCGTGTACATAGGAAATCCTTTCCGTTATTCCAGAAATATGTATTGTGTTTCCTGAAAAGTATTGTTGCAACAAAGAATGAGCCTTGGCACGTTCTCGCGCCTGCGGCGGTCGCTTGCGTGAATAAAATAACATATTCGGAGAGAAATAACAATGCTCTGATAAATTAGTATTGACAAATTAGAAAAATATAGTAAAATATAATTCATACAAAACCAATAGGAATAATCGTAAATAGATTTCCTAAGGCAGTTCAAAGTATTTAGTGCACGATAAGACGTGCAGGAATTGGAGCGTAAGATGAAGTTTAATACCGCATTATTACATGGAGATTTTCAAGGAGAACCGAATACAGGTGCAACAACAACTCCGATTTATCAATCCAGTGCATTTGCACATGAGTCGGCAGAGAAGCTAGAAAAGATTTTTCATAACCAGGCACCGGGATATTCCTATACGAGAATCAGTAATCCTACGGTAGATGCATTTGAAAAAAGAGTAACGGCGTTAGAGGGTGGCGTAGCAAGCGTTGCCTGTGCATCAGGAATGGCAGCACTCTACAATGCATTTTGTAATATCCTTCGTTCCGGCGATGAAATCGTATCCAGTGCCAGTCTCTATGGCGGCAGCATTGATTTATTCCGTGACTTAGAGGCATTTGGTATCACAACACATTATGTGGAAAACAATGACCTGGCTGCATTTGAAGCAAAGACCAATGAACATACCCGTCTTTACTTTGCAGAGACCATTGGTAATCCAAGACTTGATGTGACAGATATTACGGCACTTGCAAATCTGGCACATGAGCATCAGGTACCGCTCATTATAGATAATACGGTTGCTACTGCATTCTTAGTGAAGCCGCTTTCCCTAGGAGCGGATATTGTAATGAATTCTTCCTCTAAATACATCAATGGTCACAGCAATTCCATCAGCGGAATTATTACGGACAGCGGCAGATTTAAGTGGGATGTGGAAAAATATCCGGGCATGGCAGACTTTAAGAAGTTTGGACCATTTGCCTATACTGCCAAGCTTCGGAATGGACTGTTCCGCAACACAGGAGCCTGTCTGTCTCCGCAGAATGCATTTTATAACTGCATCGGGTTAGAGACACTGGGAATCCGGATGGAGCGTATCTGTGACAATGCAGCAGAACTGGCAAGGTTTTTTGTAAGAGAATATCCGGATGTAACAGTCAATTATCCGGGATTGGAGAGCAGTCCATGGCATGAAATCGCAAAGAAACAGTTTAAGGACCGTTTTGGTGGAATCTTAACCATACGGACCGGAAGCAAGAAACGGGCATTTGAAATAATCAATGCATTAAAGCTTCCGCTGATTATTTCCAATATCGGAGATACGAAAACATTAGTGATTCATCCGGAATCTACATTAAATGTACACAGTACCCCGGAAGAAAAAAGAGACGCCGGAGTATTTGATGATTTGATCCGCATCAGTGTCGGAATTGAAGATATCGAAGATTTAATCGAAGACTTCAGACAGGCAATGGATCAGAGCAGACCAGAGAAAAGCAAAGAGTAAATGGAGGAAGCAGACAATGGCAAAAATTGATTATGCGGCATTGAAAAAAGGCGGATTTATGCGCCAGAAACAGAAAGGATTCTTTTCTTTAAGAATTCAGGTAGTTGGAGGAAACCTGACAGCAGAAAATATTAAAGCAGTAGCAGATGTGGCAGAAAAATATGGAAAAGGCTATGTTCATATGACTTCCAGACAGGGCATTGAGATTCCATTTATTAACTTTGAAGATATAGAAGAGGTTCGTGCAAAGTTAGCAGACGGTGGTGTAAAACCTGGTGTATGTGGACCGAGAGTCCGTACCGTTACCGCATGTCAGGGCTCTGAAATCTGCCCGAGCGGATGTATCGATACCTATAGCCTGGCAAAGAAATTAGATGAGCATTACTTCGGAAGAGAGCTTCCACACAAATTCAAATTTGGTGTTACCGGATGTCAGAACAACTGTCTTAAGGCAGAAGAAAATGATATCGGTGTAAAAGGTGGTATGGAAGTAAGCTGGGTAGCAGATAAATGTATCAATTGTGGTGTCTGTGAAAAGGCGTGCCGTGAAGATGCTATCAAATGTACCGGAACAGAAGTTACCATTGATTATGATAAATGTACCAACTGCGGCCGTTGTGTAAAATCCTGCCCGACAGATGCATGGGAAGGAAAGAGCGGATATATTGTATCCTTTGGTGGATTATTTGGAAATCATATTTACAAAGGAGAACAGTTACTTCCGCTGATTACCGATGAAGAGACATTATTCCGTGTGACTGATGCAGCCATTGGATTCTTTGAAGAGCATGCAAATCCGGGTGAGCGTTTCCGTTTACTTTTACAGCGCGTAGGAGAAGATGAATTCCGCAAAGTAATCCGCAATGCATTTGAAGAAAAATAGAGTTGCCGGAAGCAGCAGAAAAAGAAAAAATCGGAATGGAAATTCAAAATAAAAATTATTATATGAGGAGAAATAAGATGGAAATCGAAGGAATCAAGATTGATGATACAGTAGATATTACCGATAAAGTGTGCCCGCTTACTTTTGTAAAGGCAAAGGTTGCAATTGATGAGTTAGAGGATGGCGAAGTCATTGCAATCCGTATGAATGACGGCGAGCCGGTACAGAATGTACCACGCAGTATTAAAGAAGAAGGACATCAGATTTTAAAACTGGTTAATAACGAAGATGGAACCTATAACCTCATTGTAAAGAAGGTTGAGGACTAAACATCTGGAAGGGAGAAAGAAATGGCAGAACGCGTAACAAAAGACACTTTTGAAGAAAAAGTATTGAAGAGCAGCCTCCCGGTGCTGATTGATTTTTACTCAGACAGTTGTGTTCCGTGCAAGAAAATGTCACCGGTCATTGGTGCTATCGCAGACGAACAGACAGAAAAATTAAATGTCTATAAAGTAAATACCAACTTTGATTCAGAACTGGCAGAAAAATACAGTGTAATGTCTGTACCAACCATTGTACTCTTCAAGGATGGCGAAGAAATTGCCCGTAAGAGTGGTGCAGAGAAAAAAGCGGTACTTGAGGAGTGGATTACCCAGTCCCTTGACAAATAAAAATAAAGAAAAGTGAGAGGAAGGAAATTATGCAGATTACAGTAGCAGGCGAAAAGAAAGAAGTAAAAGACGGATTAACACTTCCGGAATTAATTGAGCAGGAAAATGTAGAGACACCGGAATATGTAACCGTATCCATTAACGATGAATTTATAGAAACAGAAGCAAAGGCAACAACCGTTCTTAAGGATGGTGATAATGTAGAATTCCTTTACTTCATGGGAGGTGGAAGCTATGGCATTAACGGATGAGCAGATTGAACGTTATTCCAGACATATCATTTTAAAAGAAGTTGGCGCTAAGGGTCAGAAAAAACTTTTAAATGCAAAAGTTTTAATCATCGGAGCAGGCGGACTTGGAGCACCGGCAGCAATGTATCTTGGAGCAGCAGGTGTAGGTACCATCGGAATTGCAGATGCAGATGAAGTAGATTTAAGTAACCTTCAGAGACAGATTATTCATCAGACAGCAGATGTTGGCAAAGCAAAAGTGCAGTCTGCAAAAGAGACCATTAATGCAATGAACCCGGATGTAGAAGTCCGTACATATCGTGAATTCATTACCAGTGAAAATATCATGGACATCATTGCAGATTATGATTTTATCATTGACGGAACCGATAACTTCCCGGCAAAATTCTTAATTAACGATGCCTGTGTTATGGCAAAGAAACCATTTTCCCATGCAGGAATCATCCGTTTCAAAGGTCAGTTAATGACCTATGTTCCGGGAGAGGGACCATGTTACCGTTGTGTATTTAAGAATCCACCACCAAAGGATGCCGTACCGACCTGTAAGCAGGCTGGTGTTATCGGCGCAATGGGTGGTGTCATCGGAAGCCTTCAGGCAATGGAAGCAATCAAATACATCCTTGGAGTAGGAGATCTGCTGACCGGTCAGTTATTGACCTATGATGCAATTAAGCAGGAATTCCACAAGATTAAGCTTCCTTGGAATGGCAAGGGATGTGCCGTTTGTGGAGAACATCCGACCATAACAGAGCTGATTGATTATGAACAGGCAGAATGTACAGATAAATAAATGTATCAGTAAATAAATGTTATCAGATACATAACCCATGAAACATAGAAAGAGGATAGCATGATTTCATTAAAAAAAGCAGATTATGAAAAAATACTGGCACATGCCAAAAGCTGTGTACCAGAAGAGGCTTGCGGACTGATTGCAGGAACCAAAGACGGAGAGGATAAGGTGGTAGAAAAGGTATATCTGTTGACCAATATCGACCATTCCAATGAGCATTTTACACTGGATCCGAAAGAGCAGTTAGCAGCCGTAAAGGATATGCGTGCCAATGGTCTCATGCCTTTAGGCAACTGGCACTCCCATCCGGAATCTCCTTCAAGACCATCCGAAGAAGATAAGCGTCTTGCATATGACAGTAAAGCAAGCTATATGATTCTTTCTCTGATGGAACCGGAACAGCCGGTACTCAATTCATTTCATATTGAAGGCGACGAATCAACAAAGGAAGATCTGGTAATATGTTAGATGTAGTTATCATTGGAAGTGGGCCGGCAGGTTTAAGTGCGGCAATCTATGCTAAGCGGGCAAACCTCGATGCAGTTGTACTGGAAAAAGAATATCTTGGAACCGGACAGATTGCATACAGCAGCCGGGTAGATAATTACCCGGGACTGCCGGGCAAAGACGGTTATTCTTTAGGAGAGGTATTCTTAGAGCATGCCGAAGGACTTGGAGTAACCATTGAAGAGGCAGAGGTTACAGCCATTACAAAAAAAGAGCAAAGCTTTGTCATTTCCTGTGAAGATGGAAAGAACATAGAAGCGAAAACCGTAGTCTATGCGGCAGGCTGTCAGAACCGCAGATTAGGGGTGCCGGGAGAAGAAAAGCTGCTGGCAAAAGGAGTTTCTTTTTGTGCAGTCTGTGACGGTGCCTTTTATAAGGGAAAGAAAGCTGCAGTCATCGGTGGTGGAGATACCGCATTGGATGATGCATTGTATTTATCCGATATCTGCGAACAGGTATATCTCATTCACCGGAGAGCAGAATTCCGTGGAGCAGAGAAGACAAAAAAGAAATTAGAAGAGCTTTCCAATGTAACGATACTTACCAATACGAGAGTACAGGAAATCACCGGGGAAGATAAAGTAGATGGTATTATTTTAGATAACGGTGGGACAATAGCTGTAGATGGTGTTTTTGAAGCGGTTGGAATGATTCCAAATACGGAATTATTAAAGAACCTTGACGTTCTCGATGAGAAAGGCTATGTGATTGCAGGAGAAGACTGCAGTAGCAGTCTTGCGGGACTGTTCGTGGCAGGAGATGTGCGGACGAAAAGCCTGCGTCAGGTAGTCACAGCAGTTGCAGATGGTGCAGTGGCAATTCAGTCTGCAACCGGATATATCAAAGGAATGGAATAGAAAGAAGGAAACGTGTGTGAAAGGAATAGTGGACAGTGCTTCGGAACTGATTGGAAAGACGCCGATGCTCTATCTTCATAATTATATGAAAGAGGCAGGTGTAGAGGATGCGGCAATCATTGCCAAGCTGGAGTATTTTAATCCGGCAGGTTCGGTAAAAGACCGAGTGGCACTTGCCATGATTGAAGATGCAGAGAGAAAGGGAAAATTAAAGCCGGGAGCTACGATTATCGAGCCAACTTCCGGTAATACGGGAATCGGACTTGCTTCTGTGGCGGCTGCAAAAGGGTATCATGCAATTTTAACATTGCCGGAAACCATGACGGTAGAACGTCGGAATCTTCTGCAGGCGTATGGAGCGCATATTGTGCTGACCTCCGGGTATAAGGGAATGAAGGGTGCAATCGAAAAAGCAGAAGAACTTCATAAAGAGATTCCAGGTTCAATTATTTTAGGACAGTTTGAAAATCCGGCAAATCCAAAAGCCCATGAAGAAACCACAGGACCGGAAATCTGGGAACAGACAGAAGGCAGCGTTGATATTTTTGTGGCAGGAGTCGGAACAGGTGGAACCATAACCGGAGTTGGAAAATATCTGAAAAAGCAGAAGAAGTCCGTACACATTGTTGCAGTAGAACCTGCAACCAGTCCGGTTCTTTCACAGGGAAAAGTCGGACCTCATAAAATTCAGGGAATCGGTGCCGGATTTATTCCGGATACACTGGATACTTCTGTTTATGATGAGATTATTCCAATCAAAAATGATGATGCCTTTGAAGAAGGAAGAGCATTTGCCCGCAGCGAGGGAATTCTTGTGGGAATCAGTGCAGGAGCTGCATTAAAGGCAGCTGTTGAGCTGGCAAAAAGGAAAGAAAATAAAGGAAAGAACATTGTGGTGCTTCTTCCGGATTCCGGGGACCGCTATTTATCTACTCCTTTATTTGCAAAATAAAATCAGTGGAAAAGCATCAGGCATTCCGCTATAATATGGTAAAAGAGTCAAAAAGACTTTTACGAAAGGAAAAGAAGTATGTTCTATTTTCTTGTGTCGGTAAATATTATAGCGCTTATCCTGATGCTTTTTATGTTGGCAGTCTGCCTTCATAAAAAGCTCTCCAAAGCACAGCTTGCATTTATTATTTATGATATTTTTACCATGCTGTTTGTGGTGGGAGTTCATCTGGAACTGGTGCATTCGGATACCGTTGGTGAGGCACTTGCGGGGCTGTGTATCCAGTATGTGGGACAGGCAGGCTTTCTGATGGCATTTTTATGGTTTGCATCCGAATTTGGCAGATTAAAAATTCCAAAGTTTATTTATTTTATTCAGGCAGTAATTAATACAATTGTTTTGACAGGAGTATTTACGGCAGAATATCATCCATATTTTTATAAAACAATGCGGATATTGAAAGATGGCATATATCACCGGATTGAAGTTATACCCGGAATCATCTGGAAACTGCATTATATACATCTGGGAACGGTAATACTTGCGGTATTTATTTTGTGTATCATGCGTTACGGGGAGAGTTCACCGATTCATAAAAAGCGGATTATTTATATGATAGCAGGTGTGGGAACTTTTGCACTGGAATTAATCTTAAAGGGTCTGGGTGTATTTGGCAGTTATAATCCGATAGTCATTGCCATGACAATTATGATGTTCTGCATGATGATGGCAATGATTCGTTATGGATATTTTGGCTCTCTGCAGGCTGCGGTGGATAATGCATTTAATCATGGAAAAGAAGGCCTGATTATCCTGGATGCAGAAAATAAAATTATTTCCGTCAATCAGCGTATGAAGGAACTTTTCCCGGAAATAAAGGTAGGAAGTGCCGCAAGCAGGCAAAAAGAAATCCTGCAGGCACTGACAAACCGGGAAAGGCTGTTGCATAAAAATGACCGCATCTATGAACTTCGTATGGAAGATATTGTGGAAAATGGTGAGAAGGATGGCTGCATGCTCTGGTTTATCGACCAGACAGAAAACTTGGAAATGATGCAGAGACTCCGTAGTGCGGATGAAGCGAAGACCAGATTTTTAATGAAAGTGAGCCATGAGCTGCGGACTCCGATGCATACGATACTTGGTATGAATGAAGTGATTTCAGAAGAAACATCAGAAGAAAAAATCCGTAGTTATACCAGAGAAATTGCATCTGCCGGTGACAGTATGGTTGCACTGATAGAAGAAGTGTTAGATGCTTCACGGTTAGAAAGTGGTACGCTTCAGATAAAGAAGGATGCATTTGCTTTAGAAGAGGTTATCAATGACGCAGCAGCCCAGATGAGACCACAGGCAGAGAAGAAATCTTTAAGCTTCCGGCTGCGGATGGAGGAACCATTATTAAAACCAGGAAAACATTTCTATGGAGACAAGGCACATATCCGTCAGATTATCATTAATCTTCTGGAAAATGCGTTGAAATACACAGATGAAGGCTTTGTGGAGCTGGGTGTAGAAAAAGCGGTGGAAAATGGAGATACCTTTTTAAAGATAACTGTGACTGACAGTGGAATCGGAATAGGAAAAGAAGAGCAGGATAAAATCTTTGAAATCTTTGAACGGGGCAATAATGCCAGAAACAGCAGAAAAGACGGAATCGGTCTCGGACTGGATATTGCAAGACAACTGGCAGAGGCTATGGGTGGAAGTCTCAGCCTGATTAGTGAAGTGACAAAGGGAAGTACCTTTACGGTTCGGATTCCGTGGGTAGAAGTATCGGAAAAACATCATTTTACAAAACAGAGTGCGAAAAGTATGAATGCGGATTACAGCAGCTTTACCATTCTTGCGGTAGATGATAATGAGCAGAATCTGATGGTATTAGAACATCTTTTACATAAGACAAAGGTTAAAATGGAAACCGTGATGGATGGAAATACTGCCGTTCAAAAATGTGAAGAGAAAACATATGATTTACTTCTTTTAGACCATATGATGCCAAAGCCGGATGGCATAGAGACGCTGCACCTCATCCGTGCAGATGAGAAAGGACGAAATCATTATACGCAGGCAGTGGCATTTACCGCTAATGCAACAGCTGGTGCAAAAGAACTGTACAAAAACGAAGGATTTGCAGAGTATATTACCAAACCGGTAAAACCGGGCACACTGGAGATTATGCTGCAGAAATATCTTAGGGATTATCTGCCGGAAGAAAATATGGTTTTCCAGGGAAACATGGATGATACAAAGGTAACAAAGCTAAGAGGCTTATTACATTATCTTGAGAAGAATGGAATTGCAGCAGAAGAAGGCTTATCCTATGCGGATGGAGATGAACAGTTCTATAAAGAATTGTTAGGCATCTTTGTAAAAGAAAAAGAGAAGAAGCAGCATCATTTAGAGAAAGCGTTCCAATCTCTTAAGGTAAATCATGTAGTAACAATGAAAGAAGCTGCAACTATCATAGATTCAGAAGCTGCAACAGATATAGAAATGATGAACAAATTATGGAAAACATTCGTAACCCAGTCCCATGGATTAAAGGGTGAAGCCTGGGGCATCGGAGCCAGAACGCTTGGAGATTTCTTTTACCAGCTGGAGTGTGCCGGAAAAGAAAAAAACATCGAAAAGATAGAGCATTTTTATCCGAAAGCCATGGAAGAGTGGCAGCAGGTAGTAGATGCTATTCAAAGAGTATTATAAGAAAAGCACGTCGCTTGAAATACAAAATGGGTGAAGCCCAAAAGTGTATTTTAACGGCGTGCTTTTTCTTATCTATTTCAGTAAAGAAAGGTCGCTTTATAATTGTCTCCCCATTCCTGCATGGCAGTAAGAATCGGACGCATGGATTCGCCGAGGTCACTGAGTGCATATTCTACACGCGGCGGAACTTCCGGGTAAACAGTTCTTGTAATAATTCCATCCTCTTCCATGGCACGTAAGCTGTCTGTTAAAACCTTCTGGCTGATTCCTTCCAAATTCTTTTTCAATTCATTAAATCTCCAGGGTCTTTCTAAAAGATTTCTTATAATTAATAGTTTCCATTTGCTGCCGATTAACTGGACCGTGGTAGCAACCGGACATTCCGGTAATTCGTCTTTTGTCAACATCTGTATTCCCTCCATTTGTTCAAATTGTGATATTAGATTCAAAAATAATGTAACATATAAATCTGCATGTGTATAGTGGTTACAAAAAGGTGCCTATGTAATAAAAAAGTGCGTACTTTTTTTGCGTGATATTTCAATGTAAACTATGAGTGTAACAGAAAAACGCCGGATCATTATTTGTCCGGGATAAGAGCAGATAAGGAGTTGGTTTCATATGGCATATTTTAACCGCATTCATCTGTCGGGAAGTTATGTATCAAAGGAGCAGCCACACAGCAAACCAAGAAAGTCGGGCAGAGTTTGTCGGATTAAAGCCATCCCAATTTTTCGTTTGACTTTTTCGAAAATGAGAAATATAATAACGTCTTGAACGAGTAGCAAACATGCGTAAATCCAGTTTTGCTGCTCGTTTTTTTAATTATATATTGCCATTAGAAAGTGTGTAGCTTATCAGCGTAAGTCCAACTTATAAGATAAGTACACACTTTTTTTGTGTGAAAAAGGAGGATTAAATTAAGATGGTGGAAAGTAATAAGATGAGGGAGATGCCGGTAAATAAGCTGATGGTTCAGATGGGAATACCGATGATCTTATCGATGGCATTGCAGGCTGTCTATAATATTGTGGACAGTGCATTTGTAGGCAATATGGAGGTGGGGAGTGAAGCGGCATTAAATGCACTCACACTGGTATTTCCGGTTCAGATGCTTATGGTGGCTGTAGGAATCGGAACAGGTGTAGGAACAAATGCACTTCTTGCCATGACACTTGGGCAGAGAGATATGAAAAAAGCAGCAAGAGTCGCAGGCAACAGTTTATTTCTTGGTGGAATTATTTATGTGGTATGTCTGTTATTTGGTATCTTTGGAGTGAAAGCCTACATCTCATCTCAGACCGTTGATCCGGAAGTTATCTCGATGGGAACAACATATTTGCGGATCTGCTGTGTGTTGTCCTTTGGCATTATCTTCTTTTCATTGTTTGAAAAATTATTACAGGCAACAGGACGTTCCCTGTATTCAACGATTGGTCAGGTTACGGGAGCTGTTATAAATATTATTCTTGACCCGATCATGATCTATGGTATCGGACCTGTTCCGGAAATGGGAGTAGCGGGAGCCGCATATGCTACCGTCATAGGACAGATCGTATCTGCCGGTTTGCTTCTGGTATTTCATCTGAAGTTAAATAAGGAATTTGAACATGGAATAAAACATATGAAGCCAAGTGCCAGAACTATGAAAGAGATATATTCCATTGGTCTTCCTGCTATCATTGCACAGGCACTTATGTCAATTATGGTTTATGCGATGAATCTTATTTTAAAATTCAATCCTTCTGCCCAGACGGCATATGGATTGTTTTATAAGGTGCAGCAGTTTGTATTGTTCCTTGCATTTGGACTGAGAGATGCAATCACTCCGATCATAGCTTTTGCATATGGCATGGGAAGCAAGAAAAGGATCAAAGATGGAATCCGCTATGGTCTTATTTATACCATAGCATTGATGATCCTGGGCGTTCTCATCACAGAGATTTTTCCAAATGCCTTTGCCTCGCTGTTCAATGCAGGTCAGTCAAGAGCGTATTTTATCGGTGCAATGAGAATTATCTCGATCAGTTTTGTATTTGCCGGAATCAATGTGGCATATCAGGGCATCTATCAGGCATTGAATGGCGGTCTTGAGTCACTGATAATATCACTTCTCAGACAGCTTGTGATCATATTGCCATTGGCGGCTATCTTCGCTGTCTTCGTAAGAAATGGCCAAATGGGTGTTTCACTGATCTGGTGGGCGTTCCCGATTACAGAATTTGTCTCATGCTTAGCGGGATATGTATTTTTGAAGAGAATACAGAGAAACAAGGTAGAAAAATTAAGTTAGGTTATGAAGGTGGGAGCACAGGCTCCCATCTTTTTATATAAGGAATTATAAGGGGAAAGTGGCTTGTAATCATAAGTCAGTATGCTATAATAATCGTTAGATAGAACTAACTTAAAGCACTTAGGAGGTTGAGAGTAAAATGGTGATAACGATAGTTGCAACGGTTATGATCTGGGTGGCGTATTTCCTCATTTTATATGGAGGAGTCGGTTTTATTCAGGATAAGAGGTTTTTCTCGTCTGCACCAAAGGAGAATCTGGAAGCCATTCCAGATTCAAAAGAGCGGTTCCGTGGTGCACATGCAATCGGCTGGATCATAGAAGTAATCGCACTTCTTATGTTTATAGGTGCGGTTGTTCTAGGGATGGTGTAAAAAATGATTATGGATTTTTAAATTTCTTTGCACGATTCCTTATCATGCTTTATTGCATGGAGATCTATGATATCTGCTTTTTTGACTGGGTGCTTCTCTGTCATTCGAACTTCTTCCCACATTTCTACCCGGAACTGAAAGGTGTTGTGGGTCCGCATATGTTCGGATATAACAAGAAGACACACATATTACATTTCATTATTTATATTCCGATCTGTGCTGTAGTTGCATGGATCTGTACACTTTTTTAAAGTGAGATCGCACAGATCCTGAAGAAATAAGAGCCATTGGAAAACGAAAGGATAGATGATAAGTATGCTGAAATACGGAATTTATGCAAAAGCAGTAGAATTGTTATGTTTTAAATCAGCCTTAGCCAGACTTGCAGAGATAAATCCGGATATGGATATGAAAGACTATAAGAAAAAGGTAAAACGCGAATTCAAGGCGATGCTTTTGAGAACCCCGGACATAGGGGGCAGTTCATTGGAAATGAATCTGTATATTGCAGCATTTGTCTTCTCCTTACATAAAGCAGAGCCGGATAAGATCGATCCTGATGTTGTAAACGAGATGGTAACTGCCGTATTTGACTCGCCATTTATGGTGAAGGCGCATGCAAATAAAAAATGTACATTATTTACAGATGAGGTACAGGATAAAAAAGTGCAGGAAAGTATAGCAAGCCAGGCATCAAAATATGAGCTTGACTGGAAATTCCATTATGAAAAAGGAATCGATGAATTCTATAATACATATACGGAATGTGGTATCTGTAAGCTCGGTAAGAGGGAAAACTGTTTTGAATTTGTTCCGTGTCTGTGCAATATGGATGAGCGGAATTACCGGAATGAAGGCGGGCAGTTACATCGGACGAAGACGCTGGCACAGGGGGATGACTGCTGTAATTTCCATGTGACCAGAATTTAATACATTGCATTCTCAACGATCTGCGCATCTTCATTCTGGATTTCATTTGTGCATTTGTCTTTTGCAACTTTCGTATTTAGCAAAAAAATGAAATTATAGTCAAGTGAAAAATAAATTGGAATGATAAAGAAGTAAGGAAATTGACAAAAACAATACAATGCAGTATATATAGAACAATATAAATGCTTGTCTCGGCGTTAAAGAAGA
>OOCM01001607.1_pt1 | contig 17195 bp, 12 predicted proteins | sample 1671111 | NCBI WGS metagenome assembly OOCM01 (sample SAMN06348123, study PRJEB24527) | human gut metagenome | biome: human gut; feature: ankylosing spondylitis patient; material: feces | host: Homo sapiens | place: China | collected 2015-10 | reverse complement strand
TAAGCTGCGATAAGCTTCGGGTAGGTGCAAATAACCCTTGATCCGGAGATTTCCGTTTTCATCGTATTTGAGAGGCTATTTCATATTTAAGGTATGTCTTGGAATAATTATCATTTTTTTTGTTTCGTTTTTTAAGGAAACTGTTATTTTTTATCATTTTATCTTTTATTTTCAATATGTTGAAAATGTCAGCCCGTTTTTGTTTCTTCGCGGGGCGGTGTAAGTGGCATGATTCTTGCAAAAGATGGGATGAGTTCTTTTTGAGCCTGTTGGCACAAGTTTTTAACACTAAACGGAGTATGCCACGTGTACCACAAAACACTTCTGTCGCCTCTCAAGCTGACGGACACGCTGACCCTCAAAAACCGCATGATCAAGTCGCCGCAGTCGACCATGTACTGGGATGACGACTATTTCATGTCGGATCGCGTCATCGACTTCTACGAAAGCATCGCGAAAGGCGGTGTGGGGCTGATCATTCTGGCGGGCATTCTCTGGTATCCGGCCCATCCCGGCGGTATCTACGGTGCCCTTTACGACGACAAGTATCTGCCCGGCATGAAGAAATTCGTGGAACGCATGCACAAGCACAACTGCCCTGTGTTCTGCCAGTTCCATCATACCGGCCCGTCCTCTCCCAGCGACGACAAGGGCGGACGTCCCTTCGGCCCCTCGCGTCTGGAACAGGAGGAAATGGCTTCTCCCCTGCCGTATCTCCACGCCACCCGCGAACTGACGCTGGAAGAAATAGAGGAACACAAGCGTCGCTACATTGATGCCGCGGCCCGCGCCAAGGAAGCGGGCTTCGACGGCGTGGAAGTGCACGCTGCCCACGGTTACTTCCTTGCCAGCTTCCTGAGCCGCGTCTGGAACAGAAGAACGGACCAGTACGGTATCCAGAGCTATGAGAACCGCACCCGCCTCATGGTGGAAATCATCGACGGCATCCGTGAGCGCTGCGGCGAGGACTTCCCCATCGGCGTGCGCATCAACGGCGAGGAATTCGGCGCCAAGGGCGGCATGACGCTGGAAGAATCGAAGGAAATCGCCAAGATCCTCGAAAAGAAGGGCGTGTGCTACATCAGCGTTTCCGGCTACGGCTTCGGTCCGCTGCCCATGACGTATCTGCCCGACTACTTCCCCTATCCCGAGCCTGAGGACTACATGAAGCCCTACATGGACAGGTACCGGGGTGACGGCGTGTACGCCTACTGCGCCGAAGAAATCAAGAAGGTCGTGAACGTGCCCGTGGTGGCCGTCGGCCGCATGGACGAAGACAAGGCCGAACGCATTCTTTCCCAGGGCAAGGCCGACCTCATCGCGCTCGGTCGTACCCTGTGGGCCGACCCCGAATTCCCCAACAAGGTTCGGGACGGCCGCATCGACGACATCGTGCGCTGCACGCGCTGCGCCACCTGTGAAGATCCGCCCCGCGGCGCCCGCCGCTGCCGCGTGAACCCCGCCATGGGTCGCGAAACGGAACTGGAAATCAAGCCCGCCGATACCTTTAAGAAGGTCATGGTCATCGGCGGCGGTCCCGCCGGCATGGAATGCGCCCGCGTGGCCGCGCTGCGCGGTCATCATGTGACCCTGGTGGAAAAGGCTTCCCGACTCGGCGGCCGTCTGTTCCTTGCTTCCATGATCAAGGGCAGCGACGTGGAAGACGTGAAGCCGGTCATCAAGTACCTGACCCGTCAGATCACCGAACGTTCCGGCGTTGATCTGCGTCTGAACACGAAGGGCACCGTTGAGCTCGTGGCCAAGGAACGTCCCGACGTCGTGGTCGTGGCCACCGGCGGCACCTATGCGCTTCCCGTCATTCCCGGCGTCAACCGCTGGAACGTGCAGGGCGTGAAGACCATGTCCAAGCTGGCCGCCCTGCCTCTGCGCATTCTCGGCCCCGACAGGCTGAACGAACTGAGCAAGCTCGCCCTGCCTCTCGGCTCCCGCATCACCATCATCGGCGGCCAGATCGAAGGCATTCAGGGCGCCGTGTTCCTGAAGAAGCGCGGCAAGAACGTGGCCGTTCTTGAAACCGCCGACCATATAGGCGAAGGCATTCCTCCCCGCTACATGGAACGCGCCGCCGACTGGCTCAAGAAGAAGGATGTGCCGATCAGCACGGGCGTCACCCTGCAGTACATCGACAAGGAAGGCGTGCACTATCGCGACAATCAGGGCCGCGAATGCTGCCGCAAGTCCGACTTCGTTCTCATCCTGACCAGGCAGACTCCCGATCATTCGTTGGCCGACAGCCTCCGCAACATCGTGCCTGAGGTGCATGTCATCGGTTCCGCCAACGGCGCCGCCTCCAGCCTCATTGTTCATGCCATTGCTGAAGGACGTACGCTGGGCGTCAAGCTGTAATGCCTGCCGTTCCGTTCATGCCCGGGGAATGCGGTCCGCGTCCCCCTGCCGTGAGGCTCCCCTCCTCATGGAGGGCCGCCTTCCCCGGAAACCCATGACGGAACGGTTTTAGCCCGACCTCCCGTGCGTTTTCAGCAAAACCTCCCCCTCCAGCTTCCCGGAGCGGCGCTTCTCCCGGCTCCGCTCCGGGGGGATCAGAAGAGAATCCGATCATGAAGCACCCCAAGTTGTTCTCCCCCATAGCCATCACGCCGCAGTGCATACTGAAGAACCGCATCATCAAGACCGGCCAGTCCACCTGGCTCTGGAATGAAGACGGCACTGCCGACGGCAGCCGGGGCATCGATCTTTATGAAAACATCGCCAAGGGCGGCGCCGCTGCCGTGATCATCGGCGGCTGCGCCATGGAAGCCACCCCCGGCATCTACCTCGGCCTTTACGACGACAAGTTCATTCCCGGTCTGCAGGAACTGACCGGCCGCGTGCAGGCCCACGGCTGCAAGATCTTCGCCCAGTTCCATCATTCCGGTCCCGCGGCCTGGCCCCGTCTCGGTCAGCTGCCCATTTCGTCTTCTTCCCTCACGGTGGACGAAATTCCCATGCCTCCGCCCAACGGCAACCCCTGCCGCGGTCTCACCATCAGTGAAATCCACGAAATGCAGGAAAAGATCGTCGAATCCATCGTCCGCGCCGACAAGGGCGGTTTCGACGGCATGGAAGTGCATGTGGCCCACGGCTACTTCCTGAACAGCTTCGTCAGCCGCGTGTGGAACCGCCGCGACGACGAATACGGCTGCCAGAACGTGGAAAACAGAACCCGTATCGTGCGTGAAATTCTGGCGGAAGCCCGCAAGCGCTGCCGTCCCGACTTTGTGCTCGGCATCCGCATGAACGGCCGCGAATACGGCGCGAAGAACGGCATCACCATCGAAGAGGCCATGGAGAACGCCAAGGCCTTCCAGGATGCCGGCGCGCAGTTCCTCAACGTGGCCGGCTACGGCTACGGCACCATGCCTTTCCGCTACTGCCCCGACTACTTCCCCTATCCCGAGCCGGAAGAATTCATGGAACCCTACATGGACGTGTACCGTCACAAGGGTCTGTGGACGGATTCCGCCAGCCATATCAAGAAGATCGCCAAGGTGCCCGTCATCACGGCCGGCCGCATGGACGAAAACCTTGCCGAACGCATCCTCAATGACGGCGATGCCGACATCATCGGTCTCGGCCGTACGCTGTGGGCCGATCCCGAATTCCCCAACAAGGTGTACGAGGAACGCTTTGAAGACATCGTGCGCTGCACCCGCTGCGCCAGCTGCGAAGACCCCGTCACCCAGCCCCGCATCTGCCGCGTGAACCCCTCCCTCGGCCGCGACCGCGAACTGGACATGAGCCCTGCCGCTCAGAAAAAGAAGGTCATGGTCATCGGCGCCGGCCCTGCCGGCATGGAAGCGGCCCGCGTGGCGGCTCTGCGCGGTCACGACGTGACCCTCTACGACAAGGAGTCCCAGCTCGGCGGTCGCATCAAGCTGGCCTCCATGATCAAGGGCTGCGCCGTGGAAAACGTGCTTCCCATCTATGACTATCTGACCGCTCAGATCGACAAGCTGCCCATCAAGCTGCGTCTCGGCACCACCGTCACGGCCGACATCGTCCGTCAGGAAAAGCCCGACGCCGTGGTCATCGCCACGAGCAGCCCCTATGCCGTTCCGGAAATTCCCGGCATCCACGGCTCCAACGTGTCCACCATCAAGGGCCTTGCCGGTCAGGTCAAGCTTCCCATGCGACTGTTCGGACCTCAGCTTCTGGAAAAGCTCACTCACATCTTCCTGCCCGTGGGCAAGAGAGTCGTGGTGCTCGGCGGACAGATCGAAGGCGTGCAGGGCGCGGTGTTCCTGAAAAAGCGCGGTCGCGAAGTGACCATCATTGAAGAGAGCGCCACCATCGGCGGCGGCATCCCCGAACGTTACTTCCAGCGCATCGGCCCCTGGTTCGCCAAGAAGGGCGTGAACGTTCTTACGGAAGCCCGGGCCGAAGAAATCACGAAGGAAGGCGTCAAGGTGCGCCTGAAGGACGGCTCGCAGAAGTTCGTTCCCTGCGACAGCGTCATGGTGCTCATGCCGCAGGTGCCGGATACGACCCTTGCCGACAGCCTGAAGGACGTGGTTTCCGAAATTCATGTCATCGGCTCCGCCCTCGGCGCCGAAAACGGCCTGCTCAAGCATGCGCTGCTTGACGGTCGTCGCGCCGGCTGCCGTCTCTAACGGCTGCGGGTCGCGCCCGAAGCGTCTGCCGCCGGGCAGGCGCTTCGGAAAACTTCGAGCATTTCCGTATGACGCATGGTTCCGGCAGATTCGAGCGTCCGCCGAATCCGTGCCCGGCGTCCGCCTGAATGAGTGATCCGGCTTGTGCGGTTGATATCTCCTGGACTGCAGAAGACGGCTCCGGAACCCTGTTGAGGAGAGTTGAACGGGAGCAGATACTCTTTCGGAACAATCTGTCCTGCGGTCATGCTCAGCCCCTTTCCTGAAGGGGATCCCTTGTCGGCCTCCTCACGACTCTGCATCGTGAGGAGGCCTTGCGTTTAATTTTTTCCGTCGGATTCGCGCTCGTTGTCTGCCGGGAGGCGAGGGGCAGAGCGCCGGAAAGAACAAAGCCGCTCCTTTTTTGGGGGCGGCTTTCGTACAGGATCGCATGACGGCAAGAAGCGGCGCTACAGGTTCTTCAGCGCGTTCCAGATGGCCTCGGCCTTTTTTCTGCCGATGCCGGGCAGGGCAAGAAGCTTGTCCAGCGACGCCTTTTTCATGTCCGCCACGGAGTCGAAATGTTCCCAGAGCAGTCTGGCCGTGTGCGGCCCGATGCCGGGCAGCTGCTGAAGCTCCCCGCTGAACGCCTTTCTGGCCCGGGCCTGCCGGTGACGGCCTATGGAGAAGTCATGCGCCGCGTCGCGCACCACCTGCAGGAAGAGCAGCTCCGGACACCCTTCCCGCAGGGGAAGAGGATTGCTCCGGCCGGGCACGAAGATGCGGTCGGCAATGTTGCCCGCACGCCGGTCGGCATGCCCCCGTTCGTCGCGGGCCTTGGCTATGCCGGCCAGCAGGAACGGCAGCTGACCTCCCTGTTCTTCGGTGGCAAGTTCCTCGCACAGCACCTTGTTCACGGCGGCAAGCTGTCCCCGGCCGCCGTCGATGAGCAGAAGATCGGGCCAGGGTTCGCCGTGTTCCAGCCTTTTCTGCGCCCACTGGGAAAGCGCCGCGTAGTCGTCGCCGCCTGCGCCTTCGATGTTCCACACCCGGTAGTCCTCCTTGCGCGGACGCCCGTCCTCGTAGACCACGACGCCCACCTTGGTGGCTTCGCCGCCGGTATGGGAAACGTCGGCGCACTCCACGCGGTTCACGGGCCTGTCGAAACGGAAGGCGTCGGCCAGCTTTTCCGCGAGTCCCGCGTCCTTTCTGTTCCGGGCGGATTCACGGGCATTGCTGCGCGCCATGTCCAGAAGATGCCGCTCCTCCTCGTTGCGCGGCACGGCAATGCGTACCGGACCGCCGCGAAGTTCGGCAAGAACGGATTCCAGCACGTCGCCGTTTCCGTCGTCGCCGAAAACCGGGCCGGACGCCTGTGTTCCGGCGGCCTCGCTCTGCTCCTTTTCGTCCCGTTCCCTGAGCATCGCCGCCGCCTGTTCGATCAGCGAGGGAGCGCGGTTTTCCCCGGCGCTTTTCTGCGGCGCCGCCGAGGCGGACAGCGTGTGCTCTCCGCAGAAGCACGGAGTTGTGTTGTCGCCCGCGAGAAAGGGGGATCCTTTGGTTTCGGAAGAGCCGGGAGACACCAGCGCGCTTTGCGAGTCCACGGCCAGCGCCGGGCCTGCGACGCCCGCCTCCCACGGCAGGTAGGGCAGAATGATGCGCGGAGGAATGGAGCGCCCGGCATGGTAGAACTGACCAAGAAAGCTCCACAGCAGTTCCGAAGCGTCCTCAAGGCCCAGGCCCGGCCAGAAAAAGGCGCTTCGATCCTGAACCAGACCGTGACGCACGAACATCACGCCGAGCGCCAGCCCGTCGGGAAGGCTGACGAGTCCGAGCACGTCCATGTCGCCGCCGCTCTGCAGCACGATGGCCTGCTTTTCTATGGTCTTTTCTATGGCGCGGATCTGATCGCGCAGCGATGCCGCGCGTTCAAAATCGAGCGCATCGGAGGCCTTTTCCATGGCCTCCCGCAGCATGTCGATAAGCTCCGTGGACTTTCCGGAGAGCAGCAGCGCAACCCGCCTTGTGAGGTCGGCGTAGGCTTCCGGGCTGATCTCGCCGGTGCAGGGCGCCGAGCACAGATGGATATGATGATACAGGCAGGGCGTCTGCCTGTTCTTCATGGCCTTGTCGGAGCAGCGGCGCAGAGGAAAGATGCGGTGTATGGTCTTCCAGGTTTCGCGGGCGGCGGTACCGGAGGTGAACGGGCCGAAGTAGCGGGCTCCGTCGCGCCTCTTCATGCGGCGGACGATTTCCAGCCGCGCGAAGGGTTCCTTTTCCGACAGGCGGAACATGACGTACTGCTTGTCGTCGCGCAGGCAGATGTTGTAGTGCGGGCGATGCTTCTTGATGAGGCTGGCTTCGAGAAGCAGGGCTTCCTTTTCCGTGGTGGTGGTAAGATACTCGATGGAGGATGCGCGGCCGATCATGGCAACGGTTTTTGCCGTGAGCTGATCGGGCGGCCGGAAGTAGGAGAGTACGCGTCGACGCAGATTGCGGGCCTTGCCCACATAGATGATGCGCCCCCCGGCGTCCTTGTACAGGTAGACGCCGGGGGTGGCGGGAATGCTGGAGGGGACGGGACGCTCCATGGAAGGCGTTCCTCAGTTCTGGAAGCGCACGTCGCCCTTGCGGCGGTATTCCAGAGACATCTTGTCCTGCACTTCCGGCAGGGCGGTGGGATACTCGCCGGTGAAGCAGGCCGTGCAGTAGTGGTCGGGACAGGACACGGAGGCCAGCAGGCCGTCGAGGGAAAGGTAGTGCAGGGAGTCGAGTCCCAGCATTTCCGCAATCTGTTCCGGCGTGTACTTGGTGGCGATGAGGTCGGAGGGCGAGGGGAAGTCGATGCCGTAGAAGCAGGGATACTTGACGGGCGGGCTGCTCACGCGGAAATGCACGGCTCTTGCGCCGAGTTCCCGCAGCTTGGCCACGCGCGTGCGTATGGTGGTGCCGCGCACCACGGAGTCGTCCACCACATAGAGGCTTTTGTTTTCTATCATGGAGCGCACGGGATTGATTTTCACGCGTACGCTGAACTGCCGCATGCTCTGGGAGGGCTGAATGAAGGTGCGTCCCACATAGTGATTGCGGATGAGGGCGTGCTCGTAGGGAACTCCTGCTTCCTGCGCCACGCCGAGCGAGGCGTAGATGCCGGAATCCGGGAAGGGAATGACGCAGTCGGCATCGGCGAGAGATTCGCGGATGAGGTTGCGTCCCATGCACTTGCGGCACTGGTAGGCGTCTTCTCCGAAAATGCGGGAGTCGGGCCTTGCGAAATAAACGAGTTCGAAGATGCACTGCCGTATGGGAACGTCGCCTTCATGAATGCGCACGCTGCGGCATTCGAGCGCGCCCGGCTCCACAATGATCATTTCACCGGGCTGAATTTCCCGCAGATATTCGGCCTCGAGCAGATCGAAGGCGCAGCTTTCCGAGGCGAAGACCCATGCGTCGTTCATGCGGGCCATGCTCAGCGGATGGAATCCGTGCGGATCCCTCACGGCATAGATTCTTCCTTCGCTCATGATGAGCAGACTGTAAGCGCCTTCCACCTTGCTGCACGCCTTGATGATGGCCTGCTCAAGGCTGCCGCAGGAAAGGGCACGGGCAATGAGATGCACGAAGATTTCGCTGTCGATGGTGGTCTGGAAAATGCAGCCGTCGTTTTCCAGTTCTCGGCGCAGCGCGGCGGCATTGGTAAGGTTGCCGTTGTGGGCCAGCGCAAGCTGCACGCCGTTGCGCACGCGCACGAGCAGCGGCTGAGCATTGCGCAGCTGCGGCTTGCCCGTGGTGGAGTAGCGTACATGACCGATGGCCGTGGAACCGGGAAGATGTTTCAGATCCTCTTCTCTGAACACGTCCGGCACAAGTCCCATGCCCACATGCAGATGGGAGGAACCTTCCGTTTCGTCCCAGGCGGCTATACCCGCGCTTTCCTGTCCGCGATGCTGCAGGGCGTACAGACCGAAGTAGGTGAGCCGGGCGGCTTCCTCATGACCTATGATACCGAAAATACCGCACATATGTTTTTCCTTACAGGCAAAAAGCAAGCGGCCTGTCCGTTAGGGCAGGCCGCAGCATGTTTATTCTTCCGCTTCGGGAGCTTCGGGAGACTCCTGAGCAGGGCAGGGGTTGTATTCCTTGGGATCGTCGAAAATGTGTATGCCGTGCGGGTAGTTGGAGTGCTGAGGACGCGGCAGCTTGTTGCACACATAGTCGACATGTTCGCGAAGATCCTCGGCGGCGCGCGTCCACAGGGGATCGAGCACGACCTTGATGCCTTCCTCGCGGGCCAGCTTCACGGCGGGAACGTAGTCGGCGTCGTTGGCCACGATGACGAGACGGTCGGTCTGCTTCTTGTAGGCCATGGCGGCGATGTCGAGGCCGAGCAGCATGTCCACGCCTTTCTGACGGATGTCGGGGTAGATGTCGCCGGCTTCGATGTCGTTCACGCTGATTTCACCGGCCATGAGTTCGCCGAGCCGGTTGGCGTCGAGCTGCCACTGTCCGGCCTGCCAGGCGGAACGGCCGAGGCGCAGCGTGATTTCCGGCGTCACGCGCAGCGACTGCAGGAACTGCTGCTTGCGGGCGATGAGCGGAGTCTGGGAGAAATCCATGGGGCCGCTCAGCGGATGTTCGCCCTTTCCCGTGAAGGGAAGAGCATCGTAAAAGAGAATGCGACCCACGGTTTCGCCGGGGGTGAGGTGAGAAAGGCAGTGGCGGCGTATGCCCTGCCCGTCGAAATAAAAAGCCTTGAGCGAAATGATGCGCTTGCGCATGAACTCGCCGTCAACAACAAATGTTACTCGAGACATTCTTGCAACCTTTTTTTACCGGGTTCGGCCCGATTGCGGATATAGGGTTAAGTAAAGTTAACTCCGTGGACGTTTTTCCTGACTTTCGCGTTCTGCACGGAAACGGCGAAAGAAGGACGATAGTGTCAGTCCAACATTCTGTCAAGAATACAGCAGTCTACATCATGAGGGGGAACGTTCCGGCCCCGTGCGGCACAAGGCCGGGCGGGCGCAGAGCTTCTTGTTTTTACGACAGAGGGCCGATGCCGTCATGCCGGAACAGGCGGGCGCGGATGACCCGCGTTCTTTTTCGCATGACGCAGGAGCCTTGCCCCCGGAACGGCTTAGGAGTATTCTCTTTCCTCCCCGGGTGGAGCTTGCTCCACCCTTTCCTGAAAGACCGTGCGGCGGAGTCGCTTCGCCGCTTTTTCGAGAGATTTCGTATGACCGGTGTCAGCATTCTTTATCTCAGAGACTCCGCCTCCCTGTACGGCGAAGGCCTCCATTACTCCACCGAAGGCTCCGCAGGCATGGATCTGCGGGCCTGCATGGACGACGAGGAAATCGTCATTCCGGCAGGCGGAAGAGCTCCGGTGCCTTCCGGCATCTGCATCGAGCCGGACGTGCCGGACGTGGCGGGCTTCGTGTATTCCCGCAGCGGTCTCGGCGCCGTGAAGGGCCTTGTGGTGGCGCAGGGCGTCGGCGTCATTGATGCCGACTACAGGGGCGAGATCGTCATCTGGCTGCTCAACACGTCGGATGCGCCGCTTTCCGTCCGGCGCGGAGATCGCGTGGCGCAGCTCGTGTTTCAGCCCGTCTGCCGCATGGAAGTGCGGAGGGCGGAATCTCTTTCCGAAACGACCCGCGGAAGCGGAGGCTTCGGTCATACCGGCCGGGCCTGATGATATTTTTTCGAGGTTGTCATGCTGCCGTCTCTTGAGTTTCCTGCAGATCCCTCGTGGATGGTTCCCGATGAGGAACAGTGCATACGGTTATGGGATAAGTATGAGATGATGCCGCACATCCGGGATCACTGCCGGGCCGTGGCCGACGTGGCCGCGGAAATAGTGCGCCGTGCCGTGGAACGCGGCGTCATTGCCGAAGGACGGCCGCTGACCGTTCCTCTGGCCCGTGCCGCCGGCTGGCTGCACGACATTGCCAAAAGCTACACCATCAGGCACGGCGGCAGTCATGCTCAGCTCGGCGCGGCCTGGGTGCGGGAGGAAACCGGCAATCCGCTTCTGGCTCAGGCCGTGCTTTTCCATGTGGAATGGCCGTGGAGCGGAAGCGAGCTGGACGATGTGAAGGATCCCATGCGTCTGCCCGTCATTGTTGCCTATGCCGACAAGCGCGTGCGTCATTCCGAGGTGGTGTCCATCAAGGAACGGTTCGACGATCTTCTCGTCCGCTACGGCATAAGTCCCGACAAGGTGGACAATATCGCCGCCAACTATGCTCATGTACAGGCCGTGGAGCAGGCCATATTCGACAGGGTAGGTATCATTTAAATGGAAAAGATGCGGATTCTTCTCGTTGCCGGCGGCTGGTCCACGGAACGTGAGATTTCTCTGACCGGCGCCGCGGCCATAGCGGAGAAGCTTGTCGCCCGCGGTCATGCGGTGACGCTGTTCGATCTTTCCGACGGCTTTGAAACGCTTCTGAAGCTGGCGGGCGAGCACGACGTGGCCTTTCTCAACCTTCATGGTCAGCCCGGCGAGGACGGACTTGTGCAGGCGCTTCTGGAAAGCGTCGGCTGTCCCTATCAGGGAAGCGGCCCTGCCGGTTCCTTCCGCGCTCTGAACAAGGCGGCGGGCAAGGCGCTGTTCCGCCGCGCCGGACTGCTCACGCCCGACTACGAGTTTCTTCCCGTGCGTCCTGCGGCGGACTGGAAGCCGTCGCTCCCTTTCCCTCTGTTCGTCAAGTCCAATACCGGCGGCTCCAGCATCGATCTTTTCCGCGTGAACGACGAGGCTGAACTGAAGACTGCGCTGGATACGCTTTTCGCCCATCGCCAGGAAGTGCTCATAGAAACGCTTATTCCCGGCAAGGAAGTGACCTGCGGCGTGCTGGGGCTTCCCGGTCAGGAAAAGGCGCTGCCTCCGGTGCTCATCGTGCCGAAGCGGGAATTTTTCGATTTTCACGACAAGTATGCCCCCGACGGCGCAGCCGAACTCTGCCCCGCGCCCCTGTCGCCGGAAATCACGGCGAAGATTCAGGAAGCGGCACTTGCCGCGCATCGCTGCCTCGGCCTGTCCGGTTACAGCCGTACGGATTTCCGTCTCAGTGAGGACGGACGCCTCTTCGTGCTGGAAGTGAACACGCTGCCGGGCATGACGGGCGCGAGTCTCGTGCCCAAGGAGGCCGCGGCGGAAGGCATGAGCTTCGGAGAACTTCTGGAGCAGCTTCTGCAGTACGCGCTGAAGGGCTGATCGTTTTCGGTCGATGTGTTCGCTCCCCTGTCTTTTTTCGGAAAGGCAGGGGAGTTTTTTTATGGTTTCAGCGGAGGGCGGCATTCTGGCCGTCCGCTCCGCCGTCGCTATCGGGGATGCGGCTTTGGAGAGCAGCCGGGAGCATGGGATTTACGCTTCATGGAGCGCAGGGTTCAGGATGGTCACGGATGGCTCTCGACAATATTGAAAATAAGGCCGGACGAGGGACGGGGCCTGAAAAAAGATGGTACAAAAATGTAATTTTTTAACATGTTGAAATGGTTGATTAAATTTGAAAAACTATTGTACAGAAATGTAAAGTATAATAAAATCAAGGAATAATATCCAGAGAAAAATTTCGTTTTTGTCATGAAAAGAGGTTGATTCTCTGCAAAAATAGCGATACTCGGTAGGCGTCGACGCTGTGAAATACCTGTTTTTTACAAAAATGTATCATCTTTCAGGCTCAGCGGAAGGACATTGCCTTTTCAGGAAAAATGTTTCCTGGTGTCAATTTCAAGGAGCAGCGAACCATGGGTAACAATTATGTACAGAGCGTCGTGGACAGCGTACGCGCCAAGTATCCTTATCAGCCGGAATTCCTGCAGGCCGTAGAAGAAGTGCTTCTCTCCATGGCCCCTCTCTTCGAGCGGGAATCCAAGTATCAGGAAAACGCCATCCTTGAGCGTATCGTCGTGCCCGAACGCCTTGTGGAATTCCGTGTGGCCTGGACCGACGACAAGGGCCGCGTTCAGGTGAACAACGGCTACCGCGTTCAGTTCAACTCCGCCATCGGACCGTACAAGGGCGGCCTGCGCTTCCATCCCAGCGTCAACCAGAGCATCCTGAAGTTCCTCGGCTTTGAACAGATCTTCAAGAACAGCCTCACCGGTCTGCCCATCGGCGGCGGCAAGGGCGGTTCCGACTTCGATCCCAAGGGCAAGTCCGACGCCGAAGTCATGCGCTTCTGCCAGGCCTTCATGACGGAACTCGTCCGCTATGTCGGCGCTCTCAGCGACGTTCCCGCCGGCGACATCGGTGTGGGCGGTCGTGAAATCGGTTATCTCTTCGGCCAGTACAAGCGCCTCACCGGCCGCTTCGAAGGCGTGCTCACCGGCAAGGGGCTCAAGTGGGGCGGTTCTCTGGCCCGTACCGAAGCCACCGGCTACGGCAACGTGTACTTTGCCGAAAACATGCTCAAGGCCGTGGGCAAGGAAATCGAAGGCAAGACCGCCGCTGTTTCCGGTTCCGGCAACGTGGCCATCTACACCGTGAAGAAGCTGTATGAGCTCGGAGCAAAGCCCGTGACCGTGTCCGACTCCCGCGGCAGCATCTACCAGCCTTCCGGCATCAATCTCGAAGTGCTGCAGCAGGTCAAGGAACAGGAACGCGCTCCCCTTACCCGCTATGCCGAACTCTGCAAGGACGCCACCTATATTCCCGTGTCCGACTATCCCGCGGGCGAACATCCCGTCTGGAACGTCGGCGCCGATCTTGCCTTCCCCAGCGCCACGCAGAACGAAGTCTCCCTGGCCGACGCCAAGAATCTGCTTTCCAAGGGCTGCATCCTGGTGAGCGAAGGCGCGAACATGCCCTCCACGCTGGAAGCGACGGCCGAATTCCAGAAGGCCGGCATCTGCTTCGGTCCCGCCAAGTGCGCCAATGCCGGCGGCGTGGCCACCAGCCAGCTTGAAATGGAACAGAACGCGGGCATGACCTCCTGGACCTTCGATGAAGTCGACGGCAAGCTCAAGAACATCATGGCCGGTATCTTCCAGGCGGCTCACGACACCGCCGAGGAATTCGGTCAGCCCGGCAACTATGTGATGGGCGGCAACATCGCCGGCTTCCGCAAGGTTGCCGACAGCATGATCGAGCAGGGCGTCATGTAAGCGCCTTCCGGGCTCCATACCGCAAACAGACAGCAGAAACGCCGTCTTCCGGATTCGGAAGACGGCGTTTCTGTCATGCAAAAAAACGGGAAGGGAAACGAAGTCCTGTTGCCTTCGCCGTGCCGGAGCGGCTTCCCTTTATCCGGGCAGCTGACCTTTCCTTTCCATGTTGTTCAGATCAAAGGGCTTCTGCAGGCTGAACCAGAACTGAAACGCTTTGTTCCATTCGGCAAAGCTGGGAATGCGTTCGTCCCTCGGCGCTCCGGGAGGGAGGGCGTTGCCCTGAAGATCAATTTCATTGTTGGCCAGCTCCTGCACCCAGCCGTGGAAGAAGTCCAGACTGCGGCGGAAGCTCTGATCGCCGGCAAGAGCACTCATGCGCTTTTCAAACTCTTCCGTTCCGGGGCGGATGCCCGTTTTTTCCCCAAGCCAGTCGAAGATGACGTCGCGGGAATGCTCCATCGAAACGACCTGGCCCTGCAGCGCTTCGAGAATGTCGGCCAGCGCCGGTTCCTCCTCCCGGGAGCGGGCAGCCGCTTCCGCAGGAACCACAAGAATGGCGTTCATCTCCTCCATGCGCAGTTCCTTTTCCGGAGACGACTGCATGGGGGCATCGTCATGGCCCGCCTCTTCTTCATCTTCAAGAAAATAGAAACGGAGCCAGTGCTCGTAGTGCATGGCTTCCAGAAACAGATCGGCAAAGGCATCCGTCATGGTTATTCTCCTTGGCATGTCCTTCGGGGGATACGGTATGGTTTTAAAATGACGGGCGCGTATGTCAAGGAAATACTTGTTCCGTTTCGTCTGCCTGTCACGTTTTGCCGCTCTGCCTGCCGAATGCGGAGAAGCATGAGATCCTCGCCCCGGAATGCAACTTTTTTCATCCCTGCCGGTCACGGTCTCTTTCCGAGAGAAACAGATGCGGCAGGCAATGCAACGGAACCTGCCGGAATATGTTTTTTCTTTTATCCCGCCGCGGGGCGCGGAACTTGCTATTTGTCCTTTCCTTTGGCACTATGAAAAGACTTCATAAAGGGGGTTGCGATGGATTTTCTTCCCATCAGACGCGCTCTTCTGAGCGTGACGCATAAGGACGGACTCGCGGAATTTGCCGCTTTTCTCCACAAAAAGGGCGTCGAGCTGGTTTCCACCGGCGGCACCATGAAATTTCTTCAGGACCAGGGCCTGCCCGTGACTGCCGTGAGCGAAGTCACCGGTTTCCCCGAAATCCTGAACGGCCGCGTGAAGACGCTGAATCCGCGCATCCATGGCGGCATTCTTGCCAACAAGGACGTGCCTGAACACATGAAGACGCTCGAAGAGCTGGACATCAAGCCCTTCGATCTCGTGGTCGTGAACCTGTACGACTTCAAGTCCGCGCTGGAAAAGCATCTTGATCCCGCCGCCATGGTGGAGGAAATCGACATCGGCGGACCCTGCCTGCTGCGTGCCTCCTCCAAGAACTTCAACAGCATTCTCGTGCTTTCCGATCCTTCCTACTACGCTGAGGCCATGCAGGAAATCGAAAAGGGCGGCGTGAGCCTCGAGTTCCGTCGTCGCATGGCTGCGGCCACCTTCCGCACCACGTCCAACTATGACGACATGATCGCCACCTGGATGGCCGGAGGCGTACAATAGCCGCCCGGGTTGAAGGCAATACCGCCGGTCTGAAACCCAGCGAGCTGAAGGCTCTCAACAGACTGGGACAGCGCCGCTACTCTCCGCAGGGGGGCTACAGCCCCGAACAGGCGCGGGAGCTGGCGGCTCTGTCCCGTCTGCTTTCGAGACAGATAGGACTCGCGCTCGACAGACAGGGGCGGGTGAACATGGTCATCGTCGGGGATGCCTCCTCCATTCTCATCCCCGAACTTCCCCATGTCCGTACGGGAGCGGGCCGTCTTCGCGGGCTTCGCCTCATGCACACGCATCTGGTTCCCGATGGTCTTTCCCGCGAAGACCTCATGGACCTTCTTTTTCTGCGCCTTGATTCCATAAGCGTGCTCACCGTGGATGACTGGGGGCAGCCCGTCATGTTTCAGAGCGCGCATCTCATGCCGCCCGCGCCGGGACAGGACGACTCCGGTTATCGCGTGGACGACATGCGTCCTTGGGATCGCGTGGATACGGATTTCACGCGTCAGGCCGAGTCGCTGGAGGAGGAATTCGGTCGCGTCATCGACGACGCCGTCAGCACCGGAGAAAAGGAGAACGGAGAGAGAGCCGTTCTGGTTTCGGTGTCGCTGGAACCGAGAGCTGTGCAGGAGCGGCATCTTGCCGAACTTTCGGAGCTGGCCCGTACGGCGGGCGTTACTGTGACCGGCAGCATGATTCAGCGCGTGGCCTCCATTCATCCCAGACATATTCTCGGACGCACCAAGCTGGCCGAGCTGGAAGTACTGGCTCTTCAGGGGCAGGCTTCCCTCATTATTTTCGACGGAGAACTGAGTCCTGCGCAGCTCAACAGCCTTTCCGAGCTGACGGAGCGCCGCGTCATGGACAGAACGCAGCTCATCCTCGACATTTTTGCCAGACATGCCGTCACCCGTGCAGGCAAGCTGCAGGTGGAGATGGCGCAGCTGCAGTATTCCCTGCCGCGTCTCGCCGGGCGGCATCGCTCTCTGGACCGCCTTGCCGGCGGTATTTTCGGCAACAAGGGGCGCGGTGAAACCAAGCTCGAACTGGAGCGTCGCCGCATCCGTGAGCGCATTACGCGTATCCGCAAGGATCTGGAAGAGTTGCGTCGCCAGAGATTTCACACGAGAGCTCGCAGAGCTCGTCAGGGCCTGCCGCTGGCCGCCCTTGTGGGCTATACCAACGCGGGCAAGTCTACGTTGCTCAATGCGCTGACCCGGGCCGACGTGCTTGCGGAGAACAAGCTGTTTGCCACGCTGGATCCCACGACGCGCCGCCTGCGCTTTCCGAAGGAGAGAGAGCTTGTGCTGGCCGATACCGTGGGGTTCATTCGTTCTCTGCCCCGGGAGCTGACTGAGGCCTTTCGAGCCACGCTGGAGGAGCTGGCAGCTGCGGACCTGCTTATTCATGTGGTGGATGCTTCTCATCCCGAACGGGATCAGCAGATGGAGTCCGTAGAGCGGATTCTGGTCGAAATGGACCTGCAGCACGTCCCGCGGGTTACGCTTCTGAACAAGTGGGACGCCGTGCCGGTAAGCGAAAGAGTGTCTCTGCTGCTCGACAGGCCGGAGGGCATCCCGGTTTCCGCTCTGGAAGGCACGGGGCTGGAAAAGGCGGCCGCGGCCATTGAACGGCGGATGTTCGACGAGGGCGCATGGCAGCGCCGAGACCCGCAATCCTGGGAAGAGTTCGAAAAAAGAGAAAAAGCGAAGAAAAAACGCGTTGAGGAAGAGAAAAGGCTTGACGACACCGAGCCTTTTCGATAAATAACACCAACGCAGCACGTCCCCATCGTCTAGCCGGCCCAGGACAGCGGCCTTTCACGCCGTCAACGGCGGT
>OOCM01001597.1_pt1 | contig 17256 bp, 13 predicted proteins | sample 1671111 | NCBI WGS metagenome assembly OOCM01 (sample SAMN06348123, study PRJEB24527) | human gut metagenome | biome: human gut; feature: ankylosing spondylitis patient; material: feces | host: Homo sapiens | place: China | collected 2015-10 | reverse complement strand
GCTCCGGGGCCCCCGGCGGCTTTCGGGCGGCCGGGCCGACGGAACGAAGCAGCCGTCATTCACTTGCGGCGTTAAGCGCCGTTCCGTCGAGCAAGCCCCGCGCTCGTACAGCGTGTCCGGCGCAGACGGGCTTCCGCGCTGCTCCTCCTGTTGACCGCACAGCCGTTTTTCAGCGCTCCGGGGCCCCCGGCGGCTTTCGGGCGGCCGGGCCGACGGAACGAAGCAGCCGCCATTCACTTGCGGCGTTAAGCGCCGTTCCGTCGTGCAAGCCCCGCGCTCGTACAGCGTGTCCGGCGCAAACGGGCTTCCGCGCCCCTTCCCACGCCTTAGAATGTCACGCGCAGGCCCATCATGAACTGATGAACGTAATTGTCCTTGGACTTCAGGTTGACGTTGTCGATCAGATGAACGGAGCTGCCGTTGTCCATCATGAGGAAGCGGTAGCCGAGATCGGCGGCAATGTTGTCGGTGAAGGCGTAGGAGACGCCGAGGCCCACCTGTCCGGCGAACACGGTGTCGGTATCGCTGTTCGAGCCGAGAAGATCGGCGGCGATCTTCGTGTGATCAATGTGTCCTTCGGTTTTGAGGAAGGCCATGCCGAGACCGGCGCCCAGATAGGGGGTAAGACCGTGCCATTCGGTGATGTCCCAGTACACGTTGGCCATCAGGGTCTGGAAGCTTGTTTTGGCGTGAACGCTGAGCCCGGAGTCGCCGGAGCTTCTGGAAATGTTGCCGTAGGCGCCGTATTCGAGTTCGGCGCGCACGGGAACGTCGAAGCAGGGCGCGAAGTCATAGCCCACGGCCAGAGCGCCGCCCGCGCGGGTGCCGGTCTTGGAGCCGGAACCGGACACGTCGTTGCCGGAGAATTCGCCCTTGGAATGCTGCACGTTGAGCACGAACTTGGGCGCGATGTAAACGCCTACAAGATCGGCGGCGCGGGCCTGAGCCGGGAGCATGAGGCAGGCGGCCATGAGAAGCATACCGATTTTTCTGATCATGAGATTTCTCCTTGCTGAAGATGAAAGGATCATCCGAAGCCTGATCCGGGATTTCCGGCCGGAGCCGGAGCCGTTGCAGAGGGAGTCGGCAGGACGCGGTACTGTCTGTTTCCGCTGGGGATGCGATGAATCCGGCCTTGCGGCTGGGGAGGGAGGGCGCGTCACTGCCGACGTAGGGAACACGCCTTCGTTATAGCCCGGCAGGGGAGAGTATCCATGATTATCATGGGGGAGCGGCAAAAGAAGAAAGCCGCCGTCCCGGGGAGGGGGAAGGCGGCTTTGCAAAAGGTCGGCAGGAAGGGAGATTATTTGATGACGGGTATTTCGGTGGCCTTTTCTTCGGCGGCGATTTCTTCCGGGGTGCGTCGGCGCAGACGGAATTCATAGCCGAAGAGCAGGATGACGGAAATGAACAGGGGGATGAGGTAGTAGAGCACGCGGAACACGAGTATTGCGCCGAAGAGCATTTTGGGCACGACGCCGTGAATGATGTGCATGAGCACAAGTTCGAGCACGCCCACGCCTCCGGGCACATGGGTGAGCACGGCGGCGACCTGAGCGAGCAGATAGTTGGGGAGGAAGTCGGCGAAGGAGATGGCGCTGTGGGGGGGGAGCAGCACATAGAGACAGGCGGCGGCCACGAGCAGATCAGCGCAGGCCACGGCGGTTTGGGCGAGGGCAATGGGCAGGGTAGGGAGGGCGAATTCCTTTTTGAAGATGCGCACGGCGCGCCCTCTGGCCCACCAGCAGACGAGCAGATACAGAATGCACAGGCTGAGAAGTACCGCGCCGAGGGTGCGTACCTGGGACTGATCAATGCCGATTCCCGGAGGAACGTGCACGTTGGCAAAGAGCAGAACGCCGCCCGCGAGTCCGAGCGCGCCGATCCAGAAGGTGACGGCGAGCATGAGCACGAGGCGCACCACGTCTATGGGATGGAAGCCCCAGGCGCTGTAGAGTCGGTATCGCACGGTGGTGCCGCCGAGGAGTGCGCCGAGATTGTAGCTGATGGCGGAACCGGCAAAGGACACGAGACAGATTCTGGAGAAGGGGAGCTTGCGATGAATGGCCTTTACGGCGAGCCAGTCGTAGCCTACGAGGATGATGTAGTTGAGTATGACCAGCAGAACGGCGAGCACAAGCTGCCGTTTTCGGATGTGGAAGATACTGTCGAGGATGTCTTCCATGCTGTAGCGCTTGAGCTTGTGGTAGAGAAGCATACAGGCCAGCGCACAGATGAGAATAACGATAAGTTTCCCAAGAACCGGAAGATATTTTTTCATCGTCGGCAAAGCACACACCCGGAAGATACAGAGTCATGCCGCAAAGGCGGAGAGTTTAGCGCCAACAACCATACCGGTATAGCGGAGTAAAGGCAAGGGGAGGATAAACACAAAAATGGTCGTCCGTGAGCGTGCGGCGGCAGAGTAAAGGAAAAGGTGCTGCGAGGGCGGACGAATGGAAGAAGTTTGTGAATGATAATGATTCCCGCACAAGGAAGCCGCATTTAGGACAGGCCGGACGTTGACGCTCCCGGCTGCCGCAGATAATTTGAAGAGCGGAGACGTATTTTTCAGAGAATGTCGACCGGCATTGCATAAGGAGGTTCGGTATGACGGACGAAAGGGCGGCAGGCGGAGCGCAGGAGGCATCCGTGCTGACGCCGTGGCCCGAAGCCGTGAAGCGGAAGAGGGGGCGGCCGCGCAAGAGAAAGGAAGCGGAAGACGCCGGAGAGGAGCGTTCCGCGGTGCTGGAAGCGCAGGCCGTGCTTGATGCTCCCGACGATGCCGGGGAGAAGAAGGAGAAGCCCACGGCGTTCCGCGCGGCGCGCCGGGCGCCAGCGGACAGTCTTCGCGCGGTTGCCGAGCGCTGGCTGGACGAGATTCTGGCGGTACGGGGACTGTCTCCGGCCACGGTGGATTCCTACCGGCAGGACATAGCCTCGCTTGCGTCGTTTCTTGAGGAGAGCGGGAGCGGGGATCTCACGGCGCGGCAGGCGCTTTCCGGGCTGGACGACGAACAGCTTCTGCTTTTTGTGGTGTGGCTTCGTCGGCGCGGAGACGGCAAGCGCACGCTGGCGAGGCGTCTTTCGTGCCTGCGTGGCTTTTTCGGATGGTGTACGGATCAGGGGCTCATGGAGACCAATCCTGCCGGGCTTCTGGACGGTCCCAAACTTCCGCGGGTGCTGCCCAACGTGCTGAGCCGGGAGGAGGTGCTGCGTCTCATTCAGGCGCCGGACGGTCATAGTCGGCTGGGCCGCCGCGACCGTGCCATGCTGGAGCTCATGTATGCTTCGGGGCTGCGAGTTTCGGAGCTGGTGAATCTTCGTCCGCTGGATCTGGATCTTCAGCGGGGCGTGGTTCGGGTGTTCGGCAAGGGACGCAAGGAGCGCCTTGTGCCCATGCACGCGCGGGCGGTGTCGGTGATGGAGGAGTATCTGAGCCTTGTCCGACCGGATTTTGCGCCGCAGGACAGCAGGGTTTTTCTGAACCGTTCGGGCATGGGACTCACGCGGCAGGCGGTGTGGAAGCTCATCCGGAAATACGCGCTGGAGGCCCGCATAGGCCGCGACATTTCGCCGCACACCATGCGGCACACCTTTGCCACGCATCTTCTGGAAGGCGGCGCGGATCTGCGTACCGTGCAGATGCTGCTCGGTCACAGTGACATTGCGGCCACGGAGCTTTATACTCATGTGCGCTCCGATGTGCTGGAAGACGTGTATCGTCGCTGCCATCCGCGCAACACCCCTCCGGGGGAAGAGGCAGAAGAGCATGCCGATTCTGCCGTTTCTCCGGAAGAGGGGGCATTCTCCTGAAACAATTGCGGCACAAGGCCGCTCCGACCCGCCGGCCTTCCCTCGGAAGGCGCATGCAGAAAGGAATGTCTGATGAACGCTACCGTCATCACCTGTCACACCAATGCCGACAACGACGCTCTGGCCGCCCTGGTGGGAGCGCTTGCCCTGTATCCCGACGCCGTGCTGTTCTTTCCCGGCAGTCAGGAGCGTCAGGTGCAGGAATTTTACGATGAAGTGGTGGAACCGCTGTATCCCTGCGTGACGGCACGCGAACTGGATGCCATGGAAGTTTCGCGCCTTGTGGTGGTGGATACGCACCTTGCCGGCCGCGTGCCGCATGTGAAGAAGCTGCTGGAGCGTGGGGATCTCGACATTCATGTGTGGGATCACCATGCCGTAAGCGACGATGAAGGCGACGACCGGCTGAAGGCCTCCTGCTTTCGTCTGGAGAAGGCGGGGTCGGTAAGCGCCGTCATCGCAGGCGAGATCAGAAGTCGCGGCATCCCGCTTACCTGCGAGTTTGCCACGTCGCTTGCGGCGGGCATTTACGGCGATACCGGCTCGCTTCTGTACAGTTCCACCACGCAGATGGATTTCGACGCGGCGTCATGGCTGTTTTCCCGCGGGGCGGATCTTGCCGTGGTAAGCCGTCTCATCACGCGGGTGATGGGGCGCGAGCAGCTCAAGGCGCTTTCCGACATGCTGGAAAACACCGAAGCCCGCGACATAGGCGGCGTGGTCATGGCCATATCCTCCATGCAGAGCGAGACCTTTCTCGACGACTTCGCCACGCTTGCGCCGCGCATCATGGAAATCGAGGAATGTCAGGTGCTGTTCGCCATCGCCTCGATGGAGGACAAGGTACAGGTTGTGGGTCGTTCCCATTCGCCGCTTGTGGACGTGGGGGAAATCTGCCGCAGACTCGGCGGCGGAGGCCATCACTACGCGGCCTCGGCCTCGGTGAAGGACATGACGCTTCCGCAGGTGAGGGATTTTCTCCGCATGCAGGCTTCGCTCATCGTGAACGCCGATGAAACCGCGGGCAGACTCATGACCAGTCCGGCTCTCGGCGTGTCGGAAAGACTGACCATAGGCGACGCGCTTTCGCTCATGATACGCTACGGACTCAAGGCCGTTCCCATTTTTGCCGAGGGCACGCAGCGCTGCATAGGCCTGCTCGCGCAGGAAACCGCGGCCAAGGCGTCCAGTCACGGACTGGGACATATCCGCGTGAGCATGTATATGCAGCGATCCTTCAGCGTGGTGCCGGAAAACGCCGACATTCAGGAGCTGGTGGACATCATGATAGGCGGTCAGCAGCGCCTCATTCCCGTGGTGACCGGCAACGGCCCCGAAGGGCTCGACGACGACGCGCGCGAGGCCGAACTTCTGACCCGTTCCGTTACGGGCGTGGTCACGCGAACCGACATCATACGGCTCTTCATGGGCGAGAACGGCGCGCATATTCCTCCCGTGAGCCGCAAGGCCCGCAAGGAACGGAATCTGCTTTCCGTCATGCGCAAGCGCCTGTCGAAGCCCTGCCTCGACTTTCTCACGCTGGCCGGAGAAATCGCGCAGGACATCGGCGCGTCCGTGTATGTGGTGGGCGGCTTCGTTCGTGATCTCGTCATGGACGGCAAGGGCCTCAAGTGGCCGGACATCGACATCGACCTCGTCATCGAGGGCGACGCCATGATTTTTGCGCACAAGCTGGCCATCCGGCTCAAGGGCAGGGTGAGGGAACACAGGGAATTCATGACTGCCATGCTGGTGTTCCCGGCGGAAAGCCTGTGCGCCGACGTGGAGAAGCATCGCCGCACCCACCTTGCGGACGTTACGGAAATCAAGGTGGACATCGCCACCGCCCGACTGGAATTCTATACTGAACCGGGCGCGCTTCCGCAGGTCGAACGCGGTTCCATCCGCATGGATCTCTACCGGCGCGATTTTTCCATCAACGCCATGGCCGTGCGGCTCAATCCTCAGGTGTTCGGCCAGCTCGTGGACTTCTTCGACGGCCAGGAGGACATCAGGAACAAGCGTATCCGCACCCTCCACGCCCTGAGCTTCGTGGAAGATCCCACCCGCATGTTCCGCGCCGTGCGCTTCGAGCAGCGCTACGGCTTCCGCATGGGCGCTCAGTGCGAACGCTTCATGCGCAACGCCATCGACGATCTGCACCTCATTCATCACCTTTCCGGATCGCGCATCTGCCATGAGCTGGAACTCATGATGGAGGAACGCAATCCCTTCCTCGGCTTCCGCCGCATGGATGAGCTCGGCCTGCTTGCCGAAGTTCACCCGCTGCTCGCCATGAACAATGAAAAGCGCGACATGGCCGACCGCGTGCGCCGCGTGCTTGAATGGTATGTGCGCATGTACCTGCCCGAGCAGCCCGACCTGCTCATGCTCATGATCATAGCCCTCTGCCGCCGCGCTCCGGCTCCCGAAGTCGAGGAACTGCTCGACAGACTCCAGTTCTCCGACAGAAGAAAGCGTGAAACCATGCAGGTGCGCTCCGCCATCATGGCGGCCCGCCCGGGCATGGCCCAGTGGGAAAAGAAAAACGGCTCCCTCAGCGACCTGCACCGCCTGCTCGGCCGCGCTCCCCTCGAAACGCTGCTCTACCTCCTCGCGCAGGAAGACGGCCAGGAGCAGCATGAAAAGCTCACCCGCTACATCTACATGGGCCGCCAGATGAAACCCGATATCACCGGCGACGACATCACCGGCCTCGGCGTTCAGCCCGGCCCCATCGTGGGCCGTATCCTCAACGACGTGCTCATCGCCAAAATGGACGACGAATCCCTCCCCCGCGAGGCGCAGCTCGCCCTCGCCGCCAGACTCGCCGTCCAGTACGTGTCCGAAGCCGCCGCCCACTCCGAAAAGGAGTAATGGCGGAAGAAAGAAAAGGCAGGAAAGGCAGGAAAGGCACAGGGGCGCTGCCCCTGAACCCCGCCGGGGGAGATAATCTCCCCCGAACCCCCATGATTCCGCTTCGCGGGTGGGGCGCCGCTTCGTGCTCTGTTGTGTTGTGGTGGAATGGTAATTGTTTGGGGAAGGCAATATGGGGCCTTGCCCCATGCCCTATCGGGGGGGGGGAATGATTCCCCGACAGGTCGGGACAAGCCCCCGATCCCCCTCGCTTCCGCCTTGCGGCGCTGCCGCTTCGGCGTCCTTCGATGTGCCGGATTGCAGGGGGCAGAACGAGACTTTTCGTATGGTGTCAGGCCGGGGGCGGATGGGCATAACGCGGAAGCCGGAAAGGCTTTGCATACGCTGCCCGGGCTGCCCTGGCAGTGCAGGTGTGTCCTTTCGGACCCACCTGCGGTGGCCGACCGCCGTTTCCGCTTTGCGGAATCAGCGGGATAAAGGAAGAGATTTCCAGAGCTTTTGTGGCAGAGGAGAGAGCTCCATGCGGTGTCCCCTCCGTTTTTTATGGTATTTTTTTGAGTACGCCCCTTCTGCAGCCGGGCATTTGTGTTCCGCCGGGCGTCCGCCTTCACTCTCCCGAAAAATCCGGCATCCCTACCTTTGAACTGTTGGCCGGACAACAGTCGGCACCGCGTGCGGGTGCGAAAGCACACGCACGCATGACAAAGCCTGCAGAAGAACGGCCCGGTAAACCGGAATACCGCCCATGGAACGACCCCTTCCCGCGAAGCGGAACCGAGGGGGTCCGGGGGGAATCATTCCCCCCGGGAAAAGCCTTTCCGGGGCCCGGGGCCTGCCCCCGGCGGGGTACGAGGCGGGGCCCCGCTGCCTTTTCTGCCTTGCCTACTTTCCTAGCAGTTCGAGAGTATGGCAGGCTCTGGCGTCGGCCTTGAGTCTTTTCAGGTGGTTGTTGAGCTGGAGCACGCAGCCGGGGCACTGGGCGGTCACGATGTCGGCGCCGCTTTCGATGACGGCTCTGGCTCTGGCCTCACCGAGTTCGTCGGCGATGTCGGGGTTCTTGAGGCTGGATATGCCTCCGCCGCCGCAGCACGCGCCGGGATCGGGCAGTTCCACGACTTTGATCCACGGCTTTGCGGCAAGCTCTTCGCGGATGGAGCGCTTGACCTGCATGTCGAGCCGGAAGTGGCACGGGTCGTGCACGGCGACGATGAGCGGATCGGACGCGCTCACGGGGCGTCGGCTCTGCCTCAGAAGCGCCGCGGCGGGCAGTTCAGGAATGGGATGCGAGAATCCCGTGCGTTCATCGTGGCGGCGCAGGAACACGGCGGCGTCCACGATGCGGCCGGCAAGTTCCTTGCCTGCCAGGCTGTACTCGCGCGAGAGGGTGCGGTGGCAGGTGGCGCACAGGGTGAGCACGGGCATGTCGGGGCAGGCGGCGAAGACTTCCGCATTATGGGCCTGCGCTTTTTCAAAGGCGTCCGCAAAGCCGCTGAGCTGGGCGGGCGCGCCGCAGCAGGACTGAGCGCGCGGCACGAACACCACATAGCCGCGGGCGGTGAGGGCGTTCACGAGCCGGAGCGAGGCTTCCACGTTCACGAGTCCGCCGAAGCAGCCGGTGAACAGGGCGACTTCGCCCACCTGGGTCACGTTGTCCGGCGGCATGATGCGTTCGGGCAGGATGTCGAACAGGGATTTCGAGGCCAGAGTGGGCATGCTGCGCTTGCCGGCTGCGCCGCAGAGGGCGTCCGGCAGATGGCGTATGCTGCCGCGCCTGTCGCCGGGGAAGATCCACTGGAAGAAGGACGCGGCACGGATGATGCGTCGCATGAGTTCGCGGCGGGGCAGAAGCGAGCAGGTGACCAGCTTTTCCACACGGCGTTTCAGGGTCATGGGGCCGTCGCCTTCGGCGAGGCGGGCATCGAGAATGATCTGTGCGCCGTCCACGCCCTTGCCGCAGATTTCCGTGCAGGCCAGGCACTGCATGCAGCTCTTGATGGCGTTGTGGTAGCGTTCGCCGGGGGTGAGTTCGCCTGCGGCCACGGCGCGGGCCAGATCAATGCGGGCGCGCGGGCCGAAGGTTTCCACCAGATGATGTTTGTAACTGGGGCACACGCTGAGGCAGCGGCCGCAGTATTCGCAGGAGGGAGAATGCATGACTAACGCTCCAGCTTGCCGGGATTCATGATGCCGTACGGATCGAACAGGCGGCAGATGCCGCGCATGATGCGCATCTGTTCGTCGCCGAGCTGCATGGGCATGTAGGCCTTCTTTTCCAGACCGATGCCGTGCTCGCCGCTGATGGTGCCGCCGAGTTCCAGCACGGAGCGGGTGGAGGCGTCGCAGAAGGCTTCGTAGGCGGCGTTCTGTTCGGGATCGGACGGGCTGTAGAGCACCATGGGATGCAGATTGCCGTCCGCCGCGTGGGCAATGGTCACCACGTTGCAGTGATGTTCGGCCGCAAGCTTTTCCATGAGCTTGAGCGCCTTGGGCAGCAGGGAAATCGGCACGGCGTAGTCCAGCGTGACCAGTCTGTCGGCCTTGCGCACCAGAGCGGCGGTGCCGCCGCGGCGGGCCTTCCACAGCGTGTCGCGTTCTTCTTCGCTGGTGGCAAGTTCCATGCCTACGGCCTGATGATCGCGGCAGATGCCTTCAATGGTTTTCATCTGACCTTCGAGCACCATGTCCGGGCCGTCCACTTCAATGAGCAGCGCCGCGCCCGCGCCTTCGGGGCAGGGCACGCCGTACACTTCGGCCACGGTTTTCAGGAACACGCCGTCCATGAGTTCCAGCGTGCAGGGCAGAATGCGATGGCTTACGATGTCCGTCACCACGGATCCGGCTTCGGCCACGTCCTTGAAATAGGCGAGCGCGGTACGGATGCTTTCGGGCAGCGGAATGAGCTTCACCGTGACTTCGGCAATGAAGCCGAGAAGCCCTTCGGAACCGCAGATGAGGCGGGGCAGATCAAAACCGGTCACGTCCTTCTGGCAGCGGTTGCCCATGCGCACGATTTCGCCGTTCGGCAGCACCACGGTGAGTCCGAGCAGATAGTCGCGCGTCACGCCGTACTTCGCGCCGCTGGCGCCGCCCGCGTTGGTGGATACGTTGCCGCCGATGGTGGAATACAGGCAGGAGGTGGGATTCGGCGGATACATGAGTCCCTTTTCGGCCGCGGCCTTCTGAAGATTGCCCGTTACGCATCCGGCCTGCACGCGGGCAAGACGGTCGGTCACGGAAACTTCAAGCACCTTGTTCATGCGGGAACTGCACAGCACAAGCCCGCCCATGACCGGCACCGGAGATCCGGCCAGACTCGTGCCGGAACCTCTCGGATACACCGGAACGTGATGCTGATTGCAAAGCCGCATCACGGCCGAGACTTCCTCCACCGTGGCGGGCAGGGCCACGGCGTCGGGCTTGTGGTTGGCGAAAAGATCATAGGCAAAGGAGCGCAGATCTTCTTCGCTCTCCAGAAATCCCTCGGGACCGAGTATCTTTTTCAGCTCGCCGGAAAGACCGGAAGGCAGACTCATATCATTTCTCCTTGAATGTCGAATGGATGCCGCAGCAGCGCCGCGGCGTCGCGTATTTTTACTCCCGCGCGCCGGAAATGTGAAGCGGCGAGGGGAGAGGGAAAGGCGGGAAAAGGCGGGAAAAGGCAGCGGGGCGCTGCCCCGGACCCCGCCGGGGGAGATAATCTCCCCCGAACCCCCATGATTCCGCTTTGCGGGATGCTCGGCAAGGCCTGCGCTTCGAGTTCCGTCGAAGCGGAAGGGGACGGGGGAACGCCGAAGCGGGAAGAGGCGTCGGACGATGTCCGGGCTTCCCGATCCGTGCATGCGTGTCCTTTCGGCCCCGCCTGCGGTGGCCGGCCGCTGTTTCCGCTTCGCGGAATCAGCGGGATTAAGGAAAGATGGCAAGAGGTTTTTGGGAAGGGAAGGGGGACAACACGCAGAGCGTTGTTTGTCGCGCGCAGGTGTCTGTGTGTTTTTGGGGGGAATCAGGGGACGGGGGGCCGTTCTTCTTCTTCTGCTTCTTCTTCTGCTGCGGTTTTTGCTGCCGCCCTTCGTGCTTCTGAAAAAAACAGCCGGGGATATCCCGGCTGTTTCATGGTCTAGTGCTGCAGCGAGATCAGATAGTCTTCGAGGCGGTCGAGGGCTTCGGAGAGCTTTTTCTCGTTCACGGTGCAGGCGATGCGCACGCAGCCCTTCACGGTTTCTTCAGGGCCGAAGGGGAATCCCGGCACCACGATGACCTGTTTTTTGTCCAGCAGGTCAAGGGCGAAGGCGAGGGAATCGGGCTCTGCGGCTTCGATGTGGGGGAAGAGGTAGAAGGTTCCGGCAGGCTCAAGGCAGCGCACGCCGGGCATGGCGTTGAGTCGTTCGGCGGCAAGGTGGGTGCGGCTGCGGTAGGCGTCGCGGAAGGCTTCAAAGCGGTCGCGGGGGCCGGTGAGCGCGGCAAGGGCGGCGCGCTGGTTGGGCGTGCCGGTGCTGGCCACGGAATAGCTCAGCACCTTGACCATTTCCTTCATGATCCAGGAGGGGCCGAGAGCGTAGCCCACGCGCCAGCCGGTCATGGCAAAGGCCTTGGAGAAGGAATTGAGCACCACGGTACGCTCGAACATACCCGGACGCGTGGCGATGCTTTCGGCTTTCCCGTGGAAGGTGATGCTGTCGTACACTTCGTCGGAGATCACCACCAGGTCGTGCGCCACGGCAAATTCGGCCAGCATGTCGATGGTGGCGGCGTTGAACACCACGCCCGAGGGATTGCAGGGCGAGTTGATGAGCAGGGCGCGGGTGCGGGGGGTAAGGGCGGCTTCCAGCGCTTCGCGCGTGGGCACGAAGCCGTCTTCAAAGCGGGTGGGCACCTGCACGAGTCTGCCGCCGGCAAGAGCGCAGTGGCCTTCATAGTCGGAGAAGCAGGGGGCGGGAGCGAGAACTTCGTCGCCTTCGTCGAGCAGGGTGCGCATCACGGCGAGCAGGCCGTGCATGGCGCCGGAGGTGATGAGCAGATTTTCTCCCTGCCAGGGCAGTCCCGACTTGGCGCGTTCGGCCTCGAGCAGGGCGGCGCGAAGTTCCGGATCGCCGGTGGAGGGGGCGTAGTGGGTATAGCCGCGCACGGCGTCGGTCATGGCGGCGTTGCAGACGAAGTCGGGCGTGTCGAAGTCCGGTTCGCCTATGCTGAGGGAAATGACGTCGTCATAGGCGGCGGCTCTTTCGACCATGCTGCGGATAACGCTGAAGCGCAGCGGGGTGACGTGGGAACTGAGTTTCGTGTTCATGGCGTTTTTTTTGTGTTTTTTTTGGGGGGTAAAACGTTCAGAGCGGTTTACGTTCGACATAAACCGCTCTTCAAGTCAAGGTTGCAGATAGGCGTCCGCTACAGGTAGCCGAGCATGCGGGGAATGGACAGGCAGATGGCCGGCACGTAGGTGACGAGCAGCAGCACGGCCAGTTCCACGGCGATGAACGGCAGCACGGAGCGGATGACGTAGGAAAGATCCAGCTTTGTGACGCCGCAGATGACGAACAGACACACGCCGAGCGGGGGCGTGAGCAGACCGACGGCCATGTTGAGCACCATGATCATGCCGAAGTGCAGAGGCTCGATGCCCACCTGGGTGGCCACATTGAGCAGCGTGGGGGCCAGAATGATGATGGCCGCGCCGCCTTCCATGAACATGCCCACGAAGAGCAGCAGGATGTTGAGCAGCAGGAGGATGACGAGCTTGTTGCTGGTGACGGACTGGATGAGCGCGGCGAGCTGATTGGGGATCTGTTCGGCGGCGAGCAGCCATGCGAAGGCGTTGGCGGTGCCGATGATGAGCAGCAGTACGGCGGTGGTGAGCACGCTGGAGCCGAGCACCTCGATGAGGTCCTTGAGATGGAGGGTGCGGTGGCAGATGCCGAGGAGCAGGGCGTAGAGCACGGCCACGGCGGCGGCTTCGGTGGAGGTGAAGATGCCGAACATGATGCCGCCCATGATGATGGTGGGAGCCATGAGGGCGGGCAGAGCCTTCCAGAATTCGCGGCAGAAGCGCTTGAGGGTGAGGGGGTTGGGATCTCTGGGATAGTTTTCGCGGATGGCCACGAAGTAGCTGTAGATCATCATGCCGAGACCGAGCATGAGACCGGGCACGATGCCGGCCATGAACAGACCGCCGATGCTCATGCCGGTGGTGACGCCCATGATGACCATGAGGATGGAAGGGGGAATGATGGGGCCCATGGTGGAGGCGGCGGCGGTGACGGCGGCGCTGAAGCCGGGATTGTAACCGTTTCGGATCATGCCGGGCACCATGATGGAGCCGATGGCGGCGGCGTCGGCCACGGCGGAGCCGCTGATGCCTCCGAGGAACATGGAGGCGGCGATGTTGGAGTGGGCGAGACCGCCGGGAATGCGACCCACCAGCATGTAGGAGAAGTCGATGAGGCGCTGGGTGATGCCGCACTTGTTCATGAGGTCGCCGGCGAGCACGAAGAAGGGCACGGCGAGCAGGGAGAAGGAGTTGAAGCCCTGGAACATACGCTGAACGACCACGAGCAGGGAGGTGTCGTGCAGCATGAGGCCGGCCACGGTGGTGAAGGCAAGGCAGAGGGCCACGGGCACGCCGAGGAACAGCGATACCATGAAGACGAGAAAGATGAGCATGAGCATGACGTGATCCCTACTTGCTGTCGCGGTTCTGATTCAGAGGATCGAAGACCGGAGCATCCTGAGCGTTTTCGCAGGTGGCGGCGACTTCGGAGATGTCTTCCATGACGGTGCTGGCTATGCTGGCATTGGAACCGGCGCTGGTGGGGAAGCGGTCCTGAAGCATGTCGGCGATCATGCTGAGGGCCATGAGCGCGCCGCCCACGGGCAGGCAGAGGTAGGGATAGATCATGGGAAGCTGAAGCGCGGGAGAAACCTGCATGGCGCCGCGCATGGCAAAGGCCCAGCCCTTCACCATGACGAGCAGGAAGAAGGCCAGCATGACGAGCTGGATGAGGGGAGCAAGATATTTGTCGTATACGCCGGAGGGCAGATGTTCCACCAGAATGCGCACGCCCAGATGCCGACCCTGTCTGAGAGCGGCGGCGCTGCCCAGCATGGCCATCCAGCACATGCTGAATCGTGCGATTTCCTCGCTGGTTTCAAAGGTGAACAGATGGGTGAGGCGGCAGAAAACCTGCCCCAGCGTGGCCACGACCATGACAATGCAGAGGGCGATACCCAGCCACAGGCTGATCTTCATGAGAACATTGGTCAGCCTGTTGACCTGAAGGGAAATCAACGTCATGACATTTTTCATTAGGGTAAACCTCAAATGGATGAGAAGCACATACCATCATGCTTCTGTTAAGGCCCGCACAGGAAAAAGTCGGGGACGATGCCACCGTCAAAAGACCGTGCGGATGTTTGGGGACAAAACAACCGGGAAAGGCTCATTCCGCAGAAAAAGCCTTTCCCGGGAACCTATGGAGTATCGCAGCTGCTTAGTTGCCGCGGGCGATCTTCACCATTTCCTGAGCTTCACGGATGCATTCATCCATGAGCTGCTGTTCCTTGCCGGCCACCTTGGCTTCGGCTTCCTGAGCGGCCTTGACGGCGCCGTCCACCCATTCCTGACCGATGCGTTCGGCAATGATCTTGAGGGCGGCGGGCTGAGCGGCGTCGCGGAACATCTTCTGTTCGTCGGCGGTGGGCTGATGGATCTTCATGCCCTTGTCGGCCATGTCCTTGAGAGCGGCGGCGTCGCTGGCGGCGGTGATGCCGGCATGCACGATGCAGAAGGCTTCGGCGCCCTTGTAGAGGGCTTCCTGCTGAGCGGGGGTGAGGCTCTGGAACTTGTCTTCGTTGATGAAGATCACGAGCGGGCCGTAGAGATGGCCGTCAAGCACGAGGCTGTCCTGCACTTCGTAGAACTTGGAGTCGTGAATGTTGGCGATGGGGCATTCCATGCCGTCCACCACGCCCTGCTGCAGAGCCATGTAGAGCTCGCTGTAGGAAATGGGGGTGGGAGAAGCGCCGAGTCCGCGGGTCATGGCCATGTGGGCGGGGTTTTCCATCACGCGGATCTTGAGATCCTTCATGTCGGCGGGAGTCTTGAGCTCAACGCCCTTGGCGGTGAAGTGACGGAAGCCGTGTTCAGCCACGGCGAGAATGCGCACGCCGGTTCTCTTGCAGAATTCGTCGGAAAGCTTCTTCACGAAATCGGACTTCAGAAATTCCCAGCCTGCCGGGCTGTTCGTGATGAGGTAGGGAATGTCGAAGATCATGGTCTGCGGCACGAAGTTCGCGGCAGGACCGCTCGTGAGCGTACCCATGTCGATGGTACCCATCTGGATGCCTTCCAGAGCTTCGGCTTCGCCGCCGAGCTTGCTCGCGTGGTAGAACACGAGTTCCACTTCGCCGTTCGTGGCCTTGCGCACCATGTCGGTGTACACGTCGGCCGCGCACACGGTGCGGTTTTCCGGGGTGTCGGGGCCGGAGTTGGCAACCTTGAGGGTGATCTTGGCCTCAGCGGCGGCTGCGCCGGTGAGAAGCATGGCCAGGGACAGAAGAGCTGCAAGAGATTTTTTCAACGGAGTGCACCTCTGAAACTTGTTCTGAGGGTGAGAGAAAATCCTTTCCGGCCTCTGCGCGGCAACGGAAAGGCGGACTTTCGGAAAGTATTCCTGTTGGATGATTTTGTCAATAATTAGTTGATTTTTAACCTATTGAAATATCAGGTTAATTTTGGGAATATCCGAGAAATTTCACGAAGGTTGTCAAAAAATCGCAACGACAGTGAACATTTTTGGCATAAAAGGGCGGCAAAACCGCCGCCTGAGACGGAGCGCTGCCGAAAAAAGAGTCCGCAAAAGGAGGCGTTGCGCTTTCGGCATAGGGGCACGGCGGGCGCGTCGGCGGAAGGGTCAGCGTTGCCTGTTCAGACCGAACATGGTCCGGCACAGTTCCGTGCCGCTTTTCGTGCGGAAAATGCGCTCACAGGCGGCACGCACGGCTTTTTCGCTTTCGCCGTCTTCGTACAGGTTGACCAGAAAATCCGCTTCCACGAGGAGGCGGTAGTCGAGGCCGTCCATGTTGCCGTAGGTGTGGTGATGTCCCACAAGGTAGCAGACGCGTTCGATGACGGACGATTCCACGCCGAGGGCGCGGAGCAGCTTTTCGGCTTCGGCCGGGCCTTCCTGCTCCTGAAGAGCGCCGGAGGTGCTGCCGTACAGTTCTTCGGCCCGGCGTATGCCTATGTCGTGCACGAGGGCGGCGACTTCCAGAATGAACTGCGTGCGTTCGTCGAGTTCTTCCCGGCGTCCCATGAGGGCGGCAAAGGCATGTACCTTGGTGAAGTGCTGGATGCGCCGGGGATCCCCGGCAAAGTAGTCGACCATGGCCAGAAAGATGCGGTCGGTGTCGTTCATGGCAAATTCTCCCGTGAGGCTTGAGAGCGGCGTTTGTTTTGCGCTTGATCGGCGGCGCGCGTGGGAACGAACCGGGCGGAAGCGCCGGAGATGTCATGCGGAACCGGCCCGGTGTACGACCGTCGGCAGAGAACGTCAATGCCTGCGGTCACGGAAAAACAGGCTTGCATCCGGCAGACTTGAACCTATTCTTTTGATGAACGTGAAGAAAGAAACGTCGGAACCGTTGCCGGAAGGGCAGGCGAGGCTGTCGCCGTTCCGGGCACGGCGCCGGAAGAGCCATTTCAGAACTACGCCTGAACAGGAGAAGATCATGCTCAGAAGAATCATCCATATTAATGAAGAAGCCTGCACGGGCTGCGGTCTGTGCGCCTCGGCCTGCCATGAAGGAGCCATCGTCATGCAGGACGGCAAGGCCCGTCTCGTGCGCGACGATTACTGCGACGGACTCGGCGACTGTCTGCCCGCCTGTCCAGCCGGCGCCCTTTCCTTTGATTTCCGCGAAGCGGCCGCCTATGACGAGGAGGCCGTGAAGGAGCATCTGGAGCGTCAGGGACGCACGCTTCCGGCCGCTTCCGCCGCGGAGGAAAGAAGCGAGCTGGCCCAGTGGCCGGTGCAGATCAAGCTTGCGCCGCTCACGGCTCCGTATTTTCAGAACGCCGACCTGCTTGTGGCGGCCGACTGCACGGCCTATGCCTGCGCCGGATTCCATCGCCGCTTCATGCGCGGCCGCGTCACGCTCATAGGCTGCCCGAAGCTCGACAGTGTGAACTACGCCGAAAAGCTGGGCGAAATTCTGCGGCAGAACTCCGTGCGCAGCGTGACCGTGGTGCGCATGGACGTGCCCTGCTGCGGCGGCATGGAGCAGGCCGTGCGCGGAGCGCTGACCCGCTGCGGTCGCGATATTCCCTGCGAAGTGGTGGTGATAGGCAGAAACGGAAGCGTGCTGGCTGCGGCGACGTCTCCCGAACCTGTGCCGCTGCGGCCGCTTTGCTGACGCCGGATTCCGGCCGCCGGAAAGAAAAATGGAATTTTCCGAAAAAAACGCTTGACGGCCATGCCGAAAACGACTAACAACATCCCTGCAACAGCGAGTTGCTCCGTTCCCCGATAGCTCAATAGGCAGAGCGGGTGACTGTTAATCACTAGGTTGGCG
>OOCM01001593.1_pt1 | contig 17272 bp, 13 predicted proteins | sample 1671111 | NCBI WGS metagenome assembly OOCM01 (sample SAMN06348123, study PRJEB24527) | human gut metagenome | biome: human gut; feature: ankylosing spondylitis patient; material: feces | host: Homo sapiens | place: China | collected 2015-10 | reverse complement strand
GGTACTTGCGTTTTTTATAATTATTCAGATCCTTTGACAGTAATTCAAAACTGCTGTTGTACGCATTGACAGAGTGCACCTGGAAGAAAAAGCTCTGCGTCGGTGTCAGTCCCGGTGCCCGCAGTTCCATTGCCGATACCAGCACACAACCCAGCCTCTGCATTTCTGCTGTTACCGCCTCATGAGAATACAGCACATCCATCTGTCCCGGCAGAATATATCCTTTTTCCAGACGCTGCTGCATACTGTCGGAAAATTCTTTTTCTACTGCTGCCGCTTTTTCCAGACACCGTGCCGGTTCATCCGCAAAAATCAAAAGCTTCTGGTCGCGTCTGGCAGCACAGCGGGACGCAAATTCCAGAAAACTTACGGTATCCTGGTAGAAATAGGTCAGATAACTTTCTGCCGCCCGTACACTTCCAACTTCTTCCACCTGCTCCTGCAGTAATTCCACTGCCTGTTCCAGTCGGTGCGCTTCCTCGGTTTTCATTTCCTTGCGGTACTGTTCCGACAGACGTTTTCCCTCTGCCGTGATCTGTTTCAGTCCCGCTTCCTGCTGCGCCTTCGTCAGCACCAGTTCCGCTGCCGGATAAACCACGATCTCGTCCAGCGTGTCTACCGAACGCTGGCTGTCCGGATCAAAGATCCGGATCGAATCGATCTCATCTCCCCACAGTTCAATACGGTAAGGAAGTTCCTCCGTCAATGCAAAAATATCCACGATACCGCCGCGCACCGCAAACTGTCCCGGCGCATCTACCTGATAAGCACTCTCATAGCCCATGCCAACCAGATGCTGCCGCAGTTTTTCCAGATCCAGGGTATCTTCTGCCTTCAATCGGAGCAAAAATCCCCGTAAAACCTCCGGGCGCACCAGACGATCCATCAGCGCATCAAAAGTCGTGATGATCGTTGCATTTTCTTCTTCAAAGAGTCTCCGGTAAGCCAGAATCCGCTCCTGTGTCAGCGCATTGCCACGGATATCCGACTGATAGAACAAAATATCCTTTGCCGGAAAATACACTGCCTTCGGTTCAAAGTAGCGGTATGCCTCCAGCAATTCCCTCGCTTTCTGCTCATTAAAAGTAACAATGACACGGGTTCCCCTGCCATTGTTCAGTCCATACATCATATGTGGTTTTTGCGCATCCATACAACCGGAAGCTGAGATCACTGTTCCCGGTTTTTCTGCAAAATGCTCCAGTTCTTCAAAGCTGTTTAATTCATACAACGGACGTACAAAAGCATCCATGCCAGTGTTACTCCTTTCTTTTCTATCTGTTGATATGTTTCATGATTTCCTGCACTCTTATTCTATTGAAAAACCATGGTTCTATTATGCTTCTTTATAAGATCACGATTCTGTTATGCTTCTTTTTTACGATTATACAGATTCATTGCCTCATCGGTTCGATCCTGAACCATCAGGCTGACAGCATCCACCGCATCTTTTACGGCATCCTCAAATTTTTCCCGATCCTCCGGGGAAAATCTCCCAAGGACATGATCTGCCAGATCCCATCCTGCCGGTTTCTCACCGACACCGACTTTTACCCGTTCAAACTGATCGGTTCCGGTCTTTGCAATGATATCCTTAATTCCATTATGTCCGCCTGCGCTTCCTTTCTTGCGGATCCGCAGATTGCCCGGCGCCAGACTGATGTCGTCAAACACAACGATCAGCTCCTGTGTCGGATCTAATTTATAAAAATTTACCAGTGCGCTGACACTGTCGCCGCTTAAGTTCATAAACGTCTGCGGCTTTGCCAGCATTACTTTCTGTCCTTCGATATATCCGGTTCCGCAAAAAGCATTTCCTTTTCGCAGATTCAGTTCAATTCCATATTTATCAGCGATCGCATCAATGACGTCAAACCCTGCGTTGTGGCGGGTTTTGGCATACTTTGCGGTCGGATTTCCAAGTCCTACGATCAGGTACATTTTTTCATCCTCCTGTATCTATATCTACCATTCCAGTCAAGCGGATATTCGCAATCCGCTTCGCTACTTGCTCATAACCGAATAACTGCTCCGCAGTTTATCAGAAGGAGCTTGCACTCCTCCTGATACAAGCAAGTCCCCACCCACTGCTTATTGCTTTTCGCAATTGAAGCAGGGTACTTACTTGATTCGGTTAAAATCAGAAAAATCCTCTGCAACCGTTCATTTTTCCTAATCTATCAGGATTTGTTCTGATTTTGCACCAGATGCAATCTGCTTCAGCAGGTATCTTCCCCTTACATCTGGTCGCATCCTCACATTCTTTTTGACTTGCTGGAAATACAAATCAAAAAGAAGAACCCTGCAATGCAGGATTCTCCTTTCTGTGCAGTTGCGGATAACAGTATACCACAAGTATTTATGCTTCCGCAATTTCTTCACGATATTTTTGCATGATCAGTTCCTGAATCTGTCGTCTCGTCTCAGAATTGATCGGGTGTGCTACATCTCTGTACTCCCCGTCTGCATTTTTCCGGCTTGGCATAGCAATGAATGCACCTTTTTCACCTTCAATGATCTTGATGTCATGCACTGCGAATTCATTATCGATTGTGATCGATACGACAGCCTTCATTTTTCCTTCTTTGTCTACTTTTCGAATTCTCACATCTGTAATATTCATACTTCTCTTCCCCTGTGTTTTTGTATTTCTCCACAGCAGGGCGGTGCGTATTCTCAAGCTGTCACATCAATGTCGGTCTCCTCCCGTCTGCCGTACACGGCGTTCTACATGAGGTAACGTTCATTGTGTCCACGCACAATCTTTACTTCATCTTCGCCGCACAAATATGTATTTGCGCAAATTGTATCACGGCTCTCCACAATACAATTCTCAATATGCGTATTATCTCCGATGTAAACATCATTCAAAATAATAGAATTTTTAATTACGCAGTTCTTTCCTACAAATACCTGTTTGAACAGTACAGAATTTTCTACTGTTCCGTTTATAATACATCCGCTTGCGATCAGGCTGTTGCGGACTTCTGCTCCCACATTGTATTTTGCCGGAGCAAGATCATCCACCTTGGAGTAGATATACGGCTCCTGATGGAAGAAATATTTGCGGATCTCCGGTTTCAGGAAATCCATATTTGTCTGATAATAAGACTCCACACTGGCAATATTACTCCAGTAATTTTCCAATTTGTATCCGTAAATCTGTTTCAGATTTTTGTAGCGGATCAGAATATCGGTTACGAAATCAAACCGATGTTCTTCCATGCTCTTCTCCAGCATCTCGATGAGCTGTCTTCTGCGCAGCACATAGATACCGGTAGAAATCGTATGAGACTGAGCCACCATTGGTTTTTCTTCAAAATCAATGATTCTGGATTCTTCATTCATCTGTACCACACCAAAACGGCTGACATCTTCTGTTGCAGGCACATCTTTGCACACGATGGTAATGTCTGCCTTTTTCTGAATATGGTAATCCAGCACTTTGTTGTAATCCAGTTTGTACACGCAGTCGCCGCCTGCCACGATGACATATGGCTCATGGCTTCGTTTCAGGAAATCAATATTCTGTGCCAGCGCATCTGCCGTACCGCGGTACCAGTTACCGTTGTCTGCGGTGATCGTCGGTGTAAAAATATACAGACCACCCTGTTTTCTACCAAAATCCCACCATTTTGAGGAATTCAAATGTTCGTTTAAGGAACGGGAATTGTACTGTGTCAGTACTGCCACTCGCTGAATATGAGAATTGCTCATATTGCTCAATGCGAAATCAATGGCTCTGTATCCGCCGCCCACCGGCATTGCAGCAATGGCGCGCTTGTCGGAAAGCTCTCTCATTCTGTAATTATTACCACCTGCTAAAATAATACCTAATGCTTTCATTGTTTGCCACCTGCCTTAACAATATATTCCCCGCTGTCAAGCAATCCATCCGGATAATCCTCCGGCGTGGTCACACCTGCGATCGCTGTATTTTTACCAATTTTTACATTTGGCGGAATGACGGATTTCTCTCCGATGGTTACCAGACCAAACGCGTAAACACTCTCTTTGAGCTTGTTCGGTTTCTCCTCGCCGATACCAAGAACCGCACCGTCACCGATCACGGTATCCTCTGCAATGATCGCTTTGTCGATCACAACATTCTCTCCGATGGTCACGCCTTCCATAAGAATGGAATCACGCACGATACTTCCTTTTCCAATGGTAACATTTGCACCGATGACACATCCGTGTACTTCACCATACACTTCTGTACCTTCACCGATGATACTCTTGTCTACTTTTGCGTCAGCAGCGATATACTGTGGTGCCAACACATCACTCTTGGTATAGATCGTCCAGTATTCTTCATACAGGTTGAACTCCGGAATCAGATCGATCAGCTCCATATTCGCTTCCCAGTAAGAACCAAGTGTTCCTACATCTTTCCAGTAACCATTGTACTCATAGGCAAAAATACGCTCACCCTTGTCAAAGCAGTATGGAATTACATGCATACCGAAATCGCAGTTTTCCACGGTCTCATTTGCGATCAGTGCTTCCTTTAATGCTTTCCAGTTGAAAATATAGATACCCATGGATGCCAGATTACTCTTCGGTTCTGCCGGTTTCTCCTGGAACTCCTGAATTCGATTTTCCTCATCTGCAACTACGATACCAAATCTGCTTGCCTCCTCCATCGGAACCGGCATAACAGCAATGGTAACATCCGCATTGTTCTGCTTATGAAAATCAAGCATGACTTCATAATCCATCTTGTAAATATGGTCTCCGGACAGGATCAGAACATACTCCGGATCATAGCTGTCTATGTATTTCATATTCTGGTAAATAGCATTGGCAGTTCCTGAATACCATTCACTTCCGCCGCTTTTCTCATATGGCTGCAGAATCGTAACACCACCGTTATTACGATCCAGATCCCACGGAATACCAATACCGATATGCGTATTCAGTCGCAGCGGCTGATACTGTGTCAGCACACCTACGGTATCAATTCCGGAATTAATACAGTTACTGAGTGGGAAATCGATAATTCTGTATTTCCCTCCGAAAGCCACTGCCGGCTTCGCAACGTCTGCTGTTAACACTCCCAGACGACTTCCCTGGCCTCCGGCCAGAAGCATTGCGATCATTTCCTTTCGAATCATGTAAATCACCTCTTGCCAATAGCCTGCGTATTACTTTTTTCTCAGGCTATTTAAAAAATTAAATTGATAGGAAAATTATAACATATTTTCTCGTCCGTGTGCATGATTTTTCACAATTTTTACTAAAATTATCGCCCTTTTTCGACATTTTTCACAACTTTTGGTCTAACCAACACTGGAATTATTTTTTACAAATGATGTTAGTAGATTTTACCACACTTTCTTTTTTGTTGCAACGTCTGAATTTGCACCTGTATTGTCAAAATTTACGCATATCTGAATTTACACATATCTGAATTTTGCACATATCTGGATTACACTGTTCGTATCATCTTTACCAGTCATAAACCCAGTTCACGCACATGATCTGCAAAGCAGACATTCGCAAAACAGACATTGCCATCTTTTCCCCTATGGAGTATAATCGAAAAAAACACATTTATGAGATTTAGAAAATATACAGGTGGTAGATAAATATGTACAAAATCAATTTTGAAAAACCAATTCATATTCATTTTATAGGCATCGGCGGCATCAGCATGAGCGGTCTTGCAGAGATATTATTAAAGGAAGGTTTTACCGTATCCGGATCTGACAACAAGGCATCTGCCCTGACCGAACAGTTGGAGCAGAATGGGGCAAAAGTCTATATCGGACAGCGCGCTTCCAACATTACCGATGACATTGATCTGGTGGTTTACACCGCTGCCATCCATCCGGATAACGCGGAGTGGAAAGCTGCCAGCGATGCAGGCATCCCGATGCTTACCCGCGCACAGTTTTTAGGACAGTTAATGGATAATTATGCAAAATCCATCGCAGTCAGCGGAACGCATGGCAAGACAACAACAACTTCCATGATCTCTCATATCCTGCTGGCAGCTGACAGTGATCCAACCATCTCTGTCGGCGGCATGTTAGATGCGATCGGTGGAAATATCCGTGTCGGCGGTTCGGATGTATTTCTGACAGAAGCATGCGAATATACCAACAGCTTTTTAAATTTTCATCCGAAATACAGCATTATCTTAAATATTGAAGAAGACCATATGGATTTCTTCAAAGATATTAACGACATCCGCAACTCCTTCCACAAATTTGCGCAGAATACCGCAGCAGACGGAATTCTGTTCCTGAACGCAGCCATCGACCATCCGGAGGAAATCACCGCAGACTTAAAAGAGCGTATCGTGACCTTTGGTCTGACAGAGGATGCCGATTACACAGCAACAGATATTACTTATAATGAAGAAGCATGTGCTTCCTTCACTTTTAACGCACATGGACAGGCAGCAGGACATGTTTCCTTAAATGTTCCGGGCAAACACAACATTGCAAATGCACTGGCAGCAATCGCCTTTGCAACAGAAGCCGGATTTGATACAGACACCATCATCCGCGGATTACAGTCTTTTGGCGGTACAGCCAGACGTTTTGAGTACAAAGGAAAACTTGGCAGCATCACGATCATCGATGATTATGCGCATCATCCGACAGAGATCGCTGCCACACTGACTGCAGCACGCAATTATCCGCACGACCGTATCATCTGTGTCTTCCAGCCACACACTTATACCAGAACAAAGGCATTCTGGAATCAGTTCTCAGATTCCCTTGCACTGGCAGATGTGGTGGTACTTGCAGATGTATATGCAGCCCGTGAGACCGATACCCTTGGAATCCACTGTGAAGATCTGGCAGATGATGTCCGTCACAAAGGAACCGAAAGCTATTATTTCCCATCCTTTGATGCCATTGAAAACTTTCTTTTAGAAGAATGTCACGACAACGATCTGGTGATCACCATGGGCGCAGGCGACATTTATCAGGTCGGAGAACATTTATTAGGAAAACGCTAGAGAGAGTAACATGGCAAATATTACGTTATATAATGACCAGCCGGCATCTGCAACTTTTGTGCCGAATATTTTTATTGATGAATATATGACACAGGCGAACGGGGAGTATGTAAAGATCTATCTTTACCTCCTCCGGAACCTGAACCAGTCCGCACAGAATGTTTCCCTTTCTGCTATTGCGGATCATTTTGACTGCACGGAGCGCGATATCCTCCGTGCTTTAAAATACTGGGAAAAACTACGGCTGTTCCGTCTGGAATTTGATGAAGATCAGAATCTGGCAGGCATCCGTGTCCTGAGTGCGCAAAGTGCCATCACGCCTTCGATGCCATCTGCTTTTCCGGCAGCTGACACACAGAAAAAAGAAACTTTGACACCGGTGGGAAAAGAATCAAAACCAACCAACGTCACAGATCGTTTTATTCAGGCAGCAAGTGACGGCAGACGCACCTATACAATGGACGAAATGCGAACCTTTGCCTCCCAAGAAAATGTGCGGGAACTGATTTTTATCACCGAACAGTATCTTGGACGCACGCTGACACAAAGCGATCTGAATACCATCTTTTTCTGGTATGATGAACTGAAGCTTTCCACAGAGGTCATTGAAGTGATCATTGAAAACTGCGTGGCAAAAGGAAAAACCAGTCTGCACTACATGCAGAAAGTTGCAGAGGATTTTGCCGCCCGCAATATCCGAACGGTGAAAGAAGCCAAGACAGCGATGAATCAAGGCAGTTCTTTATATTATGCGGTTCTGAAGGCCTTCGGCATCCGTGGACGGAATCTGGTTCCCGAAGAGCAGAATTTTCTAAAGCAATGGTCAGACCGTATGGGCTTTTCCACAGAAATCATTGAGGAAGCATGCAGCCGGACGATCCGAAGCACCCACGAAGCCAATTTTGCCTATGCAAACTCTATTCTGAAGAAATGGCATGAGAACGGGGTGCATACACTGGATGACATTGCAAAATCGGACAGCATTTATCAGCAGTCGCAGAAAAGCAATCCGCAGAAATCTGCTGCTCCGAACAATAACCGCTTTATTAATTTTCAGCAGCGTGACAATGATTATGAAGCGCTTCAGAAACAATTACTGCAAAAATCACTGTTAAATAAAAAAACGCAGTCCTGACAGCAGTAATTACCGCCTTTTCCCTTTTTATCACGTAAAGGAGATGAACTATGCCACTTACCAATACACAATATGACGAAATCATGCGTACTTATGAAAAACGGCAGTTAGACCGCCAGCAGCTCATCGATGAACGCAAAAAGGAACTTGCCCGGCTTGATCCGGAATTCACAAAGATCGACAGCCGGATTGCCAGATCCAGCGTTGCGACTGCAAAACAGCTTCTGAGCGGCGATACTTCCGCGCAGGAACATCTACACAAAAAGATCCAGCATCTTCGTCAGCAGCGGACCGATCTGTTAAACGAGTACGGTTATCCGGAGAACTATCTTCAGCCGGCATATACCTGCCCGGATTGTCAGGATCCCGGTTATATCAACAATCAGCGGTGTCACTGTCTGAAACAGGCATCCATTGATCTGGTATATACCCAGTCCAATCTCCGTAATATTTTGCAGACAGAAAATTTTTCCAATTTTTCTTTTGATTACTATTCGGATTCAAAAGATATGATCGATCCGGCGACACAGTATACCCCTCTGGAAGCCGCGCAAAATGCCGTAGCACAGTGCCGAAATTTTATTCGCTCCTTTGAAAAACCGGATGATTTCCAGAATCTGCTTATCTTTGGAGATACCGGCATTGGAAAAACATTTTTATCCAACTGTGTAGCAAAGGAATTGTTGGATACTGGTCATTCTGTCATTTATTTTTCCGCACATCAGCTCTTTGAGCTGCTGACGGATCAACAGTTTGGACGTACGTCTCAGTTTTCAGCCGCAGACTATCGGAATATTTTCGACTGTGACCTGTTGATCATTGATGACCTCGGAACGGAAGCCATCAACACAATGACAACCTCACAGTTTTTCGTCTGCCTGAACGAACGGATCCTGAATCATAAGTCTACGCTGATCTCCACTAACCTGGAACTGACAGAACTTGCCACTTATTATTCAGAACGAATTTTTTCCAGAATCTTCAACAATTTTACCGTTTTGCATTTATTTGGAAACGATATCCGCATCCAGAAAAAACTTAACGAAAACTAACCGTTTTTGCATAAAAATAAAGGAATTGCAGAAATCCCTTGTCATAAGCAGGTGTTCAGTGATATAATGCCAACGTATTACTGGGCTTCCTGCTTTTTTTGATGGAAGCTGGCAGCATACAGAAGTTTAATTTTCAAATTTCATGAAATGCTGTAACATAAACTACAAACCAACGAAAAGATTTTTTGATGGAGGGAACTTTTCAAATGCATAACGACCAGAGAAACTTAGAAACAATCCCGACTGGCGCACTCGGAATCATTCCGCTTGAGAGCTGCCGTGAGATCGGTGAGAAAGTTGACAAATATCTTGTAAAATGGAGATGCGTCCGTGAACATGAGCATGAAGATGACATTGCGTTCAAAGGCTATCTGCGTGATACCTATGTAATCAACGCATCCTGCCCACGTTTCGGAAGTGGTGAGGCAAAAGGTATGATCCATGAAACAATTCGTGGATACGATCTGTACATCATGACAGACGTTACCAACTACTCTCTTACTTACAAACTCTGCGGAAATGAGAATCATATGTCACCGGATGATCACTATCAGGATCTGAAACGTATGATCGCTGCAGCAAATGGTAAAGCAAGAAGAATCACTGTTATCATGCCGTTCCTGTATGAGAGCCGTCAGCACAGACGTACTGCACGTGAGTCCATGGACTGCGCACTGGCACTTCAGGAGCTGATCAGCATGGGTGTTGACAACATCATCACCTTCGATGCACATGATCCGCGTGTACAGAATGCGATTCCGCTTCACGGATTCGATACCGTTCAGCCGGCTTACCAATTCGTAAAAGGCATTCTGAACAGCGTAGATGACATCCAGATCGACAATGACCATCTGATGATCATCAGCCCGGATGAGGGTGCTACAAGCCGTGCTGTATTCCTTGCAAGCGTACTTGGCGTAGATATGGGTATGTTCTACAAACGTCGTGATTACAGCCACATCGTAGACGGTACAAACCCGATCGTCGCTCATGAGTTCCTTGGTTCTTCTCTGGACGGCAAAGATGTATGGGTTGTTGATGATATGATCTCTTCCGGCGGAAGTATGATCGATGTTGCCCGTGAGTTAAAGAAACGTAACGCTGGCAGAATCTTCGTAATCGCTACTTTCGGTCTGTTCACAAACGGTCTTGAGAAATTTGATAAAGCCGTAGAGGAAGGTCTGATCTACAAAGTGGTTACAACCAACCTTACTTACCAGACACCGGAACTGTTAAGCAGAGATTACTACATCAGCTGTGATATGAGCAAATATATCGCTTACATCATTGATACATTAAATCATGATGCATCTATCAGCGATCTGCTTGATCCATATCAGAGAATCCAGACTCTAGTTGCTAAATACAAAGGGGAAATTCCAAAAGAGGATGAGGAGTAATATTCAAATCTGATCATATTCAAGTCGAACGCACGTGAGACTTGGTGCGTGATTCTGGTCAGCGCAAGCTGACATCTTCTTTTCAGAATCACTGCACTCTACACTCCGTTCCGGTCGGCGCAAAACCATTGTCTCCCAGACAATGTGCGCCCTCGCGGAGCATTTATCTCAGTCGGAGATTGAACTCCCACTGAGAAATACTTGTTACTACTCACCACTTGCAGAAGTGGGAGTCTCAACTCAGACTGAGATGAAAGAGCGTCCGACCGGGCGCTCTTTTTTGAGTCAGAAGAATCTTGCATCTCCTCCTGATATAGGGAAGTCTCCTTATTTATTACTTTTGCAGAATTGAATGAAGGACGTACTTAAATTGGATTAAAAAAAGAAGCATCGGAATATCCGGTGCTTCTTCACTAAACTGATATACTATAAAGTTACATACAGAGCAAAAATTTTTCCATGGCATTTAAAGCATCTGCTTCATCTGCGCCTTCAGCCTCAATTTCAACTTCCACACCGTTGTGCGGGTTGAAAGCCATGATCCCCATAATACTTTTTGCATTGATGCGATGATTTCCACGCACCAGATACAGTGAGCTGGAAAACTGGCAGGCTACCTGTACTAACTCTGCAATTGGATTATCGTACTTATTTACGACATCTGCAATGACAATTTCTTTCTTACTCATACGTTTTTCCTAACCTCCGTCTAATACACTATTGTAGTTTAGTCCTTATTTCTATGTTTGACAAGCATCTTTTCAAAAACCGTTACTTTTACTGAAATGTCATGCATTTTTTATCATTTCTTGGTCGTTTTTTCACGCAAAAAAAGGACTGCGGAACAGTTGTTCTGTCCCACAGTCTCTTCATTTTTATCAAGCAAAATGTATGCCAATTTTATCTTTTTTCAAGATTTCAATGATTAGCAAACACCCTGTGCAAGCATAGCATCTACAACTTTCTCGAAACCTGCGATGTTAGCGCCTGCAACATAGTTGCCCTCTTTGCCGTAACGTTTTGCAGCGTCATCGATGTTGTGGTAGATGTTAACCATGATGTCTTTCAGTTTTGCATCTACTTCTTCGAATGTCCAGCTTAAACGCTCACTGTTCTGGGACATCTCAAGTGCGGATGTAGCAACACCACCAGCGTTTGCAGCTTTACCAGGAACGAAGTATACACCGTTCTCCTGCAGATACTGTGTAGCATCCAGAGTTGTAGGCATGTTAGCGCCCTCGCAAACTGCGATACAGCCATTAGCAACTAATGCTTTTGCATCATCGATAAGCAACTCGTTCTGTGTAGCACACGGAAGAGCAACATCGCATTTTACGCTCCATACGCCGCGTCCATCATGATACTCAGCGCTTGGTCTAGCTGCTGCGTACTCTGTCAGACGTGCACGTTTTACTTCTTTAACCTCTTTCAGTAAATCAACATCGATTCCTTCCGGATCATAGATCCATCCTGTAGAATCAGAGCATGTTACGCATTTAGCGCCTAACTGATGTGCTTTCTGGATTGCATAGATTGCAACATTACCAGCACCGGATACAACGCAAGTCTTGCCTGCCATGTCCTGTCCATGGGATTTCAGAAGTTCTTCTGTCATGTATAACAGACCGTAACCTGTAGCTTCTGTACGTGCTAAAGATCCACCATAAGTAAGTCCTTTACCTGTCAGAACGCCTTCGTACAATCTTGTGATTCTCTTGTACTGACCATACAGATAACCGATCTCTCTTGCACCTGTTCCGATATCACCAGCCGGTACATCGACATCAGCACCGATGTATTTGTAAAGCTCTGTCATAAAGCTCTGGCAGAATGCCATAACCTCACGATCAGATTTGCCCTTAGGATCGAAATCAGATCCACCTTTACCGCCTCCGATTGGAAGACCTGTTAAGGAGTTTTTGAATACCTGCTCGAAACCAAGGAATTTAATAATTCCAAGATATACAGATGGATGCAGACGCAGACCACCTTTGTACGGTCCAATTGCGTTGTTAAACTGTACACGGTATCCTGTGTTTACCTGTGCCTGACCATTGTCGTCAACCCATGCTACACGGAACTTGAACTGTCTGTCCGGCTCTGTGATTCTTTCAAGAATCGCATTCTTTCTGTAGAGCTCCTCGTTTGCATCGATACAAGGTCTAAGTGAATCAAGAACCTCTGTTACTGCCTGTAAAAATTCTGGCTGGTCAGCATTTTTCTTCTTTACGATCTCCAGCACTTCATCAACGTATGACATCTTAAAATCCTCCTTAAATTAATTATAAGTAAATCGCATCTCTGCGAAATTCATTTGGAGTAGTATTTTCTCTTTAAGAAAATTTCCACTTAAGATTATAAACAATAGACTTGAATTTATCAAGTAAAAATATGATTTTTATGAATTTTTTTATCTTTTTAATGAAAAAGCAGGATTTTCTTAAGTTACAATGCGCTAAAGTGCTAGCAAATTAGCGGGATTTACAGGTCTTCCATCTCTGCCTTGATCTCATCCTCCGTTGCTGCCATTGCCTGTAATGTCATGGTCAGAAGCTTCTCAAGCTCCCAGTTAAGCTGTGCAGCACCACGTTCGATCACTTCTCTGGAACAACCTGCAGCAAATCCTTTGCTCTTATATTTCTTCTTCAGTGACTTCAGTTCCATATCCTTTGTACTTTTTGACGGACGCATCAATGCCGCTGCCCAGATCAGGCCTGTCAGTTCATCTGCTGCAAACACCACCATCTCTTATTAAAACAGATCTCAAAAGACCTCAATTATTTTAATCGGAGTATTGAATCCAAAAATAAATGGATGGTATTACTATTAAACGTCTTGTGGAATAATAGATAATACCATCCTTTATTTTGTTTCAAAGACTATATATTAGTTGAGTCCTTTGAGGTACTCGTCAATGCCCTTTGCTGCTGCCTTTCCAGCTCCCATAGCAAGGATAACTGTAGCTGCACCGGTAACTGCATCACCACCGGCATATACACCTGTCTTTGTGGTCTGTCCGTTTGCTTCATCAGCAACAATACATTTCCACTTATTTGTATCAAGTCCCTTTGTTGTAGATGAGATCAGTGGGTTTGGTGAAGTACCAAGTGACATGATAACTGCATCCACATCCATAACGAACTCAGAATCAGGAATCTCAACCGGTCTTCTTCTACCGGATGCATCCGGCTCACCAAGTTCCATCTTAACACATTTCATGCCCTTAACCCAGCCCTTTTCATCTTCAAGGATCTCAGTTGGATTTGTAAGGAGATCAAAAATGATTCCTTCTTCTTTTGCATGATGTACTTCTTCTACTCTGGCAGGAAGTTCTTCTTCACTACGTCTATATACAATATGTGTCTCAGCGCCAAGTCGAAGTGCTGTTCTTGCAGCATCCATTGCTACGTTACCACCGCCGACAACGGCAACCTTCTTACCAACCATGATAGGTGTGTTAGAGCCTTCCTTATAAGCCTTCATCAGGTTACTTCTTGTCAGGTACTCATTTGCTGAGAATACACCATTTGCATTCTCACCCGGAATACCCATGAACTTAGGAAGTCCTGCACCGGAACCGATAAATACTGCTGAGAAGCCTTCCTCCTCCATTAATTCATCTATCGTTACAGATTTACCAACTACAACGTCAGTCTCAATCTTAACACCTAAGGATTTTACATTTTCGATTTCTTTCTTTACTACGCCATCTTTTGGAAGACGGAATTCAGGGATACCATAAACCAGTACGCCGCCTGTCTCATGAAGTGCTTCAAAGATTGTTACATCGTAACCCATCTTTGCAAGGTCTCCTGCACAGGTAAGACCGGATGGACCGGAACCGATAACTGCAACCTTCTTGCCATTCTTCTTAATGTCTGCTTTGACTGGCTCAGCATGTTCCATATGGTAATCTGCAACGAATCTTTCCATACGTCCGATACCAACAGGCTGTCCCTTGATACCACGGACACATTTACCCTCACACTGGTTCTCCTGTGGACATACACGTCCGCAGATTGCAGGAAGTGCGTTCTCACTTGTGATAATCTCATAAGCAGCCTCAAAGTCTCCTTCTGCTACCTTTTCGATAAATCCAGGGATTGGTACGTTTACTGGACATCCACTTACACAAGGTTTATTCTTACAGTTTAAACATCTTGCTGCCTCTTCCATTGCCATCTCAGCAGTGTAACCAAGAGCAACTTCCTCAAAGTTTTTATTTCTTACATCTGGTGCCTGTTCCGGCATTGGAACCTTTGTCAGACTCATATTTTTCTTTGCCATTATGCTTCTCCTCCCAGTGCCATCATTTTACATTCGTGTTCTTCTTCCTTAAACATTCCCTGACGTTTCATACATTCGTCAAAGTCTACAAGGAATCCGTCGAAGTCCGGTCCATCTACGCAGGCGAATTTAGTTTCTCCGCCAATTGTAACACGACATCCGCCGCACATTCCTGTTCCATCAATCATGATAGGGTTTAAGGATACCATGGTATGAAGATCAGCAGGCTTTGTAACTTTTACAACATTCTTCATCATGATCAGCGGTCCGATAGCAATACATTCATCATATACTTCACCTTTATCTAAAAGATCCTGAAGAACAGTCGTAACGAATCCTTTTGTTCCTTCGCTTCCGTCATCAGTTGCTACATATACGTTCTCGCAGAATTCACGGAACTTATCAGCCCATAAAACATACTCTTTGCTCTTACCACCAATGATAACGTCAACTTTTGTTCCGTTCTCTGCTAATTTACGAAGCTGTGGATATAAAGGAGCAGCTCCAACACCACCAGCAACACCGATGACTTTGTTCTCTTTCTTTTCAAGGGCAGCAGGCACTCCAAGAGGTCCTACGAAATCTGCTACATACTCGCCTTCTTTTTTCTGGCTTAACAGAGTTGTTGAATATCCCAATACCTGATAAATAATAGTAACAGTCTCTTTTTCTCTGTCATAATCTGCGATAGTAAGTGGTACTCTCTCACCATCTTCATCTACACGAAGAATGATAAACTGACCTGGCTCACATTTGCGCGCTACGAAAGGAGCATGAATCTCCATCAGCTCTACAACGCTGTTGAGCGTTTCTTTTTTTACAATTTTGTACATACGGTTACACCTCACTCATAATCTCGCCAAACAAGTAACTAAATTTCAGCGTGTTTTTATTATTGCACGAACAGACAAAAAGCGCAAGTAAAAACCGCAAAAAGTAAGTGTTTCTGCGGCTTTTACGATTTCGTTCTGTCATGAATATAACGATAAAATCCTAACAAAATCTGATATTATCAAACCTTATTTTTTCGGTTTATAGGAACTCTTAAGAGAAACGATCCGATTAAATACAAGATGTTCCTCGCTGCTGTCCTTCGCGTCACAGCAGAAATAGCCCTGTCTTACAAATTGGAAACTGTCATAAGCCTTGCTGTCTTTTAAACCTGCTTCTAATTTACATCCCGGAAGAATAGTAAGGGAATTTGGATTTAAGTTAAGACTTCCATCCTCATTATAAACACCTTTTTCTTCATCCACAATATTCTCATATAATCTTACTTCTGCATCTACACATTCATCTGCGCATACCCAGTGAATGGTTCCCTTTACTTTACGTCCGGTAAATCCGCTTCCGCTCTTTGTCTCTGGATCGTAAGTACAGTGAATCTCTGTTACTTTGCCATTCTCATCTGTAATATAATCTGTACATGTTACAAAATATGCGTTCATAAGACGAACTTCGTTACCTGGGTAAAGACGGAAATACTTTTTAGGAGGATCAATCATAAAGTCATCTCTCTCGATATAAATTTCACGGCCAAAAGCTACTTTACGGCTTCCTAATTCCTCATTCTCCCTGTTATTCTCTACATCCAGGTATTCAATCTGTCCTTCCGGATAGTTTGTAATAACAACCTTAACCGGGTCAAGGACTGCCATCACACGGGACTTTTTAAGCTTTAAGTCATCGCGGATACAGAACTCTAACATCGCATAATCTACAGAACTCTGTGCTTTGGATACACCGGCAAGTTCGATGAAGTTACGAATCGCCTCTGGTGTGAATCCTCTTCTTCTAAGAGCTGCAATAGATACAAGACGTGGGTCATCCCATCCGTCTACGATACCGTCTTCTACTAACTTCTTAATGTAACGCTTACCTGTGATCACATTGGTAAGATACATCTTTGCAAACTCAATCTGTCTTGGAGGCTGTTCAAAACCAACTTCCTTTACAACCCAGTCATAAAGTGGTCTATGGTCTTCAAATTCCAGTGTACAGATAGAATGTGTTACACCCTCAATCGCATCTTCAATTGGATGAGCGAAGTCATACATTGGGTAAATGCACCACTTATCTCCTGTATTATGATGTGTCATATGTGCCACACGATAAAGAATCGGATCTCTCATATTGATGTTTCCGGCTGCCATGTCAATCTTAGCACGAAGAACCTTTTCGCCATCAGCAAACTCTCCATTCTTCATCTTCTCAAAAAGCTCTAAGTTCTCCTCTACAGAACGATTGCGGTAAGGACTTTCCTTTCCAGGTTCTTTTAAAGTTCCTCTGTACTCACGAATTTCTTCTGCGGATAAATCACAGACATAGGCCTTACCCTTTTTAATAAGAGTAACTGCTGCTTCATACATCTGGTCAAAGTAATTTGAAGCAAAGAACAGTCTGTCTTCGTAGTCTGCACCCA
>OOCM01001568.1_pt1 | contig 17482 bp, 17 predicted proteins | sample 1671111 | NCBI WGS metagenome assembly OOCM01 (sample SAMN06348123, study PRJEB24527) | human gut metagenome | biome: human gut; feature: ankylosing spondylitis patient; material: feces | host: Homo sapiens | place: China | collected 2015-10 | reverse complement strand
CCGCGTGGAGACGGAGGCCTTCCGGGAACGCAACGACACGCTTCGGCGCGTGGCGCAGGCCATCTTCGACCGCCAAGGGGCCTTCCTCGACGGCGGGGGCGAGCCCGCGGCGCTCCGCCCCCTGCTCCAACGCGAGGTGGCCCAGACGGTGGGGCTCGACGAAAGCATCGTCTCCCGCGCCGTCAAGGACAAGGCCGTCCGCGTGGCGACGAGCCGCAGGCTCATCCCGCTCAAGGCCTTCTTCACGCACGCCGTGCCGGGCCAGGGGACTTCCGCGCGCGAGGCGGAGGGGGTCTCGGAGCAGCAGGCGAAAAGCGCGCTGCGGGATCTGGTGGCGGGCGAATCCCCCGCGCGCCCCCTTTCCGACCAAGCCCTGGCGGAGGCGCTGACGGCGCGGGGCATCGCCTTGGCGCGGCGCACGGTGGCGAAATACCGGGAGCAGCTGGGAATCCCTTCCACGAGGGAGCGGCGCAGGGCCGCCCCGCAAACAAAGGACGAGACATGAAACCGATCCTGCTGATCTGGCTTGCCTTCCGCGAGGTGGCAGACTTCACCGCCACGCGCGGGCAGGTGGCGCGTTGGGCCGAGGAGGTGCCCGAGCTGGAGGTGGTCTTCGCGGAGAGCCAGGAGGCCTTCGTGCGCAACCTCTCCAAGGCCACCTACGTGATGACCTTCCGCTTCTCGGAGGCGTGGCTGCCCCTGACCTACCGCGTGAAATGGATGGCCACCCCGGCGGCCGGGCGCGAACTGCTGGGGGCGCGCATCCCCGACCGCATCCGCCTGACGCACGGCACCTTCCACGGCGCGCTGATGGCGGAGACGGCGGTGGGAATGCTGCTCGCCGTGCGGCGGGGCCTCCTGCCGGGACTCGGACTCTGCGGGCCGGAGGCCCCTTGGCCCAAGACGCTCCCGGGGCGCTGCGCCATCGCCGGGAGTCGCGCCACGATCGTGGGCTACGGGCACATCGGCAAGGCCATCGGCGCAAAACTCGAGGCCCTCGGCGTGGCCGTGACGGGCGTGACCCACGCCAACCTGGGCGAGCTGGACGCGCTCCTTGCGCAGACCGACGCCCTTTTCCTCGCCCTGCCCGCCACCGCCGAGACGGACAACCTCCTGGACGCCCGGCGGCTCGCCCTCCTGCCGCGCCACGCCGTGCTCGTCAATGTGGGGCGCGGCAACGCGTTGGACGAGGAGGCCCTCGCCGGCGCGCTTGGGCGGGGCGACCTCCACGCCGCCTTCCTCGACGTGATGAAGGAGGAGCCCTACCCCGCCGACGGGCCTTTGCGCCAGGCGCCGCGCTGTTACCTGCTGCCGCACGCCTCGGCCTTCTCGCCGGATTATCTGGACCGCGCCTTCGCCGAGTGGCTGGGGATTTACCGGCGTGACTTCCGCAACCAGGGTTGAGGCCGCGGGCGCCGTGCCGCTGCTGAAGGACGAGGCGCTCTGCCTGGCGCTCCGCCCCTTCGGCAAGACCTCGCAGATGGTCGTGTGGCTCACCGCGCGGCACGGGCTGGTCACCACCCCCGTCAAGGGCGCCCAACGGCCAAAAGGCGCCTTTCTGGGGCGCTGCGACGTGGGGTACCTCTGCGAGGTCGTCCTCTACGCCCGCGAACGGGGGGGCGTGCGCAACATCCGGGAGTGCACGCCCCTGGCGCTGCGCGAGAGGCTGCGCGGGGACTGGCGCGCCGCGGTGGCCGCCGACTATGCCTGCGACCTCACGCTCCGGACCGCCCAGCCCGGCATGGCCAACCCCGCGCTGTTCCGCGATTTGGGCGAACTGCTCGAGACCTTGCCCGATTGCTCCCCGCACGAGGCCTCCCTGGCCTTGCTGTGGTTCGAGAGCCGCCTGCTGCACGCCGTCGGCTTGGGGCCGGATTTCACGCCCTGCGCGCGGTGCCCGGCCACGCCGCGCCGCCTCTTCTCGGTGGAGGAGGGGCGTTTTGTCTGCCCCCACCATCCCTCGCGCCTGCGGACGCCCCCCACCCTGACGCTGCACGACGACATCCCCGCCCTCCACCGCCATTTCCTCGGACAGCCCCTCGCCCGCTTGCTCGCCGAGGCGCGGGCCGCCGACCGCCGCGACGATTTGGGGCGCCCCGAGCCTTTCCCCGGAGTCTTCGGGCTGCGCCGCTTCCTGGGCGTCTTTCTCTCCGCCCACCTCGATCTGCCCCCCGGGCCGCGGCGCACCGCGCTCGACCTCCTCATCAGCTGACGGGATTGTCCGCATACGCTTGGCCGCGGCGCGCGAAAACGCGCCGTCCGGCCCGCCGCCTCCCTGCGCCTTGTGGTATGTTGGGGGTGCCGTCAGAGGAAACAAAAGGAGCATGAGAGATGAAAAGAGGCTTGGCAACCGCGGTGTTTTCATGCGTGGCCTGGGGCGTTTTCGCCGCCGGCCCCGAAATCGCGCTGACGCTCACCCCGGAGGGCGCGCTCCGCCAGCGCGTGACCCTCGACGGGGAGGAGATCGTCGCGCCCTCGCCGTTGGGCATCATCCTTGACGGCGTCGCGCTCGGCGAACGCGAGACCGAGGTGTCGCGCACGCTGGCCGACGGCCTCACCACGCTGACGCTCCGCAACGCGTCCGGGCGCGTCTGGACGGTGGAGGCGCGCGCGTTCCCGGACGGCGTGGCCGTGCGTTACCGGATCCCGACCCAGGGCCCCGCCACCGTCTCGCGCGAGACGACCGCCTTCACCTTCCCCTCCGGGACCACCGCGTGGTACGCCTCGGCCGTCTTCCAATATGGCTACACCCAGCGTTATCAGGAGCGCAAGACCGACGCCATCGCGGGCGAAATCCTCGCGCCGCCCGCCACGTTCCGTCTGCCCAGCGGGATTTACGCGGCGCTCACGGAGGGCAACCTGCGCGACTTCCACGGCTGCGCGTTCGAGGGGACGGCCCCCAACGTCGTCTCCGTGCTGTTCGCCGAGTGCAAAGGCGCGCTGGACGAGGGCCTCGCCGTCGGAATGCCCAAAAAAGACCGCAACACCGTGGTGCGCAATCGCCCTTGGCAGGCGATCCCCAAGCGCGGCACGAACGAGATCGTCACGCCGTGGCGCATCCTGATGGTCGCGCGCGACCTCGACGGGCTCGTGAACAACGGCATCCTCGCCCGCGTCGCCGACAAGCCCGACCCGGCGCTCTTCCCCAACGGCGGGCGCGAGCCTTGGATCCGGCCGGCCCGCGCGGTCTGGACCTGGCTGCTGGAGCGTCCCAACCGGCAGGGCTTCGACAATTGCCTGGCGCTCATCGACGAAGCCAAGGCGCTCGGCTACGAGGCCCTTGTCATCGACGAGGGCTGGGAGCGCTGGCCGCAGCGCGAGGCCAAGAACCCGCGGGTCAAGGGCCTCGACAAGTGGGGCATGCTCGCCAAACTCTGCGCCACCGCGCGCGAACGCGGCGTGAGTGTCTGGGTGTGGCGCCCCGGCGCGCCGCGCCACAAAGACGACTGGCAGCTCCTCGACCCCGCCGAGCGCGCGGCCTTCATGGACGCCTGCGTCAAGGCCGGCGTCAGCGGGCTCAAGGTCGACTTCTTCCATCGCGAGAACCTTCCGACCGTCCAGGCGATGGAGGCCATCCTCGCCGACGCGGCGAAACGTCGGCTCATGGTCGTCTTCCACGGCGTGAACAAACCCACGGGCGACGCCTTCACCTGGCCGAACCTCCTTGCCAAGGAGGCGGTCTCCGGGCTTGAATGCGTCGGCTGGGGGGAGCGCAACATGGCGCCGTGGCCCGTCCACGACGCGACGCTCCCCTTCACCCGCTGGCTTGCGGGGCCGGCCGACTACACCCCCGTCTGCTTCCGCAGGAATTGCCCCGCCTCCACGACCTTCGCCCATCAGGCCGCCACGGCGGTCGCCTTCACCTCGCCCATGCTCATCCTCGCCGCGGACCCGCAGGATTTGTCGCGCCAGCCGGCCGCCGACTTCTTCCGGGATTTGCCCGTGACGTGGGATGAGACGCGCGTCCTCGACCCCAGCGCGATCGGGCAACTCGCCGTCCTTGCCCGCCGCCACGGGGAGGAGTGGTGGGTCGCCATCCTCAACGGCGTCGAGCCGCGCACGCTCACCCTCCCGCTCGGCTTCCTCGGCGACGGCGCCTGGACGTTTGACGCGCTGGAGGACGGCGCCCCCGACCGCCGAAAGCTGACCCGCCGCCAAGCCCGCCTCTCGGCGTCGGAGACGCTCACGTGCCCGCTTCTCTCCGGCGGGGGCGCGCTGCTCCGTCTCCGCCCCGCCAGATGAGGCGACAAAAAAGCCCCCGGCCTCGCAAGCGGAGGTCGGGGGCTTCGGTTTCTCGGCGCTCAGTCCACGATCGGCCGCCAGCCGGGGTCGGCCTGCGCGGCGAAGCAGAGCGCGATTTGCTCCTCGGTGTTCTTTTCGTGGGCAAGCGGCGGCAACGAATCGGCGGGGAACCAATCGATGCCGAGCGTTTCGATGTTGGGGACGAACGTCCCGCCCAGCGGACGGCACAGAAGGAAGACCTTGCAGACGTTCCAGGCGGAGACCTGGGCGTTGCGGCACTTCCAGTCATGAAGGGCGACGAGGCGGACGAACTCGGCCTCAAGCCCGGCCTCCTCCCGGATTTCCTTGAGGGCGTTGGCGGCGACGCTTTGGTCGACGTCGACCCAGCCGCCGGGAAGCGCCCAGCGGCCGTCGCGCTCGTGGACCAGGAGGATGCGCCCCGACGCGTCGAAAAGCGCGGCGCGCGTGTCGAGCTTGGGCGTCTGGAACCCGGTCTCGTTGCAAAAAAGCCCTTTGACGCGCGCGAGCGGCTCCCCGCTCCCCGCGGCCATCATCTCGGCGGCGAGGTCGCGGATGCGCTGGAAGCGCTCGCGGTCAAAGGGGTCTTGGGTGTAGGTCAGGCCGGCCTGGGCGAGGAATTGCAGTTCCTTCGCCCAGTCAAGCCACTTCGGCTGAGGGGGCGTCGGCCGCATGGTTCCGCCGCCACTCACTCGGCGAGCGCCAGGATCTCGATCTCGCAGAGGCAGCCTTTGGGGATGTCCCGGACGGCGACGCAGGAGCGGGCGGGCTTGGAGACGAAGTATTTGGCGTAGACCTCGTTGAAGGCGGCGAAGTCGGCGATGTCGGCCAAAAAGCAGGTGGTCTTGATGACCTTGCCGAAGTCAAGCCCGGCGGCGGCGAGGATGGCGCCGCAGTTGCGGCAGGCCTGCTCCGCCTGTTCGGCGATGCCGGAGGGGATTTTGCCGGTGGCCGGATCGACGGGGATCTGCCCCGAGGCGAACAGCAGGCCGTTGGCGACGATTGCCTGGGAATAGGGGCCGATGGCCGCGGGGGCGAGATCGGTGGCGAGCGTCTTCATGGGATTTCCTTTGTTGGGGGTGATTGTGAATGCCGGTCAGGCGAACCGTTCGACGAGCTTGGCGGCGGTCTCGACGCAGACAGGGCAAGGCGTGCCGGTCTGCGTCTTGATGTCATGGCAGGTCAGCGCGCCGACTTCCCGGGCGAAGGCGGCCTTGATTTCCTCCGCGCGCTCCGGGCAAAGGATGAGCGCCGCGTGGAGGGCCCCGCAGAGGCCGCCCGGGGCCCGGCCGCCGGAGCTTCCGGCGAGCGCGGCGACCGCCTCGTCCGTCCCGCCCGCGCCGGCCATGACGGCTTGCGCGCAATTGTGTTTCCGGGGGACGGCGGTGAAAAGGGCATGGGCCTGGGTCATGTCAAAGCCTCCTAAGAAGCAGGTTCTCAACGATCGGGACGTCGGCGGGGGTGTCGACCCCGACCCCCTCGTCATTGCGCCGGATGACGCCGATCCGGCCGCCAAGCCACAGCGCGCGGAGCTGCTCCAGCGATTCGGTGGTCTCGAGCGGGCAGGGCGGCGTGTGGATGAGGCGGTCGAGGAAGTCGCCCCGATACGCATAAATCCCCAGGTGCCGCCAATAGAGGCCGGAGGCGAGGTCGGGGTCGCCATCGCGGCGGCAGGGGATGGGGAGGCGGGAGAAGTAAAGCGCGGAGTCGTCGTTGCGGAGGACGACCTTGACGACGGTGCGCGCGAACAGTTGCTCCTGCGAACGGATGGGGCAGGCCGCGGTCGCCATCTCCTCGCCGGTGCGCGCCATCCGCTCGGCGAGGGCATCGATGAGCGCCGGCTCCATAAGGGGCTCGTCGCCCTGGATGTTGACGACGATGTCCTCGGGCCCGGCCTGCGCGGCGCGGGCGACGCGATCGGTGCCGGACGGAAGGTCGCTGGGCGTCATGACGGCCTCGCAGAGCGAGGAGACGGCGGCGGCGATGCGCGCGTCGTCGGTGGCCACGAGCACGCGATTGAGGCGCTTTGCCCGCTTGGCGGCCTCGACCACCCAGCGAATGAGCGGTTTGCCAAGGATCGGGGTGAGCGGTTTGCCGGGGAAACGCGAACTGCCCCAGCGCGACGGGATGACGCCAATGACCATGAGGGTCCCTTTCGTTTTATTCGGGCTTGGCCGCGCGCTCCATGAGGAGAAGGACGGCGTCCTTGGCGGGAAGCCCCTGATGGCAAATCCGATAAACGACCTCGGCGATGGGCATCTCGACGCCGTATTCCTGCGCGAGGTCGTGCAACAGGCGCGCGTTGTCGACGCCTTCCGCCACCATCTGCATCGAGGCGAGGATGTCGGCGATGGCCTCCCCGCGCCCGAGACGCTCGCCGACGGTGTGGTTGCGGCTGTGCTTGGAGGTGCAGGTCACAATCAGATCGCCGATGCCCGCCAGCCCGCTGAGCGTCTGTGGCTTGGCGCCCATTTTGAGCCCCAGGCGAACCATCTCCGCCAAGCCGCGCGTGATGAGCGCCGCCCGCGTGTTGTCGCCGAACCCGAACCCGTCGCTTGCGCCGACGGCGATGGCCAAGACGTTCTTGACCACGCCGCCGATCTCGACGCCGAGGACGTCGTCGGTGGTGTAAACACGGAACCTGGGGCCGTTGAAGAGCCGTTGGGCCTCGACCGCCAAGGCATGGTTGGCGCAGGCGCAGGTGACGGCGGTCGGGACGCCGCGCGCGACCTCCTCGGCATGGGAGGGGCCCGAAAGCACGACCACGCGGTCGGACCCCAAAACCGAGGCGGCCACCTCGCTCATGCGCTGGTGGGTCTCAGGGCAGACGCCCTTGGTGAGGCTGACGACCAACGTGCGCCCCACATCCAAAAGCGGCGCGACTTGCGCGCAGACGGAGCGGTAGAACTTGGACGGGATGGCCAGCACCAAAACATCCGCCTCCGGGACGGCCTCACGCAGATCGGCGGTCCAACGGATGGCCTCCGGCAGCGTCGGCCCCGGCAAATAACGCGGGTTGCGATGCGTGGCACGGATCTGCGCGATGTAATCCGCGAAAGGCCCCCACACGGTGACGCGATGCCCGCGGGACTCCAAGAGCAAGGCGATGGCGGTGCCCCAGCCTCCATCCCCGATGACGGCGATCTTCATGGCCTCTCCTCCTGTTTGGCGTCCCGTCTGGCGCGCTGGGCCGCGGTGAACGCGAAGCGATTTTCCTGCCCTCGGCAGAGCCGTGCCAGATTGGCCCGATGCTTGATGATGGCCAACAGGGCGAGCGTCGTGATGAGAATGGCGAACCAGCGCGGGTGCGCGGCGTAAAGCGGCGTCCAGACCATCCCCCCCACGACAACGGCCGCCAGGCAGCTGGAAAGGGAGACATAGCGCGAGACAAGGAAGCAAATCCCCCACACGCCCAGCCCGACGCCCGCCGCCAGCGGCGCCACCCCCAGCAACAGCCCAAGCGCCGTGGAGACGCCCTTGCCGCCGCGGAACCCCAGCCAGACAGGGAAGATATGGCCCAACATCGCCGCGGCGCCGCACAGCACGCGCAGCAACAGCGCGCCATGGGCGCCGATCTCCGCCCCCCAGAGCGCCGGCAGCGCGGCACACCAGACGCCGCCCAGCCCTTTCAGCATGTCGCACGCAAAGGCAAGGATCCCCCATTTCGCCCCGACGCAGCGGAAGACGTTGGTGGCGCCGATGTTGCGGCTCCCGACCGTGCGCACGTCCACGCCCCGGGCCTTCCCCAGAAGCAGCCCGAAAGGGATCGCGCCGAGCAGATAGGCCAACGTGAGCGCGGCCAGCGCATTGAGCGAATCGGACAGACAGGCGATCATTGCCGCCCCCGGATGTGCGCGACCAGCCCCTCCACGGCAAGCGCATAGCCCGTGAGCCCAAATCCCATCAGCTGCGCCACGCAAACCGGCGCAGTGTAGGAAACGTGGCGGAAGGCCTCGCGCTTGTGCGTGTTGGAGATATGCAGCTCAACGGCGGGCAGTTCGCTTGCCGCGATCGCATCGCGAAGCGCCACGGACGTGTGCGTGTAGGCCGCGGGGTTGATCACAAGCCCGTCATAGACGCCGCGCGCGGCGCCGATCTTGGCGACCAACTCGCCCTCGACGTCGCTCTGGAAACAATCCAGCGTCGCCCCGAGGCGCTCCGCGGTCTCGCGCGCCAACGCCTCCGCGTCGGCCAGCGTGAAGCGACCATAGATATCCGGCTCGCGCGTGCCGAGCAAACGCAGGTTCGGGCCATTGAGCAGAAGCAATTTCATGACAAACCTTTCAGAGATAAAAACGATCCATCCAATACGGCAGGATGTGGGCCGGCGAGAGATTGCGATCCAGCTGTTCGGCCAACATCCCCAGCAACGAGAGATTCTCCTCCAAATGCGCCAAGGAGTGCGCGGCCGCCCGCCGCGCCAGCGCCTCCCGGTGCTCCGGGAACGCGAGGGGCGGCTCCGCCCCCGCGCCTGCGGCGCGAACGCACATCAGATCGCGCATCCACTGCTCGATCGTCAGCAACAAATCATTGCGCCACGCCTTCGCCTTCGCGCCGACAAGCGCCTTGAGCGTGTCCGCGTCCTCCTCCACGAACCGATTGGCCTTGCTTTCCTCGCGCACCTCCTTCTCGGCGCGCGCCTCCATGTCCTCGAGGATGGCGCAGAGCACGTCCGCGCGCGCCGTGTCCAAAAGGACGGATTTCTCGCCGACCTCCGCCAACAGCCCCAAGACCCGCGTGCGCCACGGCTCGTCCAGACGTCGCGCGCCCCCCGCCTGAATGACTTGGCAGCGCGAGACGATCGTGGGCAAGACGTCCGTCAACGCATCCACCAGCAACAGAAAAAGCGTCCGCGGCGGCGGCTCCTCGAGCGTCTTGAGGAACGCGTTGGCGGCCTCCGCCCGCATCCGCTCGGCCGAGACGATGACGATCACCTTCCAGCCGCCGGAGAGCGCGCTCTGCTGCGCCAGCGGCAGGATCCGCCCGCGCATCATCTCCGCGCTGATGACGCGGCTGACCTTTTCCGGCTCGAACCACGGCATGTCCGGATGCGCGTGATCGGCGATGGTCGGCCCCTCGCCGAGCAGGCGCGCGCCGATCCATTCCGCCAACTCGCGCCCTTCATGGCGGACCGGCCCCACGATGAGATAGCCCTGCGCGGGCCGCCCAGCCTCAAACGCGCGGGAAAGATTCGCGCGGATGGTCTCGTCCGCCGCCATCCTCACCGCTCCGTCGCGCAAAGACGCAGCGCGTCGAACCCAAACCCCGCGGCATAAATCAGCACGCCCGCGCCCGTGACGCACCCGACCAGCGCGCGCACATCCACCACCCCGCCCGCGCAATCATAGACCACCGTCTGCAGCGGGAACCAAGGCCACTGCGCCACCGGCCCGGCGAACGCCGTCGACAGCGCCATCCACACCAGAGGCGGTGCCAGCAGACAAATCAGCAGCGAAAGCAAGAACGTCGAGGCCGAGCTGCGCAGGAAGAGCGAGACGATCGTCCCCACCCCGCACCACAGCAACGCCTGCACCGCCAAGGCCATGACCGCCAGCGCGAAGCCGAGCCAAGACCCCGGCACCTGCGCGCCGACCGGCAACAGCCAACGCTTCAGCACCCAGCACGAAAGCCCCATCCCCCCCACATACAGCATGCACAGCGACCACGCCGCGAACACTTTGCCCAAGACCCACCACCGCGCCCGGATCGGCGTCGCGAACATCAGGCGCAGCATGCCGACCTCACGATCCTGCGTGAACCCCCGCGAGGCCGCGACCGCCGCCAGGAACGGCAAGCCGACGGACGTCGCCAAGCCCCACAGCGCCGGCAACGTCTCCGCCGTCCCCTCCGCCCGATACAGGAAAACCACGAACAGCCCCCCCGCCCCCGCCAACGCTAGGAACAGCGGCGCCAGCCCATGCACCGAGCGGATCAACTGAAAGGCCTCCCGCCTCAGGATCGTCCAAAACACCATCGTCAGGCCCTCTCCTTCCGTGCCGGATCCGACGCCGCCAACAGACGCGCCAACGCCGACGGCGCGTCCAACGCCGCCTCCGTCAGCCGCCCCTTTTCGATGAGCGCGAAACGCCCGCAGCAGGCCGCCAGCATCTGCGGGTCATGCCCGCTGATCAGCACATGGGCCTTGGCCGCCACCTCGCGGATCACCTCCGCGAACTCCGCCCGCAGCGTCGCGTCGATCCCCGCGAAAGGATCGTCCAGCACCAACACGGAGGGCAGCGTCAGCAACGCCTCCGCCAAGGCCACCCGGCGCTGCATCCCCAGCGACAGCGTCCCGATCGTCCGCTTCTGCACCCCGCCCAGCCCGCACCGCCGGATGGCCTCGCGCACGCGCCCCCGAACGCGCATGAAACCAACGCCCTTCAGCGTCGCCCGGAACCGGAGATAGGTCTTCACCCGCATCTCCCCATAGACCGGCGCCAATTCGGTCAGATACCCCACATGCCGCCGATAACCGATGCCGGAGTCCGAGCGGAAACGCCGCGTCCGCCCGGCCAAATCCGTGAGCGCCAGCGTCACGCTCCCGGCCTGCGGCACCAACGCCGCCGCGACCAAGCCCAAAAGCGTACTCTTGCCGGCGCCGTTGGCCCCCACCACGCCCACGACCTCCCCGGGCGCCACGCGCAAGGTCGCCCCCGCGATGCCGCGCCCGGCGGCATACTGAAAGGTCGCGTCGCTCAGCGTCAGCACCGCTCACTCCCTCAACAGATGATAACCGGCCGCCTCCAACGCGCCGTGGATCTCGCCGATTTGCGTGAAGTCGCGCGTCTCCAGCTCCAGATTCAGCACGCAACTCGCCAACGCCGTGTCCACCCCCGACGGCCCATAGCTCACGTTGATCACGTTGCCGCCGCACTTCGAGACGATGCCTGCCACGATGGCAAGCTGCCCCGGCTTGTCCGGCAGCGACAGCTTCAGGCTTGTCCGCCGGCCGCTCGCTAGCAAGCCGCGGTAAATCACCCTGCTCAGGATGTTCACGTCGATGTTGCCGCCGGAAAGCAGGCAGCAGACCTTCTTGCCGTGCAATCCCGGCACCTTGTCGTAAACCATCGCCGCCACCGAGACCGCCCCCGCGCCCTCGCACACCAGCTTCCGCTGCTCGATGAGGAAGAGCACCGCCGCCGCGATCTCGTCCTCCGACACCGTCACGATGCCGTCCACGTAACGGTTCACCAACTCAAAGGTCAGATCCCCGGGATGCTTCACGGCGATGCCGTCGGCGAAGGTGTTGGCCGTCGAAAGCGTCAGCTTGTCCTGCGCCTCGATCGAGCGCTTCATGCTCGGCGCCTCCGCCGCCTGGACGCCATAGACCTTGCAGTCCGGCTTCAGGTGCTTGATGGCATAGGCCACGCCCGAAATGAGCCCGCCGCCGCCGATCGGCACCAGCACGGCCTCCACGTCCGGCAGCTGCTCCAAAATCTCCAGCCCCAACGTCCCCTGCCCCGCGATGACGTCCGGGTCGTCGAAGGGATGGACAAAGGTCATCCCCTCCTCCCTGCACAGCTTCTCCGCGTAGGCGCTCGCGTCGTCATAGGTCCCCGGCACCAGGCGGACCTCCGCGCCGTAGCTCTTCGTTGCCTCGATCTTGGCGATCGGCGCGATGTCTGGCATGCAGATCACCGCCCGCGCCTTGCGGCGCTGGGCGCCCAACGCCACCCCCTGCGCATGGTTGCCCGCGCTGCAGGCGATGACCCCGCGCCCCAACTCCTCCGCCGTCAGTTTCGAGATCTTGTAGTACGCCCCACGCACCTTGAACGAGCCCGTCACCTGCAGATTCTCGGTCTTCAGCCAAACCTGCGCGTTGGTCGACAGCTTCGGCGCGAAAATCATGTCCGTCTTCCGCGCGACCTCCCGCAGAACCTCGGCCGCGTGGCGGATATTCTCAATCGTCAGCTTAGACTTAGACATGGTGGCGTACCTTCCTTCACTTCCCTCACAGTATAGCACATTCCCGCGCGGTCAATGCGCGCGGGCCCTGCGGCGGCGCGGGGGGAGGTCGTCGAGCACCTCGCGGAGCGCCTGAGGGACGAACCATCCTGCCAACGGCAGATAAAGCGCGCCGCCGACGGCGACGGCGAGCGGGACGGAAAGGAGAAGCGGGCACCCGACCGCCCCCAGCCACCCATGGAGCGCCCGGACGGCGGCCGCCATGACGCCCGCGGCCAGCAAGGCGCGCAGGGCGGTGGAAAGCAGGCCCGAGAGATCCGGGCGGAACCCGCGGCGGATGAGGATTGCCACCAGGATCCCCGTGTTGGCGAAGGAGTTGAGCACCGTGCTCACCGCGATGCCCACGTGCCGCCACCCCTCGGGCAGGAACAGCACGGAGAGCAGGTTGAGCGCGAAGTTGCCCAGCACGCACCAGGCCGCCACCGTGACGGGCGTGCGCAGATCCTTGTGGGCGTAAAAGACGGGGATGACGGTCTTGGCGGAGGAGAAGGCGATGAGCCCAAGCGCATAGGCGGCCACCGCGCGGGCGGTCCAGACCGTGGACTGCGCGTCGAAGGCGCCGCGCTCGTAGAGCAGCGAGACCGTGGGCGCGGCCAGCGCCATCAGCCCCAGCGCCATCGGCGCCATGATGACGAACAGATTGCGCAGCGACCGCTCCAAGGTCGCCACCAACGCGGCGCGGTCGGCCTCCGCCGCCTGCCGGCTGTACGTGGGCAGGAGCACGGTGGCGAAGGCCGTGCCGAAAAGCCCGAGGGGCAGATAGATGATCCGGTCGGCATACTCCAGCGCGGAAGGCGCCCAAGCCGCCCCGTAGAAGGCGAGCCACCCATCCACGCAGATGTTCACCTGCGCCAAGGCGATGCCCAGCGAGGCCGGCCCCATCTGCAACAGCACCTGTCGCACATGGGGCGAGGCGCGCCACCCCGTGAAGGAGAGGCGCAGACGGAACCCCACCCGCCGCAGCTCCGGGAGCTGGAAGACGATTTGGGCGAACCCCGCGAGCAGGATGCCCCAGCAGACCGTCCCGATCCGCCAGTACCCCTCCGCCGGCAGAAACGGGCAGACGCCGACGAGGGCCGCGATCCAAAACAGGTTGAGGATGACGGGCGTCAGCGAGGGGATGGCGAAACGGTCGTGCACGTTCAGGGTCGCCGAGACGATGGCCGCCACGCAGATCAGGAGGGCATACGGCAGCATGATGCGCGTCAGCGGCATGGCCTCCGCCCAGCGCGAGTCGGGCGCGCACCCCCACTCCACCGCGTAGGTCGCCAGCACGCCAAGCCCCACCAACAACCCCAGCGCGCAGACCAACAGCCCCAGGATACGCGCCAGGAAACGCTGCGCGCGCGCCCGCCCCTCCGTCCGCTCGATCTCCGCGAAGACCGGCACGAAGGCCGCGCCCAGCGCGCCCTCGCCGAAGAGCCGCCGGAACAGGTTGGGGATGCGGAAGGCGATGACGAAGGCGCTCTGAAGCGTCCCCGTCCCGAAGAAGTGGGCCATGAGGATCTCGCGCGCCAGCCCGAAGACGCGGCTGACCGCGGTCATCGCGCTGACCACGCCCACCTTGCGCAGCAGGCTCACGCCGCCGCCTCCGCCGCGCGCTCAGCGCCCGTCATCGGCGGCCCTCGGCTTGGGCTTGAAGCAGATGTGGCGGACGGCCTCGTGGAAGTTCTCGGCGCCCCGCAGGATCTCGATCTCGATGCGCAGGTAATAGACCGGCACCGCCACCGAGGCCAGGCGCGGGAAGCGCACGGCGTCCTTCTCCGTGGTGATCACCGCGTCGCACCCTAGGTCGGCGGCACGGTTGACCACGTTGATGACCTCCTGCGTGGCGTAACGGTGGTGGTCGGCGTAGCGCACGCACTCCACCAGCTCCGCGCCATAACCGCGCAGGAAGCCCTCGAAACTCTGCGGCACGGCGATGCCCGAGAGCGCGAGCACCTTCTTGCCGGCCAGCCACGCGAGGTCGCGGTTCGCCTTGCCATAGACGTTCTTGAGCCGCTTGGGCGCGTGGCGGCACTCGATGATCTCGGCGTGGTTGTTCAGCCTGCGGATCTTGGCGCGAAGCGCCGCCGAGTCGCCGTCGCTCTTGGTGATGAAGATGAAGTCCGCCCGGCGGAGGTTCTGGACGCCCTCGCGCAAGACGCCGCGCGGCAGCAGGTGGCCATTGCCGAAGGGGTTGGTCTTGTCCACCAGCACGATGTCGTGCGAATGGCGGAAGCGCTGGTACTGGAAGCCATCGTCGAGCACCAGCGTGTCGCACCCGAACTTGCGGATGGCGTAGCGGCCAGACTTCACGCGGTTGCGGTCCACCAGCACCACCACCCCCGGCAGGTTCGAGGCCAGCATGTAGGGCTCGTCGCCGCCCGTCTCGGAATCCAGCAGCACATGGCGCCCGTCGCTCACCACCAGCGGCGGCTCGATTGTGTCGCTGAAAAGACGCTGGAGGAACGGTTTCTCCTTGCGCCGGTACCCGCGCGACAGGATGGCCACCTTGCGCCCCTCCTTCGTCAGCTCCCGCGCGAAGATCTCCACCACCGGCGTCTTGCCCGTACCGCCGGCCGTCACGTTGCCCACGCTGATCACCTGGCACCCCAGCGGCCACCGGCGCAGCACCCCGATCCGGAAGAACCACATCCGCAGCCACACGGCGGCGCCGTAAATCTTGGAGATCCCCATCAGCAGGGCGAGCAACGCCCGTGGCCAGAACTCCCTCACCCGCCTGTCCGCGCCCTCCTGCTGGATCAGCGGGATGACGTAACTCTCCAGGCGCTCGATCAGCCTCACACGGCTCCGCGCCACCGCTCACTTCCTTTCCATCGCGCAACGGTCGCCGCAGAGCGCGCACCGCCCCTTGCACCCGCCGCGGCCGCCGAGGGAAATGTCCTCGCCCGTCCAGCAATACGTGCAGATCCTGGGCCCGATGCCGATGGATTTCTCCACGTCCTCCACCCGCTGGAAGGCCAGGCTCGTCATGCCCAGGCGGCGGCGCATCTCCTCCACCATCCGCTTGTACGGCTCGCCGTCCGGGTCGCGGTAGCGCCGGATGTCCGCCTCCGGCCCCTCCAACTCCAGGATGATGCGCCGCGTGATCAGGTCCATCACGCTCTCCGTCCGCGAGAAGGTCAGGAACTTGCACTTGTAGAGCAGCGGCGGGCACGCGATGCGCACGTGCACCTCCTCCGCCCCCGCCTTGTACAGCCGCCCCACCTGGTTGCGCAGCTGCGTCCCGCGGACGATTGAGTCGTCGCAGAAGATCAGCCGCTTCCCCTCGATCAACTCCGGCACCGGCAGCAGCTTCATGTTCGCGATCTTCTGGCGCAGGCTCTGATCCGGCGGCATGAAGCTCCGCGGCCAGGTCGGCGTGTACTTCACGAACGGCCGCGCGTAGCGGATGCCGCTCTTGAAGGCATAGCCCAGCGCGTGCGCCACCCCCGAATCCGGGATGCCCGCCACGTGGTCGGCCTCCACCGGCTCGCGCTGCGACAGCAGCGCCCCGCTCCGGTAGCGCGTCCGCTCCACCCCGACCCCCTCGTAGGTGCTCGCCGGGTAACCGTAATAAACGTAAAGGAAGGCGCAGATTGCCGACTCCTCCCGCCCCTCCGCCACCGTCCGCACCCCGTCCAACGAGATGGCCACGATCTCCCCCGCGCGCAGATCCCGCGTCCGCCGGTAGCCCAGGTTCGGGAAGGCCGCCGTCTCCATCGTCACCGCGAAGGCGCCCTCCTCCTTCTCGCCCAGCACGATCGGCGTCCGCCCGAAGCGATCCCGCGCCGCGTACAGCACGCCCCGCTCCGAAAGCAACAACAGCGAGCACGAGCCCTCCACCCGGCTCTGCGCGTAGGCCAACCCCTCCTCGAAGGAATCCCGCGTGTTGATCAGCATCGCCAGCACCTCGAGGGTGTTGATGGCGCTGTCCTTGCCCAGCTCGCAGAAATGCGTCCGCCGGTCCCGCACCAGCTCGTCCACGATCTCCTGCAGGTTCGTCACCAGCCCCACGAACGCCAGCGCGAACATCCCCAGGTGCGACCGCACCAGCACCGGCTGGTCGTCCTGGTCGCTGATCACCCCCAGCGCGTAATTCGGGTTCAGCCCCGCGAACCGCTTCGCCGCCCCCTCGAAGCGCGTCCGGAACTGCGCGTTCTGGATGTTATGGATGGAGCGATGGAAGGCGTTGCCCGCGTAGACCACGATCCCGCCCCGCACCGTCCCCATGTGCGAATGGTAGTCCGTCCCAAAGTACACGTCCGGCACGCAGCCCTGCTGTGCCACGACGCCAAAAAATCCGCCCATACGCTTGCCTCACTTCCAAGGTTGACCGAAAGAATACGCCAATCTTACCACAAACGCGCCCCGCCCGCGACCCGGGCCCGGCGTCCCCCGACCCGCGAATCGTCCACAATGTAATTGCGCACTTGTAGGGCCGAAGCAAAGGAAGAGGAAAGATGGACGGATCTTGGGCAAACCAAAACAGGAGGAGGGGCGTGGCCCGTCCTCCTGTCCCCCGGAGGGGGGCGCCCCCTAGGGGGGCGGCGCGGCCCAAAAGCAAAAACGCCGTCGGCCTTTCTTGGCACACTATGTGCCACACACAAAGAGGGAACCGACGGCATGCAACAGTGTACCACTTCTTCTCGCAGGCAACGAACGCAAGAATCGTGCATTCGAAGAAACGGAAAGGCTGACGTGGAGGCGTGCATTAGGTATTGGAACATGTATCGGAAATCCGTTGCCAGACCCTCTGTCCGAGCGTTCGCACGAATGATCGGGGAGAAACCCTCAACCGTGAGATACATCCTCAAAAAAGGAACCACCGCCGATCGGTTGACGTGGTATCTTCCCGACAAAAAACGGTGGGAGTACTTCGACCTAAGCCCGGAATTCGCCGTGGAAGAGACCCGAAGACGCAACGCCAACAAAGGGCCCCGCGGCAAGGTCTCAAACTTCTTTGCCCGGGACTTCGCAAAGGCATATGAAGAAAAGAAAAGCGTCACCTACGCATTGAAGGCGCTTCATGAGGCTTCGCCCGACGCAGATCTCCCCAAGCGCAGCACCGTCTACCGCCTGATGGACAAAGGCGAACTTCGGGATGCGCGCGGCAGACCTCTCACCCACAAGCGCTACAAGAAAAAGCAACGCAAGCCCGCCTCCACCGATGTCCCTCGCAACCACGCCCCCAAGCACATGATCGACGACCTTCCTCCTGCCGCGCGCCATCACACCGAGCCCGGACATTTCCAGATGGACACCGTCCATTCTT
>OOCM01001564.1_pt1 | contig 17521 bp, 9 predicted proteins | sample 1671111 | NCBI WGS metagenome assembly OOCM01 (sample SAMN06348123, study PRJEB24527) | human gut metagenome | biome: human gut; feature: ankylosing spondylitis patient; material: feces | host: Homo sapiens | place: China | collected 2015-10 | reverse complement strand
GATTTTGGGAATATCATAAAAACTGTTACTTTTGTGACGAGATTAATGTGTGCTATAAACCATCATTCTTGATATGCGCGAACAAAGACTATCTAAGATCCATTTTTTTATTCTGCTATCTCTTTTTGGATTTGTATTTCCACTCCGGTCACAGGAATACAAGTTCAGAACATTGGGTGTGGAAGATGGATTGTCGCAAATAACGGTGAGCGATATTTGCCAGGATTGCCACTTTGGACGGGCTGAATTGTTTCGATGGCAATCACATCAAAGTCTTCAACCACTTTCATAACGACTCTATCAGTTATGGTAATTTATATGTGACTCAAATGGTGGAAGACGGTCAGGGAAGTCTTTTCCTGTTGGCCTCTACCGGACTTTTCCAGTTCGACCTTGAAACAGAGAAATATTATATTCTTCCGGTGACTTCTCCCACCACTCTTGCCAAAGGAAAGACGGGAGTGTGGATTGCGGAAGGAGGGAAACTGTTCTTATATGATAAGAATACCCGCCTATTGAAACCGATGTATGCCGATTTGCAGTTGCCGGATAGTGGCCCGACGATGGTGGAAGGTTCCGATGGAAGTCTCTGGATTGCTTTGAAAGAGGGTGGGGTGATGCGTGTAGATACTTGTGGATCAATATCACTTCACTTGCCTGGAATTAAAGTGATGAAACTGATAAAAAGTAACGACCAGAATATCTGGATCGGTTCGCAGGATCAGGGCGTTTTCTGTTTTTCACCTCAAGGTACGATCATACATCACTATGAATATAATGATAAGAGTGTTTACACGGTTCGGAATGATATGGCGAGAGCGTTATGTCAGGACCTGGAAGGGAATATATGGGTAGGCTACAGAAGTGGATTGAGTAAGATTGAAGTGGCTACTGGGAAAATATTCCATTATCAGGCTGATCCTAACCGGGTGGGTGCTATGTCCAATCGTTCGGTGACGTCTCTTTATACGGATAAACAAGGAACAGTCTGGGTGGGGACCTATTGGGGTGGTGTGAACTTTTTCTCTCCGGAATATCAGCATTTTGTCCATTATCATGCTTCGGACACCGGACTGTCTTTTCCGGTGGTGGGAGCTATGGCAGAAGATAAATCCGGGAATATATGGATATGTACTGAAGGAGGAGGATTGGATTTATATCAACCGGGACAAGGGAAGTTCAAGCATTTTAATGCGCATACCGGATATCATTTCAGTACGGATTATCTGAAAGATGTCGTTTTTGATGAGGCTAATAACTGCTTGTGGATCGCTGCAGACTTTACAAATAAAGTAAATTGTTTTCATCTTAATAACTATCGGAACGACATCTATAATCTTGAACCGCTTGGAGAGGAAAGTGTAGGAGAGGCCCTGTTTGCCTTGGCAGATACGCCTCGTAAATTGTATGTCGGGACAACATCAGCTATTGTGAGTTTGGATAAACAGACCTTGAAATCCGAGGTGTTGTTTCATCAGAAGGAACTGTTTACACATAATTATAACACCCTATTACTTGATTCGAAAAACAGATTATGGTTTGCTGCCGATGACGGTTGTGTAGCTTATGTGATTGATGAAAAGCGGTTTGAAACCTATAGGATAAGTCTGAAGAAACGGGTCAGATCTCAAAAAGAGTTGGTCAATGTTATCTATGAAGATCGAAAGGGAAATATTTGGGTAGGGACACATGGCAACGGACTTTTCTTGCTGGATAAGAAAGAACGTTTGTTTCGTTTACATACTCCTGAAAGTGTGTTGTCGGGAGAAAATATCAGAGTACTGGGGGAAACCCCTTCCGGGAATTTGCTGATTGGTACCGGGCATGGATTGTCAATGCTGGAACAGAAAGAGGGGAAGGTAATCAACTTCAATTCTAAAACCGGATTCCCGCTGACTCTTGTGAACCGGAAATCCATGCATGTGTCCCGTAACCATGATATTTATATGGGAGGAGCTACCGGATTGGTAACCATTCGTGAAAGTAGTCTGTATTATCCTCCGAAAATATACGATCTGGAGTTGGCTCATTTGTATGTCAACAACAAAGAGATAACAACAGGCGATCAAACCGGTATTTTAAATAAATCCTTTGCCTATACCGGCCGGATCAAATTGAATTACTTGCAAAATGTGTTTTCTATCGGTTTCTCAACAGATAATTTTCTGCATATAGGCGGTGGTGAGGTAGAATATCGGTTGATGGGGTATAATGATGAATGGAGCGAGAACCGTTTGGGAAATGATATTACTTATACGAATATCTCTCCGGGTGATTATGTCTTTGAGATCAGGCTGAAAAACTTCCCGGAAGTAATCAGATCATTGGATATAACGATTACGCCACCTTTCTATGCCACTTGGTGGGCCTATACTATTTATGTATGCGTGATTCTGACTATTTTATTCTTCATTGTGAGAGAATATAGAATCCGTCTGTTCCTGAAAACTTCATTGGATTTTGAACTTCGCGAGAAACAATACATTGAAGAGATGAATCAATCCAAACTTCGTTTCTTCACGAATATCTCGCATGAAATCAGAACTCCGATCACTCTTATCTTGGGGCAGGTTGATCTGTTGCTGAATTCCGGCAAATTGTCTACCTATGCTTATTCGAAACTGTTGAATATACATAAAAATGCAGGTAACCTGAAATCATTGATTACGGAGCTGCTTGATTTCCGGAAACAGGAGCAGGGACTTTTGAAACTGAAAGTTTCTCAATTTGATTTATATTCTTTGCTCAAAGAGCATTATGTATTGTTTAAGGAGTTGGCTGCTAACAGGAATATTTCGTTTGTTTTGCATGCCGACTGCGAGCAATGCCTCGTGTGGGGGGACCGGATGCAAATACAGAAGGTGGTTAATAATTTGCTATCTAATGCTTTTAAATATACTTCAGACGGTGGAACTATCCGTATGGAATTGGCTGATGGAACGGAGGAATGTATGTTTTCCGTTTCCGATAATGGTGCGGGAATATCCGAGGAAGACTATGTTAAGATATTCGAACGATTCTATCAGGTTGAGAATATAGGACAGTATGGAGGAACTGGTATCGGGCTGGCTTTGAGTCAGGGTATTGTGAAAGCCCACCAGGGAGATATAACAGTAGAAAGTCAGCTGGGAAAAGGTTCTTGTTTTAAGGTCACTCTGAAAAAAGGGGATGCTCACTTTGATTCTTCTGTCGCCCGGGTTGAACCGGAGCAGGATAAGGAATATATTTATTATTCGGAAGACAAAGAACTGCTGGTTAAAGAGGTGCAGTCAGCCCAAAGTGAAAACGGGACTACTGACTGTAAATTACTGGTGATTGATGATAATGAAGAAATCAGAAATATCCTTGTAGATATCTTCTCTCCGTTGTATACGGTTGAAACTGCAAGTGATGGCAAGGAAGGGTACGAGAAAGTAAAGGTAATGCAACCCGACCTGGTTATTTCGGATATCATGATGCCCGGAATGCCCGGAACAGAGTTATGTGCCAAGATCAAGAACAATATAGAACCCTGCCATATCCCTGTCGTTCTTCTGACTGCCCTTAGTGCGCCGGAACGTGAATTGGAAGGATTGAGAATTGGAGCGGATATTTATGTGGTAAAACCATTTAATATGCGGCGGTTGGTTATGCAATGCAATAATCTGATTAATACCCGCAGACTCTTACAGAATAAATATGCCCATCAACTGGATAGCAAAGCGGAGAAGATTGCGACGAATGAACTCGACCAGAAGTTTATCGAACAAGCTACTCAAGTGGTGGAAGATAATATGGAAAATCCCGAATTCAGTGTAGATTCTTTCTCACGGGAGATGGGAGTAGGACGTACCGTCTTATTCCAGAAGATAAAAGGTATTACGGGAAGTACGCCAAATAATTTTATCATGAATCTTCGTCTGAAAAAAGCAGCATATTTTCTACTGAATGCTCCGGAGATGAACATTTCGGATATTGCTTACCGGTTAGGATTTGGAAACCCTCAATACTTCAATAAATGCTTTAAAGAACTTTTTGATATTGCTCCTACACAGTATAGGAAATCTCATGATGCCCCTTCCGATCCCTCTGTAAAGTGATTAAAATAAGTCATCTGAATTTTTAGACTAGATAAAACGAACAATTCGATAGGGTGCAATATGCTCAAATCCGATACTTTTGTGGCGTTGGATCATGCCAGCTTGTACTTGAGTTTTCTTTGGTTAGGTGTGTACGCACACACTTTAAATTAGCAGACTAGGTACTGTGTAATCTTTATTCTAATATAATAATTATTGTATAGTATTATGAAAGACGATTATTTATGTGATAAATAAAAGATAACATCTTACGGGAGAGAGCCAATGTATTTCTCCTAATTAATTAAGTAGTGAGTAAAACCTTGATAATTAACCAATTTAATTTTATTCTAGTTATGAAAAATTTGCAGAGTAGGACAAAAGTGCGGTTGTTTCAGTCGTTCCTTTTGATTTCCTTGAGTCTCTTTTTCCTTGTTAATCCGGCTTATGCTCAAGGCGGGTTTGCAGTGAAGGGAGTTATTGTAGATAAAACAGGATTTCCTTTGCCTGGCGCCAATGTGATGGAGAAAGGAACATCTAATGGGACAATTACGGATTTGGATGGTAATTTCTCATTGAATGTTTCAAAGAAGGGAGTTACTTTGACTGTCTCATTCATGGGGTATACCCCTAAAGATGTGGTAGTGAAAGATAAAACAATGAATATTACGCTTGAAGAGAACGCTAAGTTGTTGGACGAAGTAGTGGTGGTGGGTTATGGTACGATGAAAAAGCGTGATGTAACGGGAGCTATTACTTCCATCTCAAGTGAGGCTATTGAGCAGAAGATGGCTACCAATGTTTTTGAAGCACTGCAAGGTACTACTGCCGGTGTACAGGTAGTGTCCGGCTCGGGACAACCCGGTGAATCTTCTTCTATTAAAATTCGTGGTACATCCACTTTCTCCGCCGAAGGAGTTACTCCTCTTTATATTGTAGACGGTGTGCCTTTGGAAAGTATCGATGGTATCAATACCAATGATATTACTTCCATGGAAATTTTGAAGGATGCGGCTTCTGCAGCGATCTACGGTTCCCGTTCGGCTAACGGTGTGATTATTATCACTACCAAGAGTGGTCAGGAGGGTAAAGCCCGTATTGATATCAAGTATAATCACTCGTGGGGTACATTGTCTCATAAGGTGCCACAGGCAAATCGTAAAGAGCGTCTGTTGTACGACCAGTACCGTAAAGAGTATTTTGAAACATACGGCGGAGGTAATCCGGATGAAAGTATTGATATTCTGGATGATCCGTTGAATTCATTCTTCAATGTAGACAATGATTATCTGGACATGATTACAAGTACTGCGCAGAAAGATCAGGTGGATATCAGCGTAGGTGGCGGTACAAAGAAACTGAAATATTTCATCAATACCGGTTATTATAACGAGAAGGGTATTATTTCCAATACTGGTTTCCAAAGATTAAATACTCGTATCAACTCCGATTATTCACCGACAGACTGGATGAATATGGGTAGCCGTATTTCTCTTACTTATTCTAAAAAGAAAGGTCTGAATGAAGGTACGTTATTGAGCGCAGTGTTGACTCGTCGTCCTTATTTCAATACTTATTATCCGGATGGCTCTTTGGTCGGGGTGTTTAATGGTCAGAAGAATCCTATTGCACAGGTCAATTATACCACTGACTTTACGGATTCTTATAAGGCTAACTTCTTCCAGTTCTTTGAAATCAAATTCAACAAGTACCTGAAGTTCAGAGCCAATATAAATGCCAACTTCTATTTGGACAAGCGCAAAAAACTCGAACCTAGTCTTATTACTGATGAATGGCAGAAACAGAATAAAGGGTATTCTTATAATTACCTCAACTGGAACTGGATGAATGAAGATTTCATCACTTATGCACGCAAGATAAAAGGACATAATTTCAGCGCGATGGTGGGTGTCAGTGCTCAACAATGGCGTTATGAAAATGAAACTTTTGTGGGATTGAATTCCTCTACCGACTTTATTTATACAATGAACGCGTTTGCTGCCAATCTGGATTTATCCTCTACGGGATCTACATTGAGTAATCACTCCATGGCTTCCGTTTTTGCACGTGTGACGTATGATTATCTGGGGAAATACCTGTTTACAGCGAATATGCGTCGTGACGGTTCTTCTCGTTTTGCGAAAGAAAACAAATGGGGTAATTTCCCGTCAGTGTCAGTGGGATGGCGTTTCTCAGATGAAAAATTCATGAAGTTCTCGAAGAAATTCCTGGAAGATGGTAAGATTCGTGTAAGTTATGGTATCACCGGTAATGAAGCGATCGGAAATTATGATTATATTTATTCTTATTCTCCGAATTCTATCTATGACGGAGTGGGCGGCGTTATTCCGACCCGTATCGGTAAAGACAATCTGAAATGGGAGGAAACCAAACAATTCAACCTTGGTTTGGACTTGAATTTCTGGAATAGCCGTTTGACAATCACTGCTGATTACTACGATAAATATACAGACGGTTTGTTGGCAAACTACCAACTGCCTAAAGAATCCGGTTTTGCATATATGAAGACAAACGTCGGTGAGATGAGCAACCGCGGTTTTGAAATTGCCGTTACCGGTGATATTATCCGCACAAAGGACTGGAAGTGGAATGCTTCTTTCAATATCTCCAGAAATATCAACCGCATTGAGAAACTGTCTGAAGGTAAGGCATATATGGAAGGTGATATCTGGTGGATGCAGGAAGGCGGTCGCGTAGGTGACTTCTATGGATTTAAAAGTGCCGGTGTCTTTGCTTATGACGAATCGAATGCTTTTACAGATAAATGGGAGCAACTGACTCCGGTGTTTGAAAATGGTGTATTCCAATACAAGTATTTATTGAATGGAAAGGAATATGCAGGTGATATTCGCCAGAAAACGTTACCGAACGGCAAACCGTTCCGTGGCGGAGATTACAACTGGGAAGAACCGGAAGGAACCCGGGATGGTGTGATTGATGATAACGACCGTATGGTGATTGGTAATGCCATGCCTGATGTGACCGGTGGTTTGAATACAACCGTGACCTGGAAAAACGTAAGTCTGTATTTGGGATTCTATTATTCTTTGGGAGGACAGATTTATAATGCCGCTGAACATAATCGTAACATGTTCAAATATACGGGAACCACTCCTTCACCGGAAGTAATTCATAATATGTGGTTGCATCCGGGCGACCAGGCTATCTATCCGCGTCCGTATAATGATGATTATAACAATGCACGTATGGGTAACTCGTTCTATCTGGAAGATGCTTCCTTTATTCGTCTGCAGAACGTACGTATAGCCTATGATCTTCCAGAAAACTGGATAAAGAAGCTGATGTTGAAGAATATAAATATCTACGCTTTTGTAAACAACGCATTGACATGGACCAACTATTCGGGATTCGATCCTGAATTCTCTACAAGTAATCCTCTGCAGGTAGGTAAAGACTCTTACCGCTATCCGAGAAAGAGAGAATATGGTATTGGTTTTTCTGCAAACTTTTAATTGAAGATATCGTATGAAGAATATAAAATATTTTGTTGGAGCTATATGCCTGGCTCTATCATTGAATAGCTGTTCAGACTTTCTGAATGAGGAACCGGTGAGTGAAATCCCGGCAGGTGACATGTGGCAGACCGCCCGTGACGCTAAAGCAGGTATAAATGAAATCTATGGATTGTTGCGTTCCACTTTACGCGAGAATTATTTTTATTGGGGTGAGTTCCGTTCGGATAATGTAGCTCCCGGAGCACCGGTGATGGCCGATCAGGCACGTGTGATTAATAACCTGATGTCTACGGACGAGAAATGTGCGAAATGGACGACCTTGTATCAGATGATTAACCAGACCAATCTGGCCATCAAATATGTTCCTAATATCAGTATGCCTGATGTGGCAGACCGTAATGATTACCTCGGACAAGCGTATGCGTTGCGTGCTCTGGCTTATTTCTATGCTATCCGTGTCTGGGGAGACGTACCTTTGTTTATAGAACCTACTGAAAAGTATTCGGAGGCTATCTATAAGGAACGTACAGATAAGAATTATATTCTGGAACATGTTATTCTTCCTGACCTGAAAAAGGCGGAAAGCCTGATTAACCGTAATAAGAATTACGAACGCAAGCGTATTTCTATCTGTGGCGTATGGGCTATCATGGCGGACGCTTATATGTGGGCTGAAGAATATAATCTGGCTGACCAAACCATTGATAAAATGGCAACTATTGCCTCCAAAAAGGGTGGACGCTTTGTAGACTTCGAACCTAACATTGCTACTTGGCATACCATGTTTACAGAAGAACTGAACAATAAGCCTTCGGATGATACGCCCGAAAATGATGAATATAACTCCAGAGAGTTAATATTCCTTGTTCATTTCAACATGGATGAAGTCGGCACGAATGGTTACAGTTATATGTATCAATGGTTTTCCGGTTCAGGAAACCGTGCGGCAGTTATGTCCGACAAGTTTATGAGCATCTTTGATGAAAAGGATATGAAAGGTGATTTGCGCAAAGATTATACGGTGAAGAATTACCAGAATGGAAATGAATTGCGTAAATATATGGCAGGTGACATCAGTAACTCTTTGAATAAGACATGCGAAGTAGCCTATCCAATTTATCGTTACACAGATATGATGTTGTTGCAAGCAGAAGCTCGTGCTCATCAGGGAAAATGGGGTGAAGCTTTGGATTTAGTAAAAACTGTACGTGACCGTGCCGGATTGAACACGTTGACTGAAAATGATTTTGCTTCTGAAGACGAAGTCGTTAATTATATATTGCGTGAACGGCAAGTGGAATTAGCCGGCGAAGGACGCCGCTGGTTTGACTTGTTGCGTACCGGAAAGTGGAAGGAAGTGATGAAACCGATTAACGGAATGGAACAGGACGGAAACGAACTCTTCCCGATTCACTATTCACATATCTTGGAAAATCCGAAGATTGTGCAGAACACGTATTATGGTAATACTAACAACTAAAAAAGGTAGAAACAATGAAAAAGACAATATTATATAAGACCCTTTTCTTTTGTTGGGCGATATTGGCATTGACCGGCTGTGACCTGGACTTGCAGAAGAATTATGATTATGAGCCTTCGGTGGATGATCCGTATGTAAAAGTGACAGCGTGGGAATATTTCCAAGATCACAAAGATATGTTCTCGGAGTTGATAGCAGCTATTGAGTATACAGGTCTGAAGGACTATTATACCCAGACTGACAATAAATATACTTTTCTGGCTTTGAATAATGCAGGTATGCAGTTGTATCGTGAAAATGAATTTGCAGGTGCAGCATCCATTACCGATTGTGATAAAGAGAAAGTAACGAACATGTTGCTTTATCACATTGTAGACGGTGAATATAGTTCTTATGGACAGTTGCAGGTGGAACCGATGTTCGTATTGACGATGCTGAAAGGAGAGAATGGACTGATGACAATGTCTGTATGGAAAAACCCATGGCAGGCTGCAGTAGGTAAGATTCTGGTGAATCAGACCGGAAGCAACGGGAAATCTCCACAGCGTCAGGCTAAGACTAGCAACATTCTGCCGACGAACGGTGTGATTCATATATTTGAGAACTATTGCAAATATTCCAAATAACCACAGTTAATTAAAAAGAGAACTAATTATGATTCGTAAAATATATACCTTATTAATACTAGGACTTTGCCTGGGCTTTGCTGCCTGTAGCGATGATAATGATGGTCTGGATCCTAATGCGGCTGCTCCTGTGATTAAATTCCCGATGGAACAACTGGATGTGGATTTAAATAAAGTAGATAATCTGCCGGTAGTGGCTGTCATAAAGTCGCAGGCCGGACTACAGAGTGTGACAATGAAATTGCAGACAGTGGAGGGGGTGACCGAATATAAAACGGTGACTGAATTTTTTAATCCCAATTCTTACAGCTTGTCTGAAAATCTGGAATACAATGCAAATTACGAAGCCTTTATCATTGAGGCTACGGATAAATTGAATCATGTTACGAGCGGAACTTTACCAATTGCTGTTACCGATGTAATGGCACGTCCTGTCATAACATTCGACCCGGAAGAGATTATATATGATGAAATGGATGAAAACCCGGTAATTCCCCGTACTACTTTCGAAGTTGTTTCAGAAGCCGGTTTGAAGGTAGTGGAGGTCTATTTGGTATCTGCGACCGGACAGGAATCGAAAGGAAGCGTGGAACTGAATGGGAAGAAGGATTTCTCGTATGATGAGATGATTAATTACAAAGAAGGCGATAAAGGTTTCAAAGTAAAAGCAGTGGATATATATGATAATGTGACCATTTCAACTTTACCAGTGGAATATAGAACAGTGCCAATACCTGTATTGACCTTGCCTGAATTGCCTATTTTTGCTACAACGGATGCTAAACAAGGAGTGCCGGTAAAGGTGGAATCTGTACGTGGAGTTCACGAAGTGATTATTTACCGTATTGAAAACGGACAGGAAATCGAAGTCTTACGGGAACAGAAGAATGGTGAGAAACAATTGGATTACACTCCGGAAATTGATTTTACTGAAACTACGTCTCAAATTAAAGTGGTGGTTTCTGATGGGAGAGTAGGAAAAGAAGCTGTCGGAACTGTGAAAGCATATGTAAATATGGACGTTGCTACTGTGAATATATCCAGTAAGACTTTTGCTAATAGTGCGCACGAAAAATATCCGGATGCTTATGGCTTGTTATCTTTCAAAGATTTGAAAACTTATTCTATTGATTATGCATTAACCAGCGCAGACAATGCGAAGAATGTTGATTTGAAATTCTATTGTATGGGAAAAGGTAAGGACGTTCCTTCAGAGCCTCGTCTGTATTCTATAAATGCAGCGAAATCTGATGAGTATAAAGGTTCTAATGGTGCAGGTCTGAACACTGCGGCAGTAAAGAATAGGACTACGTTAGCCAAACTCTCCGACTTTGATTATGATAATGCAACAGTTACTTCTATTGCTTCTGAAATATCAGCCAGCTTGATTGTGAAAGAAGACTTGATTCCTATAGCGGAGGGAGATATTATTGCCTTTAAAACTGCATCGACTTCTGCAGCAGGTGGAAATAGGATCGGAGTAATGAGAATTATCAGTATGACACCGTCTACCGGGGAAGGTGTGTTGAAGCCCGGAGATACAACAGCTCGTGTATTAACGGTTGAAATCAAATTCCCTAAGAAGAAGTAAACAGGGTAGTATTACCTACCGTCTGAAGTCTTAATAGAAAACTTTTTTTCTATTAAGACTAAACTTCCCTTTCATTGGGAATAAAGTTGTTCTCTGTCCGATACAAACTATAAACGAAGCTTCCGTTTTTATAAATGCAAGTTGCGTTTATAAAAACAAAGCTTTCAATTATAAAAACAAAGCTTTCGTTTATAGTTTATAATAGGGATAAAAGAAGTTTGCAACAAGGGGGAAGGGAGTTCTCTCCTTGTAGAGAATAACTTTTCTATTAATAGCCAACGCGAGAGTTAGTAACAGCTATCCGGTGAACCGTAGATAGAGTATGCGAAAGATGCGACTGATAACAAATACGATGGTTAAGTAATAATGTGCAGTAGCTGAAAGTAATATGAGAAAACATATAATATATAGGTATTTCCTCTTTTTATCTTTGGTCGGACTGATGCAGTTGACGTTTAGCTGTTCCTCCTCTTCCAACGAAATAGAACCTTTGAAACCGGAAGGAGAAGATACTCCTTTGGAAAAAGATGAATATACTTTTATGAATGTAGAATACCGGAAGTGGCAGAACGGAACTTTCCAGGCATGGACAACGGCAGATTCAAGGGAAACACGTACCATTGATAATATGAATTGGCATACTCCCTCTTCGGGTTATAGCCGGACTGCATGGGGAGGACGAATCGGTTTGCAACCTTCATCTGTGGTTGGAAAAGAAAGCTTTTTCCGAGTGGCTTATTGTGGAGGCCGTTCTTATTTGCTCGATCCGGATAATGGAGCTGTTATCATTCATGGAATTCAGCATGTTCGTCCGGGAGAATCTACTGCTCATAAGAAGGCTTTCGGTACTCGATACGGTAGTGAGGCGCAATGGAGTGAAGAGACTGGCAAACTGTTAGCAGGCAATCATATAAACTATATTTCGTATGGCTCGAACCGTATTGAAGTATTTCCTGCTGCAGTACGTGGTAACTTGTTGACCCCTAAGACGCAAAAGATTGCTTATGCAGAGAATCTGTATCTGCTTCGTACCTTTATGTGGGATATGAGTAAGAATTTGGGCTACGCGTTTGATGATGACAAATATAATCGCTTAGTTCTTCTTTTTGAACCCACATTTGCTACGTACATAGATCGTCTTGTACAAGAGAAGTCAGCTTTATTTGCCGGTGACCGGCATTTTATAGGTTTCTATCTTGACAATGAGTTGCCATTTGCCAGTTATCAGAATGCTGACCCTTTGCGAGGAATTGATCTGAAACATTTCTTGTCTTTGCCCGAACGCTATAAAGCTGCTCGTGAGTATGCAGAAAAGTTTATGCGGGATAACGGTATAGCTTCTACCGGAGTGATAACCAAGAAAAATCAGGAAGACTTCCGGGGGATGGTTGCTGATTATTATTATCAGTTGACCACCGCTACCGTCAGGCGATATGATAAAGAGCATTTGATATTGGGAACACGTCTGCATGATTGGAGTAAATATAATCAGAAAGTGGTGGAAGCGTGTGCTCGTTATTGCGATCTTGTTTCCGTCAACTATTATGCACGTTGGCAACCGGAGGCAGATTTCTTGGCAAACCTGAAAATCTGGTGTGGAGCGAAACCTTTTTTAGTTTCAGAATTCTATATAAAAGCGGAAGATGCCAGTTATCAGGGAACTGGATATGCTAATACTGAAGGAGGTGGCTGGCTGGTGCATACACAAAAAAATAGAGGTGAGTTTTATCAGAACTTCTGTCTTCGTTTGCTTGAAACTCGTAACTGTGTGGGCTGGGTACATTTTGAGTATAATGATGGTTACGATTCTAACGGAAAAGCTTCTAATAAAGGAGTGGTTTCCATCGAATACGAACCTTATGAATCTTTTCTGTCGCAGATGCGGCAGTTGAATCTTTCAGTTCATTCATTGATCGATTATTACGATACAAAATCGGTTCAATAGATTGACGGAAACTTTAAATAGACAAATTGAATATTTAGAATTAAAATAGTTATGACCATGAAGAAGTTTAGTTTATTTGCAATCCTTTTAGGATTTAATATAGCTTTGGGAGCATGTTCCGATGATGATGCCGCTCCTGTAGTAAAAAATGAAATCTTTCAACTTCCGGAAAAGGCTTATGTACTGGCGGAACAATCCAGACGGGCTATTGTCATCAGAGATGCGGAGACGCACCGCAATATTTGGAGTTGGGATCCTTATACTGCCTGTGTTCCTGCTGCACAGCAGGGTTGGTTTGTTAATCCGAGTGAAGTAAAACCGGTTTTCAATAGACGCTATATCTTGATGACTGCCTCCGGCGGAGCTGTGGCTTTAATCCGTTTGTCCGATCATAAATTAATGTTCTATGCAAATTGTGGACAGAATCCCCACTCTGCGGAGGTATTGCCCGATGGAAATATCGTGACGGCAGAATCTAAATCCGGTGAAATCAATACCTTTGTGGTTGACACGGTTAAGGTATTGGGAGCAAAAGCTAATACGGTGAAGTTGGGTAATGCGCATAATGTTGTTTGGGATAAGAAAAGATCGTATCTTTATGCTACAGCTACCAAAAAAGAGGGAGTGACTGCATTATTCCGTTTTAAGTACGATGGCAACCGGAGTAATCCCAAGTTAATAAATCAGACTACCCTTTATACATTCAGCAATGAATCGGGTGGGCATGATTTGTTCCCGGTATATGGTGAAGAAGATAAATTATGGCTTACTGCTGCTTCGGCTGTCTATAAGTTTGATTTGACTGGAGTTACCGACGCTACGACTAATGACTCTACCGAACCTACTTGCGAGAAAGTTTACAGCATAGCCGATATAAAAAGTATCTGCAACGGACCGGATGGAATCCTGATGTTGAAACCGACTGAAGAGTGGTGGGCAGAAGGACTTGTAAATGAGAAGGGAGAAGAACTTTTCAAAATGGACGGAGCCAAGATTTATAAAGGCCGTTGGATGATAGACAATCTTTTCAGTTATCCGGAAAAGCATGATTTCGTGTTGAGTGAGGACTGATTAAGTATGGTGGAAGATTGATTAAGTACATAAGTTGAATAATTAAGTTTGGAACAATGAGGAAACTTCTTCTTTTTTTATTGGTATCTATCGCATTACCGGCCTTGGCGCAGAATGGAAAGAAAGTGTATGCCGACTTCCACGGTGTACGTTACACCCGGCAGCATGACGGAAAGTTGGGCCGTTGGGAAATGTATGCCAATACGGAAAAATCAAGTACCGGAAGGAAGTCGCTGTGTTATAATGCCGATCTGATAGATAGTGAAGGGCGGCATGAGATAGCGGCAGTGGCTTATCCCCAAGTCGGAATGCAGTCCAATCTCGATCCCGATTATATCGAATATCAGATATTGTCGGCAAAAGCGGCTAAGATAGATGGATTCTTTATCGAATGGGGGTTCAAGCCTCACGAAAATGACATCTTGCTGCGTGAGATGCAGAAAGTGGCAGCAAAGTATGACTTTGAAATCGGCGTAAACTGGTGCGACGGTTGGTTGTATTATGACTGGATTACTAAACTTTATCCGGAAATCAATACCCGTGAGGCAAAGACCGAATACATGGCCAAATGTTACCAATATCTGGTGGATAGCGTCTTTACCGGTCCTACAGCTCCTATGGTGAAGGGAATGCCTGTTTTTTATCATTTCGGTCCCGGAGCGAAAGTGGATGAATATAAGAAAGTATTATCATTGGCGAAATTACCGCAAGGAATGAAGCAACCGGTTGCTTTACGCCGTTGGGCAGATTGGGGAAAACTGGAAAATGATAAATATATCCCCGTCACTCGTAGCGATGAAATGGATACCTGGAAAGAAGTGGGAGAAATACCGACTGCATGGCTTCCTGCCCGTGTCCGTACAAGAGATCAGGCACATGCCGAATGGGATAATTACGCCACTCAGGATGATGTTATCGAGTTTATGAAACCTTTCCGTGATTCAATTTGGCATAGTAACAATCCTGCTTATACCATTAAGTCGGGATTTGCCATGCCGGGAATGGATAACCGGGGATGTGCGGGCTGGGGACGTGGACACTTCTATTATATCCCACGTAACAATGGAGAAACTTATCAAAGTATGTGGAAGTTCTGTATGGCAGAGAAGGACAGCCTGGACATGATGTTTATCGCTTCGTGGAGTGACTATACCGAAGGACACGAAATAGAGCCGACCATTGAAAACGGTGACCGTGAACTACGTACGACTTTAAAGTATGCGGCGGAATTCAAAGACGAACAGGCGGACGAGCGTGGATTAACCTTACCTTTAATGCTTTTCCGGCTGCGAAAAGAAGCCCGTTTCCTGGAAAAGACGAAGATGGACGTATCCGCTTGTCAACGTTCGCTCGATAAGGCAGCATTGTTGATTAGCCAGGGACGTTATCCGGTGGCAATAGGCTTGTTGTCACAAATAGAAAATGATGTCAAGACGGCAAAATCCGCTTTGGCGGTTGAGATGATGCGTTTGCGTGAGTCGGACATGAAGATTCAGGGAAAGCGAAAATCCGGTGGTTACAGTGCCGAAGAAACCCTCTCTATTTCTTTGCCAAAAGAGCTGGTTTCCAAACTACAAATGAATAACTATGTAGGCTATCTTTATTTTGAGTATTTGGACAAAGGAAATGAATCCCTTTTTATACGTTCGTCTACGCTGCGTGAACCGAAAGAACCGTTTAAAATTGTGTCCCGGATACGTACCGACAACACGGGTGAATGGAAAAGCGCAAAAGTAGAATTGTATAAGGATAATATCGTGAATGGATTCAATATGCCTACTTTCTATTTAAAAGGAAATGTCGTAGTCCGTAATTTGTCATTGGGCTATACGATCTACACAGTCAAATAAATGCATGGATGAAGAGTTTAAATAATTGGTTATTAGTTTTATCTGTACTATCCTGCTTCGGATGTTCCTCTCCGGTCCATGAAGATGACAGGGGATGTGCTTTCGTATCTGACAGTATTCAATATCGGGTCGAGTTTATGTCGGCGGGGTGCGTGCGGATTCTGTCTTTTCCCGAAGGTGATACGCTGGTAACAAAAAGATTGGTGGTTGATTCGGAAAAGCCGGCTTTCAAAGATTATAAATGGGAAGATACGGGACAGAAGCTGCTCTTTCGCACCCGTGAACTTTCCGTAGTTTTTGATAAGGCAGATGCGGCTTTCATTTTTCAGGAAACATCCACAGGTAAGTTATTACTAAAAGAGAAAGGGGATAGAAAGGCACGGAACTTCAAACGTTCGGTTGCCGGAGGTGAACAATGTCTCGAAGTCACTCAATGCTTTGTTCCTACCGAGGATGAGGCCATTTACGGACTGGGACAGTATCAGAATGGAATCATGAACTACCGGGGGAAATCCGTACTTCTGTTACAGGCCAATATGGATATTGTCAATCCGTTCCTTATTTCGACCAACGGATATGGTGTCTTATGGGATAATTATTCTTCTACGAAGTTTGAAGATACGAAGGAGGGCTACTCATTTACTTCCGAAGTAGGTGATGCCTCCGACTATTATTTTGTCTATGGCAAGAATATGGACGAAGTCGTTGCCGGTTATCGGGAATTGACGGGGGACGTGCCGATGTTTGGAAAATGGGTGTATGGCTTCTGGCAGTCCAAAGAACGATATAAGTCGTTCGATGAATTGAAGGCAGTCGTTAAAGAATACCGTAAACGGGGAATTCCGTTGGATAACATTGTGCAGGACTGGGAATATTGGGGAGACAAACCTCATTGGAACAGCCTGACCTTCCATCCGGCAAACTTTAATCATCCCCGTCAAGTTATTGATGAACTGCATCAACAGGACCATGTTCATTTTATGCTTTCCGTATGGCCCGGATTCGGACCGGAAACGGCTGTCTATCAGTCTTTGGATTCTATCGGTGCATTGTTTAGTGAACCTACATGGGCAGGTTATAAGGTTTTTGATGCCTACAATCCTGCCGCGAGGGATATTTTCTGGCAATACCTCAAGAAAGGACTCTATGATATGGGTGTGGATGCTTGGTGGATGGATGCAACGGAACCATCTTTCCGGGATGGATTCACACAGTTGAAGCAGGAAGAAAAGACCAAATCAGCTGGTAATACTTATCTGGGTAGCTTCCACCGTTATCTGAACACTTATTCTTTAGAAATGCTAAAGGACTTCTATCAACGCCTGCGCGCCGAGAGCGATCAGAAGCGTATATTTATCCTAACTCGTTCCGCCTTTGCCTCGCAACAGCATTATGGTACAGCC
>OOCM01001539.1_pt1 | contig 17784 bp, 12 predicted proteins | sample 1671111 | NCBI WGS metagenome assembly OOCM01 (sample SAMN06348123, study PRJEB24527) | human gut metagenome | biome: human gut; feature: ankylosing spondylitis patient; material: feces | host: Homo sapiens | place: China | collected 2015-10 | reverse complement strand
GCGGTCCGCACCCATCGCTCCGCCGGAACAGAGTGCGTGCCCAGAACGCGCAATGAGCCGCCCGGCGGCCTCCGCGAACGCGCGTCCGCCCTCCGTCAGCTCCCGCGAGCCGACGACGGAAATGCAGCGCATGGAAAGCGGCGTTTCATCCCCCTTCGCGAACAGCACCGCCGGGCACCGCTGGCCGAGCGTCTGCCGCAGGCGTGCGGGGTAGCGCGGCGACAAGCGCGTGATGGGCACGATCCCGTTCCGCTCTGCCGCGCGCAGATAGCGCTCCAGCTGTGTTTCGCGCGACAACAGCCGCACGATGCGCCCGCACTGCTCCTGCGAATAGCCGAGCCGTTCCAGATCACGCGCCGTCAGCTCCCGCAGCGGGTTTTCTCCGCCGGGGCCGAGGGCGCGCGCCCGCTTGGCAAGTTCCTGAAACTGCGCCATGGTCAGCGGCCTGTCCTCCGCCTCCGGCAGCGCACAGCACAGAAGCAGCAGGCCGGTTTCTGCCGCCGTCAACGGAAGCGGCGGCGCGGCGGCGCCTTTTTGGGCTTCGGCGGCTCCTCCTCAACGAGGGAGCCGTCCTCCGCAAATTTCACGGGCTGTATGGCATAGTGGGAATATTTCGCGATCTCCGCCAGCTTCGCCTGCTCCGGGAACGTGCCGAGGATGGACACGGCGATGCCCTTTTTCCGGGCACGGCCCGTGCGGCCGATGCGGTGGATATAATACTCGTTCTCCTCCGGCACGTCGTAGTTGATGACGCAGTCCACATCGTCGACGTCGATGCCGCGCGAGGCGACGTCCGTCGCAATCAGGATGGGGAGCTTGCCGTCCTTGAACGTGCGCATGGTCTTCTCGCGCTTCTGCTGCGGGATATCGCCGTGGATGCAGTCGGCGTCGAGGCCCATGCGGACCAGATCGTCGCGCAGGCGCTGGCACATGACCTTCGTGTTGCAGAAGACGATGGTGCGCTCCAGCCGGAGCGTGCGGATGAGCCTGCTCGTCATCTCGATCTTCTCGAGCGGCGGGCAGGTGATGGAATACTGCGTGATGTCCGGGCGGTTGTCCGTATCGGCGGGGACGGTGATCTCCACCTCGTCGCGCTGGTACATCCACGAGACGGTCATGACCTCCTGTGAGATGGTCGCGGAGAACAGACCGAGATTGCGGCGGTTCTTGACCTTCTCGATGATCTTCGTCACGTCGTCGAAGAAGCCCATGTCGAGCATCCGGTCGGCCTCGTCCAGCACGACGGTCTGCACCTTGTCAAACGAGAGCGTATGGCGCTTATAGTGGTCCATCAGGCGTCCCGGCGTGGCCACGACGATCTGCGGATGATTCTTCAGCTGCTTGATCTGCCCCTCGATCTTCGCGCCGCCGTAGACCACGGCCACGCGGATATTCTTATAATAGGTAAGCAGCCCGCGCAGCTCGTCGCAGATCTGGATGGCAAGCTCACGCGTCGGGGCGAGGATCAGACCCTGTAAGTCCTCGCTTTCCGCGTCGATATGCTCGATCATGGGGATGCCGAAGGCGAACGTCTTGCCTGTGCCGGTCGGGGCCTTGGCAATGACGTCCTTCCACTGCATGAATTCCGGGATGGCCTCGGCCTGGATGCGGGTCGGGTATCCGTAGCCCTTCTTCTCCAGCGCCTGCAAAATCTCCTCCGACAGGCCAAGGTCGGCAAAAGTCAAGTTCTGTTCCATAGAGATCGCTTCCTCATTCAATGTTCTGGCGAAAATCGCAATTTTTTTAATCATATCATATTTTCGCCGCGTTTCCAATCCCCTTCCCGGAAAAAAGAGGGCGTTTTTTCGCTTGCTTCCGTCCGGAATGCGCGGTATAATGAACCTTAAACACTTTGAAAGAGGCGGACGCTATGACAAATTTCCTGCTGCGGCGCTTTGTTCCGGATTATCAGAATACCGCCGACCCCGCCGTGCGCGAAAAATACGGCAATCTTGCCGGGATCGTGGGCATCGTCTGCAACGTGCTGCTGTTCGTGGGCAAGCTTCTGGCCGGGACGCTCTGCGGCAGCGTATCCGTCACGGCGGACGCTGTTAACAACCTCTCCGACGCGTCAAGCTCTCTCGTGACGCTGTTGGGCTTCCGGCTGGCGGCCCGGCCTGCCGACGAGAAACACCCCTACGGCCACGCGCGGATGGAATACCTGTCCGGCCTTGCCGTGGCCGTGATGATCCTTGTGATCGGCGTGGAGCTGGTCAAAAGCTCGGTTCAGAAGATCCTGCACCCGGAGGCCGTGGAGTTTTCCGTCCTGACCGCCGCCGTGCTGACAGGCTCGATCCTGCTGAAGCTCTGGATGGCGCTGTTTGACCGGAAGCTCGGCAAAAAGATCAGCTCTGCCGCGCTGATCGCCGCCGCTGCCGACAGCCGCAGCGACGTGATCGCGACCGGCGCGGTGCTGCTTGCCTGCGTGGTCGGGCGGCTGACGGGGCTGATGATCGACGGCTGGGCTGGGCTTCTGGTGGCGCTGTTTATTCTGTGGTCGGGCGTCGGCGTAGTGAAGGACACCGTCGACCCGCTGCTGGGCGCGAAGCCGGATGAAGCGCTTGTGCGCGCCATCGCGTATCTTATGACCTCGCATGTGGACATTCTCGGCTTCCACGATCTCATGGTGCATGATTACGGGCCGGGCCGCCGCTTTGCCAGCGTCCATGCCGAGATCGACCACCGCATCGACCCGCTTATTGCCCATGAGATTCTGGACGAGATCGAGCGGCAGGCAAAGCGGGAGCTGCACGTTGATCTCGTCATCCACTATGACCCCGTCGTCACCGACGACCCGGAGGTCGCCGCCGTGCGCACGCGCGTTCTGCAGATCATGCACGGGCTTGACCCGCGCCTGTCCCTTCATGATTTCCGCATGGTCTCCGGGCAGCATCATGTGAACGTCATTTTCGACATGGTGCTCCCGCCGGAGGATGCACAAACCGCCGAGCAGCTGCGTCGGCAGATCGAAGCGCAGCTGCAGGACGGAAAAAAGACGTATCATCTGATCGTCACGTTCGATACGGCGGCCTTCAACGAGCTGTCGACGGAGGCGGGAGAGCAGCAGCCCCGGTAAGCGGACGCCTTCTTGTGCCTCCCATTCTTTACACCTACCATATATGGATTTCCTGCTTCGTTATGTTACGCGCAATGTTACAGTTAAATTACAAACCCCCCGAAATGCTTGACGAAACGGGGGCGGTGCGGTAAGATGCAGATACAAATTACACAGGGGGCTTTGCTCCGATGTGTAAAATTTAAACAGGAGGAAATCCAAATGAAGAATCTGAAAAAGGTTCTCGCGCTGGTTCTGGCCGTTGTCATGATCATGGGCACCGTCGCCGTCGCCAGCGCAAAGGACTACGCGGATGTCAAGGCTGACAGCGATTACGCCGAAGCAATTGACGTTCTGTCCAACCTCAACATTCTTGATGGTTTCAAGAATGGTGAGACGTACAACTTCCAGCCGGATGGCTACTTCACCCGTGCTCAGGCAGCCAAGATCGTGGCGATCGTCCACAACGCGGCTACCAACGGCAAGATCAAGGGTCAGGATGCTATCTCCAGCCTGTACAGCAACGCACAGAACCCGTTCGTTGACTGCAACAACTCCTGGGCTCTGCCCTTCATCAACTACTGCCGCATCACTGGTCTGGCTGACGGCATGACCAAGACCACCTACGCTCCCGAGCGCAGACTGACCGGCGTGCAGTGGCTGAAGCTGATGCTCACCACCCTGAACTTCGACACCGCCAAGGAAGGCTACACCGGCACCGGCTGGGACATCAACGTCCTGAACCGCGCCAACGAGCTTGGCCTGCTTGATGGTCTTCCCACTGGCTGGAAAGCCATCGACAACATCAAGCGCGGCGAAGCTGCTCAGATCCTCTACAACGCGCTGACCACGAGCCTTGTCGAGTATGGCCAGAACATCAAGGGCTACAATCCCACGGTTGCGGCTGGCAACTTCCTCACCAAGGCGTTCGTCGCCAACGAGTCCGTTGTGTCCACCGGTGTTCTGCTCGCCGCCAAGATGGGCGTCGGCATCACCCGTACCACTGACGCATTCCGCCGCCCGGGCTACAAGTGGAGCCATGGCACTTGGAGCAAGTTCTACATGGACGCGCCGGTCAACAGCTACACCACCGCTGTTACCATGTGCGACATCCTGAAGAACGACATGAAGGTTCCCGAGACCTCTGACAAGCTGGTTGTTCTGAATGGCTACCGCAAGGGCGCAGCGCCCACCGATGCCGGCGCTACCACGACCGGCCAGATGTTCGCCGATGCCGGCACCGCTCTGAACTACTACGCAGTCGACGGCTACAAGTATGTTGATGTCAATGACAGAATTTACATGGAGCTTCAGCATGACAAGGCCAAGGAATGCCAGACTTGGTGGGAAGCTGCATATGGCTGGAAGTCTCCGGTCTTCGGCGGCCAGGGCGATCTGACGCAGGTCTTCAAGACCGAAGACGGCTGGGTCATCACCACCATCCACACCTTCCTCGGCGAGATCACCAAGCTCAACAAGAACAACAAGTACAGCCACGCCACCGGCGAGACTGCGGAACTCAAGTTCTGGCAGGAAATGGTGAATGATGAGCCGCAGTACATTGAGAGAACGACTACGGCTATGACCACCACCGACATGAACTACACTGTCGGCACCAAGGTTCTGGTTCAGGTCTCCCTGAAGAAGAGCGAGACTGTCAACCTTGACAACTCTGACTATGTCAACGGCAATGTTGGTATTGTCGCTGTTGCTGAGGCCAAGACCGGCGCTCTGACCGGTGCTTCCGATGCAAACTATCCGGAAACTGTTTCCATCGACGGCACCAAGTATCCCACCAACTGCCGCTTCGTTCTTGGCAAGGATAAAGCCATGAACATTGCGAACAATGGCAAGGTCTTCACGTTCTACCTCGACACCTACGGCAACGTCATCGGCCGTGTTGCGAACACCGATGCCAAGAGCTATGTGGTTCTCGACCGTATCTACGGCGTCCATGAGAACGGCAAGTTCGCGCTGAAGGCCGACATGTTCGATCTGGACGGCAAGGCCATCGAGGGCGCGACTGTTGCGATCGCCGGCTCCTTCGCTTCTGCCAAGGACGGCTACGACAATATTGGTAATTACAGCAACGACAGCTATCCGTATGACAACTTCGTTTACATGGTTGCCTCGCACAACGATTCGAAGCTGACCAACGCGCTGTACTCCTACACCAAGAACGACAAGGACGTTTACACCCTGACTTGGGTCGGTGATGCGACTACGGCTACCACAGTTGCTGCATACACCGCAGCTGATGTTGCCAATAACGTCACTTACGGCCATGCATTCGGCCGTCTGGAAGGCTCCTTCGTCCACACTGCAAAGCTGGCATTCATCAAGGTTTCTTCCCTGAATGGCGTAGCCATGATGAAGACCAACGATAAGGTATACAGCGGCAGCGATCTCTCCCTGTCCGAGTCCACCAAGTTCGTGGTCAAGAGCGCTGGCGGCGCTGTCACGTCCTACACCGGCTACACGGCTCTGCCCGCACTGACTGCCTCCTACGTTGACTATCTCGATAACGACGGCGACGGCTTCGCTGACATCGTCTACATCGGCAAGGCAGTCTTCGCGGCTGACAATGTCACTGGTTGGGTCCTGAAGTGGACGCCGTTCAACTGGGCAAATGGCTATGACCTCATCACTGTCTACGTCGACGGTGAGCCTGTCACGGTCAATGTCAAGCACAGCACCATCGAGACTGGCGTTGATGCCAACGGCGTGGCGCTGCGTCCGGGCCTGTACACCTTCAAGACGCAGGTCGATGCCAATGGCGTGACCTACTCTGAGGTCTACATGATCGACCAGAACGCAAGCAACTGGATGGGCGAAGCTGTTGAGTCCTACAGCAACGATGCGACCGCGATCAAGGTCAAGGGTGCTGACGGCTACACGCAGACCATCGGCCTGACCGACGTTGTGATCTACAACGTTCTGGCTGACGGCACGGTTGTCAAGGCTGATGCTTCCTGCATCGCCGCGGGCGACTACATCATCTACTCCAAGGTTTCCAGCATGGGCAATGCTCCGTACGCGGTGATCTACGTCCTCGACAAGACCATTCCGTACTAATTTGAGATTTCCTCTCTGAAACCCCAAAGCAAAGAGGGGGCCCCGAAAGGGGCCCCCTTTTCTGCACACTTGACAAACCGCAAGAACCTGCTATAATAAAAATAACCAAGGACGCCTCGACAAGCGGTTGTCCCCGGTTAAGTGCTAGTCAAAGAAAACACATATAGCGTTTCGAAACCGTCACTTGCCAGAGTGGCGGTTTCGCCCGTTAATGCGGATCGTAATAGTCAATCCAAAGATATGGAAAGTCAATGTGATCGGCATCGGAACACCCCCTTTACAGAGGATTCCGGGGAAAACCGCCCGTCGCTGTTTTGGCGCCCTTGGGGTTCAAAAAGAGCCTTAACTATTCTACCAGACCGGTCGAAAAATGTCAATCAATGGCGTATGCTGTGCCATTGGCAAAAGAAAAGCATGGCATTCTATACAACAGGAGGGCGCTGCCGGTAAACGGTCAGCGCCCTCTGGCGATTTTGCGGTGTGCCGCAGGGACTGCGTGCGTTTGTTCCGCTTTTGTCTTACAGGAAGTTCCGCACATCGAATACCTGCGGCGGGAGAACGTCGGAAAGCTCCACAAGCTCCGGGACGAAGCCGCCGCTGCGGTCGACCGAGATACGCGGCGATTTGAGCAGCGTCCGGTCTGTCGGCCCTCCGGCCGGCAGCGTCAGCAGCGCGTCCGTGCCGCCGCCCCGCTGCGACTGCAGCAGGATCGAGCCGCCGTGCGCCTGCATGATCGCCTGCACGACAGGCAGGCTGAAGCCCGCGCCGAAGCGCGAATCCTCCGGTACCTCCGGCCTTGCGTAGCGGTGGAACGCGCTGCATAGGATCTCCGCGTCCATGCCCTCGCCGCTGTCGGACAGACGGATCACGGCGCGCCTGCCGTGCCGCGTGAGCGTCAGATGCAGCGTGCCTCCCGGCGCAGAGAACTTGACTGCGTTGGACAGCAGCGCCAGCAGCGCACGGCGCACCTGTCGGCGGTCGATCCAGACGAAAATGGGAGCCTGCGGCAGATCAACCTCCAACGCCAGCCCCATTTGCCGGCACAGCTCGTCCGCGCGCTGGGCCAGACCGTCCAGAAAATCGGTCAGGTCGGTCTTTTCCAGCGACAGCGGCAGCCGCCCGTGCTGCACATAGCTCAGATCGGTCAGATTCTCCGATGCCCGCAGCAGCTGATAGCAGGCGCGGTTGAGCACGGCCAGATTCTGCTGCACAGCCGGATCCTCTGCTTCGGAAAGAAGCGGGAAAAGTGTTCCGGATACGGACAGCAGCGTCGTCAGCGGCGCGGAGATCGACTGCGCGGCGCGGCAGAACGCGGCAAGTTCGTCGCGCGTATCCTGCGGCGGCAGGAACAGCAGCAGCGCATCGTCCAGCGGCTGCGTATTGGCGCTGACGCAGACGCCGCCGGCCATCACGGGCAGCACGGCCGGGCGTGCGTACAGCATTTCCGGCAGTGCCGCGTCCTGCGGTAAATAGGCGCGGAGCGCCGTTCCCACGGCAAAAAGCTCCTGCGCGTGGCAGTTCAGCTCCGCGACGGCGCCGTCCCGCACAAGGATGACCGGCTGTGCTGCTCCATCGTAAAGTGTGTGAAATTGTTCAGACGAAAGCGTCATAGCGCGATCCTCCCTGCGTGTAGCATATGCAGGTTTCGGGAAACAATCAGTCTCAGGAAGTTCCTGTTTCCCCATCATAGCGGATTCCGTCGGAAAAAGCAAGCAGAAACGAAAAAACATGATTTTTCCGCTGAATGGATGAATCCTCTAACACAGCCGCGTCCAATAGCGGCGAGAAGCAGAAATTTTTCGCTGGATCCGTGACTTTTTGCGGGCAACGATACACTTGTCAATGCAGGGCTCTTCTTCAAAATCTGCGAGTGCAGTAGGGGTCGATGCCGGTCACAGCCGTTCGCGACGAAGGAGCGTTACGGATGTGGGTCTGCCGCTTGCCGGTACACATCGGCCCGGCAGTTTGCACCGTTTTTACGAAAATCTCCGGCGAATTCGCGGCTGCCCAGCGGGCCGATGTGGGCATCGGCCCCTACATGACTCCGGCGAATCCGCACCGCCCAGCAAATTTTAAACGCAGAGCGTCTTTACCGCAGCCATTCAAGGGCAGTTGCTATCAAATTTGGTGTATCGTAACAGGCGGCGCGTACCAAAGCGCCCGTGAGGTGACTTGGTGTGTTCGTAACGACTATAAAAACAGGTTCCTGCCTGAACTGTACCCGCAGGACGCACCAAACGCGTCCCAGCGCCCCTTTTCTCCCCCATCTTTTCCGGCAAGGCGGAAAAGATGGGGCCGCCGGAGGCGCGTCGGAAACGGCCTCGACGGATACATAAAACAGCCCCATTCCGGTCGAATGGGGCTGTTCATGCACATATGGGTGGGAGAAGTTATTCTGCGGAAATGAGGTAATAATAGATCGGCTGGCCGCCGGAGACGAGGTTGACCTCCGCGTCGGGGGCGTGCTGCCGGAACAGTTCCAGCGCCGCTTCCGCGTCGGACTCCTGAATGTCCGCGCCATAGAAGATGTTGATGAATTCCTTGCCGGCCTCCGCAGCCTTGTCCGCAAGAGAGGCAAGAAGCGTGGTGATCTCGCGCGTCGTACCGGCCAGCGCACCGTCGCACAACCCGAGATAATCGCCCGCGTGGATATCGAAGCCGTCAAAGTCCGAGTCGCGTGCGGCATAGGTGATCTGCATGGTCATGACGCCGGAGAGGCAGTCGGTCATGGCCGCTTCGTTTTCGCTCGGCTCCATCGCTGCGTCGAACGCGAGCATGGCGCTGATGCCCTGCGGGACAGTCTTGGTCGGGATAACCACGACTTCGCGCGAAGCCAGTTCCGCCGCAGCCTGCGCGGCCATGATGATGTTCTTGTTGTTGGGCAGGACGAAGACGATCTCCGCAGGCGTCTTTTCGATCGCGTGCAGAATATCCTCCGTCGAGGGGTTCATCGTCTGGCCGCCCTCAATGATCTCGTCGACGCCGAGATCGCGGAACACGCCTGCCAGACCCGCACCCGCGCACACGGCGACGCTGCCGTAGCGCTTTTCAGGCTCCGCCGGAGCTTCCTGCTTCGCGGGCTGGTTTTCCAGCTCCTTTTCCACGGCCTCCAGATCGTCGGTCGACCGGGCCTTGCGGCCGGCGGTCAGATCGTCGTGCTGCAGGCGCATATTCTCGATCTTCGCAAGCTCCAGCGTACCATACTTCTGGGCCTCGCTCAGCGCGTCGCCCGGAATGTTCGTATGTACGTGGACCTTGAACGCCTCGTCGTCCTCGCCGATGACGAGACTGTCGCCGATGCTGCCGAGATATTCGCGCAGCGGGTCGAGCGAGGTGATATCCTCGCGCTTGCGCACGATGAAGACCGTGTCGAAGGCGAAGGTGATATCCTCGGAGTCGAAAATGCCGAAATCGGCCTCTTCGTTTACCGCGCCGGTATCCTCGCAGACGATGTCGTTGCCGCGCAGGCTTTCGAGCATCCCGCGCAGAATGAGGCAGAAGCCCATGCCGCCCGCATCGACGACGCCGGCCTTTTTGAGAACCGGATTCTGGTTGACGGTGTTGTCCAGCGCGGCATGCGCTGTGTCGAGGCAGTGCTGCAGCACATACTCTATCTCGTTGTTTTCCACGGCCAGATCGCGCGCGGCGTCTGCCGTGAGGCGGGAGACGGTCAGGATCGTGCCCTCGGCGGGCTTCATGACTGCCTTATACGCAGCTTCCACACCTGCTGTCAGTGCAGCGGCAAAATCCTTGCCGTCGGCCTCGAGCTTGCCCTTGAGCGACTTGGAAAAGCCGCGGAACAGCAGGGACAGGATCACGCCTGAGTTGCCTCTTGCGCCGCGCAGGAGCGCGGAGGCCGTCTTGTCGGCGGCCTTGGTGAGTGTAATGCCGTCTGCCTTGCGCAGCTCTGTGCTGGCGGCAGAGAGCGTCATGCTCATATTCGTGCCGGTGTCTCCGTCCGGGACGGGGAAGACGTTCAGCTCGTTGACCTTCTGCTTGTTCAGGTCGATCTCGGCAGCGGCGGAGAGCATCATCCGGCTGAACGCCGCGCCGTCAATGGTTTTGATCATGGTTTACCTCCGTGAGCGCCCTTGTATGCGCGCGTGAATTGAAATCGATATCAGTCGACGGAAATGGAGTCGACGAATACGTTCACGGCACGCACCTCGGTGCCCGTGGACTTGGTGACGAAATAGCGGACCTCGCTGATGATGGAGGACGCGATTGCGCTGAGATTGACGCTTTTGTCGACCATGATGTGCAGGTCGATGGATATGGAATTATCGGGGCTGAACGTGACCTTGACACCCTTGCCCATTGCCTCCTTGCGCAGCAGATGGACCAGCCCGTCCGTCATGGATCGCACGGCCATGCCCTTGACGCCAAAGCAGTTGGTCGCCGCAAAGCCCGCGATGTTGGTATAGACAGCGCTGTCGACCGTGATCTGGCCGGCGTCTGTGTTCATACGGATCATCAAGATTCCTCCTTCTGGGATATTCAATTCATTCTAACCGATTTGCCGGGAAAGTACAAGTAAAAAAACGGGTTTCAGCCTTTTTCATAACCGGTCACGCCGTTATTCTGCATCCATTGGAGCTTTTCACCCATCAGATACGTCAGCGTCTCGATTTCCGGCCGCTCTGAGCTGCTCAGATACTTGCGCAGGTCATACAGATCGTTGTACGTCAGGTACGGATAATCGCCCTCGACATACGTGCCGTCGGGCTTGATGCTGTAATAGAGATTGTGGTTCGGCATGACCCAGCCGGAGCCGGTGTCCACAATGGCCAGTAGCATCCGGTCGGCCAGCGCGCGCAGATCCTTCCGGTTCAGCAGATCTGCCGCGTGGTACAGCGCCAGACATTCCGATGCCTGATGGTTGAGCGAGGTGTGCGGGGCGGTAATTTCGTCCGGGTGCCAGTAGTCGGGGATCAGCCAGCCGCCGGTTTCCGTGGGGATGTGGCTCGTGTCGGCAACCTGGCTGAAAAAGGCAAGATAGCGGTTCATCGTCTCCTCGAACATCCCCTTGCCGAGCCTGCGGGTGGCCGAGATGTAAAGCTCAAGCAGGTCGGTATTGAACCGGGTGTCATAAAAGCCCGGCCCGATGCCGTAATCGCCCTGAAGCCATTCACTGCCGGGCGTGGTGGGCACATAGCCGTACTGGTTCTGCCGCTGCGACATGGTATCGAGCGAGAGGATGACGAGCGCGGGCGCCTCCTTGCAGCGCGACATCCGGCCAAGATAGCCGCGGATGCAGTAGCTTGCGGCGCAGCAGTAATAATAATTCGTGCCGGACGGGATATAGTTGGAGGGCGATTTGCGGAAATAGCCGTCGAAGCACCAGTGCGAATCGCCGTTTTTCACATACGTGACCCACGCCTTTGCGCAGTTGTCCACGCTCCAGTCCAGCCCGAACGGAGCCGTCAGGACAAGCGCATCCGTTACGCAGTCGGGCGCAAGGCCGTAGCCGTCCATCGTGATGCGGACACCGCCGTCACGCAGCTTCGTGGTGCGCAGAATGCCGTCCTGCTCCGGAAAATACTCCCGTGAGCCGTTTTCGCGCAGGGCAAACGTGCGCGGCAGCGCAAGAAAATACGTCTGCCCGGAGGCCAGCTCCACGACGACGACCGGCGAGGCATACAGCCCGTCCCCCAGCGCCTGCGAGCGCCAGTCTCCGGCGCTCTTGTCATAATACCAGACCGTGCCTGCCTCCGTGACAGTCTGGTCGAAAAAGCGGATATAGCTGCCCCTGCCCGCGGCGCGAAAACCGACCGCGCTGACGCCGTCGGAGACGGCGTATTCCCGGCTCTCGATCTGATACTGCCCGTACTGGGTGGTTTCAATATAGACCTCGGCGGTATACTTTGTGGAGGTCAGCACCCGATCCGGCGTGCGGCCCGCTGGCTCGTCCGGTTCGTCCGGAGCCTCTTCCTCCGGAAGCTCTGCCGGAGCTGCTGCTTCGGATTCTGCTGCCGGCGAGGGTTCTGCCTGCGGCTTGCCGCAGGCGCACAGCTGCGCCAGCACCAGAATCAAAATCAGGATCAGCGTGAGTTTCTTATGCATGGGTACCTCCGGAGAAGGGTTTGGGCGGGCGAGGGTCTGCTTTGACCGGCAGAAGACAGTGGTTTATCGAAAAAACGCGGCAAATCCATAAATGTGCGCCCACTCCAACGTAGGGGCGGACGACTCTGTCCGCCCGCAGAATGCAGCGCTTTTTCGGAAACCTGCGGCAAATTCGTAACATTTTCTGGCCGACAGAGTTGTCGGCCCCAAAGCTGGCGCGGGAGCGCCCGGGGCTCCCGCGCCAGTGCGAAAATCAGATCATGCTCGGCTGCCAGCAGTCGGGGGTCTCGAGGCCCATCATGGTCGCGATGGTCGGCGCGACGTTGGCAAGGCCGTAATGGCCGTCCTTGATCTCATACTTGTTGTCAGGATCGTAGATGATGAAGGGAACAGGGTTCAGGGAGTGCGCAGTGCGCACGCTGGTCTTGCCCTTCTTCGTTTCAAGCATCTGATCGGCGTTGCCGTGGTCGGCGGTGACGAGCAGGGTGTAGCCGTACTTGTCGGCGGCTTCCTTCACGCGGGCCAGACCTGCGTCGACTGCCTCCATGGCGGTGATGACGGCGCTCAGAACGCCGGTGTGGCCGACCATGTCGCCGTTCGGGTAGTTGCAGCGCAGGAACTGGTACTTATGCGAGGCCATGGCCTCGACCAGAAGATCGGTGATCTCCACGGACTTCATCGCGGGCGCCTGCTCGAACGGGATCACGTCGGACGGGACCTCGGCATAGTCCTCAAGGCTCTCGTCGACCTTGCCGGAGCGGTTGCCGTTCCAGAAGTAGGTGACGTGGCCGTATTTCTGCGTCTCGGACACGGCGTACTCGTGCACGCCCGCCTTGCACAGAACCTCGGTCAGCGTGTTGCGGATGACGGGCGGCTCGACCAGATAGTGCATCGGGATCTTGAGATCGCCGTCGTACTCCAGCATACCGGCAAACTTCACGCCGGTATAATCGCCGCGGTCAAACTTGTCAAAGTCCTTGCGGTCGAAGGCGAGGGAGATCTCCTGCGCGCGGTCGCCGCGGAAGTTGAAGAGAATGACGCTGTCGCCGTTTTCGATCTTCGCGACGGGCTTGCCGTCGTGCGCAACGACGAACGGCAGCAGATCCTGATCGATCATGCCGGGATTCTCGGCGCGGTACGTCTCAATGGCTTCCCGCGCGGAGGCAAACTGACGGCCCTCGGCCTGCACGTGCGTGCGCCAGCCCTTTTCGACCATCGGCCAGTTGGCCTCGTAGCGGTCCATGGTGATGACCATGCGGCCGCCGCCGGAGGCGATCTTGTATTCATGCTCCGCGTCGTTCAGCTCTGCCAGAACGGTCTCCAGCTGGTCGACATAGTCCAGCGCGCTCGTCGCGGGGACGTCGCGGCCGTCGAGCAGGATGTGGCAGTAGACCTTTTTGAGTCCCATCTCGCGCGCCTTTTTCAGCATCGCGATCAGGTGCGAGATATTGGAATGGACGTTGCCGTCGGACAGCAGGCCGATGAAATGCAGCGCCTTGCCGTTTTGCAGGCAGTTGTCCGTCAGGTCGACCCACGTCTTGGACTGGTACAGGGAGCCGGTCTCAATGGATTCCTGCACGAGCTTTGCGCCCTGCGAATAGATCTGGCCGCAGCCGAGAGCGTTGTGGCCGACCTCGGAGTTGCCCATGTCGTCGTCCGTGGGCAGGCCGACGGCAGTGCCGTGGGCCTTGAGCCACGTCATGGGGCAGGTGGCCATCAGCTTGTCGAGCGTCGGGGTGTTGGCCTGCTTGACTGCGTCGCCGGGGCCGCCGTCGCCGCGTCCAACGCCGTCCATGATCACAAGTACGATCGGTTTTTTCATTGGTATTCCCTCCTGAGTAGGATATTCTCGAATTTCACTATATTTTACTACAATTTCCCCGCAGATACAACTTAATTTTCTTTGAACAATCGCAGCGCGTGGGAATTAGCCAGCGCGTAAACACGTGCGAAATCCACGTGCGGGTTATAGATGGCCTCCAGCTCGTCGTGCAGGGCCTTCGCCTGCGCGAGAAGCGCGGTCACGTCCGGCAGATCGGGCAGCGGGGTATCCGGCCCCCGGTAATAGCGCTTCTCGTCCGGCAGATACACGGCCTCCGTCTCGTCCGGGAACAGAGGGTTCTGATATAGAACCGCAGTTTCCCGCGCGCGAAGCGCCTCCAGCTCCCCCCCGGACACCAGCTGCACCGCGCCTGCGGGCGGCTCGGCAGAAAAAAGGCCCCGGCAGGTGACGGCCCGCAGGAAGCGCCTGCTTCGCTCCTCCTGCGCCGGAAGCGGGCAGGAGGGGCGCGCATGGATCACAAGACGCGCATACGCCTCGCGGTAGAGCGCGCGGTAGCGCGTCTGTAAAAGCTCGATGGCGCGGCGCTCCTTTTGCAGCGCAATACGGTCATAGAACTGCCCCAGATCGAGATACAGTCCCGCCGCGCCCGGCGTGACGGCCTCGAGCACGTGCGGAGCCGTGCCGTCGGCGTAGCCGGTGTGCAGGGCCGGAAGATACACGCCGTCCACCGAATCCGGGTCGCCGGAGCACAGGACGTATTCGACATCCAGTCCGGCGTTCTCCGCCGCTTTGCCGATGGTCTTCATAAAGCTCGATTTGCCGCACCCCGGCCCGCCCTTGATCACCCACAGAAAATCCTCCGGCCCCCGGCAGAACTGTCCGTAAAACGAGACAAAGCCGGAGGCCGTATTGCCGCCCAGAAAATACCGTGTCACCGCCATGAAATGCCCCTCCTGTATAGCAAGAATACAGGTAGTGTATGCAGCCGCGCGGCAGGATGTGCGTGCATTTCGGTGCGCTGCGAAATTCGCGGCGCGCCAGTTGTAGGGGCCGATGCCCATCTTCGGCGCTAAGAGCCGCGCAAAGCGCGGTTGCGCCTCGAAACTAGCCTGCGGGCATCGCATCGGACCGGCAGAGTGCACTGTTTTTACGGAAATCTTCGACAAATCCGCAGCTTCCCAGTGGGCCGACAGAGTCGTCGGCCCCTACAGTCAAACGGGAAAATACGGTGCGAATTTGCCGAAAGCTTTGTACTGTACATCGTATCAGAAAAACACCGTCCACGGGAACCTGGCCGGGGGCTGCGCCTCGAAGACGGCCTCGCCCTTCCCGTCCGGGAAGGACAGCCGGTACGACCAGAGCGCACAGGCGCAGCGATTGTCGCGGCTGCCGTATTTTCCGTCGCCCAGCAGCGGCAGGCCGCGCGAGGCAAACTGGACGCGGATCTGGTGCGTGCGCCCCGTTTCGAGCCGGATGCGCGCAAGGCTCAGCCCGTCCTGTTCGGCAAGGATTTCATAGTGCAGCCGCGCCTGCTTCACGCCGCCGCGCTGCCGCCTGACCACGTAGGTCTTGTTTTTCGCCCGGTCGTGGAACAGCAGATCTTCCAGTGTCCCGGCCCTCTCTGCCGGACAGCCGGTCAGAACGGCGAGATACGTCTTCTGCATCTGTCCCTGTCCCATCGCCTGCGTCAGGCGCGCGGCCTCCTGCGCCGTCTTTGCGTAGACCATCACGCCGCCGACCGTCTGGTCGAGCCGGTGGACGGGGAAAATGTCACAGCCCAGCTGCGCGGAAAGCAGCTGGGGCATCGCCTCCGCCTGCGTGCCCTGCGCGGCTATGCCGATGGGCTTGACGCAGACAAGATAGCGCGCTGTTTCCTTCAGAATTTCAATCATATGCTTCGCCTCGCTTTGGGGCTATTCTACCAGAAAAACAAGACGCGCGCAACGGCTTGCAATCCGCGGAAACTCCCGGTATAATACACACGAATATAAGAAACGGAGCAAATATCATGACAACAGAGCAATACCGGAAGCGGTCAGGCTTTTCGATCTTCCTGTCCTTCTTCAAGCCCCACCGGGGGCTGTTTTTTCTCGACATGGCCTGCGCGCTGGTCGTGTCGATGATCGATCTGGCGTACCCCATCATCTCGCGCTACGCCATGCGCACGCTGCTGCCGCAGAGCGCGTACCGCACGTTCTTTACGATCATGCTGATCGTGCTGGCAGCGTATGCGCTGCGGTCGGTGCTGTATTTCATCATCACCTACTGGGGCCACACCTTTGGCATCCGCGTGGAGGCCGATATCCGCGCGGCCCTGTTCGGCCATATGCAGGAGCTGGGGTTTGAGTTCTTCGACCGCAACCGCACCGGCCAGCTGATGAGCCGCATGACGACCGACCTCTTTGAGATCACCGAGCTTGCCCACCACGGGCCGGAGGATCTGTTCATCTCGCTTGTGACCATCGTCGGCGCGCTGACCGTCATGGCGACAATCGAGTGGCGGCTGGCGCTGGTCGTGGCGGTCATGATCCCGGTGTTTATCGCGATCATCGTCTCGCGCCGCAAGGCGATGCGCGAGGCCTCCCGCCGCGTGAAGAAAAAGACCGGCGCGATCAACGCCGACATCGAATCTGCCCTCTCCGGCATCCGCACGGCCAAGGCATTCGCCAACGAGCACGTCGAGGAAGAAAAATTCGACCGCTCGAACGACATTTACAAGACCTCCAAGAAGATGTTCCACCGGGAAATGGGCATTTTCATGGCCGTGATGGAGTTTTTCACAAGCTCCCTGTCCGTGGCCGTCGTGACTGTGGGCGGCCTGCTCATTATGAAGGGGCAGATGGATACGGTCGATCTTCTGACGTTCACGCTCTATATCGCGTCCTTTGTCAACCCCATCCGGAAGCTGGCAAACTTCACGGAGCTGTTCTCCAACGGCACGGCGGGCTTTGAGCGCTTTTTGGAGATCATGCGCACCGCGCCGGAGCTGCACGACGCGCCGGACGCGCTTGAGCTGACGCACGTGCGCGGCGAAATTGGAGTCGAGAACGTGAGCTTTTCCTATGAAGACGATCCCGAGGTTCTGCATGACGTGTCCCTGCACGTCCCGGCGGGCAAGACCGTCGCCATCGTCGGTCCCTCCGGCGGCGGCAAGAGCACGCTCTGCCAGCTCATTCCACGCTTTTACGACGTGACCGGCGGCTCGATCACCGTCGACGGCCATGACGTGCGCAGCGTCACGCAGGAGTCCCTGCGCCGCTCCATCGGCATCGTGCAGCAGGACGTGTTTCTGTTCGCCGATTCCATTCTGGAAAACATCCGCTACGGTAAGCCCGGCGCGACGATGGAGGAGATCGTGGAGGCGGCGAAGCGCGCGGAAATTTACGATGATATCATGGCCATGCCCGACGGCTTCGACACCTACGTCGGCGAACGCGGCACGCTCCTGTCCGGCGGACAGAAGCAGCGCATCTCCATCGCGCGCATTTTCCTCAAAAATCCGCCCATCCTTATCCTTGACGAGGCGACGAGCGCCCTTGACACGCTGACCGAGGCGAAGATCCAGCACGCGTTTGACGAGCTGGCAAAGAACCGTACCACGCTCATCATCGCACACCGCCTGTCCACCATCCGCGCCGCAGGCGAGATCGTCGTCATTGCCGATGGCCGCATCGTCGAACGCGGCACGAACGAGGAGCTTCTCAAAAAAGACGGCATCTACGCCAGCCTCTGCCGCACACAAAACCTGCTGGCATAAAACTTCATGCGTGAGCACTGCACCACGAAAATGCGCAAATGCCGGTGCATG
>OOCM01001530.1_pt1 | contig 17840 bp, 17 predicted proteins | sample 1671111 | NCBI WGS metagenome assembly OOCM01 (sample SAMN06348123, study PRJEB24527) | human gut metagenome | biome: human gut; feature: ankylosing spondylitis patient; material: feces | host: Homo sapiens | place: China | collected 2015-10 | reverse complement strand
CTGGAAATAAGCTGTTTTACCTGCCGAACCTCGCGCAAATTTCAACAAATGGTATGAAGCAGTTGCTCTCTGTCCCTGTCAGTGGACAAAACTTCGGTTTGTCGGCGATGACCGAGGAAATTTATGCTACTTTTCAAATTGAAAGTATCCGCTCGACCCGCAGCAGTATCCGTTATATCCTCGATGGTTATGCCCCTCGTGATGAACAAGAAGCCCGCATCTATGGTATGAAGCGCGGACTGGAGTTTATCGCGAATCGTCAGAATAGGATCACCGAGGAGAATCTGCATTACCTATATCAGATCAGCACAGGGGATTATCTCCCGGCTGAAGATCGATTACTGCCAAACCACTTTTATCGGCATGGCGAGGTTTTTATTGTGGGCGGTGAAGAACCCAGACCGGGACTTCCGGCAGAGCGGCTTCCCGGTGCTATGAAATGTCTTGTCGATTTTGCGAATGCCAATGACGGCATCAATGAGCTGCATAAGGCTGCCATTCTGCACTTTGCCTTTGCGTACTACCACCCCTATTTTGACGGGAATGGACGCACTGCACGGCTATTTCACCTCTGGTATCTTGTTCAGCAGGGCTATCCTGCGGCACTGTTCACGCCGTTTTCCCGATACATCGCTGAAAACAAGGACGCATATTACAAAGCCTACGAACGCGTGGAGAGAAATGCTCTGATTTCCGGCTATACGGATGTGACTCCCTTTCTGTTCTACTTCTGCAATGAGGTCTATAACCGCCTGCAGGTGGATGCAGTCCCGCCGAAAACTGATCTTGAGGTATATCAAACTGCTCTTGCGGAAGGAAAGATCACAGAAAAAGAACGGCTGCTCTGGGAGTATGTTCTGTCTGCTTATGGTGCAGAGGAGTTTACCACAAAGCAGCTGGAAAAGGATTTCCGAAACGCTGCGTATGCAACCATTCGGACGTTTGTGATGAAATTCCATGAGATGGGGCTGCTTACTGCAAGAAAAGCAGGAAACAGGGTGTTCTATCATGTCGGTGGAGCGTCTGATGTCCTATCATTGTAATGAGGCGAAAAATTCAAGGGGGAATTTGCCATGCTCCAACCCGGACTGTATGAACAGGTCATCAATAACGCACTGAGCAGCGAGCTTTCGGAGATTCCGGAGGCCCGCAAGTCCACTGCACCCATCGATACAGCAGAAGCCTCCAAAGTTCTGGCACAGTACCTGACCGACGTGGTGCAGAAGGGCCTTGAGAATGTACAGGACAACGGTGGAGGACTCGAAGCGCAGATTCAGCTGGCAAATCAGATCGTAAACACGATCCAGAACACCACACAGGAAGCTGACTTTGCTTCGCTGGGCGTTGACCAGCGGGCAGAGCAGCTTCTTGCGCTTTTACGAGACAACGACCCGCGTCTTGCCACAGGAAAAAGCGCAAAAGAGCTGGAACGACCGGAGACCTCTATTGCACAAAGCTCGTTGTTCACCGGTGCCATTCATGAGCCTCAGATGTACACCGAGCTGAAAAAGGAAATCGTGTCTGCTGACCGCATTGACATGCTGGTGTCCTTCATCAAATGGAGTGGTCTGCGGCTTATTATGGACGAGCTGCGCCAGTTCACGCAGAGTGGAGGCGAGCTGCGCATCATCACAACTTCCTATATGGGGGCTACAGATGTGAAGGCCATCGAAGAACTGCGTCAGCTGCCCAACACCAAAATCAAGGTCAGTTATGACACGAAGCGTACCCGGCTCCATGCAAAAACTTATGTGTTTTACCGGGATACCGGCTTCACGACGGCGTATGTTGGTTCCTCTAACCTGTCCAATGCCGCAATTTCCAGCGGTCTGGAATTGAATGTGAAAGTCACAAAGAAGGACTTGCCGGAGACGATTGACAAAATTGCAGCCACCTTTGAAAGCTATTGGAACTCCAACGAGTTTGAATATTACGATGAAGGGCAGAAGGAACGCCTGACCCGTGCCTTAAAAGATGAAAAGTACAGCGAAACCGACAACAGTGGCATCTACACGCTGGACATTCTGCCATATTCTTACCAGCAGGAGATTCTGGATAAGCTGGAAGCAGAACGCACCGTGCGAGGGTACAACCGAAACCTTGTAGTGGCTGCTACCGGAACCGGAAAGACTGTGATTTCCGCACTGGATTACAAGCGTTTCTGCAAACAGCATCCGGGTCACCCCTGCCGGCTGTTGTTCGTGGCGCATCGGGAGGAGATTCTGAAGCAGAGCCTGTATACTTTCCGGGCAGTGCTGAAAGACGCCAATTTTGGCGAGCTGTTTGTGGGCAGCCACAAGGCTGACAGCATCGACCATCTGTTTATCTCCATTCAGACTTTCAATTCGCAGGATTTTACCACGAAAACAGATGCGGATTTCTACGATTATATCGTTGTGGATGAGTTCCATCATGCCGCTGCACCGACCTACCAGAAGCTGCTGGAATACTATCAGCCGAAAATCCTGCTGGGCCTGACCGCCACCCCGGAACGCATGGACGGAAAGAACATTCTGGACTATTTCAGTGGGCGCATTGCTGCCGAAATTCGTCTGCCGGAAGCCATTGACCGGAAACTGCTTTGTCCCTTTCAATATTTCGGTGTGACCGACACGGCAGATTTGAGCAGCCTGAAATGGCGAACGGGCGGATACGACAAAAACGAACTGTCCAATCTGTACACCCTCAGCGGTTTGGTGGCAGAGCGGCGTGCCGACCTTGTGGTAAACTCGATTTTGAAATATGTGACAGACATCAACGAGGTAAAAGGTCTGGGCTTCTGCGTTTCCATTGAACATGCCAGGTTCATGGCTGATTATTTCAATGCACGTGGCATTTCGTCCATGGCATTGACAGGGGACTCTCCGGATGAGGAACGCAACGCAGCCAAACAAAGGCTTGTTTCTGGGGAGCTTCATTTCATTTTTGTTGTGGATATTTACAATGAAGGCGTGGACATTCCGGAAGTGAACACGGTGCTGTTCCTGCGTCCCACGGAATCGCTGACCGTGTTTTTGCAGCAGCTGGGCCGCGGCCTGCGTCTGGCCGAAAACAAAGAATGCCTGACTGTGCTGGATTTTATCGGTCAGGCAAACAAAAAGTATAATTTTGAGGAGAAGTTTGCAGCACTGCTTTCCAATACTGCCCACAGTGTAAGCCGGGAAATCAAGGAAGGTTTTCTCTCTGCGCCAAAAGGCTGCTACATTCAGCTGGAAAAAATCGCAGCAAAATATGTGCTGGATAATATCAGTGCATCTTATGACCGCACTTCCGGCCTTGTGGCACGGGCAGCCTCCTTCACAGAAGATACCGGCCTGCCGTTGACACTGGGGAATTTTCTCGATTACTACCATCTCGACCCACGGGCGATTTACAGTAAGAAAATCTGCTTTGCCCGTCTGTGTGTCCGTGCAGGGACAGCTTCCGACTTTACGGAACTACTGGAAGAAACCATGACCAAAGCACTTGCACGCTTTGCGGTCGTGGATTCCCGCAGGTGGATTCAGTTTCTGTTGAACCTTTTGCTCAAGTTGGACGACACTGATTTTGCAGCACTATCGCCGCGAGAACAGCGAATGCTGCAAATGTTTTATGTGACCGTATGGGGCAAAGCTGCGGAACGTTGGGACGATGAGGAAGTTCTCGATAACCTATATGCTCTCTCGGACAGCCCGGTTTTGCTGCACGAATTGCAGGCACTCTTGCAATATCAGTATAATCGAATCGACTTTATCGATGAGCCGGTAGATGTTGGTTTTGACTGCCCGCTGGATTTGCACTGTACTTATACTCGTGACCAGCTGCTGGTGGCGCTGGACTTTCTGAAACCTGCTACTGTCCGCGAGGGCGTGAAATGGCTGCCGGACAAGAATCTGGACGTGTTCTTTGTGACCTTGAATAAAGCGGACAAGGATTATTCGCCAACCACCATGTACAAAGATTACTCCATCAACGAGAGCCTGTTCCACTGGCAGAGCCAGAGCACGACCGCAGAAAATTCGGCTACCGGTCAACGATATATTCATCATCGGGAGAAGGGAAGCCGTGTACTGCTATTTGTCCGTGAGTTTAAGTCGGACTCCCGTTTTGGCGGTGCAGCTGCCTACACCTACTTAGGCACAGTGAACTATGTAACGCATGAAGGCTCCCGCCCAATGAATATTACTTGGAAGCTGGATCGTCCGATTCCGGCAAAGTTCCTCAAAAAGACCAATAAACTGGTGGTCGGTTAAAAGGAGAACGTTATGAAAACGATTCGTGTTGTGGCCGCTGTGATTTGCGACTCCATGCAGGAAAAGTACAAAATCTATGCTACCGCCCGCGGTTATGGCGACTACAAAGGCCAGTGGGAGTTTCCGGGCGGCAAAATCGAGCCGGGCGAAACCCCGCAGCAGGCTCTGAAGCGGGAAATCGAAGAAGAACTGGACACGGAAATCGCCGTGGGTGACCGGATTGGTACGGTCGAGTACGATTATCCGGCGTTTCATCTTTCCATGGACTGCTTCTGGTGTGAAGTGGTTTCCGGCGAGCTTGTTCTGAAAGAAGCGGAAGCTGCGCGGTGGCTGACGAAGGAGGAGTTTGATTCCGTTCCGTGGCTCCCGGCGGATCAGACCATTTTGGATGTTATCAGAAGCTCAATGCAGCCAGTGAAACCACTCCATACCAGCGAATATGACAAAGAACCTCTGCAGAGATGCTGAGGATTCCCGGAATGAAAGATGAACTGGGCCGTCCCATGACGCTGCTGGTGAAAGCTGCTATTCCGAAAAAATCGTAAAACAGAGGCCTCCGAATCTTTTCCTAATAAGAAAGAGATTCGGAGGCCTTTATTGGTTGATTTAGCTAATTCTGTTCACGCAAGCTGATGCAGGACCTGCCGGACGCTGTAACCGTCTTTCTTGAAATCGGAGAACAGAGCATCGATGCGGGTAGGCGTCACGCAGATCAGATTTATCGGTGAGGGCAGTTTTTTTCAGAGCGTCCAGCGGGATCTTCTTGAAAGCAGCATGGGCGTTGTACTCCTCCGAGAAAGGCTCGACCATCGCCGGTGACCTGCAGGCTTCTGAGATTGCCAAAACCATCATACTTGTCGTAAATGGCAAGGAAGACGTGACTGTCCTTTTCCAGTCCGATGAACTTTCTCCCGCCTTCCGAGAACATCCAGAACTTGCCGTCATCAAATTGCGGTAAAATCTGCGTTACCGTTGGGCTGCATTTTGTCAAGATAAAAAATCAAGATGCTGCTGCAAATTTAAAAATTGCCAGCTTTCGCTTCTTTTTGGATGATTTTTCGCATTTGAGTATCCAATGTGCTCTTTGCATTCGGATTGAAAAAGATGTTGACGTTGTAAGTTGTGTTTCTGACTCGCATGGTCAACAGTCCGTCAGCGGGGCGATGTTCGGTCAGAGTGATAGTTTTGCTCATTTGTGCTTCTCCTTTTACAATGTGTGTTCAGTTGCCTTTTGCTGGGGCTGTAATTTTTTCTGTTCAAGCGCCGCCTTGACTTCTTCCAGCTTTTTCAGCACCGATTCCTTCTCCGGGGTCTTACCGCCCGGTGCAGAAAGCTGCTGTTTATTCAGCACCATGTCGATATACTTGCGGATATTTTTCAGGGCGGAGATATCCGGCTGCAAGGTTTCCAGTTGGGTGCGCAGCTCTGCGCTGCTGGATTGCAGCGCAGAAAATTCGGCATCCAATGCCGAAAAATTCACCGCTGTGCTGCCGTTCAGTTTCATCAGGGTGCGGACCGGCTTTGTTGAAGGTGTCCACTTCCTCCTTGTGCTGGGCGGCATAAGCGTCCTTGGTCAGCTTAAAGTTTTTCTTCATAAAGGTATCGTGGACAGGTTTCAGCTTGGCATGGACGGCAGCAGCGTCCTTGATTTGAGCAATCGAGCGCATCCGGTTCTCGTTCTGCTTCAACTGCCTGCGGAGAGGGGCGGCGGTCTGATTCAGGTTAGAAATTGCAGTGTCCAAATCCTCGATGGTGTTCAGAGAATGGGCTTTCAGATAGTCCACCGCCCGTTTGACTTCCTCAAAGTCTCGGACAGTGCATTTCAGTTTTGCCTTGCCAGACCAATCGCTGCGCTGCTCATTGCGGAGGTTGAAGTAGTCCACCAGCAGATCGGACAGCGTGGGTTCCTTTGCTTGTTCCAGTGCATCCAAAAGAATCTGCTTCTTTTCGTTCAGGTCTGCGATCCAGCGTAGCAGTCCCCGGATGGTGCTGAGGATGGACTGCATCAGGCTGTTGGCGGCTCGAATGTCCCGGTTCAGGTTGCCGAGAACGGTTTCCACTCCACGCTTTTCCATCTGGTGTGCAGCGGGGCCGAGATGGACGGTCGGTATCTGCTGGATGCCCTGCCGCTCAAAGGAGCGCAGGTCAACACGTTCTGGTCTGCCAGCGGCTTCCAGATAGCGGTTGGTGATGGTTTCCCAGCTATGCCGCCAGACCTCGGCGTATTTCTGGTCGTTCCAGTCCACGGTGTTTTCCTTGTGGCACTTCCAGTTCCCGGAAGGGAGCCGGATACGCTCGCCGTTCTCGTCAAGGTCGTAAACCTTTCGGGCTTTCGGGAGCCACCTGCCGTGTTCATCCATTGCCCGGAGCGTCAGCAGAATGTGGGCGTGTGGGTTGCCATCTCCCTTGTCGTGGATGGCAAAGTCAGCGATCATCCCTTTGGAAACAAACTGTTCCTGACAAAATTCTTTTATCATGGAGAGATACTGTTCCTTCGGCACCTCCACCGGAAACGCCAGCACGATACGCCGGGCAAGCTGGGAGTTCCATTGATTCTCCACGGCTTCTACTGAGTTCCAGAGCGTTGCCCGGTCTGCATATCCGGGCGGCGCATGGGTTGGCAGCATGATCTCGGCATGGACAAGTTCTTTCTTTTTGTTGTAGAATTTCGTTTTCTGGTCGTACTCACTGAACAGCCGTTCGCCGCTCTGGTAAGTGGCCCCGGCAACAGCGGACTGCCCTTGGCTGCGCTTAACGATGGTAATTTTGAAATGCGGACACGGAATAGGCATCACCTCCTGATGACATTTGAATCGTTCTCTTGTAAAAATCACGGAATTATGGTACTATTATTTTGGATAAGTAAGCAGAAAGCTGGTGAGCCAATGTCGGAAAGAAAATCACAACAGGAACTGGATTTTGAACGGAAACATGAAGAAGATTTGCAGCGGTTGTGTGGATTGCGGTTGATTGATGATGATTTCATGGCTGCGGTGTTTGAAGAACGTGCCTGTGCTGAGTTTCTTTTGCAGATCGTCTTGAAACGGGATGATTTGACCGTCAAAGAGGTTCACGGCCAGTACAGCATCAAAAATCTGCAAGGGCGTTCAGTCCGATTGGATATTTTGGCAGTGGATCGGGAAAACCGTGCATATAATATTGAGGTGCAGCGCAGTGACCGTGGTGCGAGTGAAAAGCGCGCACGGTATAACAGTAGTCTGTTGGATGCAAACCTGACTGATGCGGGCGATGATTATGATGCGCTGAACGAAACATACGTTATCTTTATCACGGAAAATGACGTATTAAAGGCAGGCCTTCCAATTTATCATGTTGACCGTACAGTTCGGGAAACTGGAACGGCTTTCAACGATCAGGCGCACATCGTTTATGTGAACTCACAAATCAAGGACGAAACCGCATTAGGAAAACTGATGCACGACTTTTTCTGTACCAACTCAAAGGATATGAATTATTCCATTTTGGCACAGAGAGTTCGTTATTTTAAAGAAGATACGAAGGGAGTGGCAGCTATGTGCAGAGCTATGGAAAAGATGCGGGATGAAACCGAGCATGAAACATCGGTCAAACACGCATTGGCAATGTTGGCAGATGGTGTGCCTTGTGAAAAGGTGGCAAAGTACACCGACCTTTCAATTGAGGAAGTCCGGGCATTAGCTGAAAAGAAATCTGCCTAACAAAAAGATAAGCCGATTGGAAATGTTGCTGTTTCCAATCGGCTTTTTCATGCGTGTTTTATGGTAGCGGGCAAAAGGATAGCTGCAAAGCAGCGCAAGGAAAATGCAGTTTTCCTTGGGATGGAATCGGGCTGGCGCACAAACGCCAGCTTCGATTTCATCGAGCCGTCTGCAAGACCGCAATTTCACCGGAACGGTGTATAATTGCGCCCTTTATTCTAAAGGGTTTTGGACGTTGCTGCGTTCGTGAACATCATGCACCATCTTTGCAAGAGCCAGCACGACTTCCGGTTGACGGAACGAGATCTTCAAAAGCTCCATCACCTGATCATCGGTCAGCTCTCCCGGACAGACCAGAAAGCTTTCCAGCATTCCGGCACGGGTGCAAAGACGATGCACACGTTCTCTCCGATTCAGCTCTGACATCTGGCGTTCAAGGATCTTCTCCCGGTGCTGGCAAGAGCGCAGCTTCTGTTCTACTTTGGCTTTTTCGCTGCGGAGATTTTTAAGTTTTGTATTTTCGTAGTCCAATTTTCCCTCCAGATAGTAAAGAAGGACACTCTCACAAAAGAATGTCCTTCTTTGTAAAAAAGATGAAGTTTGAATGCAACTCAAGAAACGATATCAAGCTACTCCAATAGGCACACTGATATGTGCTCTGGCAACACAAATATTATTTTTCACCAGATAGCATTCAACATAGTGGCTGCCTTGAAAATCTGTATGCTCTCGATGAGTATGTAAATTTGTTTTTTCGATTTGGCCACGGATACAGTTTTTACTTTCAGCAACAGGACCCACATTCCTTACTTTCCAATATATATCATAAGGTTCGGGGCAGTCTGTTTCAGAAATGAAAAATTTCAATTGCTTATTATGTCTTAATATCTGCCTGTCACGAAGAATTGCGCTTAACATTTTTTCTCTAAAACCATTTTGCTTGACTTCACAATCAATTGACAAGGAATATCGAATGTCTACCGGGAACAGATTCTGAATAAATTGCTCTGTGTGTTCGAAAGAACGTGTTGCAAATGCTGCTTTTTCCAGAACTCGCTGTTCAACAGGACATTCGGTGCCCAATATTTCCTGTAAGGTAGCCGAAACATTGTCCTCTTGCTCTGCAACATCGATCTTTTCTAGCACATCACTGGCTTCGTCTACGAAAGCTCCATTTCCAGAGTTCAGTACCTGCTGATTACTTCCAAGCGCATACCAGTACGTTCTTTCTTTGTCTTGTTCACTCAAGTACGAAAACAGATTTTTCAGAATGTCAAAGTAATCATCAATTGATGAGTCCTTATAGAATTCGTTGTCCTCAAAGTGGTCATGGACAAGCGTGTCAATTAACAATCTACCAAATTTAAACCCCTGCTCATTTTTCCACTTGCGAAGGATATGGCAAAAATCAAAGTATATGCCGTTAGAGTTATTGTCGCTCTCTTGGCATGTGTCTTGTTCTGGAAGAGGGTCAGTATATTTCCAACTTCCACCATTGTTTGTATCCGGGTATTTGAAACGACCGTCAGCCTGTTTGAACCCCGGGACAAGTTCAACTGTATAGCGGCTAAATTCTATAACAACAACTTGTCCATCGCCACTTATATCTGTTTTAGGATAGCGCTCTTGCAAGAACTTTTTTACTTCTTGGAGTAATGCACTTTGTCCATTTGATTCATATGCATCAAATTTCTTATATGTATCAGATGGTAAGTCAAACAGAATATCAAGATCACTGCTACCTTTTATTGCTGTCTTTCTTCCTACAGAGCCAACGATATACAAATGGGAGGTATCATCGTTATCTAAATCGTAATATACACTATTTAATTTCTTGGCGATAGATTTTGAGGACTTTTCCATTTCGTCAAAGTTATCAAGTTCAATGTTTGAACAAAGGACATCAAATCCGCCAACCTTAGTTGCTAGTGCCATCGACATACTCCTTTTTCTTTATGGTTCCCTTGAGTGTGGGAGGTAGAAAACGATCTATTTCATCATTTGTATAAGTGTAATCCTTGTTAGTTCCGAGTGCTATTGACGCAGCTACAACAGCATCATCCGTTGTTGATGGAGCTGAAAGATACAGAGCATTAAGCGTTTCTTCAATCCCATGGAATTTTTCATCCAGTTCGTTAACAGACTTTTCCTGCATATGAATTTCTCCAATTAGATGCAGAAGTTCGTTGCGAACGACAAGAAAATGTTCTGCAGCATCTTTATGTTGCTTTTCCATTGCTTTCAAATCAAAACATTTTAGGTATGTTGTTACGGCAGTTGTAATGAACGAAAGGATAACTGTTGCAATCTTTAGTACGAAAGAATCTTGATCCGCAAAAATCGAAACTGCTCCACATGATGTTGCAGCCGCCAATATAACGTTGAAATTTTCAAGTCGCCTATAACGAGTGGCATAAATATCAGCTTGTTTTATTTGAATTTTATGTGTCCAAACGACACTCGCGTAGTTTTGCCGGACAATATCTAGCAATACTTGATACTCGTTTGTGTTATCGCTCATGAAAGCCTCCCTATATTACGAGAAATCTAAATATTGTGGAATTTGGAATCTCATTCCACATCTTATTGTGTTTTCATCAGCACATCACTTTTGCAACGAAATGTCAAATACTCCTATGATATGAAAAATGCACCCGTTCATTTGAGCGGGTGCATCTGTGTAACTACGGCAGCAAATTGGTTTGCTGAACTGGAAGACTTTCAAGAATATGCGTTTTCATAATGGTGCTGCCTGCGTACATTTCATACTTAATTCCACTGGCTGCTGCCATCTCCAGCGCGGCCTCCTTCTTTGCCTGCACGACAACATCATCGATTTTGTTGTCGCCTTTCACCTCAATCAGTTGGTAAGTGCCGTCCTTCATTTTAGCGAGGAAGTCAGGATAATACTGCCGGATACGACCTGATTCAGGATCATAGTAGTATACGGAGAGATCACCTTGGTTCGAGGTGAACATTCCGGTAAAGTACACTTCCTGTACCTTATCACTCTTGATATATTGGAAGAAGCATTCCTTTTCGGGGAGTGAATCAAAGCAGTATGTATCCGCATGGAAGCTCTTGAGCACTTCATCTGGCGTAAATCCGGGGTATTTATTCGTAATCACGAGATCATCCTTTGCGGAGAACTCATAATACGCTGCATCCTTCGGCTCACGGAGCAGTACAACATCTCTATCTTCTGTCTTCTGAATTGCGGTCACATCAAACAGTGCATGGAAAATTGTCGGGATGATAGTGTAATACAAGATATCTGCATGACTTCGTCCTAAAGAACTTTTTCCTTTATCAGACGATCACTACAGCGAAACAAAGTGGGCAGAGCATAAAAAGTTGGTGTGCAGAGAATTCTTCTTTATCATCATGCATGCCGCATAAGAGCGGCAAAAATTTTTCTGACAGGTTCAGTATAATCCTTAAAGTTGACTTCAGGTCAAGAGCTTTTTTGAATTTATAACAGTCGTGTCGAAAGACATCCCGTCTGAGGGCAAAGCGAAGGTTTTGCTTTTCAGGCGGGATTTTTTTGCTTTTTGGGACTGTTGTATACAATATATAGACTAAGAGGGTGGGTGACTTGGACTACGAGTCCATAAACTTTTGCTCGAAAGTACGATACACTATTGTCACGGCAGCGGCCCAGCTCCGAAAGGGAGCGGGAGCCGCAGCCGGGCGGACCTTGAAAATTGAATATGCAGCTTCAGGTACTTCCAGATAATGATACTTCCGTAATTCGCGGCCCGGTCATAAAGAAGACGGGGTGGCCGAGAGGCCAATGGAGTGGTGCAAATCCAACGCCTGAATGTTTCCCTTTCTCAGGGGTGCCGGGGGCAAATTAAGAGAAACCATACAAAACCTTTTCCAAACGCCGTTCGAGGGTAACCACGGACGGCGTTTTTATATATCAGCGAAAAGGAGTACGCAAATGAATCGCAAGACCACAAAAAAGGTGGATGAATCCACCCTGACAACTTTGTGCGCCGTCTGCCGAGGGGCATTTTTGGACGCAAAGGGCGTCCATCTCCGCAGAGCTGACCCCAGGCAGCTCGTCAAGGATGTCTGCACGTATTGCCAGACACGATATGGGTTTGACTACTACGTTCAGCCCATTGTCCGTAAATCGAAAATGACCGGAAAGGAGAACCGACGTGAAACTGAGCCAACTTAAAATTGACCCGGAGTTCCAAAGCAAAATTCCGCCGCTGCAGTTTGAGGAAGAACAGCAGCTTGAGCAGAACATCATTGCCGAGGGTCGTCTTCTGAATCCCATCATCACATGGAATGGCTACATTCTGGATGGGCACACCCGCTACCGCATCCTGAAAAAGCACGGTTTTATCAAGTTTGAAGTGGAAGAAATCCAGCTTGCGAACAAGTACGAAGCGCTTGCATGGATCTGCAAAAATCAGCTTGGCCGCAGAAATCTCAGCCCGGAACGAAAGAAGTTTCTTCTGGGCAAAGAGTACGAATCGACCAAGCTGGCGGTGGGCGCACCTCTCGGCAGCAAACATGGAATACGAAAATGTGGTCAAAATGACCACATTTTCACAGAATCCAGAACCTGTCAACGCATTGCTTCCGAGCACGGCGTTGGAGAAAAGACGGTGCGACGTGCCGAAAAATACTCGCAGGGCATAGATGCCGCTGAGGAAGCGGTGCCCGGAGCACAGGAGGAGATCCTGACCGGGCGCATCAAGGCAACGGATGCACAGATTGCTGCTTTGCCTGCGATCCCCAAGGAAGAGCGTCCGGCTATTTTGGACGAGCTTCGGAAAGAAAAAGGCAAACGGAACGAGAATCTGCTTTCCAGACTGAAGCCGGAGCGTCCGCCGCCAAAGTCTGCGCCGCCGAAACCGCCGGAACCTCCGCAGAACGAGGAACCCGCAGCACCGGAGCCGGTGACACCCTCCCCACCGGAGGAGGAAATCGAACCTGCCAGCAACGGACCACCAAGTTTTCTTCAGAGCATACAGGGTCATAAAAGGCACTTGTCCGAAGAAGACAAAGCCCGACTGAAAGCCTCGGTGGATGCCCGTTACCAGGATAAAGCAGCAGCAACCGGCTCCATCATGCTGTGCGAACTGCAGGGAGCAACGGAAGAGTTTATCTTTCGGTGGAATGTTATTTTCCAGGAACACCCGGATGTTCTGACCGATAAAACCTGTCGAAAAACCATTTTTGAACTGCTTGACCGGATGACAAATTATCTGAAAACCATAAAGGAGGAAAAGTTATGATGAATTCCAATCTGAACCTGAACACTTTGCCTGAATGCAAGTTTGCCTATCGGATGGTAAACAGTGCACTGCTGATCCCGTGTATTGAATATCAGCGTATGCTGCGGATGGAGAAGGTTTCGCAGATCGCGGAAAACTTCTCGGAGTACATCGCGAACGAGCCGAAGGTCAGCTACCGGGATGGGCGCTTCTATGTTTTTGATGGGCAGAACACGGTGGAAGCCCGTCGAACCTGTAACGGTGGCAAGGATGTGACGATTCGCTGCAAAGTCTTCTACGGCCTTACCAAAGAAGACGAAGCAACGCTGTTTGCGATTCAGACGGGCAATGCTACCTGCCTGACGGCGGGCGAACGCCTTCGTGCAAATCTGGTGGCCGAAAACCCGGATGCACTTTACTTTGTGGGAATCACGTCGAATGCCGGTGTGGAATTTTCCTATGACGGCATCCGGGCGCCCTGGAAAATCTACTGCATCGAAACGGCATACGAACTGTACAAGCAGTATGGCTGTGAGCGCTACGTCGAGATGCTTCGCATCATCAACGAGGCGTGGAAGGGCAATGTGGATTCCTACCTTGCCGGTGTAATCCGGGGTGTGGCCCGCTTCATCTCCGTATACGAAGGCGAGTACAGCCGGGAGCGCCTAGTGCAGCAGCTGGCAAGGACACATCCGAAAACCATCACGCAGCTGGCTCAGAAAGACACCGGCAGTTCTGCAAACCGCCACATGCGGCAGATTCTCCGCATCTATAACGGTGCCAGCCGTGAGATGAGTCTGCCGCTGAAAAACTGACAGTTTCGTTTTACCTCCTGAACAACAGCCGTCGCGGTATCCGTCTGCGGCGGCTGTTTCTTACATAAAAAGGAGGTTGATTTTTATGTTACCGAACAATTGGAGATATCTCAGAGGGGACATCTACTATGCAGACATGGAGCCGCATATCGGCTCGGAACAGGGCGGGAAACGCCCTGTGGTAGTTCTGCAGAACAACATTGGAAACCGTCATTCGCCTACATTGATCGTTGCAACTGTTACCACCCGGACGGAAAAGAAGAAAAACCAGCCCACCCATGTGCTGGTGGATTCCAACCCGGCCTTTGAAGAACCGTCCATGATTCTTCTGGAGCAGATTTTCACGATCGATAAATCCCGCATCGAACGCTTTATGGGCTATGCCAGCAAGGCTGAAATGCTCCGCATTGATATGGCTTTGCTGGTCAGTCTGGCTCTGAACGTTCTGAGCGGAAACCGCAGCGAATAGCGGACAACCAGTAACCCGTAAAAATGAGGTGATAGCGATGTAATCGGAGGTGAGTGAGCCATGCGAAAGAGTGCCCCCATTGAAGTGGTGGTACATTACCCCAAAACGAAAGAGGGATGGGACGAACTCGGAAAACGGGTCGCAACCGCCCACGCCAACTATGTGATCGAAAAAATCGACCGTCTGAACTGCCCCACATGGCAGAAGCTCGAATTGCTGCAGGCGGTAATCGATACTACCAAAGGAACTTACAAACCCAAAGAACACCAAAAGCCCGGCTGGCAGCCGAGCCGATAAACAAAGCCCCACGCTCAACATATGCTTTTCTGCTCCGACCAGAGACGGTCAGATTCAGAGGCAGTGTTGAGCGTGGGGCTTTTTGTGTTACATTAGTTTTTGGAATTTTGCTGACAAAATAAAATCATTGATTGTTGGCGGCCAATATGGTATTCTTTTTGCAAGGGAAGGTGAAGTGCATGAATCGTCGCAGCGTGAAAATTATGAGAAGAAAAGCCGGGGGAACAGCAGGAAAGAATGCAGAAAAGTTTTCGGTCAATCTCCCGGCAGTGTGGCTTCATGCGATGGGACTTTCAAAAGAGGATCATGTGGAACTTTCTTTTGACGGTGAAAAAATCACCATCCAGCCACTTGCATCCACAGACCCGGAAGTGTTTCGCAGAAATGCAGAACAGAAAGGGCATCGGCTGAAAGAATACAGGTACTATGACGGGGATACCCTGTGTACCGTGATCCAGGCAGATTTTACAGCCCAGCAGGTCTGCGTTGAAAATAAGATCGATGGTGTGCTGGATACTGCTTTTGGTGTGAACGAAACGCCCTCATGGGAAGACTTCCTGGCCTTTCTGGCAGACCGATGCATTCCGAAAACACGAAAGGGTTTGGATTACTATCTGGATGCTGTTGGCGTTCCGGAATATGACCCGGTTCTGCTTGTTGAAAAGACGCAGGGAAGAATGGCGGAGGATCACAAATGGCTGGAAATTATTTGACGCTGCATACCAACGACAGGGTTGTGGCGACGACTTCGCGCGGAAATCAGGAAAAATGGTTCGATGCGGAGAAAAATCTCTGGTATAAGGTGGATGATGGCTGCCTTGAGGCACTGGCAGAAGCTGTTTCCAGTGAAGTTCTGCGCAATTTCACAAATGCGGCTCGGCTGCCGGGAATCTCCGTGGCAAATTACTGGGTCAATACGGCTGAGGTTCATGGCTTGAAACGAGTGGTTTCGGTACGATCCTCGATAAATATCTACGTTATTACCCCAAACAGTTCCGCTTTTTGCTGAAAGAGCGTATCGAAACCGTCCTGATGGAGCAGCAGAAAAAGCTTTTTGAAAAGTAAAAGCTCTTGCGTCCCGTGAAAAAAGAAGGTAATATAAATACAGAGCAAGACACAGAACGCAGGGAGGGATGAAAACCATGTTTTACGAGATCATGCACCGGGAAAGCTGTGTGGCACAACTCAGCACGACAGGGGAATGCAGGGTCTGCCTCGAGGATTTCATGCCCTATGATCTGGTTCTGGTGGAATCGGATGATTTTGACGAGCGCATCAATAATGTAACGAACTTTTACTATTGGTGCGCCTCCCGGATGTTGACGTTAGATCGCACCTACGCCAAGGAAATCCTGAACAGTATCGGTGCATCTCAGAGTGTTACGGACAGGGAACGAGCACAGATTGCATTATCTTACCATTGTCTGTCTTTGCTGGATGTGTTCTGGGTGAAAGAAGAAAACGAGAAGATTCGATTCGAGGATATCAACCTTTTTGCACACTCCTTAAGCAATGCGCTTGTGGATATTGCGCTGCGGGGGCACCAAATGACGGTGACCAACGCCCATCTTCTGGCAAATGACCTGTCTACGGGCGGCTTGTACCCCAAGGCGTGGGTGCGAAAAGAGGATGGCTTCTATCTTTACAAGGATGGTGGCAGGGAAGCGGTGGAACGTGAAGTGCTGGCAAGCAAAATCTGCCGGTGCTTTGACTGCCATCAGGTACTGTATGAGCAGGGGATGTTTGAAAATGAGCCGGTTTCCATCAGCAAAATCATGACATCTCAGCGATACAGTCTTGTGACCTATGCAGCCTATGACGTCTACTGCACGAACCATGATTGGAACACGCTGGATAAGATCTTAGAGTTGGATGCTCCCGGCTACTATATGATGAACATTCTGGATTATCTGGTGGGCAATACCGACCGTCATTGGGAAAATTGGGGTCTGCTGGTAGACAACGAAACCAATCAGCCCATCCGTCTGCATGACCTGATGGACTTCAACCGGGCGTTTCAGCAGTACGACACGCCAGAAGGCGCAAACTGTCTGACCGTTGGAAAACGCCATCTGAGCCAAAAAGATGCTGCAGTGGAAGCGGTGCGGAACATCGGACTGAACCAAGTCCGTCAGGTGGAGCACACCGTATTCTCCGAGCATCCGGCATGGAAAGCAACGTTTGAAGAACGACTGCGTGTTTTACGGAACGCCATGTAAGTCAGAGCGAATATCAGAATAATTGAAACAGAATGATTCCATAACGAAAGCCCGTCTGCGCTGCCACATATCGTGGCTTGCAGACGAGCTTTTTCGTTTGGCCGGAGAAAAATTACCATACCTCACATGCGAAGCATAGATGGAAAATCGGAACCAAGGTTTTCCACCAGATGGCAAAAGCACCTCTGACTGATGGTTTTCTGTCCGGTCTCCCAGCAGCGGATGCTTGTCCGGCTGACCTTTGCGTGGTCGGCAAGCTGCTGACGGTTCCAGCCTTTTGCCTCCCGGTATCTGCGGAGGAAGTCTCCGCCGCCCCGGTGCAGAAACAGGGTGTAGTCGTCCAGAATATCCTCCACCGGGATGCCGTAAAGGGCGGCGAGCTTGTCCGCAAGTTCGGGCGTGAAGCTGCGGTGAAATGCGCCGCTTTCCAGATCCCGATAGAGCCATTCCTCCATGCCCACCATGGCAGCAACCTCTTTTTGCAGCAGGTCAAGACCATAGCGGCACCAACGCAGACGGTCCCATGGGTTCGGGATGTCGGCGTAAGAGTGGTACATACGGTAGAACGCCTGCGCCTCTACGGTGGTGCGGGGGCCTGCCAAACTTACCTGTAAGATGTATAGAGGGGTTAGACCACGACCCTCACATGACACCCTCTGAAGCAGAAAAAAGGAACCGCTCTCTCGGCTCAAAAAATTCCATTTTGACGTAGGTGCGCTGTTGCGTGAAAGAGGTGGATTCTCTTTTCCATCTGAAAGTGCGCTGGGGAGAGGATAGCAAATGAGCTGCGGATGCATTTTCGCAGGGAGCGTAGGAATGGCGTGGTCGTTTCCCTGCAGGAAACACTGGAAGCGGGAAAGGAGGACAGCGCACTGA